>Ga0315279_10008288_pt1 | contig 12616 bp, 9 predicted proteins | sample YL17G06_20_MG_FD_203694 | JGI IMG/M metagenome (GOLD analysis project Ga0315279, IMG submission 203694) | Sediment microbial communities from Yellowstone Lake, YNP, Wyoming, USA - YL17G06_20 | ecosystem: Environmental > Aquatic > Freshwater > Lake > Sediment | place: USA: Wyoming | collected... | reverse complement strand
GTCTTGCAAATTGCGGATGTGGGGAAGGTGCAAAAAGCGCCAAAAACGGAGGGTCCAATAAGCGGCCCAAACGGCGAGTTGGACGGGCAGCCAAAGGTCAACTAGCAGGCAGACCTGTTTAGTCAGATTGACCTGCGGTTCGCAACAAGGCCAGGCTTGCCAGCTAGCAGTTGCCGTTTCGCTTGATCCAGATCCCGGGCCTCTCCTTCATCTGAGGCATAAGTCCGGGCTCAGCATTGGTCGTTACGTAGTGCTTGAGAAAGATGCTCTTGACGTCTTCGTAACGTTCTTCAGGGAAGTAGCGACTGACCTTCCCAAACATTCCATCCCTTTCGGAGAAGATGAAAAGCGTCAGTTCGGTGACCTTCTCGTACTGCTCCTCAGAATAGGCCAGCTCAGGGGATTCCTCAACGTCAAGCCACAGAGAAGCCTGGGGTCTCGCTATTTCGAAGCTGTGTTTCGTAGTCATAAGATACTCCCACAGGCCGTAAATCTCCATCGGCACGTATCGCACCGTGGACCGTCCGGAAACACCCTGCTTGCTCACCTCGCATCTGATGAGTTTTTGACTAGGCATCTAGGACTCCTCCCTTGCTGGTACCAGGCGTGGCATGTAAGTTGCTCAAAGCCGAGTGGTCTCTCATCGCGAAGCTTCCCCAAGGAGGAAAGCATGAGACTCGGACCACTTTCGAGAAAATCGCTAAGACTGAAAAAGACGACATCAATCTACTGCAGATTGGCAAATCGTGTTTACTCCTCTTGCCCGCTATACAAGGACGTAAACTCGTGTCCCTTTGCAGCAGAATGCACAGGTCTTGCGAAAGAAAACGTAAAACAAAGGGTCTAGCCTTTCGGGCACATGTTATTTAACCCAGGGTTGCCTGTCAAGCCGTATCGCATTCGGCCAGGCCCTTTTGGAAAAACACTACCTTAGCTGCTCTGAGAAAAAGAAGTTGTGGAATCGCTGGCATTCGGTCAGGGGGTGAAATAGCTTGACAAGCACAAGTCGTTTGATTAGGTTCTCTGACGAGCTAATGCCGAGGTGTTTGCCAGGAGTTGAACCCAGCGATGGTTTCCCTTGTGCTGTTCAATGTGCTAAAGCTATGCATTTCGGCCATGCCGGCAAGAATGGGTTACTTCCTTGCAAGAAAATTGACCATCTTCCACTACTACTCGTTTCCCTCCCGACGTGCAGCAGTACTTTCTAACGTACACCACGTTCTGACCAACTCTCCCGCTCCAAGGTTCAAGGAACTGAAAGAGGAGCAGATTGCGAAACTTGTCTTTGGGAGTTTCAACGAATTCCTGTTCGAGTTCTTTAAGATTCCTCTGCTTGACAGGCAGAAGGTGGAAAGAGCTTTTTCGTTTGAAGGCTTGCAGAACCTGGAATCAGCTCTCGCTAGAGGAAACGGTGCCATCGTTGTGACTGCACACATTGGCAACTGGGAAATGGGAGGTGCTGCGCTCGCTGTTCTGGGATACAAACTTCACGTGGTAGCAGGGATACAGTTCAGTAACTCGCTTTCTGAGCATGTGAAGGACGTTAAGCGGAAGCTCAACATAGATGTCGTCTCGCCTGAAGAGGGATACCGGGCGCTTTTCCGTGCGCTAAAAGACAACGAATTGGTTGTGCTGCTTGTGGATGGAGATGTTTACGCGAACGGTCTCAAACTGGACTTCTTCTCGAAACCGGCCAGGGTTCCCTCGGGCGCTGCGGCCCTTGCGTTAAAAACCAGGGCAGCCATTGTACCTGGCTACGTCAAGAGAGAAGGTCCCCTGCATTTCAGGATGCACGTAGGCGAGCCCGTCTTTCCCGTCCAGACGGGCAACAAGGCGGAAGATGTTGAGAAGCTATCCAGACAGATTCTCTCCAGAGTAGAATCTTACATCGAGGAAAACCTCGACCAATGGTGTATCTTTAGGGATATCTGGGCGCCTCAATCCAAACAGGAAACTGTATCAGAAGCTCAACGAGCCGAAGATCATGCCTTCGAAGATTCACCCACCAGAAGCTAAGCCAAGAACCCCTGCCAGAAGTGAATGCGTCTGCAAAAGCAAGCCAGTTGAGCCGACGCGAACGCTTCAGGGGGTCGAATTGCCTCAGTCCGAGCAAGGCCAAGGACGGTCCCTCAACATAGCCATCGTCACTCATGCATACTACCCGCAGTATGGCGGCGTCACCGAACACGTGCATCACTCGGCTGTTGAACTCCGTAGAAGAGGACATCGCGTGACCATAATCACTTGTGGCCACCGGAACGCGAGCCGGGCCGAGGCTGACGATGTCATACGCCTCGGTGGCAACATATTGATTAGGTACAACAAAGCCTATGTTAACCTGACGACCGGCTGGAATATCTACGGCAAGATGAAACGTCTTTTGCGCAAGGGCCGCTACGACGTCGTGCACGTGCATTGCCCTCTTGTGCCAGTGCTCCCGCTGGCCGCAACAAGAACGGCAAGGGATTCCCTGATATTTGGAACCTTTCACGCTTCGGCAAAGTCAAATGCCGGGTATTTTCTCTTTAGACCCTTTCTCAGTAAGTATCATAGAAGGCTTGACGGGAAAATTGCGGTCAGTAATCCGGCAAGAGATTTTGTGCATAAGTACTTTGGCGGGGAGTACAGAATCATACCGAATGGCGTAGATCCATCAAGGTTCAACCCTGATAATCCACCGATGGAGGAGCTTGCTGACGGCACTCTTAACGTGCTCTTTGTCGGAAGGCCGGATCCCAGAAAAGGTCTTGAGTATTTGATAAGGGCGATGGAGACCGTTCGTTCCCGAAGCAGACACGGTGTAAGGCTCGTCGTGGTCGGCGATGGACCGAGAAAAACAACGTACGAGGCGATGGTAAATCCTAAGCACAAGGATTCGGTTCTCTTTCTTGGAAGTGTCAGCAGAGAGCTGTTGCCTCGTTACTTCTCAAGCGCACACGTGTTTTGCTCGCCCGCAACCGGTAACGAGAGCTTTGGGATCGTCCTGCTTGAGGCGATGGCGTCCGGCGTCTCCGTGGTGGCGTCGGACATCCCTGGCTACAGGACTGTCGTGTCGAATGGGGAGGAAGGCTTCCTGACCAACCCCAGGGATCATGAGGCGATAGCGAAGGCCATTTTGCTTTTGCTCAATGACGCGAAACTCAGGGAAGAAATGGGGGCAAAGGGCAGGCAGAAGGCTCTGCGATATTCATGGGCCAGCGTTGCAGCACAGATCGAACAGTATTACTTCGACGAGATTGCTTCGAAGGTGAGAAGGTCGCGGGCCAAGTAGAGAGGGCTCAAATAATCTCCTCGTCTCCTCCCAGTATCTCATTAACTGCTTCTCTAAAATAGTCCGTTCCGATGGCTTTCTGTATACCCACCCTGTCTTTGTATAGCTCCCACGAACGTGCAATTTCCCTACCGAGGCAAGCAAGGAGCTTGCCTTCTGCAAGTCCCTTATCCCTCTTCTCCCTGTTGTAGAAAAGTATGTCCGAAACCAAAGCTCTTGCGAGGTTCCTGGGGTCCTCCTCCCTGGCCTTGAAAGGAAAAGCGGGCGCTTCGGGCTTGACCGCGCTGCTGTCCGCTTCTTGAGTTCTCTCGTCCGGTCTTCTTTCTTCCGGCTTTTTCACTTCGGGGGGCGCCGGTTCCTTCTGCTCAACGTCAGGTGGTGGTATTTTCTCGGGGGGCTCAGGTTCTGTCGTCTTTTCTTTTGTCTCAGCTTCTGTTAGAGCACCTGGTCGAGAAGGCGCTTCGGCTTGGTCAGTTCCCGCCCGCGCGGCTTCGGTCTGAGCTGCACCCGCTTCCGCGGTTTCGGCTTGCCGCACCTCGGCTCCAGCCCCTTCGCGAACGACCTTCTCTTCAATCAAAGGGCCGTGCAAAACGTCTTTTCCGAAGAGCTTCTCACCAAGTGTCTCGGGCTCTGTCTCAACTTCTCTTTGGACCTTGAACACTACTCTGCACTTGGGACACCTGACTTTGACACCGTCTGGTGGAACCTTGTCCTCAGCGATTTTATATGTCGTCCCACAACCTGTACATTCTACTATCATTGTCCCACCTTCACGCGCCCAGTACTCAATGAATTTCTCACGTGCTCGCAATACGCCTCAGTCTTGCCAATGCAAGAACTGAGCCAAGCCCCGGCGGCAGACAATCAGTTCTCTGCGCACAAAACCCAAACCCAATACGACTCTGAACGCGACTGTCAGGCGCTCGGTAAGGCCGAGGCAAGACCCTTCAATTCGTTCAAAGCTCTTCTCGCCGGCCCATTTTCCGGGTGGGCAAGCTCAGGATCGTTTTCAAGTAGAAGGAATGCTTCTCTTCTTGCAATAGAGAGTAGAGCACCGTCGCGAAGCAAATCTGCTATCTGAAACTCTGGAAGACCGTGCTGTCTTGTCCCAAGGAACTCTCCGGGCCCTCTGATTGCGAGATCAGCCTCCGCAATCTTGAAGCCATCGTCGCAATTTGCAAGTATCCCAAGCCTTCTTGAAGCGTCTTCCCCGATTTCTCTGTCTTTGATGAGTATGCAGTATGACTCGTGACAACCCCTCCCGACTCGCCCCCTGAGCTGGTGGAGTTGAGAAAGCCCGTATCTGTCAGGACTCTCGACTATCATGACGGAAGCGTTTGAGACGTCGATCCCAACCTCAATAACGGTGGTGCTCACGAGAACGTCGATTTCTCCAGACTTAAAGCGCTTCATTGTTTCTTCTTTCTCGCCGGTTTTCATCTTGCCGTGCATCAGCCCGATCCTCACCCCTCGAAGGATGGGATGCCGTGAGAGCTCCTGGGCCATCTCGGTCGCGGCCATAAGCTGCTCAACCTTTTCAGATTCCTCGACAAGTGGATAGACAACGTAAGCTTGTCTGCCCTCACGCACTTTCTTCGCAAGGAATTCGTACACCTTCGCCCGTTCCCCTTCAACTACTGCTTTTGTAATGATTTTTCGTCTTCCTGGCGGCATTTCGTCGATGATCGAAACATCAAGATCGCCGTAAAGAGTCATGGCCAGTGTCCTTGGAATCGGCGTGGCGGTCATGACCAGAACGTGGGGGAAGATTCCTTTGCCGATGAGCGTGGCCCTTTGAAGTACGCCGAAGCGATGCTGCTCGTCGACAATTATCAACCCCAGCCTCGGGAATTGGACCTGCTCCTGTATCAAAGCATGTGTGCCTATTAGGATCTGTGTGTCACCCGCGGCCGTTTCCTTGAGAATTTTCTCTCTCTTCCTGGAAGGCGTTTTGCCAAACAGGGCCGACACATTCACGTCGAGGTCCTTGAGGAGTCTCGACGCAGTGGCAAAGTGCTGTTCTGCCAGTATTTCAGTGGGCGCCATGAAAGCAACCTGGCAACCGTTGTCAGCGACGATGAGGGATGCAGCAAATGCAACAACAGTTTTCCCGCAGCCTACGTCCCCTTCCAGGAGTCTATTCATGACGCGCCTTGAGCTCAAATCTGTTTTCATCTCTTCGAGTACTCTCCTCTGCGCGTCAGTCAGTGCGAAGGGAAGCGACTGGAGGAACCGAGTAAAGAGAGAACCGTTCGTAGAGAAGGCCAGAGCCCTCGAAGGCTCTTGCGCTCTTCTCTTTCTTCTGGCCAGCAATAGCTGAAAATAGAAGAATTCCTCAAAAGCCAACCGTTCTCTTGCTTTCTGCTGGCATTGCCAGTCATCCGGAAAGTGTATCTGCCTCAAAGCTTCGTGAAGGCTGAGTAGCTTCCTCCGATTGATAACGTGTTGCGGTAGGCTTTCGCGTATGAGCGGAAGGCACGTATCAATGGTCCTCTTAACTGTTGTTCGCAGAACTTTCTGGCTCAGCTCCGCAGTGAGTCTGTATGATGGCACGATCCGACCCGTGTGAATGAGCTCCTGATCTTCTTTCGCCAGAATCTCATAAATTGGATTCTTAAGTTGTTTACCCTTGTAGTAGCCGACTTCTCCGCTCACGACCACGGCCTGTCCGACCTTGAAAACCCTCTGAAGAAAAGGTTGATTGAACCAGATACATTCTATGGTGCCCGTATCATCCGAAAGGACCATTACGAAGTCCTTCCTGCCGTCGCGCGTGGGTCTTATCTGGAAACCGACAACGGTCCCCATCACGGTGCAGTTCTGCGCGGGAGCAAGCGATGAGATAGTGCCTATGGTTGTCCTGTCTATGTAGGCGCGAGGATAGTACCGAAGCAAATCCATTACGGTGGAGATTCCGAGCTTCGCGAATAGCTCCGCCTTTGCTGGGCCTACACCTTTGAGATATTGTACTGGTGACGAGGGTTTTAACATCGTGTACTAAGAACGGCAGCCAATCTTTTGTGCTTGCAAGCCCTCCGGCTCTCTGATAGATTCTAGCTCAGAGTCATACTGTTTCTCAAGGAGTATATTGATCATGTCCAGAAAATGTGACATATGCGGCAGAGGCAGCCTATTCGGGTCTGCAATCAGTCATGCTCACAACGTGTCTAACAGACGCTGGCGACCAAACCTCCAGCGGGTCCGTGTGGTTATAGACGGTGTGCCAAAGAAGCTCGATGTCTGCACGCGCTGCCTGCGGTCTGACTTCGTTCAGAAGGGCATCAGGGCAACAAGGAAAACACCTGCCGAGAGCATTGAAACCCGAAAGTAGCGTTGTCCAGACAAGTAAACCCGACGGCCTCACCTAGACACAGCAGAGCCCCGAGTTACCGACAGGGTCTCATCCTTCTTGCAACGCCCTCTTTAGTTCTTCCTCAAGTTCCCTCTTTGTTGGGCCTATGAGCAGGTGCTCCCATGGAAGCGGAGCTTCTGTGTCTTTTCTTTCAAAGACCTCGGCCTCAAAACACAGCCCGGCATTGCTCCAGGCTTTCCGGGGATTGAGATTATCATAGACCAGGCCGCACAAAGCTTGAGCCGTCTTCCAATTTCCTCGCGAAAGCGCCCCCTCCAGAATCGAGCTCCTTACGCTCTGCGCACCGAATCTAACTCCACTCATTCTTGAGAAGCTTTTGGCGAGGCTCCGCATCCTCTTGCGCAGAGAATGCTCCTCAAGCATTTGACACCACTGGAACGGCGTACAGGCCTTGGGAACGAACGGAGAAACACTCACCGCGACCTGACCCGCCCTTCTGCCGGACAGGAATTTGGTACGAATTGCCCCAACGAGCGAGACTATTGCCTCAATGTCTTCTGGCTTCTCTTCTGGCAGACCTATCATGAAATACAACCGCAAAGAGACGATGCCACTCTCCCGGGCTACCTCAGCCGTTTCCATCAACCTTGCCTCATCCAGCTCCTTGTTTATAACTCTCCTGAGCCTCGCAGTCCCTGCCTCGGGCGCAGTAGTGATTGTCCTTGTTCCGCTTCTGGCAATAAGCTCCAGAAGCTCTGCGGAGGTGTTGTCAGCTCTGATGGACGACAGCGATACCCTTAGTCCCCTTTTGACGAGAACCGTTACAAGCTCCGAGAGCCTCGGGTACTCCGAGACGCAGGCGCCCACGATTCCAACGGTTCCTCGAGCGGGCGCACCCTCTTCGATCTTTGCAAGCAACGATTCTGTCGGAACAAATCTAAGCGGGGCATACACCGAGGTTACTGCGCAGAACCTGCATTTCCTTGAACAGCCGCGACCTGATTCTGCAAGGAACATTCCGCCGAGGTGACTCCGTGAGCTGGATATCACGCTGCTGCGAAATGTCGATGAAAGCTCGGATACGTATCTCCTTTTCACACTCTTCGAAGGAAGGGGAGTTCCAGGTTCTCTTAGGTAAGGCGAGTGCACCGAAGGAACGTACATGCCATCAACATTGGACAAAGACTCGATGACCGACTGTTTTCCTTCTCTTCTTGTTGACACGAGTATATCTAGTATTTCTTCGATTGCCTCGTCCGCCTCTCCCAGGAAAATCGCATCCATGAAGGGGCTTATTGGTTCCGGGTTCATGAAAACCCCGACCCCGCCAGCCAACAGGAGCGGAGAACCCTTGTCTCGTTTCGAAGCAAACGGTTCTATGCCCGAGGCCTTTAGAATTCTCAGGACGTTGAGGTAGTCGTTTTCGAACGAGATGGAGAACGCGATGACATCAAAAGACTTCAATGGCTGTTTGCTCTCGAATGAGCGAAGCCTGGGCCCGGATGGATGAAGATCGTGCCCCGATGATAAGCCGCTGGAGTCTTTTTCGAGAAAGGCTCTTTCGCAGTGAACCCTGGGGTCAGCCCTCATGAGCCCGTAAACGCCTTGAAACCCAAGATTGTCCATTCCGACTGCGTAAGAGCTGGGATAAACGAGCGCTACGCTCAGCTGAGCCCTTTGGGCCTTCGAAGAATCGTAAGGAAAGCGCCGGGATTCCTTCCTGTTAGATGGAGTCGTTCGCATCGGAAGGGTCGAACGGGTGCAGGATGGCAGAGTCCAAATAGGAGCGCGCCAAAGGATTGTCGGGTTCAATCCTCAGAACGTGCAGGACGTGCTCCCTCGCCTCGTCGGGGCGACCAGACCTCTGAAGGAGCATTGCCAGTCCAAGCCTTGCTGCGACAAAGTTCCTGTTGATTCCGATTGCAGCGACAAAGGCCTTCTCTGCGTCGGTATCCTGACCCTTGAAAGCGTATGTCTTTCCGAGGCAGCAGTGTATGTCAGCGTGGTCAGGACATAACAAGACTGCTTGATTGAGGTGAGAGAGGGCTTCGTCAGACTTTTTCTCAAGCATGAGAAGCCTCCCGAGGGCATAATGGGCCATCGCATAGTCAGGGTTAAGCTCGATGGCTTTGACCAAATGTTCCCTGGCCTGTGAGTTGTTCTTAGATCTCAGGTAAGAAATACCCAGGCTCAACCTGAGGTCAGGATAGTCCGGGTGATAGCCTACTGCTATTTCAAACTCGTTTGCCGCCTTCTGAGAGTCACCCCTTGCCAGATATACGCGTCCCAGCTCGGCCCTTGCTATTCCTGCATCGGGGCAGTGCTCAAGAGCGCTGCGGAGTTCTCTGACAGCACTTTCTGTGTCATCCAGGCTGTGATGGCAGAGGGCAAGGTAGTAGTGCGCCCTCCAGAAAAGCGGATTGGCACGAAGGGCCTTGTCGAACTGTTCAATCGCCAATTGAGGGAAACCACCCCTGTACAGGGCCAGCCCGGCGAGGAAATGCACGTCCGCGTAGCTGGGAGCAAGCTCTGATGCGTGCACGAGAAGCTTCACGGCTTCCCCGTAGCGGCTCTCAGCCAAGTAGGTCAGTCCCAGATGCACGTGAGCCTCTAGGTAGTTGGGATTCATGGAGATCGCTTCCTTAAATTCGCTGGCGGCTCTGGACGTCTCTCCCATCTCTCTCAGAATGATTCCCAGCTTGCAGTGCAGGTCTGCGTACCTTGGCTGAAGGGCGATCGCTTTCTCAAGTTCTGTCAGGGCCTCTTTTCTCAGGCCCCTGTTGTAGTAGCTAATTGAGCTGTCCACGTGGACAAAGCATTCAGACTTCTTCTTGGGCACCTGCTTTAGTTCAGCTATCGCCTCTTCCGGTATGTGATTGTTCCTTTGGAGGCTCAAAGAGAGGGGAAGGTCGAAACCCGAGCGTTTCACGTCCTCAAGCTGGCGCTTTGCAGCCTCCTCCTCGCCCACGGCATGCAAACAGACCGCCAGGTAGCAGCGCGCCTCCGAGTAGTGTGGATTAATCCTGAGAGCTTCCTCGAGTTCTCTTATTGCTTCCCTGTGTTTGCCGGTTCTCTCGTAGATGACACCCAAATAGTAATGCAGGTCGGGATAGTTGGGGCTCTCCGTAAGCGCTCTCTTGAATTCCTGCTCTGCCTTCTCAAGTTCGCCTTTCTTGAAATCTGCAAGACCGAGGTGAGCTCTTGCCTCAGCGGCGTAGAAAAGGCCCAGATTGTAGAAAGGGTCTTTCTTGCTCGCAATGGCTTCTATGGCCCTTTCAAATTCTGCCACAGCTTCTTCGTACTGGCCATTGTTGAAGAAAGCAATACCAGTGTTGTAGTGTTCATTTCCCTGGCGCTCAAGTATCTTTCCAAAAAACCTCATAAAGACACTTTTCCTACAACCTCGCTCAGGTCTAGACGAAAAACCCAGGCAGCGAGCTTGTCAGTCCATCTGCTTCCTGAGGAAAGCCGGAATCTCCAGGCTATCTCTCGAGAAAGCCCTGCCCCACCGTCGCGTGTGAGACACCACAGTAGAGTCCTCTTTGCGCAAGAAGGCGGGTCTCTTGAGCCCTTCTTCGTCGTAATCGGGAAGCTCGATCTGCCTTTTTTCTACTGTCTCCGGCTTGCTGACCTGTCTCTTGCCGAAGCCCGTCGCAATGACTGTGACCCGAATCTCGGCCTCGATCCGCGGGTCGATCACTGCGCCGAAAATAACGCTTGCGTCGCCGCCTGCCGCCTCAAGTATCACGCTGGCTGCGTCGCTGGCTTCGTGGAGACTCAATGCGGGACCTCCGGTGATATTGACAAGAAGGGCCTGCGCGCCCGCAATCGAGACGTCCTCAAGAAGCGGGCTTGAAACTGCAAGCTGAGCCGCTTCAACCGCTCTGTTTTCGCCAGTAGCTATCCCGGTACCCATCAAAGCGTTACCGCGAGCTGACATCACAGACTTAACATCCGCAAAATCAAGATTGATTATGCCAGGAACCGTAATCAAATCAGAGATACCCTTTGTAGCCTGAAGCAGAACCTCATCCGCGGTCCTAAAGGCCTCCAGAATGGGTGTCGTTCTTTCCACAACCGACAGCAGTCTGTCATTCGGGATGACGATGAGGGTGTCCACATTCTCCCTCAGCTCGTTTAAGCCCTCTTCCGCAACCTCGGTCCTGTGCTTTCCTTCGAAGGTAAACGGTTTTGTAACCACTGCGACGGTGAGGCACCCCATCTCCCTCGCAAGAGACGCCACCATAGGAGCGGCCCCTGTTCCAGTGCCTCCACCCATGCCACATGTTATGAAAACCATGTCGCTGCCGCGGAAAAGATTGCCAATCTCCTCGGCCGTTTCCTCGGCGGCCTTTCTACCGACGTCAGGGTTGCCGCCGGAGCCAAGCCCTCTTGTCAGTTGGGTCCCCATCTGGATTTTGTGCGGGGCCTGCGACTGACTCAGCGCCTGCGAGTCAGTATTTGCCGCAATGAACTCGACACCCTTGAGACCGGCGGAAATCATTCTGTTCACTGCGTTTCCTCCGGCCCCGCCAAGTCCGATCACGCGGAGGCTAGCACCTATATTGTCTTCCGGGTCAAATTGAAGAAGCATCACAATACCTCCGTATCACTAAATCGATACCATTGCAACTAGAAAAAACTCTCGACGAGCCGTCTGATGCCAGAAGACAGTCTGGAAAGAGGACCCTTCGAGTAGTCAGCATCCATTTCCTCAGTGTGAAAGGCATGGAGTATCAGACCGACTCCCGTTGAGAACTTGGGATCACTGACCGCATCAACAAGCCCCGATACTCCGGTCGGAACGCCAATCCTGACCGGCATTTCGAAAACCTGCTCAGCAATCTCTGTGACACCTTGCATCACAGCCGCGCCCCCCGTGATGACGACTCCAGCACCGAGCAAGTCTGCAAAATGATTCTTCCTCACCTCCTTGAGGGCCAGTGTGAATATCTCTTCCATCCTCGGCTCGATCATTGCACTCAACACGTATCGCGAAAGCTCCCTGGTGGGTCTGCCGCCCACGCCAGGTACCATGATCTTCTCATCTTCGGAGACCATCGAGCTCAACGCGCAACCATGCTCTATCTTGAGTTGCTCCGCTTTGTCAATAGGCGTTCTCAGTCCTATGGCAATATCATTCGTAATGCTTGAGCCCCCGAGCCCGATGATGGCCGTGTGCCTTATGCTTCCTTCGTAGAAAACCGCGACGTCGGTGGTCCCGCCGCCGACGTCGACTAGCACTACTCCCAGGTCTCTTTCGTCGGACCCAAGAACGGCATGGCTGGAAGCAAGTGGCTCAAGGACAAGGTCCTCCACCCTGAGACCGGCCTTCTCAATACTCTTGCATATGTTCTTGGCTGAGGTCACTGCCCCTGTTATGATGTGGACCTCCGCCTCAAGCCTGATGCCGCTCATTCCGATCGGGTCTTTTATCCCGTCCTGGTCATCGACGATGAACTCCTGGGGAATCACATGGATTATTTCCCTGTCTGCGGGAATGGCCACGGCCTTGGCTGCGTCCACCACTCTTGCCACGTCGGCAGGCCCGATCTCATTATCCTTCCGGGATACAGCGATGACGCCCCTGCTGTTGATGCTTCTTATGTGATCTCCAGCGATCCCAGCATAAGCTGATTTGATTTCTACGCCGGCCATTCTCTCAGCCTTCTCGATGGCCCTCGAGATTGATTGAACCGTCTTTTCAAGGTTGACTACTATCCCCCTTCTCAGGCCCTCTGACGGTACCGTGCCGACGCCCACTATGTTTACCTGATTGGCATCATCCACCTCGGCTATGATGACACAAATCTTTGTAGTCCCTATGTCCAACCCCGCGAGTATCTTTCCGGATGCCATTCGTGCACCAGCCTTTCCGTCTAGAAGAGCACGGCCCTTGTTGCTTCTGCGTCTCCTGCGTAGAGCTCCTCAGAGGTAGTCCGTTTCGGTGCTTTTGCAACTATCTGATCCTTGAACCTGAGGTCCACGGTGGTGGGTCTGAGGTCCTTGCGTTGCATGTCTGCCCAGGCAAC
>Ga0315279_10008287_pt1 | contig 12616 bp, 12 predicted proteins | sample YL17G06_20_MG_FD_203694 | JGI IMG/M metagenome (GOLD analysis project Ga0315279, IMG submission 203694) | Sediment microbial communities from Yellowstone Lake, YNP, Wyoming, USA - YL17G06_20 | ecosystem: Environmental > Aquatic > Freshwater > Lake > Sediment | place: USA: Wyoming | collected... | reverse complement strand
AGTGACAGGTGACGAGTGGGCGCCGTCCGCTGGTCACTCGTCACTTGTCACTTCTCCTTGCCTATGACCGCCATTGTCTACGCCATTATCTACGCTGGGGTGTTGGCGTTCCTCATCGGTTGCGTGGCGCGCGCCGTCCAGTATGCCCGCTTGCCGGCGCACCTGCGCTGGGAGCTTTACCCGGTCCCGCACGAGGCGCCGGAGCGGGTCGCGCACGGTGGTTCCCGCTATGAAGAGACCGACTGGTGGACGCGCCCGGTCGGCTTCAACCTGTTCGGCGAGATCAAGTTCATGGTCCCGGAGATGCTGTTCTTGAAGGGGCTGTGGGACTTCAATCGCAAACTGTGGTATCGCTCCTTCCCCTTTCATTTCGGCCTCTACCTGGTCATCGGAGGCGTCTCGTTGCTGCTGCTGTCGGCGATCGCTGTTTCGATAGCGGGGCCGCAGTTGTTGTGGGGGACCACGGGCGCCGTGGTGCGGTTTCTCTATGCCGCGGCGTGGCTGATCGGCGCTCCGCTGGCGATATTGGGCGCGCTGGGCCTGCTGGCGCGCCGCCTGCGCGATCCGGCGTTGCGCCTTTACACCACGCCCGCCGACATCTTCAACCTGGCTCTGTTCATCGTCACCCTCGGGCTGCTCTTTGCCGGATACCTGCTGGCGCGGGGACCGAAGCTGCGGGCCTCCGCCATTGCCCACGGGCTTCTGACCTTCGACACCAGCCTGGAAATCCCCGGCGTTCTGGCGGCCGGATTGGTCCTGGGGGCGCTCGTGGCGGCCTACATCCCGCTGACCCACATGTCGCACTTCATCGCCAAGTACTTCACCTACCACGCGGTGCGCTGGGATGATCGGGCGGTTGCCGCGGGCGGCGCGTTGCAGAAAAAGATCGCGGAATACCTGACCTATCGGCCGACGTGGTCGGCGGCGCACATCGGCGCCGACGGCGTCAAGACCTGGGCTGACGTGGCTACGGCCAACCCGGCGGAGTGGATCAAGAAATGAAACCCAAGGTGACGCTCCACGACATGTCGCGGGAGGACCGGCGCGCGCTGGTCCATCTGCGCAACGACGAGCTGATGCCCCTTCCGCCTCCGCTGGACGGCCCCGAGAAAGACCGCGCCTGGGCCCCGCTCTCCGAGCAGGCCAAAGAGAAGTATGAGTGCCTCCTGGACGACACCTGCGCCGTCAATATTCCCCGGCCCAAGACCAAAGCAGAGGAAGAGGAACTGGTTCGGAAATTCCTCGCGGGCCTCGACAAGCTGTTCTCGCCGGAGAACAACTGGACCTTCCTGCAGCCGCTGCTGCTGACCATGGAGCACTGCGCGCGCTGCCAGACCTGCTCGGAGGCCTGCCACGTCTTCGAGGCCAGCGGAGGGAACGAGCTGTACCGGCCCGCCTACCGCTCGGAAGTGCTGCGGCGGCTGTACTTCAAGTACCACAAGAACGGCGGGCTGCTGTCGGCCTTCCAGCACGGCGACATCCGGGTGAACTGGCCGCTGATCGCCCGCCTGATCGAGCTGGCCTACCGCTGCAACCTGTGCCGCCGCTGCGCGCAGACCTGCCCCATCGGCGCCGATAACGGCCTGGTGGCCCACGAGCTGCGCAAGCTGTTCAGCCAGGAAATGGGCATCGCCGCCAAGGAACTTCACGATTCCGGGTCCATGCTCCAGTTGCGGGTCGGCTCCTCGACGGGCATGAACTCCGAGGTGGTGAAGGACAACGTCCAGTTCATCGACGAGGACACTTCCGAGAGAACCGGCGTGAAGGTGGAAACGCCGTGGGACGTCGAGGGCGCCGACGTGCTGTTGATCCACAACGCCGGCGAGATTATGGCCTGGCCCGAGAACCCGGGGGCCTTCGCCCTGGTCCTGAACGCCGCGGGCATCAAGTGGACCATGTCGTCGGAGCTGGCCGCCTACGATTCGATCAACTACGGCCTGTGGTACGACGACGCCCAGTTCGCACGCGTGGCGCTGCTTCATGCCCAAGCGGCCAAGAAGCTGAAGGTGAAGAAAATCGTGCTCGGCGAATGCGGGCACGCCCACAAGGCGCTGGCGGTGGTCGCCGACCGGCTGCTCGCCGGCGATCTGAACATCCCTCGGGAGAGCGCGCTGACGCTGTTGCGCGACATCGTGGCCGGCGGCCGCCTGAAGCTGGACCCGTCTCGCAACAACTTCCCCGTTACCCTGCACGATCCCTGCAACGTGGTGCGCTTGATGGGCGTGGTTGAGCCGCAGCGCGAAGTCCTGCGCGCCATCTGCCCGCAGTTCCGCGAGATGGAGCCGCACGGCGTGGACAACTACTGCTGCGGCGGCGGCAGCGGCTTCGCCATCATGAGCGGCAACAACTTCGCCGACTGGCGCTTTCACGTCTCGGGGCGCAAGAAGCTTGAGCAGATTCTCAACGCCTTTTCCGATTGCCTCGATCCTTCCGTGCCGAAATATGTCTGCGCCCCGTGCAGCAACTGCAAGGGGCAGATCCGCGACCTGCTCGCCTACTACGACCTCTGGGAGAAGCACCGCATCCTGTACGGCGGCTTGGTGGAGCTGATTGTGAACGCCATGACCGACGTGCAGCCGGGCTTCATCCAGTGGGAATGGCGCTGAGACCGGGTTCCCACCCTTTGCTGCTCATCAGGCCGCCGGGGCAGACCGCGCCAGACGGCCCGCCGCGGCGGGCAAGGGGCAGGCCGCCCAACAATCCGTTATGTCGGGCGACCGATGGACCGCCAAGCGAGTGCTGCACCGCCAAGAGGGTGGGCCACCCAGGAGGGTTCAGGGAGTTTACTTCGGGCCACGATTCTGGCAAGATGGTGCCACCATGGCCGAAGTAATCAACTGGATCCACCTTACGGATCTCCATCTCGGCCTGGATGCCCAGTCCTGGCTCTGGCCCAAGGTCAAGCATGATCTGTTTGGGGACATCGAGAAACTCCGTGGCGAAGCGGGAGTGTGGGATCTGGTCTTTTTTACCGGGGACTTGACCCAGCGCGGCGAGAGAGCGGAGTTTGACCGCCTAAGCAAGGAGCTTGGGGAGTTGTGGGAGGCGTTAGCAAGGGGAGGCTCCCGTCCACTTCTTTGTGTCGTTCCAGGCAATCATGATTTGGTGCGTCCTCAGCCCGATTCGCTAATTCTGAAAGCGCTTTCTCAACTGTGGTGGAGCGATAAAGATCTCAGGCTGCAGTTTTGGCGTGACGCCAACTGCGAATATCGGCGGGCTGTCGCCGGATTCTTTGAGAACTATGTCGCATGGACCGCGCGGGCGCCTGTTCCAATGGTTCAGATGTCCGAAGGGGTGCTTCCTGGCGACTTCAGCGCTACCTTTGAGAAGGGACAGATCAAGCTTGGGTTAGTCGGATTGAATTCAAGTTTTCTTCAGTTGACTGACGATGATTTTAAGGGGAGACTTGATCTGCACACCTCGCAGGTGAACGCCGTTTGCGACGGCGACCCGGTTCGCTGGTGTAGAGGTCGGACGGCGAGCGTGCTTCTGACCCATCACCCCCCCAGTTGGCTGGCACCTGAAGCCCTTGACCACTTCCGGCAGGAGATCTACCCGCCCGGGCGCTTCCTCGCCCAGTTATGCGGGCACCAGCACGTGCCGGAAGCCTCTGACTTGAGCGAGGGTGGCGCAGCACCGCGTAGACTGAGACAGGCGCCGTCACTGTTTGGGTTGGAGCACTGGGGATGCGTGGAGCCCCAAAAGAGGCTGCACGGTTACACCGCTGGACAATTTGAGTTCAAGGAAAAGGAATCGGGCGGCTACGAAAAACTATGGCCCCGACACTCGGTCAAAGCACGGGACGGAGGCCTCAACATCTGCCCCGACCACACGTACAGGCTGCGCGACGACTGTACGGTCACTTCTTTTGAGCTAGATGCTGACGACGGTTGTTCATCGCTCGCCCATGGAACAGAGGCCGCATTGGACTCTGTTGCCGCTTCGGAGTTCCAAGCGGCGTCGGCAACGTTGCCACTGCATCTGCTCGACGGCATGCCGGACGAGCAGAGCGCAAGGGCCAAGCTGGGGCCGTGCCCCAGACTCGACTTGAGTTTCGGACCGCAGCATGGCCACATCCGGGAAGATGAGAGAAGCGGGTTTGAACATGAGCTCAGGGAATCACGGTGGGCGTGGCTGATTGCCGACTGGGGCACGGCCGCAAGAGAGTTCTTGGCCTCCTCGATCGAACGCTTCTGCACCCCGAGATCAAGCGTGGAAGTGTTTCACCTCCGCTGTGACGACGCATTCGACGTTGATAGCTTGGAGGCCCTTTTCCCGCAGCAGTTCGGGATGCCACTGCAGGACTTCTGCGCGTTTGTCGCGCCACTTAAAGGCACCTTTCTCGTCCTTGATGAAATCCAGCCACCGTTGCACGGCGCGCAAAGCCTCAAGCGCCTTAGGGAAATCGCGAGCGCCGTTCGCGATTACTGTCCTGAACTCCGCCTCATTTTCGTCTCGCGCCTGCGTCCGGAGGGCGACCCCTTCCCGGTGATCGAGCTTCGGCCGCTCGACATCCCCGACGTCCGCACCTACCTAACCCATCACCCGGAAGCCGCAGCGGAACTGCGGGAGCCCGACGTCGTCGAGAGGCTTTACGAGCGATCGGACGGGCTGCCGATGCATCTCGATAGAATCCTTAGAAGCTTGAAGGTTTCGTCGCTCGCCTCAGCGTTGGCAGACATCGAGGAACCGTCGGCAGGCGATGGGACGCCGGACTCCACCCCGAAATCGCTAGTTTACGCGGTGTCAACCCTTGCCAAATCGAGGGACAAACGGAGCGGGCGCAGCTTCCGTCTCCTGAAGGTCCTGTGCGTCCTGCCGTATGGCGAGACCTTGGAGGCTTTACATCACTACCTGCCTGCCGAACCTTTTTTTTACGAGAACGCGTTGCAACTCATGGAGCTGGCTTTGCTTGACGCTGTCCCGCTCCAACATACCGGTCCGCGGATGCAAATCGGACATCCTCCATCGGATGAGCAAAGCGGACCGAAAATACTGAAGGTGCCCCGTCAAGTACGAGATTACGCCCACACACTTCTCTCAGAAAGGGAGCGGGAGGAGATCGTGCTCGCTGGCGCAGAGCATTTTTTCGGCAGGAGATGGCGCGACGGCAAGCTGAAGCTGCGTAGCCTCCCGCTGGAGTATGAGGGATACGTCGGGAGGGGAAAGGGCAATGAGTTTGCCGTCATTCAGCACCTGATAGCACACGCGAGAAATTGCTGCGACGAAGCGTTGCTACGGCGCAGCTTCTCACTCGGGATACAGTACGCGGCACACTTGAAGTCTCGGGATCGTTACCGCGACCTGGCAATGGTGGCGGGTGATCTCATCCAATCCGTAGACCGAGAACAATACCCGGACGAGTGGCGTGAGCTGGCGGCCCTCTACGGCGAAGGTCTTCGAATGACCGATAAGGACCAGGAAGCGGTCAGGTATTTCAGGGAGGCTCTGGCTTTGGGGGAGTCCCATTTCAGTCACGACGAAAGGGCCTCGCTCTGGGAGTCGATCTCATTCGGCGAGGAGAGCCTTGGAAACCCCGAGGCTGCTGTGGCCGCAGCGCAGGAAGTTCAGCGTTGCTCGAAGCCTGGGTCAGGCTGGTATCTGCAGGCTGAAGCCACAATCACATCGGTCAAACTCGAGGGTTCCGATAGGACCACGCGGCTGGCCGAAATTGAGAGGCAGGCGCGCGACAGCGGCTACACTATCGTTGCCGATAACATTGCTCTTATGCTTGTGGATCACACGGAGAGCGTGCCCGCCAAGATTCGCCAGTACGACAAGGTGTTAGCGGCTAAGGAACGGGGCTGGAACCAGGTTCGCGCAGTGGTCGCTAAGGCGGGGGTAGTCCAGCGGTCTGGTGGACGCTTGAGCACGCAGGAAGTAGCCGCGCTAGCGTCGGCGTACTCGTACTTGCACTCCCAGCGATCGCGTGGCCTGCTTGATCGATGCCACCAACGACTCTGGCGGGTCTTCGAGGCGGAAGGTGATAACGTACAGATGCTTCGTCTGTTTCGGAACACCTCGTTTTTGTGGCGTATTCGTGGAGACGAGGCCAAAGAGGCGGCATATGTGAAGCGATTGTCGAAGCGAGATGTCCGGGAAGACGACGCCGCAGTTAAGGGCGTGCTAATCGAAGTTCGGTACTTTATGCGGCGCTTCAGCGTGATGCTGTCGCTCGCCGCTGGCGGAGGAGCAGGCGCCTGAACATCCCCCGGGAGAGCGCGCTGACGCTGTTGCGCGACATCGTGGCCGGTGGCCGCCTGAAGCTGGATCCGTCTCGCAACGACTTCCCCGTCACCCTGCACGATCCCTGCAACGTGGTGCGGCTGATGGGCGTGGTCGAGCCGCAGCGCGAGGTCCTGCGCGCCATCTGCCCGCAGTTCCGCGAGATGGAACCGCACGGCGTGGACAACTATTGCTGCGGCGGCGGCAGCGGCTTCGCCATCATGAGCGGCAACAACTTCGCCGACTGGCGCTTCCACGTTTCCGGGCGCAAGAAGCTTGAGCAGATACTCAACGCCTTTTCCGATTGCCTCGATCCTTCCGTGCCGAAATACGTCTGCGCCCCGTGCAGCAACTGCAAGGGGCAGATCCGCGACCTGCTGGCCAACTACGACCTCTGGGAGAAGCACCGCATCCTGTACGGCGGCCTGGTGGAGCTGATCGTGAACGCCATGACCGACGTGCAGCCCGGCTTCATCCAGTGGGAATGGCGCTGAGACCGGGTTCCCAGCCAACGATGCTTTATGTGGAAGGAATGATCACTTTCACATCCGTCCGGCGAAAGTCGCGATCCAATGTGAGCAGTGGGCAGTCCTCATGTTTGGCCAGGGCGTAGGCAAAGCAATCGCCCAGGTTCAGCGGGTAGCGCAGGCGCGCCAGTGCGGCTATCTCAGCCTGCTCCGCGGTGGGGGGAACCAGCCGGATTGACGATTCTTGGATTTTCTCCCGAATTACGTCGAAAAGCTGCGGCTGCCGGTCATAAATGAGGATCAGCACTTCCGCGTAGTTCACGGTGCTCATGCGAAGCTGCTGGCGATGCTTCTGCAACTGGTCCAGCGCCCGCGGGCCGGAGGCCTCATTGAAAAAAACGGCCAGCAGGATGGAGGTGTCTACGACCACAGTTCATCCTCGCTGAGAAAGCGCCGCTTCCGCCGCAACGGCGCCCTGAGCCCCAAACCCAGCCAACTGCGGAAGTCGTACTCGCTGCCGTTGCCCGACCGCGCTACAGCGTCGCGCAGCGCGTGCCGGATCGCCTCGGATTTGCGCGAGATGCTGCGGGACTTCATGTACGTCCGCAGATCGCGCTCAAACTCCGGGGTGACATTCAGATTCAGTTGCCTCATACAGATCATATTACAGGTCGGGCCTGTATAAGGCAACAGTACGGATCTTGAAAAAACGGCTCTGGGAGAAGCGCCGGATCCTCTACGGCGGCCTGGTGGAGCTGACCGTGAACGGCGAGATGATGCTCGCTATCCGTACGCTGCCGCCTTCTCCGCCTAAACCTTCGCCCTTTGCGCCGGCGTGACTCGTGTAATCCGGATTCTTGATCTTGATCCAACTGGTCGTCTCGCCGTGGTCCAGGTAGCGACCTGATTTCCAGCGGCTCGAAGATCACTCGCGATCCTTCCAATAGTCCGGTCGTCGCTTCAAATGGGCGACCGCGACAATCACGATCGCGTCTGAGTGGATGCGATAGACCACTTGGTAAGGGAAGCGCCGGACGAGGAATCGGCGGGTCCTGGCGTCGGAAGAGACTGCTGCGCCAGCCACAGGGTTGCTCTCAACGAAGTTGAGGGTACGGTTGACGGAATCAAACAACTCAGCGCCAAGGCCAGGGCGCTGCGCTTCGTACCAGCGAACCGCCTCGTACAGCTCGGCGGACGCGGCCTGACTCATCCGGATCGGCCGCGTCACCTCCCCAGAAGCTCCTTCTCAATTCGGTGTTTGACCCGTTCCCACGGCTCCAGTTTCGCTGTTCCAGCGTCGATCGCAGCGACGCGCCGCTCGATTTCTGTGGCCCACGCGGCTTCCGCATCCGGATCTGCGGGCCCGTCCAGGCTCGCCAGCAATTCCGCGGCCAGCCCCGCACGCGACTCCGGGTCCAGTCGCAGTGCGTCTGCCAGCACAGATTCGGCAGCCTTTATCATGCCTCGATCTTACGCCGCCGACAGCCACCTGACAAGGGGTACTGGCTGGTCAGCAGAAGTTGGATCAACCTCGCCAGCAATTCTTCTTTGGTGCTGCTCCCTCTTCCCAGGTCGCAGAGCGGGCCAGCGTTTTCGACGCCGGGGGATCGGGGGGCTTGACAAGCGTGGCATACTATAGCTAGTGGGAATCGTAATAAAGGACAACTCATAGCGATTCCCGCTCCGGGGGCGGCGCCGGGACGCCGGCTTTCGTCTTTGACAACTGAACCCCTGAATCTCGGATTGCGGATTTCGGATTGCGGATTTCCAGCCCAGGTCATAGATCCGCAATCCGCGGGACAGACAGGAATCATCCATGCGGCAAGAGACGCGTTTGGCTCTTTTGCCTGCTTTTGGCCTGTATTAGCAGGTGATGGCGCAGGCAGCCGTTATGTGGCTGTTTGTCATGGGTTTACGGGCAAAAGGGGACCGAAATGGTCAGGAATCATTGCCCGCAAGCTGCTGAAAGCGAGGGAGTTGGCGCTCACCTGTTATCGGGAGACAAAAGACTCTTCAAACCAAGACAATGACTTACCAATTGCGGCTTGCGACTGGCGGCTTTTGCTGCTCGGACAGCCGATAGCTTTGGGCTGGTTCGGCGGTTAAAATGCATCTTGGCATGAAGCGAATCGTGCTGTTTCACTGGAATGCCGGGGAAGCGGCGGAGCGGGCGGCGCGTTTGCGACGGGCCGGCCACCAGGCCGATCGCTTCTCCGTGGTGATCCCTTCTGAACTGCGCAATCTCGGCCAGCGTCCGCCGGCGGCGGTGGTTATCGATTTGTCCCGTTTGCCGTCGCAAGGCAGGGAGGTGGCCGGAGCACTGCGGCGGCAGAAAGCGACGCGGGCAGTGCCGATCGTGTTTGTTGGAGGAGCGCCGGAAAAGCTCGCCGCGGTGAAAAAACTGTTGCCCGATGCCGTGTACACGGAATGGGACGAGATCGGCGCGGCCCTCCGGCGCGCCATCGCCAATGTACCGGTCGCCCCCGTCGTTCCCGGCGCGATGGCGAGCTACTCAGGCACGCCGCTGCCCAAGAAACTGGGCATCCGCCCCGGAGCTGTCGTGGCCGTGCTCGATGCCCCAAAACATTTCGAGGACGTGCTGGGCGAACTGCCGAAGGGCGCCCGCCTGCGAAGGCAGACACGCGGCCCCGCGCAGTTGGTGCTGCTGTTCTGCAGGTCGCGGGTGGAACTCGATCGCCGGCTCCCGGCCGCGCGGAGCGTCTTGGCGGAAAAAGGCGGCTTGTGGATCATCTGGCCGAAAAAGGGCTCGGCTCTGGAGGGCGATCTGACACAGGCCGCCGTTCGCGAGCGCGGCCTGGCGGCGGGAATGGTGGATTACAAAATCTGCGCGGTCGATGAAACCTGGTCCGGCTTGCTGTTCACCCGCCGCCGGTAAGAACGTCTTTCACCACAGAGCCACGGAGGACACAGAGAGACCCTCTTTCTCGGTGTTCTCTGTGGCCCTCTGGTGGATTCCCGTTCTCGCCGGTTTCCATTTTCCGCTTGACACGTTTCTATGCTTCTACTATCTTAGAAATATGGAAACAAAGGCACGGGGCCGGGAGGTCGCCCGCTACGCGGAGATGATGGCGGCCATGGGCGCGGAACCGCGGCTGCGCATCATGCGGCTGCTGCTGGCCGCCCACCCGCAGGGCATGGTGGTGGGCGACATTCAGGAGGAGCTGGACATTCCCGGCTCCACCCTGTCCCATCACCTGGAGAAGCTCAAGAACGAGGGCCTGGTGGGCGTGCGGCGCCAGCGCACCTACTTGTGGTACACGGCCAACACCGAAGCGCTCCGCGAGCTGCTCTCGTTCCTGTACGCGGAGTGCTGCACGCGGAACAAGGCCATCCGGCCGGCGGCCATTGCCAGGCCGTAGGCTGTAGGCTTTGGCCTGCCTCTCCGGCAGCCCGCAGCCCACGGTCTACAGCCCAACGAGGAAGGAGAAGGAGTTAATGGATATCAAGGACGTGGTGAAAGAGAAGTACGGCCAGGCGGCGCTGCGGGTGGTCGGCGGCGGTTCCTCTTGTTGCGGGGGGGCCAGCGCCATTTCGAGCGGCTGCGACCCCGTTACCAGCGACCTCTATGACAGCGGCGAGAAGGCGTTGCTGCCGGAGACGGCGGTGCTGGCCTCGCTGGGCTGCGGCAATCCCACGGCCCTGGCCGAGCTGAAGCCGGGCGAAGTGGTGCTCGACCTCGGTTCCGGCGGCGGCATCGACGTGTTGCTGTCGGCACGGCGCGTGGCCCCAGGCGGAAAGGCCTACGGCTTGGACATGACCGAGGAGATGCTGGCGCTGGCCCACGACAACCAGCGCAAAGCCGGCGCCGAGAATGTCGAGTTTCTAAAGGGCGAGATGGAGAACATCCCCCTGCCGGACGACACCGTCGATGTCATCATCTCCAACTGCGTCATAAACCTCTCCGGCGACAAGGACCGTGTGCTGGCCGAGGCCTTTCGCGTGCTCAAGCCCGGCGGGCGCTTCGCCGTTTCCGACGTGGTGGTGCGCGGCCCGGTGCCGCCCGAGATTCGCCGCAGCGTCGAGCTGTGGGTCGGATGCGTGGCGGGCGCCTTGCAGGAAGACGACTACCGCCACAAGCTGGCGGCCGCCGGTTTCATCGAGATCGGAATCGAGCCGACGCGCATTTACAAGGTGGAAGACGCGCGGCAGTTCCTGGCGGGGGCGGGGATCGATGCCGGGGCCATCGCCCCGCTGGTCGATGGGAAGTTCATGAGCGCCTTCATCCGCGCCCGGAAACCGCAGTGACATGGACCGCAGTGATGAGTGACAAGTGATGGGTGACAAGAAACCAGCGCCCTGCGGCTGGTCACTCGTCACTGCCGTTCAGGCGCCCGCCGTGGGCGTCCGCACCGGCCAGAGCCCGCCGCGGTATTCGTACTCGCGGGTGAGCACCACGCTCACGCCGCCCCCTTCGGCGACGACGCGCGCGACAGTGCTGCGCGGGAACCAGATTTCGTCACCGGTCCCCAGGTTGACCGCGCAGAATTCAATTCGAGTGCCGCGTTCCAGCCGCCAGCGGTTCTCGGCAAACCCGTGTATGGGAGGCTGGAAAACGAAGGCGCTGCCCTCGGCGGCTTTCACCAGAGCCAGATCCTCTTCGGTGAGCATGCGAAAGCCTAGCACGAATCAGGTCCAAAGGTCCAAGGGTCTAAAGGTCCAAAGAGGTTGAGACCCTTGGACCGTTGGATCCTGGTTAATTCCCCTGGGAGATGACCACGATGGCGGCCACCAGGATGGCGATGCCGGTGACCGAATAGCTGCGGGCTTTGCGGCTGGCGCCTTTCCACTCGCCGGTGATGAAGCCCCAGACATTGGCGGTGACGATGACCATGGCCATAAACACCGGCCAGCCCAGCACCGGTCCGAGCTGCTTGCCCAGGTTGGCCGCGCCCATGCCGTAGGTGGTGATGCCGCCGAACCACAGCAAGCCCATCAGCGCGCCGCCCAGCCAGTAACCCGCCGGCACCTGCGCCCCGGTGAACAGTCCCCAGGTGCGGTTCTTCTGAAGCAGGTAAAGGCAATAGCCGGCGTTGGCCAGGAACCCCGCCAGCAAAGCCAGCGCCCAGGTGGCGTTGGCGGCGAACACGGGATGCCCGCCCATGGCGACGGCCTCCTGCTCGATCTTCTGCCCGTACACGAAACCGACGTTCAGCATCGGCGAAAGCAGGCCGGAGGCCACGCAGATCACCAGGCCCAACACGATGTTGCGCCCCGCGGCGCCGGCATCAGCGCCGCGCTGCTCGCGCTCCCGCATCCCGCCGGCGACGGAGCAAAACCAGATGCCGACGATCACCACCAGCAGGCCGGACATCAGGATGTAGCCGCGGCGGCTGAACAGCTCGCCGGGGTTTTGCGTCACCAGCGGCAGCAGCGAGCCCACCGAGCTGGTGATGCCCAGAATGATGGCGAAGCCCAGCGCCATGCCCAGCCGGCTGATGCCCAGGCCGAACAGCGTCGAGCCGATTCCCCAACCCAGGCCGCACAGCGCCACCGCCAGCAGCGTTCCCCAGGAAACGCGCTGATAAACCTCCAGCAGGTGCGGCACGCTCGCCGCGGCCAGCGCCGTCGGAAGCACGATCAGGCCGAAGACGGAATAGACCAGCCAGTAGTTCTCCCACTGCCAGTTCTTGATCCGCTTCATGGGCAAGGCCCAGCTTCCATGCACCAGGCCGCCCAGCAGGACGAGCAGCATTCCCAATCCGGCGTTTTCGTTCATCGCATCCTCGACTGCATTCAACGTTCCACGGATGCCGGGATTATACGTTGAGGGCACGCGTTCGCATGAATATTTCAGGCGGGTCCGCGCCGGTGGGCCGCAACCGAGCCGCGACCGTAAGGGAGCGTCCCCGACTCTTTCTGGTTACGCGGACGCTCGCTGACGCTCGCGGCTCGGTCAGGGCGCT
>Ga0315279_10008286_pt1 | contig 12617 bp, 10 predicted proteins | sample YL17G06_20_MG_FD_203694 | JGI IMG/M metagenome (GOLD analysis project Ga0315279, IMG submission 203694) | Sediment microbial communities from Yellowstone Lake, YNP, Wyoming, USA - YL17G06_20 | ecosystem: Environmental > Aquatic > Freshwater > Lake > Sediment | place: USA: Wyoming | collected... | reverse complement strand
TTGCCAGGGCTGCAAAGTCAACCACCGCTTTGTGCCTTGCAGCGCGCCAACCCACGACTTAGTCTGAGCCTTACCATGATGAGATTACAGGGCATGCAGAGCTGGGCCTGGTGCGCGGCGCTGAGTTGCGCCGCCGTTTTTGCCGCCGAACCCGCAGGAGGTCGTATGCTTCCCGTCCGCGGACTGCACTGTTTCGCGCCCTTCAAAGGAGAACTCGGCCTTGCCGAGAAGTTCATCCGTGAAGTGCTGCCCAAGGAAGGCGTCACGCACCTGGTCTTGGAATTCAACTACGAATTCGCGTACAAGTCCTATCCCACACTCGGCAATCCCAACGCCCTCGATGAAGCCGCCGCCAAGCAATTGCTCAAGGCCTGCCGCGAGTCCGGAGTGAAGTTGATCCCGCAGCTCAATTGCCTGGGCCACCAATCCTGGGCGGCCAATACTCTCCCGCTGCTCAAGCAACACCCGGAATTCGACGAGACCCCCTACGTCCCCGCGGACAACAAGGGCATCTACTGCCGCGAATGGTGCCCCTTGCATCCGGACCTGCACAAGATCGTGTTTGCCTTGATGGATGAGCTGGCCGACGCTTGCGAGGCCGACGCCTTCCACTGCGGCATGGACGAAGTATTCCTTCTCGGCGACCCCAAGTGCCCGCGTTGCGCGGGAAAAGACAAAGCCCAGCTCTTTGCGGGCGAAGTCAAGCTGCTGCACGATCATCTGGCCGAGAAGAAGCGCACCATGTGGATGTGGGGCGATAGGTTCCTCGATGGCAAAGCCACCAAGATAGGCAAATGGGAAGCCAGCGAAAACGGAACATATCCTGCCATTGACCTCGTGCCCAAGGACATCGTCATCTGTGACTGGCATTACGAGCGTGCGCCCGAAACGCCGCGCTATTACGTCAGCAAAGGTTTCGCCGTGGTAGCGTGCCCGTGGAAGAAAGAGGCCGTGGCTCTCGACCAACTGAAAATGTTGCGCGCGCTCGCCGCGGAGAAGAACCCCGGCCAGCCTTTGGGCATGCTCCAGACCACCTGGGTCTCCTTTGCGAAGTTCACTCAGGCCTACTACGGCGAGAAGCAAGAGGGCGATTCACCCGGCGCCGCGAAGTGTTTCACAACGCTGTTCGCCGAACTGCGCAAGGGCGAATAGCTCTTAACCGCGGATGAACGAAGATATGGCAAAAAGCTGCGGGTTGCCGAAGGGCCTGCGGAATGGTATAGTAGCGCCGAGGAGGCAACATGCAGACCCTTGAGACGGTTAAGACCATGAAGTTACCTTTACGCACTGACGCCGACGGTGTGATCCGCGTGGGCGGCACGCGCATCCCACTCGATACGGTCGTGAACGCCTACCAAGAGGGCGCAGGCCCAGAGGAGATCGCGCTGCGGTATGACGTGCTCCGCTTGGACGACATATACACGGTTATCGGCTATTACCTGAAGCACCGTGCCGAGGTAGCCAAGTATATGAAGAAGCGTGATGCTTTTCGCGAGGAAGTGCGCCGCCAGATCGAAGCCCAGTCCGACCTGGTCGGCATTCGGGAACGCCTTCTGGCGCGGCAGAGAGAAAGTGCGGGCCGCAAGGAGGGGAAATGAAGACACTTACAAAGACCGACACCATGGCAGTTCCTCTGCGCATTGATGCTTTCGGTGTTATGTACGTTGGCCGCACTCGGGTCCCGCTCGATACGGTTGTGAGGGCCTATGACCAGGGCACCTCCCCAGAGGAGATTGCGCTGCGATTTACCGCCCTCGACCTGGCGGACATTTACGCTGTTATCGGCTACTACCTTAAGCACCGCGACGAGATTGAGGATTATCTCAGAAGGCGCAAGGCCTTTAGAGATGAAGTGCGCCGCCAAGTCGAAGCCAAGTTCAACCCAGCCGGGATTCGGGAACGCCTTCTGGCGCGGCGAAACAACCGCCAAGGCGCAACAACATGCTGAAGTTCGTTGCCGACCATAATTTCGACAACGCAATCCTAAAAGGGCTCAAGAGGAAACTGCCTGAGCTAGACATCATCCGTGTCCAGGACATAGGGCATGCCGAATCAGACGACCCGGTGATCTTGGATTGGGCGGCACATGAAGGGCGTGTCCTCTTGACCCACGACATGGCGACGATGACGTTTTTTGCTTACGAACGCGTGCGAAAAGGCCAAGCCATGCCCGGTGTTTTCGAGGTGCCAGACCAATTGCCGATTGGGGACGCCATCAGCGATCTGTTGCTACTCGCGCAGGGCAGCCTTGACGCCGAATGGGAAGGCCAGATCATCTACCTGCCGTTGAGGTGAATGGATGGCTCGGCGGATTAAACTCACCCTTGAGTATGATGGCAGTGCTTTCAAGGGCTGGCAGGTGCAAAGCGGCACGCCGGCGGGCGAGGACACGGCGGCGTCCGCAAGGACCGTACAGGGCGAAGTAGAGCGTGCCTTGCGGGCCGTCACGGGACTGCCGATCCGGATTGCCGGCGCCAGCCGGACGGATGCGGGCGCCCATGCTTTGGGGCAGGTGGCCAGTTTCCTGCTGCCGGATGAGGCGCAAATTCCCACGGCCCATCTGTGCCTGGCTCTGAACTCCAAGCTGAGCCGCGACGTGGCCGCTCGCCACGCGCAGGAAGCGCCGCTCGACTTCCATGCGCAGCGCGACGCAGTCGGCAAGGTCTACTCCTATTCCATGATCAGCGGTCCGTGCCGTCCTGCGCTGTGGCGCGCCACGCACTGGCATGTGCGCTTCGGCTTGCGGATCGAACCAATGCGCCGCGCGGCCGCAGCCTTGATCGGGATTCATGATTTCACCTCGTTTGCGTCCAAGCTGTCCTTGACGCAGGCGGACCGGGCATCGGACGGCAAGTCGGCGCTCGAGACAGTTCGCGAGATACGGCATTTGGAGTTGCACGAGGACCCGGACTATCCGGGACGGATTGTCATGCGCATAGAAGGCAGCGGGTTCTTATACCAAATGGTCCGCACCATAGCCGGGTCTCTGGTGGACGTGGGGCGCGGATTCAGAGGCCCTGAATGGATGGCCCAGGCCCTTGCGGCCAGAGACCGCAGAAAGGCTGGTCCTACCGCGCCGGCGCATGGGCTGTGCTTGGAGAAGGTCATTTACGTTGACAGGCGCGGCACGGCACATTCTAATGGGAAGCAAAGCCCATGAGTTCGCTGCTGCGCATCACGCTCGCGTCGTTCTGCCTCTGGACTGCGCTCCTGGGCGCCGGTGAGGATCAAAGCTGGGGCAAGGCTGACGGTGAACTGCAGATTTCTCTGGCCGCGGCGAGCGAAGTCACGGCCGGCGGCCGGTTTGAGCTGCGGATGAGTCTCAAGACCGCCGACGTGGACTCCGTTGCGTTGCCCGCGTTCGACACGGTCTTCGCCTGGCTCTTCGTTGCGCAAGGGAGTGACGATGCCAGGAAGGGCTTTTTCACCGAGAAGCTCAAGTTCGAGCCCGCGCAGGAGTGGCCCAAGCAGTTGCCGCCGGAGAAGCCGTTTGAATTCAGGCCGCAGGACGCGGCCGGCGCGACGGTCTATCCGTTCCGGCGGGGCCAGAAGATGTTGCACGGCTACCCCATCATTGACGCACCCGAGGAGAAGGTCGTTCCCGCGGGAAAGCTGGCGGCGGCCCTGACGCCGGGCAAGGCCAGCCTGCGGATGATGTTCTGCATTCCGCGCGGCAGCGACCGGCCTCTGCTGCTGACCTCGAACACCGTGCAACTCCAGGTTGTTGCGCCGGACGCGGCCCAGTTCTCGCCTGCCGTGGCGGCGCTTCTGAAGGACTTCGATCGCGACGCCTTCGGCGGGAAAGCAGCCCACGAGGCCGCGGTAAAGCTCGGCGCAACCATCGTGCCGGAACTCGTGCGCGCGGTGAAAGTGCAGAAGCGCCCGGATTATTCGCGGCTCTGGATCGCCACTGCTATTGCGGATATCGCGAGCAAAGACTCAGTTGCGGCGCTGACGGAACTGCTCGACGACCCGCTGCCCAGTGTGCGCGCCGTCGTGGGCTATCACGGCCCGAAGCAGAAGAACGCTGGCCTCGACAAGCTGATTGTCAGCAAGGCTGCGACATCCCGCGATGGCAACCTGATCTCCTATGCGCTGCTGGGTTTCCTGGTCTTCCGCGACTCCGTGCCGCCGGAACTGCTCAAGGCCGGACTGGAAAGCAGCGATCCGCATGCCCGCAGCGCCGCGGCCACCGCCATCTCGAATTCCGCCAGCGATTTCAACATGCAGCGCCTGCGCCAACTGGCCAACGACAAGGACGAGCGCGTGCGGACCACGGCTAAGAACATTCTTGCCATTATGGAGAAGGCGCGGCAGGAGAAGTAGCGGACATTTTCGATTTTCGATTTTAGATTTTCGATTTAACAGCAACTGCGGAAGCACGTCTGCGGCGGAGCCGCAACCAAATCCGAAACTCGAAATCCGAAATCCGAAGGAAACAGAAAAAAACGAAAGGGCAAAATGACCGGTCGCAAGCCCAATTCCGATTTGACGATCCTCCGGGGCATCCATTGCTGCTCTGCCTCCCCGGTTGCCGGTCAATCCAAAATCCAAAATCCAAAATCCAAAATGTCCGCCGCCGCCTATAGACATCTGCGGTGAGATCACGACGCCTTGGCCGTCTTCTGGTCGTCTTCCGGCACGTAGCTCTCGCGCACCTCGGCGGGAATCGTTCTCCATCCCAGGCGCTTGCAGGCCTCAAAGCGCTGGTGTCCGGCCACGATGTCGTAGACGTTCTCCACGGGGTTGCGGATCACCACAATGGGCTGGAGCAGTCCTTGCAAGGCGATGCTCTGCGACAACTGGTCAATCACATCTTTCTCAGAGGGAGGGCGCGTATTGCGCAGCAGGCTGATCTCAATGTCGCGCACATTTTCGGCTTCTTTCTGCTGAGCGTCCTCCAGCCTGTTGGCCGCCGAGCGCGCGCCGGTGCGGTAGGAATAGATGAAGGGAATCGCCAGGTCCACGGACGGTTCGTGCTGGATGTCCTCGAAGATTTTCTTGCAGAGCAGGTACGCGATCTCAGCGCGGTCTTTGACTCGCGTCTGGTAGCGCAGCCGCAGGTTGACGCCGTAGTCGTACATGTCGGAGCGGATATAGGGCTTGACACTCGTGGCCTCAATGATTTCCTTGGTGAATTCCTCGGCCGCGCCGAGCAGGATCCTCTCAGCCACGTCCCAATCCGAATCGAAGGTGATGCGGACCACCACTTCATCGAGCATGAAAGCGGCGGTCTGCTTGACGGTGTAGTTGATGGCCACCTGGCTGAAGAGCATGGCGTTGGGCACAAGGATGAATCGCCCGACAGCCTCCTCGCTGCCGATGGAACCGCCCACCTGGTCGAGCACGGTGTACATCACGCCAATGTCTTTGACATCGCCTGTAAGGTTCAAGCCCGGGAACTGCACGCGGTCGCCGGGGCGAAAGGGGCGCTTCAACGAAATCAGCACCCATGCGGCAAAGCCGCTCACCGGGGCCTGCAGCGAGAAGCCCGCCAGCATCCCGCCGAAGGCCGCCAGCGATGCGCCGACATCGTTAAGCTTCCCGAAGCCATAGACCAGACTGACGGCAATGGCGACCACGGCGCAGAGCTTGTAGATGCGCCCCACCATCATGCCTTCCGCAATAGGCATCTCGCGGCGCGCGAACCACCATACGGTGATCAGCGTGATCAACTCGCACAGGGCCAGAATGCCCAGCGTAATGCCGGCCATAAACAACACCCGCGCGTCGGCCAACACGGCCTCTCTGGCAAATGGCATGCGGTCGCACACGAAACACGCCACGGCCAGAATGGTCCAAACGCCGAACCACGCGAAGACTCTTAAGATGTCCCGCATTCACAAACCCTCTGCTTCCCGGCTGCACCAGTCATACCGCTCAGTCCGAGCCGCGACCGTAAGGGAGCGGACCATGCCGCTTGCTGACGCGCGCGGCTCAGATACAGAACGGCTACACCAGCCATACCGCGCCCTCGCGGAAGTACAAGGAGAAGTATGTATCGGGTGATCGGGTGAATGAACAACTTCGCTGTTGCCGTTACTTCAGCCGATGGCCCGATGGCTCGATGACCCGATTCCGGCGGCAATCTTCTTGACTTTTGCCCCTCTTCTTTGCTAATAGTCCGCCTCTTGGCAGTCCGCGCCTTTGCGGGCGTCGGATGGTGGATGGTGGGTAGTGGATGGTGGATAGTGGATGGTCGGTAGTGGGCAGGTGTTTTCTGCGTGCCGTTCACCACCCACCACGCACCCTCCACCATCCACCCACTAGAGTTGAGGACAACTTCAGTCGTGGCTAAGAATCTGGTAATCGTTGAGTCTCCCGGCAAGATCAAGACCCTGGGCAAAGTGCTGGGCAGGGATTTCCTCATCAAGGCCTCCCGGGGCCACGTGCGCGACTTGCCCGGGAACAAGAGAGACGACCGTCTCCAGGACCCGCTGGTTGTCGGCGTGGCCAAGGACTTCACGCCGGCTTACGTCACGGTGCCGAGCAAGAAAAGGTATCTTGACGAGATAAAGAGGTATGCGGGCAGCGTCGAAAAGGTCTACCTCTGCCCCGACCCTGACCGTGAGGGCGAGGCCATCGCCTGGCATCTGGCCGAAGCCTTGAAGCTCACCCCGGAAAAGGCCATCCGCGTCACTTTCGATGAAATCACGCCGCGCGGAATCCGCGCCGGCTTGGCCAGCCCGCGCAGCATTGACATGGACCTGGTCAACTCGCAGCAGGCCCGCCGCGTCCTGGACCGCATCGTCGGCTACACGCTCTCCCCGTTGCTCACCAAGAAGATCGGCGGCGGCCATCTCACGGCCGGGCGCGTGCAATCCGTCGCCGTGCGGCTGCTGGTTGAACGCGAGAAAGAGATCAAAGCCTTCAAACCCGAAGCTTACTGGACCGTCTCCGCCACGTTCAGTTTCGAGGCTAAGTCCTTCGAGGCCTCCTTGCGCGCGCTGGAGGGCAAACAGATCGTGGCCAGCGCCGACGACCTCGCCAAGTTCAAATCCGGCCAGGGACAGGCGGGCATGTCAGGCATCGTGCGCACGCTTATCCCTAATGCGGCGGAAGCCGGCGCCATCGTCGCGGCGCTCCGCACGGCTGCCTACGCCGTCTCCTTCTACGAAGTGAAAGACGTGCTCGATCGCCCCTATCCGCCGTTTGCCACCAGCCAGCTTCAGCAGGCCGCGGCCGTGCGCCTCGGTTTTGACGCCAAGCGGACCATGCGCGTGGCCCAGCAGCTTTACGAAGGTGTTCCGCTAGGCGCTCTGGGCCAAGTCGCCTTGATCACCTACATGCGCACCGACTCCTTTCGTATCAGCCAGGACGCGCTCAACGAGTGCCGCGATCTGATCCGCGAGCGTTACGGTGAGAAGTACCTCCCCGAGAAACCGGTTATCTACCGTTCGCGCTCCGGCGCTCAGGAAGCGCATGAGAGCATCCGACCGACACACCTGGACCTGCTCCCAGACCAAGTCAGGAAATTCCTCAACGACGAACAGTACAAACTCTACAAGCTCATCCACGACCGCTTCGTCGCCTGCCAGATGGTACCTGCGATTTTCGAGACCGCCACGGTTGACATCGAGGGCAGCGGGCCTGCCTCGCGCAACGCCGTCTTCCGCGCCACCAGCCGCTTCGTCAAGTTCGACGGCTGGCTGGCCGTGCAGGGCGGAGGGTCTGCCGTCGCCGCCTTCGCGGCGCATATCGAAGCGCCGGCCGCGGACCGCGAAAAGGGCGACGAGACGGACGTGAATGGCGAGGCCGAGGAGAGCGGCGCAACTGGCGCGCCAGCGAAAGCGCCTGCCGCGGAGAAGCCAAGCGAAGCGCGAAAACCGAAAACGGAAAGCTCCCAGGTCCTGCCCCAGATGAAAGTCGGCGACCGACCGAAACTTGAGCGGATTGCGCCTGAGGAACACTTCACTCAGCCCCCGCCGCGCTACACCGAAGCCAGTCTGGTCAAGAAACTTGAGCGCGAGGGCATTGGGCGTCCCAGCACCTATGCGGCGATCCTCTCACGGATCCAGCAGGTTGGCTATGCCGAGAAACTTGGCGCTGGCGGCCGCGCGCCACTCGGCGCCACGCCCATCGGCATCCTGGTAACCGAACGTCTCGAAGGCCACTTCCCGACCCTCATGGAACTTGGCTTTACCCGCGACATGGAGGCCGAGTTGGACAAGATAGAGGAGGCCCACCTGGATTGGCGCAAGGCTGTCCAGGACTTCTACACGCCTTTCGCCAAGGACCTGGAAGCGGCCAAGAAGGGCATGGCAGGCGGCGAAGTGCAGAAGGTAATGACCGAGATTCCCTGCCCCACTTGCGGCAGCCTCATGGAAAAACGGCTCAGCAAGTTCGGCTACTATCTGCGCTGCTCCAAGGCGCCGGAATGCAGGACTACTCTGCGCCTCGACGCGCACGGCAATGTCCAGAAGAAGCCCGAGCCGCAGAAGACCGGGTTAAAGTGCGACCTGTGCGGCGGCGACGTGCTCAAGAGCATTGGCCGTTTCGGCGCCTACCTCCATTGTGTCAACTACAGGCCGCGCGGCAGAAAGGGTTTCAAGTCTCAGGTTTCAGGTTTCAAGTTAACTGACCCCGCCGCGCAACCTGAAACTAGAAACCTGAAACCAGAAACTCCGTGCCCCTACACCATGCGGCTGGACAAGAGCGGACATCCCCTCCGGAAGTTCGCGCCGCTTCCCACAAACCTGACCTGTGAAAAGTGTGGCAGCCCGCTGGTCGTGCGGGTGTCCGCCAGGAGGACGCGCCAAAAGGCCCAGACCCAGGGAAGACCGCTCAAGCCTTTCCTGAGCTGCTCCAACTTCCCCAAGTGCCGAAATGCGATGGACTTGCCTCCTGAACTGGCCGAACTGGGCAAGCTGGCCGTCGCCCAGTGGCAGCAGATGGACGCCAAGAACCAGGCCGACCTGGGCGTGTATATGCGGAACCAGGAACCGCCAGTGGCCAGTGGTTAGTGGCTAGTGTTGTGTTGAGTAAGTGATGGAACGGGGCGCCGAGGCACGGCACTGCGTGCCGTGGCACCCGACGAAGGGCGACACGGCGATCCGCATCCCTTCTGCCGACCACGCGGCAATGCCACCAAGCCTGAGAGCATTCCACGACTTCTTCAACGCAACACTAGTAACAGCCCGCGCGAACTCGCCACTAACCACTATCTCAACTCCACTTCCGCGTCTTGACGCACCTCGATTTTAGCGGACTTGCCGCCGGACTCGATGGTGTAAGCCGCCACGTCAGTCCTCTCCTTGCCCTGCTTCGTGACCAGGAACTCAGGCAGGCGGAGGATGCCTGTGCCGTGCTCGTCCAGTTTCGCTCTCTTGAACTCTTTGCCGTCCTTGTCGCGCGCCACGGCCTGGCCCCCGGGGGCGCCGCCCTTCACGGTGATGGTATAGCCGGTGTAGTAGCTGCCGCCGCTCAGGGAAAACTCGCTGCCCGTGAACTTGTTGCCGCCAAAAATAACGGTCGAGGCGTTGCCCAGCTCGAACCAGCGGGTGAAAGAATCCTTGGCGCCTTCCTTCCTGGTGAAAGTGTTGTCGAAAACATCGCAGTGCTTGGTGGGGCCATAGCGGGTGCCGATCCAGATCGGGGTGCAGTTGGAGACGACACGGTTATTGTAGAATTGCCCGCTCTGGTCCCCGCTGGCGTACAGTGCCCAGGCTTCGAGGTTGGAGCCCCTGCGCGGCTCGGTCTCGATGTCGAAATCGTTGTCGTAGATGTAGTTCGGCCCCGCCCCGACGCTCGTGAATATGGCGGTGGCGACACCCAGGTAGTTCTTGTGCGTGTTCTCGTAGGAGCGCCCGCGCACCTTGAACTTGTTGCGGTAGATGCGGTTGTTCTCGCAGCCCTTGGGGTCTTGAGGCGGCCGGTTGTAGTCGCTGATGCGGACGGCGTTGGCGCTGTAGTCGCAGTAGTGATACTCGTTGTTGGGCGCGGGACCGGCGATTTCGAAATAGTTGTCGTAGACCTCGCCGTTCTTTCCGGAGACATAGATGCCTGAGCCGGAAAGGGGGGCGATGTAGTTGCTGTGGATGCGACTGCCCGAACTGCCCGTGATGGCGTAGTTGTTCGTCACCGTCTGCTTGTTGCGGAAATAACAGTCGTAAACCTCGCCTTTGTCGCCCAGGCCGCTTAAGGCGCCCTGCCCGCCTATGAAGGCGCAACCAGAGACTGACGACGGCACCTTTTCCCCGCCGCCGAAGTTGACTGAACCGCGGTTGTCGTGGCGGTTGATGGTGAACGGCACGTCAAGCTCGACGCGGCAACGTTTCATCTCGGTCGGGCCCCAGGCCTGGACGGCGAAGGCGCTGACGCCGGAGTTTACCAGTTTCAGGTTATCGAGCACCAGCTTCATGTTTTCGCGGCCGGTTGATTGGATGCAGAAAGAGCGGATGCCGTCGAAGCCATTCCTGATCGTGCCGTTGCGGATGGTCACCGTTCCCGCGCCTTGCACCCGGGGGATGTCGGTGTTCTCGTTGTAATCAGGAAAAGCGCAAGGGTCCCATTCCCGCGTGTTGGAATAGTCCAGCCACGGGTGGACCTTCTCAACGATGGCGACACCGGCGTCCAGCGCCGGGACGATATCCACGTAGTCTATGACCGCGTTCGTCCGGGCACGGATGCGCATGCGGTAGCGCCCGGCGGGCTGCTTCCACAACAGAGTGAAGATCACGCTGCCGCCAAGCTCGGGACTCATGTTCAGGATGGGACTGGCGATCGCCCGCTTCTGCCCCAATGGGAATCTGTAGTCAATTTGCTTGCCGTTGGCATCCTCCATGATGACGTCCACCCGCATCTCCCTTTGCGCGACGACGACTGTCCCATAGTAGGCGCGGTTCGCCAAGGGGAGCTCGACATAAGAGGAGACGATCTCCTCGCCCTCTTTCAGTTGGCAGGTGTAGTCGCCCACAATCGGGAAGAACAGGCGGGTGTTCTTGATCACCGCGTCCTCCGCCTTGGTCAGGTCCCAGTTCTTCTCCCCTTCCTCGAAGCTGTAATTCGGGACGTGCTTGTAACCGCCGGCGGCGAAGGTGATGGTGTGGCCGTTCAGATCGAAGACCACGTCCTTGCCCAGGAAGATTGCGGTCATCGGGCTGGTGATGTCTTTCGTCAGAATGTATGTGGCGCCAGGCTGAGCGTAACTACCGGGCTTGTCCACGGGAATCTCGCCGTCTTTCGGCGCGCGTGGCGCGCCCGGCTTGCCTGCTTCATTCCAGGGGCCCTTGGGCTCCTGCTCATTCTGTGCCTCAGCAGACCAAGCGGTCCAGCCGCACGTCAGCGCAAGGATTGCTCCCGCCCACATCATTTCACGCTGGCAGAACATTGACTGTCTCCCTTCCTGGTTGAAAGCTCTTGGCTCTTGGCTCTTGGCTCTTGGCTCTTGGCTCTTGGCTCTTGGCTCTTGGCTCTTGGCTCATGGTAAGGCAAGGCTTCTTGTGCCTTGACACCCGGCCCATTGGGACGTGCAACCCGGGGCCTCGCGAAGAATTTTTTTCGCACACGTTCATGTAAACCCGTAAAAGTATGGCAAAAAAGCGGAAAACTGTGGATTTCTGTCGAAAAATGGGGACCTTTTTGGAACGGCAGTGGAAACTTTCTGTTGGACGGCTGGTGCGTAGCAGGTGGTGGGTGGCAAGAAGGAGGAGAAATGGTGGTTTTCTGTCGAGAACCACCAACTTTTTGGTCCAAACTACAAACTTTCTGGCCAGAACTACCAACTTTTTGGTCCAAAACTGATAACTTTCTGGCCGGAACCACCAACTTTCTGTGGATCGGGCCATCGGGTGATCGGGCCATCGGGTGAAGTAACGGCAACTGCCAGCCTTTGGTTCGCTCGATGGCTCGATCTGGCGGCCTTCTGCCAGATGCCACGCAGCCCGGATTATTCACCACGGCGCACCCAGAGAGCACAGAGAAGAGAGAAGAAGTGGGTGCACGAGAAGTGGGAATCATTTGCCCACTCTGTGTCCTCTGTGCCCACTGTGGTGAACAGTTCAGGGCAGCACTCTCCATCCACCACTCAGGACCCACCATCCACATCCCTTCCGTGTTCACCCGCGTTCATCTGCGGTTGCGCTCGCCACCGCTGCCCCTACCAGCGGCGGCAAGCCCACGAAGATGAAGGTCCTACATAATACTAATATGATAATACTCTCATGATGTCAAGAGGAAAATGGGGAAATTTTCATAATTATTCAAACGTAGCGCGGCTGGTGGTTCCAAGTTGGTTGGGCGCGTGGGTTTGCGGAAAGGAACGGGAGGCGGGAAAAGGGAGAGCGTGAAGCGGGAGGCGGGGGCGGGAAGCTCTAAGGCCCGGATGGGCCGTCGCGTCAATAGCCAGCGGGGTAATAACGTGGACGTGCACGAAACTTCCTTGACGCGCGCCACTGGCGCGTCATGCTGCCGCCAGGGGCCGCCTAGCGAGGATGGTTATGCAGGACATGCCGAAGGGACAAGAGTTTCGTGCACGTCCCCGTTATTCCTAGCGAGGATGGTTATGCAGGACATGCCGAAGGGACAAGAGTTTCGTGCACGTCCCCGTTATTCAGGGACAAGAGTTTCGTGCACGTCCCCGTTATTCCCGTTCCCGTTATTCCCGTTATTGCGTCCCC
>Ga0315279_10008284_pt1 | contig 12619 bp, 7 predicted proteins | sample YL17G06_20_MG_FD_203694 | JGI IMG/M metagenome (GOLD analysis project Ga0315279, IMG submission 203694) | Sediment microbial communities from Yellowstone Lake, YNP, Wyoming, USA - YL17G06_20 | ecosystem: Environmental > Aquatic > Freshwater > Lake > Sediment | place: USA: Wyoming | collected... | reverse complement strand
ATCACCGCAATCGGTATGAGCGAAATCGCAAAACACATAATCATCAATAACAATCGTAACCTCATCGAGTCACCCTCCGTTCAATATTTTTTTCATCATGTATTTTTTCTTTTTCTTCTCTCATTTCATCTTCCCCGAAGATTTTTCCGATGTTTTTCTTAAATGCCTGAGCCGGCGCATGCCGAAGGATGGATTGATCTTCAAGGGACGTGATATAGTCCAAAAGATCTTGTTTCCCTAGGGCATGTTTGTTTTTCTGTTCGTTGTATTCCACGATACCCATCGGTCCCAAAGCGACCATAAATTCCTCCTGTAACTTCTTTTCAATTGCTGATTTCGAAGAGAAGAGGACTTTTATTGGTTCTATATCGATAATTGGTTTCAAAGGGACGGTGAAATAAAACGCGCTACCTTGTCCAGGTTTGCTTTCAACCCATATCTTTCCTTTTTGTGCTTCAATAATCCCACGGCAAATCGTCAGCCCCAGTCCGGTGCCACCATAATTCCTGTTTAAGGTTCCCGCAACCTGGTAAAATGGTTCAAACACTCGTATTTGATCCTCAGGCGTAAGGCCGACACCTTGATCTTGCACGCCGAAACGCACATGGTCTTTTTGCAGGTACGCATGAATTTCGATGGTACTGTTCTGAGGAGAAAATTTTATGGCGTTATGGATGAGGTTCCGAAGCACTTGACTGATGCGGTCAGGGTCTGCTTCGATGTCCGGGAGTTGCTCCGTACCGACCACTAAAGAAATGTTTTTCTCCTTAGCGAAGCCTTCCATAAATCGAACGGTCTCTTGGATTAACTCCAGTGGGCTTACCTGTGTGAACACGAATTTCAATCGGGCTGCCTCAATTCGTGAAACCTCAAGGAAATCCTCAATGATCTTATTGAGTCGCTCAGCGTTCCGTAAAATCACGATCAGGCTTTGTTCTTGCTTTTCGGTCAACTTCCCAAAATATTCTTGCTGGAGCATTTGCAACTGTGCCTTCAGAGGTGTGATAGGCGTACGCAACTCATGAGAGACGATGCTGAGAAACTCTGATTTCGCTTTGTCCAGTTGCTGTCGTTCCTCTTCCATTTTCTCTAAGGAGAGCGCACTCTTATTGAACGCGTCACTGAGCAGCGCGAGTTCATCGTTGGTTTTGATATTCGCCCGGACAGAAAAATTCCCTTTTTCAAGCTCCTGGGTTGCACGGAGGAATTCTTGTATCGGCTTAGTAAATGAGCGCGAAATGTAAAGCCCAAGGATCATCGTGTTCACCGCTATAAGAAGAATAATGAGAAGCGCTGCGCCGTCAAGCAATATCTGCTGCTGGGCGAAAAACTCCGTGTTCTGCGGGAGGAGCGAACTTGCGACTAAATAAAAATATCCTATACCAATGGCGGGGGCGACTAATCCCACCAGGAGAAATATCAGCGTTAGTTTTACATTGATTCGATGAAGCAAAGTCCTCCAGAAAGTAAACGGCTCTTTCACACCATCACCGTCCGTCTGGTCGTTTTTTGAGACATCTTCCACTGTATTACGATTATTGGCTGATTTGGATCCGTTGTAACTCCATTATCGTGGCTTAGCAATGGATGTTCGATTGAACTTATTTTGTCCATGTATTTAATCCTCTGATATCATTCTGCTTGAGCGGAAAGCTCATGGTGCAGCTCAATCATATGGAGATTCACTCCTAGTTCCTCAATTCTTGACCGATATTTTTTTTCCAAAGAGTTCTTGAATGTTTGGATGAATTCATCCCCTGATTTTTCTCCTAACGTCCTCACGATTTCTTCCAAGAGTTTTTGAATCGCCCGTCGAACATCAGTCTCACTGATTGCATCTGTGTCGTTGACGATAGCAATTTGATAGACCCCTGCAGACGTGTTCATGGCGTCTATGGTGATATGAAGGGTCTTTGGTGAACGATCTGTTTTTTGAAGAAGGGTGTTCACAGCATAGATTGCGTATGGCTCCGAACATATTTTCGCTAACACATCGATGATGGTGGCTATGGTCTGTTTCAGCAAGACGTCATATCCTAACCCGTGGGCAGTGATGTCAACGTCGAGTTCCTCAAGTTTTTGGAGGTATTCGCTTGTGAGATGGGTTGGTAGGTTCACGACCACAGACATACGCCCTTGGCTGAATGAGGCTGTATCCGTCTCCTTCAGAATCAATTGGAGTGCTTTTCCGAGTTCCTTGGCATCAATGTCATTGATGGTCTCCTGAACCGTCACTTCATCTATACCCATGGTATACCGAATGTCCGATATCCTGACAGCATCAAGAAACGGATATTGTTGCCGTGCTGCGTCGACCCGTCGGGCGATAAATTCAATAGCACTGGTTTTTGATGTCTGTTTCTCCACAAGATCTAGTAGGGTTTTCAACAGTCTCCGTACCACGTCTGATTGTTCTATCACTAACAAATTGATGGATTTCTTTTCAACAATATAGATCGACTGCATCAGTGTTAAGTCGACATCCATGGTGGTGAGCAAAACCTCATTGTACTCGGTACCGATTTTTTCTCGGATTTCTCTGATGAAAAAATACCCTGCGTTTTTCCCAATGGAGCCCATGATTTGTTTTGTTAGGTCTTTCAAAGTGTTCCCAAGTTCCTTGGGGTCGACGTTGTTCAATGATTCTCTTACATTGACGCAACCTTCGAGTTCTATGAAACGTGTATCTTTCACTTCTATATCGCGGATAAAGGGGTAGGTGAGTTGCAATCTCCTTAAGAATGAGCGTATGGTCACTGCTGCGTACTCTTCAGAGGTTTTTCTGCCGATGATATGGATCATCGTTTCTAAAAATTGCCGAGTAACATCAGCAGGTTCCAGCATAGTGCCCCATCTTTCTCTATGATTGAACGTGTACGGGAGGTCCCATCTCCAGTAATGAGAATATCGTCGTTGTTTAAATGTCTTCCTTTTTCCTGCGTCATCTGGTTTTGTGCATAATCTTTTATGGATGAAGACGGATACATGTCTTCGCGATTACGCAAGAAGTTAAGGGGTTGCGATGCCAAAGAAAATCATGGTTGTTGATGACAATAAAGACATCCGAACCTCGGTTCATCAGATCCTAGAAATCTGCGGTTACGAGGTCATAGAAGCAGAAGACGGAATGAACTGTCTCAAACAACTCGAACAGGGACATCCTGACCTTGTGATTCTCGACATCATGATGCCAGGGATGAGCGGCTGGGATGTGGCAGCACGCATTAAACAAAATGAAAAATGGAATTCAATCCCCATTGTTTTTTTAACGGCAAAGGGCGACGACATGAGCATGGGCCTAGGAGGGCTTGCGTCAGAGGAGTACATCGTCAAGCCGTTCGATGTCAATCAATTAATAGAATGCGTCAACCGCATCCTTCAGTGTCCATAATCTCTTTTTTTATAAATTCAACGCAGAGCAGGTTCTCCGAGATACGGTGATGTCGATGTGGATCGGCTTTCATGTTCCACAGGATAAGAAAAATAAAATAGCTGATGGAATTCACTCTATTGAAGACATTGATAAAAAACTATTTATAATATTACGATGTTCAATATTATTGAGATAAGTACAATGAGGAAAAAAAGATATTCTCGTGCATCGCACTTGCTTTCTGTTTCTGGATTCCGATTTGCTGTTTTTACAATCGTTTTCTTGTTGACAGCAGGATATATCATGCCGCTCGCATCATCTCAAATGGTACCGACCACTCTTCCATCGAGTCCCACGCTTCTTGATGGACACATTTTATTTGCGCCTATGAATTCCTTGACCACGTATTTAATCGATAGGAATGGAACCGTGAATCATACCTGGTCAAGTGATTATTGTCCTGGTGAAGCAGTACACGGGTTGAGTGATGACACTATTTTGCGTACCATAAAAACACAAGTGCATGGATATGGAGGAACCGGTGGCGGTATTCAGAGGATGGCGTGGGATGGAACGATTCTGTGGGATTTTCGGTATGATGATAAGGGCAATCTCAGTCATCACGATGTTAAAATGTTGCCGAATGGTAACGTACTCATGATCGCTTGGGAAACAAAAACACGTGATGAGGCCATTGCTGCCGGACGAAACCCTGACAACATCACTGGTAACTTGCTCATGCCTGATCATATCATAGAAGTCAAGCCTACAGGACCGTCCAGCGGGGAGATCGTCTGGGAATGGCACGCGTGGGACCATCTGATTCAGGATTTCGACCCCTCGAAAGCGAATTATGGTGTCGTCGGAGATCATCCTGAATTGGTTGACATCAATTTTGGCATATTTTTTTTGAGTGATGCTGATTGGCTTCATACAAACTCTGTCGATTACAACCCACAGTTTGATCAGATCCTCTTGAGTGTTCACAATTTCAATGAGATCTGGGTGATTGACCATAGCACCACGTCCGCCGAGGCGGCAGGTCATACCGGCGGAAACAGTGGGAAAGGCGGTGATTTGCTCTACCGTTGGGGCAACCCGCACGCATATCGAAGAGGAGACTCAAATGATCAAAAATTCTTTGGGCAGCATGATGCGAGGTGGATACCGTCATCGCTTCCTGGTGCCGGTGACATCCTTGTCTTTAACAACGGAGCGAATCGTCCTGCTGGTCAATTTTCAACCGTTGATGAAATTATTCCACCGGTCAATGCGAGTGGTGGGTACTATCTTGTGTCAGGGTCTGCGTACGGGCCTGCGGCACAAACATGGATGTATGTCGCGAATCCTCCGACGAGTTTTTTTTCCGCTCATTATTCAAGTGCCCAGCGGCTTTCCGATGGTGACACCTTGATCTGTAATGGAGAAAAAGGGAAATTTATTGAGGTGACCCCCGCAGGGGAGACGGTATGGGAATATACCAATGTGTATCCAACCCCCTTGATTAATAACGTGTTCAACATCGAGTTCATCCCACCGCCGTCACCACCAGAACCACACATGCCAGATCTCGATTGTTCCGGGAGCCTTTCATGGACAAACGTCAAACCAGGCGCGACCGTGACAGGGACTTTTCAGGTGCAGAATGTTGGAGATCACGGTTCCTTGCTGAACTGGACCGTCAACAGCTCTTCGATTACCTGGGGAACCTGGTCGTTTACACCGGATCAGGGGAAGAATCTGACCCCTGAGGCAGGACCACTCACCGTGTATGTCTCAGTCGTCGCACCCAATCAAAAAAAGGCTGACTTTGAAGCGTACATTCGGGTAGAAAACCAGAATGATCCTACTGATTTCGATGTGATTCCTGTCACCCTGAAAACACCTGCATACAACAATAACTACTACATGCCTCTCCTGCATCAATGGTTTATATGGTTTTTAGAACGACATCCTGGTATCGAGAGCGTATGGGATTTTTTCATCCAACGGCTTGTACGCCCGTCTTATGATACAAATACAAAATAAACAGTACAGAAAGACGGGGTTGCGTGAAGAAAGGTCTGCAGTTGATTTTTACAACAGTATCTTTATATATTATAATACCATCATATTAATTCACGGAATACGATCCATTAAAAATACAGGGGATACTCAGGTCGTATTGCTTCCGTCGACATTGAGCTTTAAACGGATACCTTCACGTTCCATATCTTGAAAATAGGGGGATATACGATATGCAAAGAAGAATACACGTGATACACCAAATTGTTGTCCTGGTTGTGTGTTTTGCGATGGGCATCACTACGGTTTTTGGGGGAAATCTTGTTGCCACCGGTACGACGACCCATGGACCGAAATCCATCGTAGCAACCGTTACGCTAGTACAAGCAAACACCCTGAACCTCATGGAGCATCATGGCATCTCGATCCTTGCTGTGGATCATGAAAAGACCTCCGCGGTTGTCCTTGCGGCTCCAGAGGATTTCGCATGGCTTGCTTCTATGAATCTCTCACCGCAGATCGTACCTGACGATGTTGCGGAACAACAAGGGTGGAAACCAGGTACCGAACTCGGACGTGATTTTCACTCGTACGCGCAGATGACCGCGTTGTTACAAAACATCTCCGCGGACTATCCGGATATCACCCGTCTCTACGATTTAGGTCACAGCGTGCAGGGGCGGACCATCTGGGGTTTGAAAGTGACAAACAACCCGGCCGTCGAAGAGGATGAGCCAGAGGTTCGCATGTGTGGCGTGCATCATGGAAACGAGTACATGGGCGCGGAACTCTGTCTGTTACTTGCGCAGTACCTCACCGACAATTATGGTGTGAATGATACCATCACCGATCTGGTGGATACCCGGGAGATCTGGATCATCCCTATGGTGAACCCTGATGGGCATGAAATGGGGACCCGTGAGAACGTAAACGGGGTGGATTTGAACCGTGATTATGGGTATATGTGGGGTGGATGGGGTGGTTCGCCAGGTCCGTTCTCCCAGCCGGAGACGCAGACGATACGAGCGAACGCCTTAGAGAATCCCTTTGTGCTCTCCCTTTCCTTTCATACCTCCGCTGCTGTCGTGAACTACATCTGGAACTATAAGACTCAAAGGGCGCCTGATGATGCTGTTCTCGTGGCTCTCTCCGATCAGTACGGGTCTCGCACCGGTTACTGGGTCACGGAGGGTTACGACTGGTATCAGACCATGGGCGACACCAATGATTTCAGCTACGGGTGTCGTGGCGACCTTGATTGGACGATTGAAACCGCGAACACGAATATCCCGGCGACATGGGCACTCAACCGTGAGGCGATGTTTGATATCATAAAAGCAGCGGATATGGGGCTTCGCGGTATCGTCACTGATGCCCAAACTGGACAGCCGTTAGCAGCAACCGTGTGGATCCAGGAAGCATCTTGGCCATGCTTCACCGACCCGCTTGTCGGCGATTACCATAAACCGCTCATGCCTGGGTCCTATCATGTGACCGTGCGGGCAAACGGATATGCGGAGCAGAGCTTCTCCATGGATGTCACAGCAGGCCAGCCGACCTACCTCAATGTGGCGTTATCAAAAGCAACGACCTTCTACGGGTATCAAATCACGATCGCTGACTACTATGCTCCATCTGATGATTTCCAAAATAACCCTTCCGAGGCGATCTCAGCACTAGGACCAGCCGACGGGACTTTTGCCTCCCTTGGTGTCGGAGGCTATATTATAATTGATATGTACAATAATATCACTGATCTCAATGGACCTGATTTCAGGGTCGATGTCGGCAGTGGGACCGATGAGGGCTACCAGGTGTCCGGCTCCCAGAATTGGAACGGACCATGGACATCTCTTGGGGTGGGTAATGGAACCACCGAGTTTGATCTCGCAAATACCAGCATTGACACGGTCCGATACCTGAAGATCAAGGATGACGGCAACGGGAATCCATCTGCCATGAACCCCGGGTGCGATATCGATGCGGTGGAGAACCTTGCCGCAGCTGGCGCTGACCAGCCACCGAACATCCCAGCGCAACCGCAAGGTCCTGCGACCGGTGCGATACACACCCCGTATACATATACAACCAGCACCAGTGACCCAGAAGGACAACAAGTCTTCTACCAGTGGTCCTGGGGTGACTCGGAAAGTCCATGGCTCGGGCCATATGATTCCGGTACGGTCACTGAGGCGACCCATTCCTGGGACACGGCCGGTGATTACCTAGTGAAGGTCAAAGCAAAAGACACTGAAGGACTTGAAAGCGCATGGTCCTCTCCACTCATGGTCCACATAGAATCAGGCCCAGAGATCGAACTAGGGAACATCACTGGGGGATTTGGGGTGACAGCCACCGTGAACAACAAAGGAGCAGGGGTTGCAAGGAATGTCAACTGGAGCATCACGCTCACTGGCGGCCTCGTGCTTCTCGGGCGCCACACCACAGGGACGTTCAGTGTGATCCAACCAGGCTTCAGCCCGAAGATACATTCGGACTTTCTCTTCGGCATCGGGTCGCTGACCATCACGGTAACGGCAGCGACCGTGGAGAAAACAGCGAAAGCGTTCCTCCTTGGGCCGTTCGTCCTGATAACAAAATAACGGGATCATGCCACTTGGCTTCTTCGACTTTCATAGGTCGATAGCTATATAAACCCATGTTTGGTTAGTATTAACTTAGAAAACTTCTAAGGGGATATGAAGAATATGAAGGGGAAAAATAGACGCAATATCTTTATTCAAGCAGCAGTAGCCCTCCTACTCCTCACTTCTGTTGGAGTCAGTGCGATTCATCAAACCAATGCTTCGATACTCTCAGGTGGAACATCGATTCAAACCACGTTCATGCAGGGGGATGTGCCGTCCATCACCGTCTCGGTCACCCCAGCGGTCGTACAAGTTGGTACAACCAGTCTTGCAGGGCTGACGTTCGCCACCTTAGGGATGAGTGATGAGGGGTTCACCACGGTGCTCGGCCAAGCTCGACTTCCCACCATTACGCGATTCCTTGAGATACCTTCAGGGGCGCAGCCTCAGGTCATCGTCGACTCGGTCTCCTGGACGACCACGTCCCTTACGGCCTATGGTCTTCCCTCACAGGTTGTTCCCGTGCAACCGTCGCTTGTCAAACTGCCAGGCGCATCCGTCGATTTCACCATGGATTCCATGTACTATACGCAGGATTCCTTTGTACCCTCCACCCCAGCGCAGATTACTCTACTGGGGGAGATCCGTGCATATACCGTGGCGCTCCTTCAGATTTCACCTGTCCAGTACAACCCTGCGACCGGGGAGCTTCGTCTCATGACGCAGTGCACGCTGCATGTTGAGCTTCCAGGCAGTGATATGACGAAGACCGCCCAAAGCATCGATCGGTACGACACCTCCTCTTTTGAGACGGTATACAACACCCTTTTCATCAACGCAGGTGCGTTACAGGGGACCGGGCAGGTCTCCCCGAAACAGGAGGGGTATCTCATCATTGTCGGTGATGCGCTCTCTGACGCGATCCAACCGCTCGCAGACTGGAAAACAAGCCTTGGTCTGGTAACCACGGTGACCAAGACCTCGGAGATCCCTGGTGGGGCAACAAAAGAGCACATCAAAAGCTACATCAAGGATGCCTACAACAACTGGACCGTGCCGCCAGCGTACGTCCTTCTGGTCGGTGATGTCGACTCCATCCCGACATGGACCGGATCCGAGACAGGTACATGTACAGATTTATATTATGTAACCCTCGACGCCGGGAACTATTTTGCTGATGTGATCATCAGCCGGTTCCCAGGCCAGACCCCTGATCACATTACGAACATGGTTGATAAAACACTCTACTATGAGGAAGGACAGTACCCGAACAGCTCATGGATCCATAAGGCGGCATTCATGGCATCGAACGATAATTATCAGGTGTCCGAGGGCACTCACAACTATGTGATCGATACCTACATGATTCCCAACAATTACACCTGCGACAAACTCTACTGTCATACCTACGGTGCGACCACCGCGCAGGTAACCACTGCCTTGGATGACGGGCGCAGTCTAGCGATCTACTCCGGTCATGGTTCGGAGACGAGTTGGGCGGACGGTCCCCCGTTCTCCCAGTCGAACGTCAACGCTCTTACCAATGACGGGATGTACCCGTTTGTCTGCAGCCACGCCTGCTTGACCTGTCAGTTTACCGTGAGCGAATGCTTCGGCGAAACCTGGCTGCGTGCGCCTCATAAAGGAGGTGTCGCGTTCTGGGGTGCAACCACCTATTCGTATTGGGACGAGGATGATATCCTGGAGCGCAATATGTTCAAGGCCTGGTGGATCGACAACATTGAGAGCATCGGCGGCATGACCAACATGGGTTTGTTCTACTTGTATCAATACTATGGTGGTGGCGGGATGTCGCAGTACTATTTCGAGGAGTACAACGTCCTTGGTGACTCCTCCGTGATTGTCCAACGAGGAACCACCCATACCAACACGCCACCTGCCGCGCCAACCCAACCTTCAGGGCCTTCCACCGGGGAGATCAACATCGAATACAACTTCACGACGAGCACGACGGACGTTCAACATGACCCGGTCTACTACATGATCTCCTGGGGCGACAATGTGAGCGGCTGGCTCGGCCCGTATCCCTCTGGGCAGACCGTCACGTTTTCCCATAGCTGGAGCAAGGCGGGTGATTACAGCATCACGGTCAAAGCAAAGGATGACAAGGATGCGGAGAGCGAATGGTCTGAGCCTGCGATCATCCATATCCTTGCGTTACCTCGGATTGTCATCGGAGCCATCACTGGTGGACTTGGCGTCGCCGCTGAGATAAAAAATATCGGTGCGGGGACTGCGACCAATGTGAACTGGTCGATCAGTCTCGAGGGCGGCTTCGTGCTTCTCGGGCGTCACACCACAGGGACGTTCGTCAAGATAGCACCGGGGTTCAGCCCGAAGGCGACGACCGGGTTCGTGCTTGGGTTCGGCACCGTGACGATTCATGTCACGGCTGGTGACGCAGAAAAAACAGCGACCGCGATGCTTCTCGGGCCGTTCTTCCTGAACGTCCGGTGATCCTCCTTCTTCTTTCTCTTTTTTTTCACTTTTTCATAGTATTTATATAAGTACAAATTACATAAAAAATAGCGAAGGCGGATCGCGACCGGCGCAGACGTGTGGTCGCCATTGGTTTTTTCGCTCTCATGATGATTTCTAACAAGGTTTTTATATAATGGTATCATAAAAGTAGGAGAACCCGGTTTCGTTCTCCCTTATTTTTAGAGGGCAAATCCTCTTTCCTATTATTTATTTCTTGTTATTAATATATATATAGGGTGCGAAACATTTATTAATGGTGTATGCATTTAAGAAGAGTAAGGCGAGGTAAATTTTATGAAAGCGAAAAATAGTATAAGGAAAAGTAAGCTAGCGAAAACTATGTTCCTTATGACCTGCGTCTTAGTTGCTGCCATGTTTATAGGCAGTGCAGCAGCTGTAGGACTAAGGTCAACAGGAACTGTTGAACAAAACCAACAAACTACTAGCCCGTTAAGTGTTCAAAAGAATGCGGCGGGACTAGCACCACATACCAACAAGGTTGTACAGCAACCGTATCAACCATCGTCACCGTTTAGCCGAGGGTATTTCTACGCATATAACGCATACGACCCGAACGGGATGCCCAATGCAGAGGTCACCTTCGACATGGATGCCGTGGTGAACCAGGTTGGTAGCGCTGGGATCAACTTTATCTCAGGCGAGGACCGGGAACCCGATAACGGGCCTTGCTACGGTGTTGCCTACGGTGGAGGTTTGTATTCAATCGACCTGACCACAGGAGTCTTCACCTCGATTGCGAGCACGATCCCGTTGAACAGTATGACGTTGGATACGACAACCGGAACTTGGTACGTCAGTGGCAGTTCCCCGGATGGGTTGCTCACCATTGATATCACGACCGGTGCGACCACCTATGTCGGTTCCTATGGGATGAGCAACATCATGATCAGTATCTTCTGTGACAAAGATGGAAACATGTACGGGTATGATGTGCTCTTCGGCGGTAACAGTCACCTCTACTCCATTGACAAGAACACAGGTGCTGCGACCATCATCGGCGATATGGGACATAATTTCTGTTACGCTCAGGACGGTCGAGTCGACCGGAATGACGGCACGTGTTATCTCGCAGCGTACGATATCGGTCAAGGCCAAAGCTATCTAGCAACCTGTGATCTCTCTACCGCTGCAGTCACGATCGTGAACATATTCAACCCGACTGGGATTGAGATCGATGGATTTGCCGGCCCCGATTATTCACTGGTGAAATTAAACAATGATGTTGGAGTCTCAAAGATTTTGGCACCAGCCTCCGGCAACGCTGGAGTCATCACACCAAAGGTCACCGTGAAGAACTACGGGAACTACAGCGAATACAGCGTCCCGGTCAACATGAAGATCGTGAAGAATGACTACACCGATTACATGAACGAGCACTTCGACGGAACCTTCCCACCCGCAGGATGGAGCAACATGCAAACCAGCGATTACTGGGTGCAAAGCTCAGATAACTATGCTGGTGGTTCGTCACCCGAGGCTGTCCTCTGGTACTACAACAACTTTGGTGGCACTGGTGGTCTCCAATCCGGATATGTGGACACCTCATCCGCAACGTCACTAACGCTCACCTTCCGATCCTACATCTACTACTGGGGCGGACCCTGTCTGGCTAAAGTCGAAGTCACGGGCGATGGGGGCGCAACCTGGAACGATATGTCACCATGGCCAAACCCGATCACCGCAAACCAGGGACCAAAGCAATACTCGATTGACATCTCCGCGTACATCGGCACCCAAACCGGCGTACGATTCACCTATAGCGGTCAGTACTACTGGATGTACTACTGGGCCATTGATGACGTCCGCATGTTCAAAGTGGACCAGGTCCCGGAGTATGACCAGACCATATACACTGACATCTATTACGATCAATCGTTCAACGTCACGTTCCCAGACTGGACGCCTTCTGATCTTGGTGCCTCAGAGTACGTGAACAAGGAGTACGTCGTGAACGCGACCACCCAGTTGAACATCGATGAGAAGACCTCAAATGATTACAAACAGAAGACCATCAACCTGCACTACGGGTACTTCAACGATGTCGCGATCGCTGGTATCAACTCACCACAGGACGGACTCGCAGCAACCCAGCCCGTTCAGGTTGTTCTTAAAAACAATGGTCAGAACAACG
>Ga0315279_10008283_pt1 | contig 12621 bp, 7 predicted proteins | sample YL17G06_20_MG_FD_203694 | JGI IMG/M metagenome (GOLD analysis project Ga0315279, IMG submission 203694) | Sediment microbial communities from Yellowstone Lake, YNP, Wyoming, USA - YL17G06_20 | ecosystem: Environmental > Aquatic > Freshwater > Lake > Sediment | place: USA: Wyoming | collected... | reverse complement strand
ATGCGATAGGCGTCCGTCGGGCCCCAGACATCGTGCACGCCGCGAAGGATGGGATGGGCTTCGTTCAGGCCCGCGCGCAGGCCCCGCGTGCTTTCCTTGCCGTGGTCGCCATAGTGACCTTTCCACGATTCGCCGAACAAGGCGGTCGCATAACCGCCGTTGCCGACATCAAAACGCGCATAGGGCGAGTTCTTGGCGTAGCGAAACGACAGCAGCGTGCAGCGGATTCCGAAAACAGGCTTGCCCGTTTCAAGGAACTCGACAAAAGGCTTCATCTGCTCGTCGGGCAGGGTCAGGTCCATGGCAAACACGACCATCATGTCGGCGCTCTTCAAAACGCTCATCCCGGGAATGTTGTTCTTGACGCTTGGGTCAACCATGCCGTCTTTCGGGTTCATGGAGAAGAGGACTGTGCATTTGAACCCGTGCCGCTTCGCCAGTATCCTGGCGAGCATCGGCAGACTCTCTTCGCAGCGATACTCCCATTCGCCGCAGACCAGCACGATGTGCTTCCCTTGCCCCGCGCCCTCGCCGGGATCGTAGGTGATCGTCCCCTCCTCGGCCGAAGCCGTTCCGGCGAGACCCAGCAATACCAGCAGCAGTACGCGTAATGGGAGACCCTTGATAACACTCATGACGTTCTCCTGGTGGAAAAGTTGTGTTTCATCCCGGTTACCGGCGGTCGCGCCCGGAAGTGGGTGGCAATGGGGCTGCGGCGCGACCTGTTCCCGAAGCCCCATTCGGCCTGCCTGCCTGCCGGCCCGCAGGCCCGCCTTCCTGGCGAACCTGACGGTACTTTAGGCCGCCTCCAAGTACCCGTCAAGCCGAGACGTCGATGCTGCCGGCCGCGCCGTCGCCTGCGGCCGCGGCGGGGCCGCATCGGGCTTGGCGGTCTTCTTGCGTGGCATGGCGATAGTTTACGGCTGAGGCGGCCGCAAGTCAATCGGATTGGGCGCTGGTGCTGGTGCGGGCGACGTGAGTTACGGTTGGGGCGACCGCTCTTGCCGACTGTAGCGCGGGGGTCCTTACCCCCACTCGCCCGACCAGGCCGATTGTAGCGCGGAGGTTTATCCCCCGCGCACGGCCGCGCCCGCCCTCAGGCTTGGCGGGCGCTACATAATCGCCTGACCAACCGTAACTGACGCCGTACCCGCCGCCCCGCTATTATAGTAGCGTATTCTACATTCTACACTCTGCACTCCGCCCTCCGCACTCGTAACTCCTTTGCCCGCCTTACTTTACGGCCACAGGTGTCCCCAGGTTTCCGGTTCCCTGGCCTGCCCGCCTCTGGCGGGTTCCCCGTCCCCTGTTCCCTGTTCCCGGTTCCCCGTTCCCGGTTCCCCGTTCCCGGTTCCCCGTTCCCGGTTCCCCGTTCCCGGTTCCCCGTTCCCGCCTTTCTTCACAGCCACGGGTGTCCCCAGGTTCTAAGTTCCCCGTTCCCTGTTCCCCGTTCCCCGCTTTTGGGAGTTATCCACAACGGCGTATGCACATCCGTCCATGTCAAAAGCCGTCAAATTCGAGTCAAAACCGATCAAACGGGGTCAAAATCGGGTCAAAAAAGGATAAAAAAGGCGCGCGTTTCGTCATGCCCATCTTAACATTTTGGGGGTGGACCCCCTCTGGCGCTAGCGCCAGGGCCGTTTTTGCGTTCCGAAAGGGTCAAAAACCGTGTTTTCGGGGGTCCAAAAGGCCGTGTGGAAAAGTTATCCACAAAATGTGGAAAACTCTGGCGGCGCCCGGCCCAAGGGAACGGCCAACGCCAAGGCGGCGGGAACCCGCCTCCGCCTGGCTACGGCGGGCCCTATTGGCTGAAGTGATTGGCCCCGTTTGGCCGATATTATCTGCGCACCCCTGGTTGGCGGCCACCGGCGTAAGGAGAGTGCGTCCCCCTGCCTGTTGAGGCATTTCATGCTTCGGGTTGATGAGCGCCGCCGCCATGTCCGTGAACGGCTGGGGTGTCCGGCTGCGCTGCGCGATAAGGCCGGGCGGGTCCTGTTCCGCGGGCGTGCCGCCGACATTTCGCCGTGTGGCATCCGGATCATCGGCAAGGGCGGCAAGCCCCTGGAGGAGGGGCAGCCTGTATGGGTGGAGTTGTCCCTGCCCACCGTCCGTGCCAGCGGCCCGCGCAGGCGGATCGTCAAAATGAGCGGCGAGGTCCGCCGGGTGACCGTCATGGGCGAGTGGCGCAGCGTCATCGTGGTTGTCTTCGAGACCGAGTTTAACCGGATGATCCTCGACCCCACGCTGTAGCCGTGCGGCTGCTACAGCCGTCCCGCCAGGCGCAGGCCCACCTGGAGCACGATAACCAGGCCCGCGCATGCCACAAGGTGAAGTCCCACAGGCAGATAGCCCTGCTTCTCGGTCCTGCGGACGATCTCTGCCAGTTGGTCGGGCGACTCCAGGATGGCCCCGCCGCCCGCCTGCACGATGGCCTCCAGTTGGCCGCGGTCAACGCCCAGGTGCCCGTATTCCAGCGGCGGGAGGCCCGGCACAGGCAGGCTGACCGTGGCGTCGGCGCCCGGTACGGGCGGGCGTACTGGCCCGTCGGCATGGGCCGCCGGGGCCGATTCCGGGGGTCGCCAATCAGTCTGGCGACCGCCCGGGGCCGCAGGGGCCGCGGGGCGGCGGTGGAGGACCACCACGGCTGCGCCCTCGCCCAGGCTGCCGACCTTTCCCTCGTGGATGCCGGGCGCCACCTGCTGGAGGTCCACCTGCCGCGCCTCGGCCGCGCGCTCGCCGAAAACGGTTGCGGCGAACCGTGCGGGCGGCTCGCCCAGTCGAGTCTTCGACTTGCCGAGTGCCGCAGGCCGCTCCTCAACCCGCACCCACCACTCGTTGCCGCGCGCCTCCAGGCGGGCGGACCAGTCGGCCGGGGCTTGGGCCTGGCCCAGCCACGCCAGGATCGCCGAGAGGTAATTGCCCAGGGCGTCGCCCTGGAGCCAGGCCTGCCCGTACGGGCCCGTACTGGGCGGCGGCCGGCCGGCCGGCCACGGCATAGCGGCAGCCTTGCCGAGCCCTTTCCGCCAGGCAGCCAGCAGAGGCGCCGGCGGGCGCCCTGCGGCCGGGCTTGCCACGGCCTGCCCGCCTGTTGGCGGGGCGTCGCCCCCTGGCACGGCCCGCCCAAGGCGGGCCGGCTGGCGAGCCGGGGCATCGGCCTGCCACAGGACATCGGCGCCGGGCTTGGCCTGGGTGGGGTTGATGGCATCGACGGCGGGCAGCGGCGGCCCGGCCCGGCGCCATATCGGTTCTGGCTGCTGCCACCGGGCGGGGCGGCTTTCGCGGAGCAACCCTTCGCCGCGGGCCCAGGCCATGTCCTTGAGGAACGTCTCGCGCAGGGCCTGCCCGCCTGGGCGGGTCAGCACGTAGAGGTGTCCGCCGGCCTCGCGGGCGAGGGCGGCCAGGCGGTCGCGGTCGGCGTCGGGGCCCGTGGCGACGGCCGAGAGGCTGGCCTTGGCGCGGCGGCACTCGGCGGCCAGCAGCGGGACGTCGAAGTCCGCACTGCGCCCGTCCGAGAGGAGCACGACGTGGCGGACGGTTGCGGCGTCGGGCTCCTGCGCGGCGAAGAGGGCGAGGGCCGCCGCCACGGCGGGCGTGATGCGTGTGCCGCCGCCCGCCTCCATCGCCACGAGGCGCTCGCGCAGTTGTTCCCAGGCGTCGGCGGGCACCAGCGGGCTGGCCACGCGGGGCTCGCCGGCAAAGGCCACGATGCCCGCGCGGTCGTCCGGGCCGAGGGCGGACCCCAGGTCCAGGACGGCCGACTTGGCGTGCGTCAGTTTGGTGAACCCGTCGGCCACCTCGTTCATCGAGCCGCTGGAGTCGATGACAAAGACGATCTGGAGCGGGGGCCGGCGGCCCATGCGGCTGGAGACGGGCAGGAGGTCCTCCAGGGGCGACTGGCCGTAGCCGCCCGCCCCGAAGGCCGCATCGCCGCCCAGCACCAGGAGGCCCATGCCGCCGTCGGCCACGCGTGCGGCCAGCGACTGGAGCGTCTCGGGCTGGAGCGACCATGCGGCCACGTTGTCGAGGACGATGACGGCCCATACGGGCCCGTACTGGGCGTCGGCGGCCGAGGGCCGGCTGAAACGGCCCGCCGGGACGTCGCGCAGGCGCACGGCGGCCGGCGCGCAAGCCCGCAGGGCCTCCAGCGCTGCCCCGGGCGAGTCGCCTCCGTAGATGTAGAGGACGTCAAGGCCTTCCCCGGTGCGGATCATGCACGAGGCCTGGTTGTTCTCGGGCCACTCGTCGGCGGCACTGGCCACCTGGGCGTAATAGGTGCAGTAGCCTGGGGCAGGGGGCGTATCTTCAAAGAGAATGGCGGCCCCGGAGGCGGGCTCCACCTGGACCTCCCGCTGCCAGTCGGCGGCCGGGGCGGCGCCGCCGGCGGCGCGGCGGAGGCGCACCGTGGCCGGGGCCGACACGGTCGAGGCCAGGCGGACCTCGATCGCCACGGTCGCGCCGGGGGCCGCGGGGGCGGTTGCCGCGATGCCGGCCACACGCACGTCGCGCACCTGGAGGGCCGGGGCGGCCGCGAAGACCCGTATGCCGCGCGCGGCCAGGGCCCCGGCGGCGCGGACGGCGTCGCCGCGCGTCTGGCGGGCGTCGGTGTAAAGGAGGACGATGCCGCGGCCTGCCCGCCACAGCCTGGCAGGCGGGCCGCCGGGAATCGCCCCGGCGGCGTGCTCCAGGGCCGCCTGGAGGTCGGTCTCCGGGGCGGTCGCCGCGGCGACCATGCGGGGCAGACCCCCGGCGTGCGAGAACGACCGGGCCCAGGCATCGCGCGTGAACGGCTCGACGATTGTCCTGGCGGCGCCGTCGAAGACCACCAGGCCGGCGTGCCCCCTGGGCAGGGCGCTGGCATAGGTGGCACAGCCGCCCTCGGCTGTGCCTGCACGCCCGAGGGCGGGCGTGCCACAGGGGTCCTTCGTCATGCTGGAGGAAATGTCTTCCAGGATGATGACGGGGCATCGGCCCTCCTGCGAGATGCGCAGCGACGGTCCCGCCAGGGCCAACGCCAGAAGGCCCGCCGCCGCGCACGACAGGGCGGCCCGGCCGGCGGCGCCCGCGCGGCGGGGCCTTGAGGCCGCGGCGGCATACAGGATGACGGCCCAGGCGGGAAGCGCCAGGACGAGGAGCCACGGGCTGGCAAGGCGCACCAAGTCCATGCGGGAGATTATAGGGTGCGGCGGGCCGTCAATCCATCCACTGGAAGTTGACGATGCGCGGATGGAGGAACCTGTTGCTGCTCGCGGCCGGCGAGTAGGCCACGGAGGGAGAGCGGTCCACCAGCGCCCAGAACCGGCGCGTCTTGATGATCCGGGCGGGCGGCCCCGCGGTGGGTTGCGGCGGCTCAACGTACTGGACCGTGCCGTAGATGGAGAAAGTGTCGCTGCGGACGGTGGCGATGTTGGAGATGCGTGTAAACCCCAGGTCCCGCTTTTCGAGGAACCCGAAGGCATCGCCCCGGTCGGCGCCGGTGCCCGGGGTTATCTGCCCGACCAACTGGGCGATGCTCTTGATGGTGCCTGCGACGCGGAGGTTCACGACGGCGGTCTTGATGGCGCCGCCCGTGCCGAAGCTCGTGTCGATGGCGTCGAGGGTCTTGTCGGTGGCGGTGTTGAGGTTGATTTTGCCGGCGACGCGGATTTCGGGGCCGCAGAAGCGGCCGCCCAGGGCGTCATCGCCCTTGTCCTGGTCGTCTGTCTTTCCGTCGCCGTCGTTATCGTAACTGTCCAGCCACGGCCTCTCGGTGGTGAGGACGTTGGCGGCGTTCATGCGCGTGTACTTGGTGGGGTCGCCCGGGTCGGCGATGGTGTCGTCCCAGTCGAACTTGACTTCCTTCTCGAACGTCTGGTACTGGATGGATTTGCTGGCGACGCGGCCGATCCAGGGCCAGAAGGCGGCGGCTTCGGTTTCATCCTTCGGGTAGAGCACCTGGTTCAGGTCGCCCAGGCGCGGGAACGCCTTGAAGAACCTGCCATCCGTGGCGTAAGGCGGCAGTGGGCCTTTGCCTTGGTCCTTGGGGTTATACTCGGTGGTATCCGGGACGCTGTGCGGGAACCGGATGGGGATGCCGGCGCCCTTGAGGATTTCCTGGGCGTTCACCGTTCCAAAACTCAAGGCGCCGGGGCCTTCCCCGGAGGCGAGGTCCTTGACATACAGCACGGTGATGGCGGTGGGGCTGGTGGGATCGGTGCCGTTGTCGCGCATCTCCTCGTAAACGCCGACCTTTCGCCGCCACCCAGCCGACACAACGGACGGATCGATCTTGTCCACGCCCTGGGGGGGGCCCACGGCGACGGCATCGAGGCGGATCTCGCTGACCTCCTTGCCGAAGGTATCGTTCGCGCCTAGGCCCTCGATGGTCAGCGGCTTGTCGCTGGGGCCGTTGGTAGAGCCGGTGGCCGTCTTGTCAACCACGAAGGCCCTCTTCGCGGCCCATTTGGTGGGGGGGGTTGTTATTTCCTTGAGGACGATGGTGATCGTCTTCGTGTCAGTGGTGTTGCCGATGGTGGTTTGGGCGTCTTTGCACTTGATGACGACCTTCCACTGGTCCCAGCCGATGCCGCCGGTGTCGCCCGCCTGGTCGCCCGGCCAGGGGTTATAGACCTCGAGTTTGAGCGGCCACTTGGGCGGGGTGCCGGAACTGGCGCCGGCGGAGGCCTTGGTGAAGAAAGGCTGGCGTCGCGCCCCGTAGTAGACATTGTTGAAGGTCATAAAGTTGGGGGTGCGCTTGCGGAACGCGAGGATGTTGGCGATGAACTGGTCGAGGGTTTTCGGGCTGGTGGTGGGGTTAAACGCGCGGCCGTCGGTGAGTGCCAACCGGATGGTGCCGGGTTCATCAAAGTTGAGGTCGGCCTTGAGTTGTTGAGAGGCTTCATGGCTGCCCGGCGCGGGCGTGGTGGGGTTGGTTGTGGGGAGCGGGTAGGGGCGGACCTCGGCGGTCCAGCCGACGGTGGTGAGGCTGAGGCGGTTCTGCCACGTGGCCGAGGTGAAGGAGGCGGGCGTGGACGCCAGGCCGGCGGTGGCGAAGGACTCCAATCGTGTCGTGGCGGCGGTGCCGGTGAGGCGGCGGAGTTCAAACTCCTCGTCGAGCGTATAGGGGGACTCGCCGTTGCGGAAGGGGTTCTGAATCAGGGTTTCGCCGGTCGCCTCGATGCCGGGACCCGTGGTGTGCGCTCCGAGACCATTACCCCATCGCCCGGGCACGTTGGCACCGTCGCCGAACACGAGTTTCCCGATGTCGAGGGTGGTCAACCCGGTGAAGACCGGGGCGAGGTCGCTGACGAAGTACCCCTTGCTCCGCGCCTTGCTGTATTCCCACTTGTCGGTCTGCACGTTTCCGTGGGCGTTCAGGTTGACCATGGCGCCGTGGTCCTGGACGGTGACGCTGACGCGGATGACGCCCGCTTCGTACGGGAACGCCAGGTCGGGGATCCAGAGGCCGTTGGCGGGGCTGTTCCACGTCACCACGTTGCCGGTGGGGATGCCGAGGTTGTTCGGCCCGTCGTTCCCGGTTGGGAGCGTCATCCCCCCGAAGATGAGGTTGTAAAGCGTGACGGTGCCCGTGGTCGGGAAGGAGTAAACGGCCCCGGTCGGCGCGGCGGCGCCTTCCCAGTTGGTCGCCAGGTAGGGGTCGCTGGCCGGTTTGGCCTGGTCCCAGAACTCGGTGCCCAGGAGGCCCGTCAGGGCCCTTCCGGTGTACTGGCGGTAGGTGGTGGACGTGGCCGCCGAGGTGTCGAATTCCCAGATATCCTGGACGAGGGCCTGGCAGACGTAGTCAACGGCGGCGTCGGCGGCCAGGTCGAACTGGGCCTGGAGCGCAAAGTTGGCGGCCGTGCTCGTGTCGATGCTGCTCATGGTGACGAAGGTGATGCCCACCACCGCCAGGATGGCCAGGAGGCCCAGGACGACGATCAGGACTGAGCCGCGTGACCTCATGGGCTTTCCCCTTGCTGCTCCGGGCGCCGGCTGTGCCGGAAAATGACCACTGACCAATCGCCATGGCCAGTCGAACGGCAAAATGCAAACAGCAATGACTAATCAAACGGCAAACGGAAAAACGGCGGAAACGCGATGCGGCGCGGCTTCATTGCTGTTTGCCTTTTGTCTTTTGATTAGTCATTGCTTTTTGCCATTTGCCGTTTGATTGGTTATTGGTCATTTCTCGCTACGGGTCTCCGATCCAGAAGACTTCCTGAAGGGCATACCCTTCGTAGCGGCCGGACCGGCCGACGACCGGCTTGATGTCGCTGGGGTCGTGCACGGCGATCGTCACGCGGATGGCGCGCGGGCAGACGTTGGAGGGGGCGCTGCCGGCGCCCGGCTTGATGATCATATTGTTCTTGCGGCTCCAGTCGGCGGTGGTCGTGGTCGTGGTCGTGGTCGTGTCGAGGACTTCCACCATGAACTCGCTGGCGCAGGAGGCGCCCACCCGGCGCAGGGTCCAGGCGTTCTGTTGCGGCGCGCCGCTGCGGGTGAACGGCCAGATGGCCACCGGGGAGACGAGGCCGCCGGAACCGAGGTTCTGGGACACGCGGTCGAAGTTGGCCACGGCGCTGGTCTCGGCCAGGACGGCGGCCTTGGACCGGTCGTCGGTGTCCGTGCCGCTGCCGCCCCACGCGCCGGTCCAAATATCGGTGCCGCGGAAGACCCAGACGCCGCGCGCGACGAGGTTGCGCCGCTGGTCCACCTGCGGGGCCGACGTGCCCGAGCCGATTTGCAGGCGATTGTCCGGCGTCTTGACGTTGGAGGAGTACACGACTTCGGCGCCCGTGGCGGTGTCGGCCGTGGCGGAGCGGTCGTCGGTCCGCTTCTCCCAGAACGCGCCGACGGTGGTCATCGCCAACAGGTCGTTGCAGTACAAGTACAAGGGGCTGGTGGGGTCCCGGAGGCTGTCCCAGAACACGTCCTGGCCGGCCGGCGGGAGTACGCTGGGCAGCATGGGCCGGGTCCACGTACCGGCTTGGACGGTTCCGCTGATGTTCACCTTAAAGGAGGCCGTTTGAATCCTGAGGTATCCCGTGCGGTCCAGGCCGCGGAGGTCGCGGTGGATCGTGTCCAGCACCGCCCGCTCCTGTTCCAGGGCAAAGGTGATGCCCTGGGCGTCGCTGGCGGTCTCTGTGATGTAGGCGAAGATCTGGACCACGCCGAGCATCATCACGGTCATCAGGGACGCGGCGGTCACGAGTTCCACCAGGGTGAAGGCCCGCTTCGGCGACGCCCGGCCCGGCGCTGGCATGTTCGGCAAGCGTTGCACGGCTAGTCTCCGATAATGGTGTGAAAGGCGGCCACGGCCCCCGGCATGACGTACCAGATCGGGTCGGTGGCATTGGTCACGGTCGGGGCACTCGTGGGCGGATTGGTGGTGCCCGTGGCGCTCTTGGGCAGCGCCAGGAAGATCGTGGGGGTGGTTGTGGGAGTCTTGACGTAGTCGATGAGGTACGCCTCGCCGGCGTTCTTGGTCCGCTCGATGATGTAGCCGCCCCCGGCGACCGCCTTGCTCTGGACGTCCTTGGCCCAGTGCTTGGTCCGCACCGGCTCCGTGCCGCGCGACTTGAAGACCACGATGGTCACCCGCCAGGGACCCGTGAGATTCTCGGCGGAGGTTCTTGCCGGGGTGCCCGTGCAGAGGTTGTTCACGAGCGGCGTTACGTAGATGACGGGGACGTAGTTGCCGGCGTTCCAGAAAGGCCAGAAGGCCGCGGCCGTGGAAGGCGTGGAAGGCTTGGACCCGATGTCGTACGCGCGGCCCGACTCGTACAGGAACGACTGGGGGTTGTAGACGCGCAATTCCTTTTTCAGGACGGCGGTGCCGGTCAGGGGCCACTTGCTGGTGCCGGTGTAACCGGGGAACTGGGCTATATTTAAGGGAGTTGGATTATCGTACTCGGCGGGCCGGTCGCGGGTGGTGGCATCGTTTTGCTTGGCGGCGTCGTTGAAGTATTCGCGACACTCCTTGACTACTTGCTGGCGTGCGGCCCGCATGGTGGCGGCGACGCTTCGGGCGCACAGCGCCGCCATCGTCGAGTCGCGCCCGCGACGGTGCTGGTCCACCGCGACGGGGAACACCGAGGCCACCATCGTGAGGCCCACGCCGAGGATGCCCACGGCCATGAGGATCTCGGTCAGCGAGAAGCCCGGCCGCCCGCTGCGGATTCGGCTCATGGAAGATGGCTCCTTACCCCCGCTGCCCTTCCCGGCGGGTCCGAAACCATTATAGCGGCCGGCCCGAGCGTCAACAAGACGATTGTCCTGCAAGGCCCAGGTTGTGCGGGGCTTTCGACCCGCACGCGGCCCCTGCCGTCGCCGCGGCGGGGGCGAGCCCCGATGCGGTTCCAGGCCGCCGGCCGGCGAAGGCGGCCCCCGGACGCGCCGGCGCGTATCCTCCATACCGGGCGAACCTGAGGGCGGGGTCGAGGCCCGCGAACGTCCCGAATTCCAGGTGTCCGAGATGGGGCGCCGCCGCGAGGCCGAAAACGCGGGCCCGGGTTCGTCCATCCTTACCAGCCGGGCGGTCCGGCGGCGGCTTTCCTTGACAGCGCCGTGCCCGTGTTCACGGCTACTGGGCCGCGGCGGCCTTTTCCCGGGCGGCCAGGCGGCTCTGCATGCGGCCGATGATGCGGGCGGCGGTGTTTCGATGGAGCGGTCCGCGGCCGGCGGCGCGGTGCAGCAGACGCGTGCAGGTGCGCAGACGCTGGCGGGCCGCCTCCACGTCCTGGGCATCCATGGCCTTCTGGAACGCCCGCCGGGCGGTGCGGATGCGGCTCTTGACCACGCGGTCATATTCGCGGCGCCGCTGGTTCTGCCGGACGCGTTTCTGGGCTGACAGCGAATGCGGCATGGGAATCCGTCCCCTTCTGATTGAGGCGCTACGGCTTGCCCTGGCTCTCCGCGAGTTTCCGGCGGAGCGATTCCAGCCGCTTGGCCGCGTCCTGGTACTGGTAGTCCTGCTGGACGATGACGCTGTACCACTCGACGGCCTGTGGCAACTTGTTCTGCAACTCGAAACTCATGGCGAGGTTGTAGCGGAGTTCCTTCGCCAGCGGGTCGGTGGTCAGTTCATACTGCTGGATGGCCGTCTCGAACTGGCCCTGGGCTTCCTGGTAGAGTTTCTTGGCCAGGAAGCACCGGCCGAGCATGTTCAAGGCCTGGATGCGCCGCTTCGGGTCGCGCGTGGCCTGCTGGAAGGACACGATGGCGTCATCGAAGCGGCCCACCTGGTATTCGCGGAGGCCCAGGTCGTAGCGGATGCCCATGTCGGTCGGGTACTGCTTCTGCCGCTCGATGAACACGTCCAGTTCGAATGCGCCGCTCTGGCGAACGATCTCGTCGCGTTTGGCCTGGAGGTCGGCCCGGCCGGGCGCGGCTTCCAGTTGTTCGTCGATTTCCCGCAGGACGCGTCGGACCTCGGCCATGCGGATGTCGTCCATCCGCATCTTGAAGCGGTATTCCTTCGTCTGCTCCAGCGCCCCCTGCAAGAGCGCCATGGCCTCGTCGATGTGCCCGCGGCGGGACTGGCAGTCGGCCAGCGCCTGGATCTTGTGCGGGTTCTTCGGGTCGGCCTCGTATCGCGCTTTAAGTTCCTTGTACTGCGCTTCCAGTTGCTCCTCGGTGTGGACGACCTGCTGCTGGGCGGACTTCGACGCCTGGGCCTTGTCGAGAATAATGTCGTGGAAGCCCTTGACGGACTCCAGTTTGGAGGACGTGATGCTCACCTGGGCCGCAAGGTTCTTGCAGCGCTGGTCCAGCGTGCGGTTGCCCGGGTCGATCTTGATGGCGTACGTGAGGGCGTCGAGGGCCTTTTGGTAGTCCTCCTGGCCCTGGTACAGGTCGGCCAGGGTGGTGAAGATCTGTTTCTGCGGCTTCTTGGTGCGGAGGGTTTCCTCCCGGGCGCATTCGCCCCAGAAGATCGCCACGTCCATGTACGAGAGGCGCCGCGCCGTCTGCATCAACTGGGCCAGCAGGGTGATGTCCTGCGGGCTGCGGGTCACGGCGCCCAGGAGGTCCGTCATAGCGTCCTGGGTCCGCCCGAGCATCTGGCTGAACATTCCCTTGACCTGGGCGACGACCGACATCAGGCCGCCGCCGCCGCTCGTCCCGTGCCAGGCCTGGGCCAGTTCCCGGAGGCCCTTATGGCCCTTCTCGACATCGAGGGGATTGAGGCGCAGGCCGTCCATGTACAGGCGAAGGGCGTAGTCGAAATTGCCTCGCGTGGTGGCCTGGGCGCCGCGCTCGAAGTAACTGTCGGCCGTCTGGCGGGCTTCCGGCGTGATGGATCCCGCCGGCGCGAGGGGCGCGGCCGCGCCGGTCCCCTCGGCGCCCTGGCCCTTGGCCGCAGAGCCGTTGGGCGTTTGCTCGATCTGGTCAGGATTCGGCACCGCTGCCGCCTCCCACAATTGCTATCGGGGCCTTGTCGCAGTTATCTCGGATACCTCAAAGTACCGTAGTCTATCCACCGGCGGGCAACTGTCAACCCGAAACTCGCCTCCGGCCGCCTGTGGGTGCGCCGAGAGTTTGTGGCACGGCCTTCTCCTCGCTGTCACCCCGAGCGAGCGAAGCGAGTCGAGGGGTCTCGCCGTGCGACCGGGCACACGGCAACGCCCACAGCGAGATTTCTCGACT
>Ga0315279_10008282_pt1 | contig 12621 bp, 11 predicted proteins | sample YL17G06_20_MG_FD_203694 | JGI IMG/M metagenome (GOLD analysis project Ga0315279, IMG submission 203694) | Sediment microbial communities from Yellowstone Lake, YNP, Wyoming, USA - YL17G06_20 | ecosystem: Environmental > Aquatic > Freshwater > Lake > Sediment | place: USA: Wyoming | collected... | reverse complement strand
AGTATCTGGGCAAGCACGGCCTGGAAGCACCCTCGGCTTTCAAAATCCGACTCATGAGGTCCGTCAGCCTCGTCGACTCGCTTCTCTATCGAAACGTGTTCTTTTGGCTTGGGAGATGGTGGCACACATGGCAGTTCAGGAACAACCCGCCCAATGCAAAGCTGTTCCACTGGGCTAACACCGACTTGAAGACACGCTACGCGGGCGCGCTGCGTTCCGGCATGGCTGATGGCGAGGTCGCCGGCTGAGTTTCCGGCTGGGTTGTCGGCTTTGGCGGCAGGCTCACCTTGATTACATCCTGGGTGGTGAAGGTCTTGCCGGTGAGGTATTCGGTGAACTCCACTCGCACCGTCAGTTCGCTGTGGGCGCGCTCGGCGGGCAAGGGGATGGTGAAGCTGTAGTAGCTGCTGAACAGGCCGCTCATCCAGTTCTTCGCGGCGGCGTTGGGGTCGTATTCGCGCTCGGCCAGCAGGTTCTTGCCTTCCGGCATTGCCAGGTCGAAGACCTGCACCTTCACGCTGCCGGCAGCCTTTAGGACCGAGCCGTGCTGGTCGATCGGCTCGACGTTGACTTTCACGGCGTCGTCGCCGGGCTTGTCGTCGGTGTTTGCTCCGGCGGTGCCGGAAGCCAGGGCGATCCGCCGGACTGTGTAAAGCAGGTTAAGGCGCTTGTCGCCCAGTTTCTGAAGGGTGATGATCTGCTCGTCGCGCTGGAGCAGTTGCTTCTGGAGTTGCTCGTTGCTCGTGCGGAGTTGCTCGATTTCGAGCAGCATGTTCGCGTCAAGCCGCACCGGCGGCTGCGGCGTGCAGGCGGTCAACATGACGCAGGCAGACGAGACAATGCAGGCCGCCATCGCCGTTGCCACCAGGCTGCCATATGTGTGATGATTCAATCTGGCCATCCACACAAACCAGCCCCGGAGGGGCGACAGAGCATACGGGCCTCTGTGCCAACGGAGCTTATTCTGTCGCCCTTTCGGGGCTCTTTTTTCTAAAGGCATTTTTCCGGGGGCTTACGCCCCCGGCTCCCGGCGCGCCGGGGCTATCGGCCCTTCGGGCCTAAAGAACCGGTCAGTTTGAGTTACTTCTGTTCCTTCCCGGCCGGGGGTTCCGGCATGCGGTAGAGGATCTTGTCGATGCACCCGTACGCGACGGCCTCGTTGGCGTCGAGCCACTTGTTGCGGTCGCAATCCCGCTCGACCTGCTCGATGGTCTGGCCGGTGTTCTCGGCGAGGATTTCGTAAAGCCGCTGGCGCAATCGGATGATCTCCCTGGCCTCGATGTCCAACTCGGTGGCCGGGCCGGTGATTACCCCGCTGACCAGCGGCTGGTGGATAAGCACCCGGCTGTTGGGCAGGCAGTATCGCTTGCCCTTTGTCCCGCTGGACAGCAGGACCGCGCCCATGGACGCCGCGAGCCCCACGCAGTAGGTGGCCACGTTGCAGCGGATGAAGTTCATCGTGTCCATGACGGCCATGCCCGCCGAGACGTTGCCGCCGGGTGAGTTGACGTAGAAGCTGATGTCGGCGGTGGGGTTCTCGTTGCTGAGGTAGAGAAGCTGTGCGACGATGACGTTGGCCGCGTCGTCGGTTACCGGCCCGCGGAGGAATATGACGCGGTCCCTCAGCAGCCGGCTGTAGATGTCGAACGCGCGTTCGGTCCGCCCGTCCTGCTCGATGACGGTCGGCGGGAAGATTGTCTCGTTTTGTACCATGTCTCTTGGTCCGTGGTCTTTTGTTCGTTCAAGCCTGCTTCTTGTTCTTCTCGCCGGATTCGCGAGTGACGATCTCGTCGACGATGCCGTACTCCTTGGCCTCGACGGGCGACATGTATCGGTCGCGTTCGGTCTCGCGCTCGATCATCTCCACGTCGCGCCCGGTGTGCTGGGCCAGCAGCTCGTTGAGCAGCTTCTTGGCCTTGAGGATTTCCTCGGCCTGGATGCGGATGTCGGTGGCCTGGCCGGTGACGCCGCCCCAGGGCTGGTGGACCATGATCTTGCTGTGCGGCAGGGCGTAGCGCTTGCCCTTGGTGCCGCTGGCGAGGATCAGGGCCGCGCCGCTGGCGGCCTGGCCGACGCAGTACGTCGCCACGGGGCAACTGAGGAACTGCATCGTGTCGTAGATCGCCAGCGTGTCGTCGACGGACCCGCCGGGCGAGTTTATGTAAAGGTTGATGTCGCGGTTGGGCTGCTTGGCCTGCAACTCCAGCAGGCGCATGATCACGACCCCGGCGGTGCCGGGGCTGATCTCGCCCCACAGGAACAGGATGCGTTCCTCGGCCAGACGCTCCTCAAGCGTCATCTCCCGCCGGGCGATGTACTCGCGATGGGCCTGGCTGAATATGTCAGGCGCTCGATCCATTGGCTTGGCTCCTGGTTATCAGATACCTACTTCTCGGACGAATCGTCGCCGGACTCCTCTTGGGAGTTCTCTTGGGCCCCTTCGCCAGCCTCGGACTTGGCCTTCTTGCCGGCCTTCTTGCCGGCCTTTTTCACGGCCGTCTTGGCGGCCCTCTTGGCGGTCTTCTTGGCCGGCGCTTCCTTGTCTTTGACGGCCGGGTCCGCGGCCGGCTCGGTCACCGCCGCGTCGGTGAGCAACTGCTCGACAACCTTGCCCTCGCGAATGGACATGGCCACCTGTTCCAGCGTGCCGTCGGCCTCGAGCTGGTGGCGCATCCGCTCGGGGCGCTGGCCGTACTGCCGGGCCATGTAGGCGACCTGGGCGTTGATCTCCTCGTCGACGACCTCGATCTTCCGCTCGTCGGCGATCTTGCCCAGGATGAACGAGAGCTTCAGGTCGCGCTTCGCCTCCTCGGCCACCGACGCCTGGATCTGGGTCATCCGCTCCTCGACCTGGGCCTGCGGCAGGCCCATCTGGAGCAGGTCCACGTGGCGGCGCTGGAGCAGCCTGGCCGCGTGGCGCTTGGCCACGCCCTCGGGCAACTCGAAGTCCGTGTTGGCCACGAGGTACTCGTCGACCTGCTGCCGCATCGCGCGGCGGATTTCCATTTCCACCTGGGCGCCCATGCTGGACTTTATGCCTTTGCGAAGCTCCGCCAGCGACTCGTAGCCCATCGCCTTGGCGTATTCGTCGTCGATCGTCGGCAGCACGCGCTTGCGGACCTGGTTGATCGTAAGGTCCACCTTCGCCTGCTTGCCCTGCCAGCTCTCGTTGGGGTGCACGCCGGGGACCTTCACCGAAAGCTCGACCGACTCGCCGGCCTTCTTGCCGGCGAGCTTCTCGCCGAGGTCCAGCATGGGCAGTCCCTCGACCTGGCCCGGCGCCACGCGAAGCGTCGCGGTAGTTGTCGTTTCCTCGATGCCGTCGCCGGTGATCTTGGCGGCCACGACCACCACGTCGTGGGCCTCCGCGGCGGCGTCGGTGTCCTCGTGGCGGGCGTGGCTGAGGCGGATTCGCTCGATGGCCTCGTCCACACGGGAGTCGGTGACTTCCAGCGCCGGCTTGTTGACCGGTATGCCCTTGAGCTCCGGCAGATCGAACTCGGGCGCCACCTCGACCTCGAAGCCGTACGTGAGGTCGCCGGACTCCGGCAGCTTGATGGCGTCGAGGTCCAGGTCCGGCTCGCCAAGGACCTTCAGTTCGCTCTTTTCGATCGCCTTGCCCAGGCTGTCGCCCAGGATGGCGTTGCGGACGTCGCGTTGAACTTCCTTGCCAAACCGTTTTTCGAGCAGCCTCCGCGGCGCCCGGCCAATGCGGAAGCCGGGCACCTGGGCGGACGTGCTGAGTTCGCCGAACATTTCCTCTCGCTTGGCGGCGATTTTTTCGGCCGGGACGGTCACGGTGACCTTTTTCTTGAGCGTGCCGGCGTCCTCGACGGCAACGGCGTAATCGGGGCCCTCCTCCGGCTGGGCTGTCTCGGCAGCGGCCTGGTCCTTGGTGGCCTCGGGTGCGGCCTGGTCCTGATTCTGGGGGTCTTGGGTTTCTTCGGCCATTGGTAATCTCTTGCAAGAACATGCGTTGCGTCCAGAGGCGTCCACTAGACGCCTCCCCGTCAGCGCGAAACACGCCCCGGCCGGAATGCCGTTGGCATAGTCCCAAGCCGGGTGGAATAGAACCTTTTACGCCAATTGCCTCGGTTCGTCAAGCCCGTGAATCACAAGTCCTTGTATCGGCCTAAATCACGGCTTACCTAAAGCATAGGCGGGCAACAGGGGAAATGGCTGGCCGCAAAGCGCGTCCGAATAACGAATTGGCTTTGCAGAGGAGACCGCAAAAAGGCCGCCCAGATGCTTTTCAACGTAAGGGGGCACCGCCTCGTCTCGCGGGTCCATGTGCTCCTTCTTGACCAGAGCGATGTATTTCTCGAACTCGGCCGTCAACTCTTTCCTTGGTATAGTGCGTAACGTGGGATAGTTAGTATTTCTCTTGACAGGGGCCATGTGTAGAGAAGCCCGAGATCGCCAGCGCCGCCTTGGCCAGGGCGTACTCGCCCTGGGCCAGGCCGAAGCCCAGCAGGTCGTCCAGGTCCGCCACCTCGATCCGCGTGCCAAGGTCTATCGAGCCGATGCGGATCAGGGGCTCGCCGATCACCCGCCCGTAAACCTGGATCGGCGGCTGGCCGTTGAGGTTCACCTGCCGACTCGATCCGCAGGCCCATCTCACCCATCCTCTTGCACTTGCTCAGAGGATGTCCAGCCCAGGCTGGGCTAATACCGTCAGCATGCTGGTTTCGAGGGCGGACAGCAATACCCGCAGCCGAGGAGCGGGTACCGTGGCCAACGACACGATATGGCGGAGCGCATCACCTGAACCAGCCTGTTCCGTCTCGGCGAAGGCCGGGCCTATCGACCTGCCCGTGAAGGGGCCAGCCAGTATCTTTGAATTGGCCCGCGAGATCCGCAAGACATCGATGGGCTCGTTGTCATGGTGCATGTCTGGCCACGGGCTGTGGGCAAGGGGCAAGCCTTGGCGCTGCGGCACCGACAGGCCATCGCCGGCGGAAAGCTTGGCGGCCTCCGCACGGCATTGAAGCGACTGCCAGGCAGCCAGTTCCAGCGAAGGCGCCGGCGCCAATGCCGATGCCGGCGCCGATGCCGCTTTACAGGCAACCAGGGGCTCGACGTTCACGGCCATCGGGTCATCAACAATGGGCGTCGTCGCCGCCGCCTTGCCCGTCTGGCCATCGGGGGAGATCTCTGCCAGTGACGCCACGGTCCCGCTCACCGGAGGCGCAGCGGCCGGCGCCTGAGGGGGCGCCGGCAGGCTCCGGCCGAAGTTGCGCTTCAACGTGATGTAATCTGCGGCATCGACGACGCCGTCGCCGTCGAAGTCGGCTTTGCCCCCAGCCGCGGCAACGCCAAACAGGGCGCTAAGAACCCCCAGGTCGCCCCAACCAGTTGTTCCGTTGCCGTCGGCGTCGCCGGGCAGGACGTTAATCCGCATCTGGAACTCACCGCCCGAAGACCCGTTGCCGGAGGGGTATGTGCTCGTCGCGTCGGTCCATTCCCCGTCCAGCCTATGGCCCACGAAGTCGACCACCGCGTCGGACAGGACCAGCCGCAACAAATCCCCCTCGGCGATACTCTGCGAGAGCGTCCACGTGGCCGTGCGGGTAAAGCTGTCATAGTCGAATGCCGTGATAGGGTACTCGGGCACATTCAGACCGTAGACCTTGATGTCGTCCCGCGAGATATTCACATTCTCGCTGAAGACCATCGAAATCCTGTTGATGTTGGGCCATGGCAGCGCATCGAGTTGGCTCGCACCGGCGGGGATGGCAAACCCGATGTCGCCCAATGCGTTCAGGAACGTCTGCGACCATGAACTGGAACTGACCAACACCTTACTGACCCGCGGAGCATCGCCATCAACCCTGACCGTCACCGCGCCCCTGGCCAGCCCGCCTTTGCCATCGCGGAGGACATACGTGAACGTGTCCACCCCTACGAAGCCCGCATCGGGCGTGTAAGTTATCGTGCCGTCGCCGTTGTCCTGCCTCCTACCGTGGCTGGGCCAACCGACGCTCTTGAGTGAAAGCGGGTCGCCTTCAGGGTCGGAGTCGTTGGCAATGACATTGATCCTGACCGGGGAATCGACTTCAGTGACAGCCGAATCGTCAACCGCGACCGGAAAACGGTTATCGCCGGCCAGCGATGCCGTCAACAGGTTAAAGTTGTTTTTGAACTGGCTCAGCGTGATTTCGAGCGGGTCACCCCATGGGTTGTATAGCATCACATAGGTGGTTGACTCCACCGTCCGCATGGACTTGACCATGTAGCTGTGGCTGACCGCGATCGGGGAGCTTGCGTTGGACAGGCTCGGCGCAGAAATGGCGTGGCCGGCGGCAAGATGGGTGCTGATGAAGTCCTTGATCGTCGCCTCGGCCACCCAGGACCCAATAAGAATACTGGTAGTATCGGAAGCGGTGATGTCCGAGTACACGTCACCGGGCAATCCGTTGCCCAGGGAGATATAGGAGTTCTGCTCATACCTGAAGTAGGCGTAAGCCTTCTCGATGAGAGGCACCCACAACTCACTATCGGCACCAAGTTGGGCATAGGTCGGCGTGCTGCCGGATGCAGGAAGGTCGGCATCCACCCGAACGTAATAGTCGTTGAAGTTGCGGTGGAACAGGACAGCGTAGGTGCCATCGCCCAACGGGGCTATCGTCTGCTCGATTACTTCTGGAACCGCCTCGGCCAGGCTTGCCAGGGCCGAAATGAAGTAGCAGTCGGTCACGGCGCCCTGGACCGCATCGTCGTACTGCGGGCCATCCACGAACAACGGCGTTCCGGCAAAACTCTTGTAGTCACTGGCGCTCGGATCCTGCAAGGTCTGCCCGTCGATCTCAAGCGAGACGTAATCCGGCGACTGCGGGTCGGTCGTGTAGGGCTGATAGAACTCCTGGATAACATGGACGTTGCGGAATGACTCGGCGTAATCGGCGTCGCTGATGGTGTCCGAGCCGTCGCACCAGAAGCTGTCCGAGCCGGCCCCGCCCGAAAGCAATTGCAGACCGCCGCCAACGGTCACAAGCAGGTCATCGCCATCGCCGCCATCGACCTGCCCCGCGCCAGCGGCGGCATCGAAGATAGTGTCGTTTCCATCTCCCCCGTACACGGAGTGGTCAACCGAAACCGAATGCATCAGCCGGATAACGTCATTGCCCCCAAGGCCGTCGACGACGATGGACGTGTAGCTATCGGGGTAGACGTGGCTTCCCGAGTCCGTTGTGACCGTGATGCCCGAGGCATCCTGGCTGATCGTGATCGTGTCGTTTCCATCCGTGCCCGGGATCGGCAGCGAGGAAAGCAGCAGGCGCGGCTCGAGCGGTTCAAGCCGCCAGCGACCCGGCTCGTGCCGACTGGCCTCGTGGGAAGCCACAGCGGCTACCTGCCCTTTGTCAACCCGGCCTTTGCGACCCGCCCTCCCTGCCATGTCATACCTCCGTTGAGGGGCATACCTGCGCCGATCGTTGCGAGGGAACAGCAAAAGCCCTTACTTGAACTCGCCAATCGCGCGAAAGGATACTCGAAAAGCGAGCCCAATCGTTGGGCGATTCTTCATTGAGTAATATCCTAACCTTCGGCCTCGTGTTTTGTCAGCTTAATCCGGAATCCATGAACAATCTGACGCGACAGGCCACCACTTCTTCCGGCAGTATCAAAGTCCAACACCGAGGAAGCAAAAAACGGGACCAGGGCCAACACCTGTATTGGCCCTGGTCCCGGGAAAACCCATCTCGGAAAGAACAGGGCATCTTCTGCCCTTGCCAGCCCAATCCGGGGCCATTGTCTCCTTCTATCCGCCTCTCTGCCGGCGCTGGGCTAATTGGCCAGCCTACTCCTTCCACTTCGCTTGCGAATGTACACACCCAGGCCGCCAAGGGCCAGGGACGCCGTCAGCATCGTGAAAGGTTCGGGAGCGTGGTTGGTGTTCCCAACGCCTGCAATTGCTATGACGAAGTCCTGGGTGAAGGGGTCCACCAATGCGTACAGTATCGGCGTCGGCGTGTTAGCAGGCATGCTCAGATCCGCAAGCCATCCACTGGCCTTTGACGCCCAGGCCCCGCTTGCCTGGTACACCTTGAAGGTCCCGGCCGAGAGACTGTAAGTCGACGACGTCTCATTGACGATCTCCCACACGGCCGCACCCATCGCCGCAGCCTCGTCAGCCGTCGGAGTCGCGGTCAGGCCGTGCCTGGCAAAGAGGCCTTGAAGATCCGCGACCTTCGCCGCCGCCGACTTCGCCGCATTCGCTGGGCTCAGCGTCGGGGCGCCCGTGGGGTTAATATTCAGGTTCACCACCTCCCACACATCCGGCCACGGGCTCCCTATGGCCTGATAGGTATCAATGCAGTACCCGGAGAGCTTCCCTATAGAGCTCTGCGGGGCCGTCAGGTTCTTGCTTGCCTCAGCGAGCAGTGCACTGGCACCTGAATCACCACCCACATCCTGGGTGAGATTAACAGTGAAATTCGACCTTCCGATGTAGAACCGGGTACTCGTGTTATAGGGTGACGGAGCCGGGTCTATTCTGCACGTTTGAGCCGGGGTGTCACCGACAAACTTCATGCTGATTGACCCCGCGCTGGCCACCCCAGAGCAGGCCAAGATCAACAACACCGGGGCCCATGTCTTCCATTTCATACTCATACTGCTCGTCTTCATACTCATACTGCTCGTCTCCTTTTTATTTGCCGCCAAGTCAACTCCCGTGCGCCCCACGTCGGGGCCATGGTTACTCTTCCTCCAAGGCCGCCGGCGTTTGCCGGCAAGGCCCATCTACTGCTCACAAAGCAATTCATACAGCAGCCCTGTCACTCCGGCTTCATCTTCCTTGCCGCCTGAGACAAAGACATACATCTGCTGCCGCACCGAGCGGCAGGCAGGCTGCAAGTTGCCCTTTGCTTACATCCGGCCGAAAAGGGGCCTTGCAATCCATCCATACAGAACCTTGCCACGAGCCTCAGGGCAGTGGAACGACTTTCCCCATCAGGAAAGCACCTGATCTCCCACTAACCTCCAATCATTGTTCTGAATACACAATGACTCTTACTAGTATATACTCAATCGCCGCATTGTCAATCCCCAATCTTACTCAAACTGAGAGGTTTTTTCTCGGAGATTCTTTGGGGGAAGGAATGGCTTGAGCGCAGAGCCTGTGCGTGACGATGTATGGGACCTGCCTGCCGGCAGGCCGGCGCACCGCCGCCCTCGGGAGACACCGGCGACTATTGCCGGCCAACCGCCCCGGCCGGAGCGGACCGCGCGTGCTGAAACGGCGCCGGCGCCGCTACCCCCTGATGATCGAACCGCGCGAGGAACCGCGAAAGGAGGCCGTATGACGCAACCGACCATATGTCATGGGGCTACGGACGGCAGTGCCATTCCTTCCTGACCCCTGATCCCGCCTACGGATTCCAGTATTCCCGGACGTTCTCGGGGTAGTTGGGGTTGATGGCATCGGGGCTCATGAGATGCACGCTTCCGTCGGCTAAGAGCACGTTGCACTTTCCGTAGTGCCTGGCGAACGGCGGCGGGGCCTTCGGTTTCTGCGGATTGGGGTACCAGTAGCCCAGGTGTGCGGCACGGTCCGTGCCCTCGTCGTAGACCGAGCCGACGGCGACCGGGCGCTCGTAGTCCAGGACCAGGAGCTTGCGCCTGGCGGGAAGGATCTTGCCCGACATGGAGTTGATGCCGTAGCTCGTCTTGCCGCCGTAGTAGGGGACCGAAGTCTTCGCCCCCAACGACAGGTTGGGGATGAGAACCTTCCTGTCGGGGTCCTTATTGCAGAGGGCGAAGCTCATGCCCGACGCGCGGACCACGACGTTGAGCTGGATCTCCGAGTCGGTGTAGTGCGTCTGGAGGACCACGTCGTAGAAGTCCTGGTCTCCCCCGCCGTTCGGCGCGGTGTCCTCGAAGGTGAAGTACATGGTGTAGGGGTCGCTGTCCTCGACGTACCCCGTCTTCATGTAGACGGCCTTGTAGGGTGTGGTCTTGCCCTCTCCGGAGACCTTCATGAACTCGTTGAACTGCGTGGTGGACATCTTCCAGATCCATTGGGTGGAGCCCGCCTGGTCAAGGTACACGTCCCACAAGAAGTTGCCCCCAGTAAAACATTCGATGCAGATGCCTTTGAGCCCCCCGCCGGCATCGGCCGCCGGGTTGCCGTCTTCCGGGCAGATGAAGACGGCCTTGTCGTTCGACACGAAGGTCCTCAGCGAGTTCTGCCAGCCGGACGCGGCCACCTGGCCGGTGATCCCGGCGCCCAGGTTCGCGATCCGGATCGCGCATGCCTGCCCGATCTTCTCAAGGTGCATGGCGCACTCCACCCGCCGCTGGGCCGTGACGGCCCCAGTCAAAGACGGCATGAGGATCGCCACGAGCAGCACGATGATGGCCATGACGACGACCAGTTCGGCCAACGTGAAAGCACGCCTTTTCAGCAGGCTCATGTTCTCATCCTTCTGTTTTTTCCAGCTTGGTGAAGCGCTCGTATAACCATGGCCACAACTGGCGAATCCTCTGGATCTTCTCGCCGCGGCGGCCGGCGGGGTCGTTGGCCCGGTAATCGAGGTCGACGACAATGATTTTTCTCAGGGCGACCCCGGCGCGTGCCCGCAGGATGTCCGATGGGTCCTCCATGGCGTCGATGATGGCCGGCCCGGCGTCCCAGTGCCTCATTGCCCCGAGTCTTTCGGCCGCGGCGGCGCGCACTTCGGGCTGCTCGTTGGTATTGCGCAGCACGCCGATCAGGAATTGCGGGTCCCCTTCACGCCCCAGTCGCCCGACGCCGTCCACGGCGGCGTGCCGCACCCTCCAATCCGGGTCGGCGGCCGCCTTCTTGAGCTCAGGCAGGTACTCGGGCTTATTCTGGACCGCGATGTCGATCACCTCGCGACGGCGGGCCGACACCTCGGATCGATCGGGGACGTTCTCGCCCCCCGAGGCGCTGGGGCGAGCGCCCGGGACATCCCGAACCGGGGTCTCGTCGGCGCTGCGGGACTCCCTCATGCCCGGCACGCCACGAACCGCGACGTATACCACGGCCAGGAGCGCCGCTACACCTCCCAGCAGGAGCAGGCGTTTCTTGTCGTTAAGCATCGGATAAGGCCTTATCTATGACCCGGCATTTCCCGGATGACAGGCCGGACTCCGCTGTCGGGCCTGATTGCTCATAGTATACCACACCCTCCCCCGGAAAGGAATCAACACCTATTTGGCCCAAATTCAGAAACGAGGGAAAGTCACGCATTCATGCGGTCGTTGATATCCAGTCCCCACGGCTTGCGGTAGCCGCGAGTCAGCATCCTGTTGGCCTCTTCGTCGTCAGTGAAGACCTCTTTCTCCGGCTGCCATTGCAGCTTCTTGTTCCGGTTTATCGCGATATGTGCGAGTTGACCCAGCGAGCACGTGCGATGGCCGACTTCGGCATCGATCATGGATTCCTGAGGCGCGCCGTTCCGGATGCAGTAGATGAAATCTTCCTTGTCGCCTCGCTGGGGCAGGTGCAGGTCGGTTGGTTTGAGCTTTGTCATCAGGATATTCTTGTCGCTTGCCTGGAGCCCGCCCTTCCTGAACCAGTTCGCCTGGATCCACCCGTCTTCGCCTTCCACCCGCAGGTAGGCGCCCTCGGGATCGATGAGGTAGTCCATCTTCAGGCCGTTTGCGTATTGATATTGCACTTTGAAGTTGACCAGGACGTTCCAGATGCCGCTGCCCGCCTGCGGGTACGTTCCCGTGCCTTCGATGGAGACGGGGCCAGTCCGCTCGGTATTGTTGACCAATTGCGCCACATCCATCACGTGGGTGCCCCAGTTGGTTATCATGCCTTCGCACGTGTCCCGGCAGCGCATCCAGCCAGGCCGGCCGAATGACTTGGGCGGATGCACGGCGTCAACCATATATGGCTTGCGCTCTATCGGGCCCATCCACATTTCGTAGTCGAGCTCTTTCGGCACCGGCGACTGGGCGGCGCCGCCGCCGGGCTGGTCCCCGCGCGGGACGCCGCACTCGATCCGTTTGATCTTGCCGATATAACCGTTGCGCACGAGTTCGGCGGTCTTGTGCATGTAGGCGTGGCTGCGGCACTCGCTGTCGGTTCGAAACACGACGCCGCGCTTCTTGGCCGCGTCGGCCAGGACGCGCCCCTCGGCGACCGAGAGAGTCAGCGGCTTCTCGCAACTGACGTGTTTGCCCCTTCGCACCGCCGCCAGGGATATCGGGACGTGCCAGAAGTCCGGAGTCGAGTTCATGATGGCGTCAACATCGTCGCGGGCCACGACTTCACGCCAGTCGGCGCAGGTGCGGCAATCCTTGTTGCCATACGTCTTATCCACGATGCCCTTGGCGTTGTCGAGGCGCCACTTGTCGACGTCGCACAACGCCACGATCCGGACCTCGTCCATGTTCACCAGCGTCCGCAGGTTCACCTGCGTGCCCTGCCTGCCCAGCCCGATCATGCCCAGCGCGACGCGGTTGGACGGCGGGTTCTTGCCGAATACCGTGGATGGAACGATGGCCGGAAACCCCACAGCGGCGCCGGCAAGGCCGAGCGCCCCCAGCATTCGCCGCCTTGTGATCGCCGCTTTCATTACTCTCTTCATGGCCGCTCTCCTTGACATTCCTTTGGCTATCCTACTTCGACGTGGTCCCAAGGTC
>Ga0315279_10008281_pt1 | contig 12625 bp, 10 predicted proteins | sample YL17G06_20_MG_FD_203694 | JGI IMG/M metagenome (GOLD analysis project Ga0315279, IMG submission 203694) | Sediment microbial communities from Yellowstone Lake, YNP, Wyoming, USA - YL17G06_20 | ecosystem: Environmental > Aquatic > Freshwater > Lake > Sediment | place: USA: Wyoming | collected... | reverse complement strand
CGGCCACGTCGCCCCTCACGATCGTCTATCACGTGAACGCGGGGTTCCCGCTGCTGGACGATGGCGCGGAGCTGGCAATCGCGGCCAAGGAGTGCAAGCCCTACGACGCGGAATCCGAGAAGCGCTTCGACGAGCGGTTCCGCTTTACCGGGCCGCGGGCGGATTGCGCGGAAGGCAATTTCCAGTACTCCGGCCTGGGGGACAAGAATGGCCACGTCCAGGCGGCGCTGATCAACCGCAACCTGATGGGCGGGCTGGGGCTTTATCTGAGGTGGGACGCGCGCGAGTTGCCCTGGTTCAACGAGTGGAAAATGATGGGCGAGGGCGAGTACGTGGTGGGGATCGAGCCGGGCAACGTGCCGGTGAACAGGCGGAGCGTGTTGCGCGAGAGGGGCCAACTCGCGTTCCTCGAGCCGGGCGAGAGCAAACGGTTCGGGTTGGAGATCGGAGTGCTGACGGGTGCGGCCGAGATCGAGGGGTTTGTCCGCGAGGTTCAGGCGCAGGCGGCGGGAAAATAGGAGAATCTGACACAGAGACGAAGACGGAGCGGAGAAGAGAAGGCGCTACGGAGAGAGAATGCACACCACGCGGAGCATGCACATGCGTATTGGAGTTTCCCTGTTGCTTGCCGCCGGAATCCTCTTGGCGGATGCCCGATTCGAAGTGGAAGGAGGAACACCCCAAGTGATAACTCCCTACCCCCCCTACATACTGACGCCCGCGGCGCCCGACACGCCCCGCATCAACGGCCCCAGGGTCTTCGGCGTGCGGCCCGGCAACCCCTTTCTGTTCACCATCGCCGCAACGGGCAAGCGGCCGATACAGTATGCGGTGGACAATCTGCCCGCCAGGCTCGCGGTGGACGGCGCCACGGGCCGCATCACCGGCCGGCTTGAGAAAACAGGGACCTGCACCGTCACCCTGCGCGCCAGGAATGCTCTCGGCGAGGCCAGGCGCGAGCTGCGGATCGTGGTGGGAGAGAGAATCCGCCTGACTCCGCCGATGGGCTGGAACAGCTGGAACTGCTGGAGCGTGGCGGTGGACGCGGAGAAAGTGCGGGCCTCGGCCAAGGCGATGGTGAACTCCGGCTTGATCCAGCATGGATGGACTTATATCAACATTGACGATTGCTGGCAGGGCGCCCGCGATGCCAAGACCAAAGCGCTCGGGGCGAACGAGCGCTTTCCCGACATGAAGAAGCTCTGCGACGAGATCCATGCCATGGGCCTGAGGGCCGGAATCTACTCAACCCCCTTTATCAGCAGCTACGCGGGGTTCCCCGGCGGTTCGAGCGACCACGAGGACGGCAAGTGGGTGAGCGGGGTGGACAACCAGCGCAAGAACGGCGGCCATACGCGCGGCGAGTATTCCTTCGAGGAACAGGACGCCAAGCAGTGGGCGGACTGGGGCTTCGACTACCTCAAGTACGACTGGCACCCCAACGACGTGCCGCGCGTGGAGGCGATGGCCAAGGCCCTGCGCAAGAGCGGACGCGACATTGTCTATTCGCTGTCGAACAATGCGCCCTTCGAGAACGCGGAGCACTATGCCGGCCTGGCCAATCTCTGGCGCACCACCGGCGACATCCGCGACAGCTGGGACAGTCTGACGGATATCTGGCGGAAGCACGGGCAGTGGGCCGCCTTCTCCGGTCCAGGGCACTACAACGACCCGGACATGCTCGTGATCGGCGAAGTGGGATGGGACGGCAACCCCAAACCGAGCGGCCTGACCCCGGATGAGCAATATACGCACATCAGCCTTTGGTGCCTGTGGTCGGCCCCGCTTCTGATCGGGACTCCGCTCGAGCGGCTCGACGCCTTCACCCTCAACCTGCTGACCAACGACGAGGTTTTGGAGGTGGACCAGGACCCGCTGTGCATTCAGGCGCAGCCGGTGCGGACCGAGGGGGAGGGCGTTGCAGTCGCCAAGAAGATGGAGGATGGCTCGTGGGCCGCGGGTCTTTTCAACAAGGGGGAGAAACCCGCGAAGGTCCGTGTGCAGTGGTCCGATCTGAAGGTGGAAGGCAAACAGCAGGTGCGGGATTTGTGGCGCCAGAAGGACTTGGGCGTCTTCACGGAGGGTTTTGAGGCCGAGGCGCCGCGGCACGGAGTCGTCCTGGTCCGGATTCGGGCGGCTGAGAAGTAAGCCCTACCGCCGGGCTTCTCGATCCGCTTCAGCAAAGGAGGGGACGAAGGCAAGGCTGAAGCATGTCGGGAAGCCGCGCTGAAGCGCGCTATACCCCGCGGAGAAGGAGAACCTTGTTCCCACCGACTGAAGCCGGGGGCAAGGAAGAGCCCGCTGAAGCGGGCAGGAACCATTAAACGGTAGTGCGTTGCGAAGCTACCCTGGGCAAACGGCAGACCCCTTGCTCACGAGAACCCTGGAGGGGTTCCATATTCCATGCAACCCTTACAGGGTTGGAATTTTCATTCACCCATTTCCCAGGGTAGCTTCGCAACCCTGGGCTTTCTTCTGGAACGCCGTTGGCGTTCTTCTCGCGCCGGCGCATGAGTCCAGGAATCTCCCCTCTGAACCTTTGCTCTATGCATGACCGCGAAGGTGTATCACACACCCAGATAGGCCCCGATCACACGGGGATCTTTCAGGAGATCGGCGGCCACGCCGGAAAAGAGGATCGTTCCCGTCTCGAGCACGTATCCCCGGTGCGAGACGTGCAGGGCTTCGTGGGCGTTCTGCTCCACTAGGAGGATCGTCATCCCCTCGCGGTTGATCCGCCGGATGATCTCGAAGATCTGGGCCGCGATCAGGGGCGCGAGACCCAGGGAAGGCTCGTCCAGCAGCAGAAGGCGCGGGTTGGACATGAGCGCGCGCGCCACGCCCAGCATCTGCTGTTCGCCGCCGCTGAGCGTGGAGCCGAGTTGCCCGCGGCGCTCGGCCAGCCGGGGGAATATCTCAAACACCTTCTCGATGTTCCCGCGCACCGCGTTCCGGGACGGCAGGACGTAGCCGCCCATCTCGAGGTTCTCCAGCACGGTGCATTCGGGGAAGATGCGGCGGCCTTCGGGACACTGCACCACGCCGCGCCTCACGATCCAGTGGGGCGGCATTCCGCGCAGGTTCCGTCCCTCCAGCCGGATGTCGCCGCCTTTGGTTTCCACGAGGCCCGAAATCGCCCGCAGCATCGTGGACTTCCCCGCGCCGTTCGCGCCCAACACGCACACGATCTCCCCCGCCTCGACGCGCAGGGAAATCCCCTTCAGCGCGCGAACCGCACCGTAGTTCACCTGGACATTTTCGAGTTCGAGCATTGTTACTCCGGGAGGTTCTTTGGGATGGAAGTGGACGAGGTGGACGGAGTGGACGGCATGGACGGCATGGACGCACTGAAAGACTGGAGACGCATTTCGCAAGGCCCTTCCATTCATCCTTCCTCTTTCATCCTTCCTCTTTCATCCTTCGTCCTTCATCATTCGTCCTTCATCCTTTGTCCTTCGTCCTTCGTCCTTCATCCTTCATCATTCGCCATTCATCATTCATCATTCATCATTCGTCATTCCGCCTTCCTCCTTCATCCTTTGAAATCGCTCCCCAGGTAGGCCTCGATGACGGCGGGGTCGCCGCGGATTTCCTCCGGCCTGCCTTTCGCGATGATCTTGCCCGCGTCCATCACCACCACCCGCTCGCAGATGTTCATCACCAGCTTCATATCGTGCTCGATGAGGAGGATCGAAAGATCGAAGCGGTCCTGGATCCCGCGGATCAGGTCCATGAGTTCGGATGTTTCGCGGGGGTTCATGCCCGCGGCCGGCTCGTCCAGCAACAAGAGGCGCGATTCGGTGGCCAGGGCACGGGCGATTTCGAGCTTGCGCTGCAATCCGTAGGGCAGCGACGAGGCGAGCTGGTGGCGCGCCCTTCTCAGGCCGAAGATTTCCAGGAACTCCAGGGACTTTATTTCGATTTCGCGCTCCTCGCGGCGGAAGCGGCGGCTGCGCACCACCGCGTCCAGCAGGTTGTAGCGCACATGCTGGTGGTAGGCGATCTTGATATTCTCCAAGACGCTCAGGTTCTTGAGAAGGCGGATGTTCTGGAAAGTCCGCGAGAGTCCGCGGTGCGATATGACATGGGCGGGCAGGCCGGTGATCTCGTAGTTGTTGAAGAGGATTCTTCCCGAATCGGCGGATTCGAGGCCCGTCAGGAGGTTGAACACGGTCGTCTTGCCCGCCCCGTTGGGGCCGATCAGACCCACGAGTTCCTTGGAGCGAACGGAGAGCGTGAACCCGTCCACGGCGCGCAGGCCGCCGAAGCTCTTGACGAGGTTCTCGGCGCGAAGAAGGGCGAAATCCCGCTCCAGGCCGCGCGACGCTTTGATCGTTTGTGGGGAAATGTCTTCCATTTTCCCTAACCTTATTCCATCGGGTGCGCCGTTCCGCTCGCGAGCGCCTCTTCGCGGGATCTTCTGCGGGTTCCCAGATAGTAGCCCCACTCGTGCATGCCGAAAATCCCCTGCGGGCGCAGCCGGATCAGCAGAACCAGCAGAAAAGCGTAGATCAACTCCGGATTCTCCTTGAAAGCCTGGAGGATTCGGAGCAGCGTCTCGTTTGCGGTGATGCGGCCGGCGAGTTCGGGCATGTAGCGCACCATCGGGTCCACCAGCGCCAGGACCAGCGCGCCCACGATCGAACCGGTGATGCTGCCCAGCCCTCCGAGCACAATCATCAACAAGACCATGATAGTCAGCATCAGATCAAAGTTGGACGGGGCGATCAGGTAGTTGGAATAGGCGAAGAGCGCGCCGGCCATCCCCGCAATGGACGAGCCGATCACAAAGGCCTGGACCTTGAGATACGCCACGTTCATCCCCATCACGCGGGCGGCGATTTCGTTTTCGCGGATGGCCATAAAGGCGCGGCCGGCCGCCGAACGCTTGAGGTTCCGGGCGAAGAGGGCAACCACGAGGATCATCCCGACGGCGATGCAGAAGGCCCAATGCGAGTCCATCTTGTCCACGTTGAGGCGCAGTCCCTTGGGCCCTCCGAACACTTCGGGCATGAAGCTGTCCAGCAGGATCTTGAAGATTTCCGCGAAGGCCAGCGTGGCGATCGCCAGATAGTCCCCCGCCAGGCGGAGGCATGGAACCCCCACCAGGAATCCGAACACTCCCGCGGCGAGGGCGGCGAGCGCCGTCCCGGCGGCGAAGTGCCCCCAATAGGCGGCGGAGTAGAGCGGCGGGGAAAAGAGGTTCATGTACACCGCCGCGGCGTAGGCGCCGATCCCGAAGAACGCGGCGTGTCCGAGCGAGAACATCCCCGTGAAGCCGTTGATGAGGTTGAGGCTGATCGCCAGGATCACAAAGATCCCCGCGGTCAAAAGAGGCGAAAAGACGATATCCAAATCCAGATGCATTTTTGCTTCTCATTCTTTATTCTTCATTCTTCATTCGTCATTCGTCATTCATCATTCATCATTCTGTATTCATCCTTCATCCTTCCTACTTCCTACTTCCTACTTCATACTTTTTCCGTGCGCCGGATGCCCAATATCCCGCCGGGACGGAACAGTAGAATCACCACCAACAGCCCGAACGCCACTGCGTCGCGGTAGGCCGTGTCGAGCTTGGCAAACACCGCCAGGTTCTCCGCGAGCCCGATCGTAAGGCCTCCGAGCACCGCCCCCGAAATGCTGCCGATCCCGCCGACCACCGCCGCCACGAAAGCTTTGAGCCCCGGACGAAACCCCATCATCGGGTCCACGGTGTAGAGCATCCCCACCAGCATCCCGGTGAGGCCGGCAAACGCGCCGCCGATGGCGAAGGTCTTGGCGATCACCGAGTCGGTGTTGATCCCCATGAGCCTTGCCGCCTCGATATCCTGCGAGGTCGCGCGCATCGCCTTGCCCAGCCGCGTCTTCCGCACCAGCGCCCACAGGAGCGCCATTGAGACGGCCATTGTGCCGAAGATCACGGCTTTGCCATTCTGCAGTTCGAAGCCCAGCAGATGGCTGCTGGCGGCGTACCATTCCTTGAACCGGAACCAGCAGGCGTCCGTGCGGCCCTCGAAGACCTGGAAATGGCGGTAGTTGGGAGAGAAGAGCAGCCGCGCTACACCCTGCAGAAAAAACGAGACGCCGATGGCCGTCAAGAGGGCCGAGATCCGGTCGTAGCGCCGGATGGGGCGGTAGGCCACGCGCTCGGTCACCACGGCTAAGAGGGAAGCGGCGGCGGCCGAAGCGCCGAGAGCCGCGAGGAGAACCAGCGCAAACACACCGGGAGAAGACGTGGCGGCCAAGGGTGAGGCCATGATGAACAGCCCCGCGTAGGCCCCCGCCATGTAGAACTCCCCATGTGCGAAGTTGATGAGCTTGATGATCCCATAGACCAGGGTATAGCCCAGGGCGATCATGGCATAGACGCTGCCGGTCGCCAGCCCGTCGAGGATGCTCTGGAAAAAACCATGTGACATCATTTGGCCAGGATGCTTGGAACCATGATGGTTTTTACCCTATTGGAGGAATCCAGGGTGAACGTGATGAATGGATCTCGATAACTGAGATTTGTCTCGCCGCTCCCCAGTGCCTGCTCGCCGCCGGATTGTCCGTATGCGGCAAGGACCTCCGACTTGCTCGCGCCAAGACCGATCCCCTTGTCTGTTTTCCCGGGGTATTGCTCATAGTTGTTGAACCCCCTCCTTTGGTCATCCGGTGTGCGGGAATGACAGATGATAACCAGCACCTTGCCTTGCGAGACAAAAACCTCAATCCCTTTGGCAAAATACTTCAGAACTCCCTGCTGGTCATCTTGATCAGGCGCGCCAAGAATCTTCAGGGCTTCCTCTTTCGACATTCCCAGACGTAGTTCGCCGACCCCTTTCCCCGGTGTTATGAGTGCTAGTGAACTTGTTGTAGATAGAGGTTCCACCACCTTGGCGAGGGCTTTCCGCACCTTGCCGTCCACGTTTTCGTATCTGAGCACGACCAGGCTCTTGATGGGATCGCCGGAAGGCTGCATCGTGATCGTGCCGGTGGCGGCTCTGTAATCCCGGATCGCGTGAAGCTGATCCCGCACGGCGCGCCGCCGGGCCTGCAAGTCTCCCGCGACCGGATTGGCCCGGCGGATCGCCTCGGCCACGAGGCCGGTCGCGTCATATCCCAGCGCCTCAAAGGATCCCGGGTTCTCGATACCGCCTTTCTTGGCCAGGGCGAGGAAAGCGTCCAACTCCGGCGTGTGCGAGCCAGGGAAAAAGGCCGCCGAGAAGCACGCCCCCGCCACGTTTGTGCCGGCGTTCTTGGGCATGTCGTCGCTGTCCCACCCGTCCGCTCCCAGCAGTTGGACCTGGAGGCCCATGCTTTTGGCCTGGTTCACGATCAAGGGCAGGTCGGGCGGGTAACCGGGGACGAAGAGTCCTTCGGCCCCGAGTTCGCGGACCTGCCGCAGCTGCGGGGTGAAATCGTTATCCATGCTCTTGTAGGACAGGATCGGCAGAACCTTGCCGCCCAGCTCGGCGAAGCGCGCGTTGAAACTCTTGCAGAGTCCCACGCTGTAGTCGCTCGATGTCTCCTGGAATGCAACTACCGAGCGCAGCTTGAGTTCTTTGGCCGCGAACTCGGCCATCGCGACGCCCTGAAACGAGTCGTTGAAGCACGCGCGGAAAATGAAGTCCCCATCCTTGGTGATGCTGTCGTTGGTCCCCGTGGGGGTGATGAGGACTACGCCCTTTTTCTGCGCGTCGCGGGTGATCGCGAGGCAGTTGGTGCTCGTGATGGGGCCGACAACCGCCAGGACCTCGTTCACTCCCGCCAGTTTCCGCAGTGCCTCCGCGGCCTTGGCTGTCTGCCCTTCATCGTTTTCCACAACGAGTTCGATGGTTTTCCCGAGAAGGCCGCCCTTCTCGTTCAACTCCGCCACCTTCATCTTAACGCCCGCGAGCGTGGACTGGCCATACGAAGCCAGCGCGCCCGAACAGGGCAGAATCACCCCAATCTTCCACGTCTTGGACGCTTCGGAGACCTTGGCGGCCTCCCGCGGCGTGGGGGTTCCGCCGCCTGATGAACCGGCCGATGAATCGCCGCTTCTTTGTTCGCAGCCCGCCACCGCCAGGATGGCCAGAATGGGGCTCCAAGCCAGAAATGAGAGAAATCCTCGGCGCATAGGTCGTCTCCTCTTGCATAGTCCGCGCATGGCGGGGAATCGGGACCCTGGCGTGGGTAAGACCAGCCGCTTCCGCGGCCGCTTTTTGCCGCCGGGATATTCCAGACCTCCGGATCTCTCCGCTCATTCTCCGGAGATCTCTATTTTTCCAGACGGTATTGCTTTGTCAAGCGGTAACGCGCTTCATTTATCTGGCCGCGCTGCCAGTGTTTGTCCACCAGCGCTTTCTCCGTCAGAACAAGCGACCCGGTGGAATCGTACGACTTCCTGGCGAACGCGTACTGCTGGTCGGTGAGATACATCTGGTCGTCACGGTAGAGGCTGCATGCTGAAAGTGGCAGGAGGGCCAGAAAAAGCAAACCGGCGGATGCTATACGCAGTTTTCGCCTGGCCATGCGCTTCCCTCTTCCGTGTGTGCCGCGCCGCTTGCTTAGCCGGCCACTTTCACGATGATCATCGTGATATTGTCAAAGCCGCCCGCGTCGTTGGCCAGATCCACCAGTCTCCGGCACGCGGCCTGCGGGGCGTCGGACATGTCCAGCAGGACCTTCTGGATCGTTTCCTCATCCACCATCCCCGTCAGTCCGTCGGAGCAGAGCAGGAAGCAGTCTCCCGGCTCCATTTTCTCGACCCGGGTGTCCACCTCCAGGTCCACTTTGTGTCCCAGCGCCCGGGTGATCACGTTGCGCCAGCGGTGGGTCTTGGCTTCCTCGGCGGTGATGATGTTGCGCTGGAGCTGCTCGTTGACCCAGGAATGGTCCGACGTCAGGAGCGTCATCTGGCCGCCCCGCAGCAGGTAGATCCGCGAATCGCCCACGTGGACCATGCAGGCGCGGGATCCGTTGAGCAGCAGGCCGCTCAGGGTGGTTCCCATGCCCTCGAATGTGGAGTTCTCCGAGGCGAGGCCGCAGATCGTCTCGTTGGCGAGCTGTACGCTGGTCGCGAGGATCTTCTGGCACGTCTCGGGGTCGAAGCGGGACGAGCCCGCATCCGGCGGCCCGGCCTCCTCCAGCGCGCCGCGGACGTAATCCGTGATAACCTGGATCGCCGTGCCCGAGGCGACTTCTCCGGCGGCATGCCCGCCCATTCCATCGGCCACCACAAAGAGACCCAGCTCCTCGCAGGAGGCGAAGTTGTCTTCGTTCCCCGTCCGCTTCATCCCGACATCCGTCAAACCCGCCGTAAGAACACGCATGAAGGCCATACCCCTTGCGCTGCGCCGGGAAAGGGACACAAAATACACCATCTCGCGGCGCGCGCACCGCACTTATCTTATGCAGTATAGAGGAATCGCACGTGGACCCTCAACAAAATAATGCCTTACCCAAGGGCAAATACGCCCACGTAGCGGCCCTCCCCGGTCGGGCACGATCCGGCGTGACGCCGTGTGGCCGACGCGGGGTTGCTTTCCGAGCTCGGATGGTGGGTTAGGGGCAGAGCAAGATCAGGCTTGGGGCTGCTTGGTTAGGACGAGTTCGACCATCGCCGCATGATGAGTGTTTTTCATGGGGGTCGTTTGCACGTGAAATCCGTGCCGTTGGGCCAGGTAACGCACCTCGGGCGCGTCATCGTAAGTGAGCATGACCGCGCCGACGGCGCTGGAGGCAAGTTTGAAGAGGTCTTCGTGATCCACGTCGTTGCACGTGTAAAGACGTCTGCCTGCCCGCTTTCCTCCCGCCGTGTAGGGAGGGTCCAGGAAGAGCGCGGTCCCCTTCGCGCGGAGATGACCGCGGATGAGGTCAAATGCGTCCCCTTCGACAAATTCCATGCGGTGGCGGCAAAGACCAATCCCCCGGATTCGGCGGGCAAGTGTTTCGGGGTACCAGCGGGACGCGATTCCTCTGCCGTTTTCACCTGTTTTCATGACGCTGGCGCCGGCAGCGAGAATTCCGCCTCTCTGGACACGGTTGCGAAGAATTGTCTGAAAAGCGTGCTCCATTTCGTCGCGAGGCTCCCTGCTGAGATCCTCCAGCACGCGCGGACGGGTGAGGCGGTAGTCGAGTATCCGCCGAGCCAGCGCCTCAGCCCCGCCTTGCTGGGAGAGAAGAACCCGCCAAACACAGGCAACATGCGGATCTTTTTCGCCCAGCAGAACCCGTTTTGCGAGGTTCTCCATAGCCGCGGTAAGGCCGATAATCGCGCCTCCGCGATCCTCAACTTCCTCCTCATCCTCTTCATCGCCCACAGCCTCGTTCAATGCTTCTATCGGCTGAACATGAAGAAGTCCCTGCGCGCACGATTCACCCTCATTGCCCTTGCCACACAAATCCTCCTCGGAATCGCCGCCGGGTTGCGCCCACGCCGCGCCGCCTACCTGTTGCCACCCAACAATCCCCCGCCCTCCTGACCTCCCGCGGCCCATGCCGGCATTTCCTCTTGCTCCTGCGCTGCCGGACGACGCTTTCCCCCCCCCGCCGCGGACGAACCCCTGCGCTTCGCCGGCAAAAAAGGCGCTGGCACCGCCCCCAAAACGCCAAGCGAATATACCCCAGGATCGCCGCGCCCCAACGGAAAACTAACGCCATCACCCCTCTCCGCCCCCCTCCTCTGCTCCTGCAAAAGCCAAGATGCGGAACTGCAGGGTTTTCCCGGTTGCGCGGGGCAACCGCTGGTGGTAGGGTGAAAATGGGCGAGGTGAAGCGATAAGAGCCTTTCTTTGCCGGCTTGAAACATGATGTGGGAAAACCGCCGTTCGAATATCAAGGTGTGCCATGAAACCGGAAGCAACCTGCAAGACGGAAATTGAGCGCATGCTCAAGAACTCGCAAACCAAGATTATCGTCCCTGTTATCACGTTGGGATTGCTCCGGGAATACTCCTTTTCAAAGAAGACCGCCTTCTCGGACTCTGAAATCCGCATAATCTACGAAGCGGCCGTCAATGAGCTAAAGCAGTTTCTCGGTCACGATGTCCATATCGGCGCGAAATACTACGATGCTTACGGCTCTCGCATGTCGCGATACGGCGTTCTTGAACCGGAGGGCCACCTCAAGTACCGGTTGCTTCCCCCATATACGGAGCAGGCGGCGGCCTTGTGTGAATGGATTCCTCAGCGCATCAAACGACACATTGACGAACGGTTGGGGGTTGTTCCGCTTCTTCACGAACCAACCGCGCGCGCGGCCCTGGCCGAACGACAAGAACGATTCTTGGATTTGATACGCGAGCAGATTGTCAAGACGCCGGCGAATTTTGAGATATTCAGTTTCGCCGTCATTAAGGTCCACTTGGAGAAATTTGCCTGCAAGATCTACCGGGACACCCGAGCTTCGGCGCACGATAGCGGAGTGGATCTAGCCACCAACTTCGGAGTTGTTTACCAAATCAAGAAACTGCGTATTCACACGGAATCGGAAGCCGACCGCATTTACGCCGAACTCAAGCTGAACTTCGACAAGGAACGACTGCAAGACGGCAACGTTATCCTCGTCATTGACGACATTTCCAAAGAGATCAGGCGATACCTTGTTGATATGAGAATCCAGTCCATCAGCAAAGAGGACGTCTTGAAACTGGCGGGCAACTTTGACGAGGCAGAAGACAGGCAGAAAGTGTTGAGAATTGTTTACGAAGAATTCAGGCGTGAATACGCCAGCAGAATCTCATGAAATCTATCGGCGCGGTCTTTTTTCGCGGCATGACGCGGTTTCTTCTCATAGATCCCCCCAATACAAGGCTATAGCGGCAAACATGTCCCCGCGCTTGTTCCTCCCCGCGGTCCTGTTCTTCCTGGCCCTCAGCCGGCTCGTAGCGCTCGGAGACCGTCCCTATCACCACGACGAGAGCCTGTTCGCGAACTACGCGTGGGACCTAGCGGCGCGCGGCAACTTCCACTACGATCCTCTTTTGCATGGGCCCTTCCAGATCCAGGTGATTTCCGTCATCTTCCGAATTGCGCGCTTCCTGGGCGTGGACGGAAACGGCGACGCGGCGGGAAGGCTTTTTGCCGCCCTGTGCGGAATCGCGCTGATTCCGGCAGTGTGGTGGGGACTCCGGCGATGGCTGGGCCGCGAGGGCGCGGTGGCGGCGGCGCTGATGCTGTGTGTGTCGCCGGGGGTTTGGTACTACTCGCGGTTTTGCCGGAACGAGGCGCCGTTTCTTCTGGCGAGCGTTCTGCTGGTGGCGGCGGCGGGCAGGGCCTGGCGAAGCGGCAGGCCGGCCGGAGGGATCTTTGTTTCGTGTCTGATGGCGGCGGCGCTGGTGGCGATGAAGGAAAACTCGCTCTTCCTGCTGTTCACCGGGGCATGTTTTGTCCTGCTGCGGCTGGCGCACGAGGCATTCCCAGTCGGCGGCGTTCAGGGCGTTCAGGGCGATCGAGCGCGGGGCGGTTCCTTCAGGGTTCTCCTGGGGTCATTCCGGAGCTGGAAGTATGCCTGGATCAGCGGCCTGGCGGCGGGCTGGCTTCTGCTCGAAGCGGTCTACTCCAACGGGTTTGTGTGGGAGAAGTCCTTTCCTGTAAGATACGCCGAGATCCTCCGGTATTGGTGGGGTCAGCACCTCGAGCACCGGCTCTACGGC
>Ga0315279_10008279_pt1 | contig 12627 bp, 12 predicted proteins | sample YL17G06_20_MG_FD_203694 | JGI IMG/M metagenome (GOLD analysis project Ga0315279, IMG submission 203694) | Sediment microbial communities from Yellowstone Lake, YNP, Wyoming, USA - YL17G06_20 | ecosystem: Environmental > Aquatic > Freshwater > Lake > Sediment | place: USA: Wyoming | collected... | reverse complement strand
TATATTGTAATGTTTGAATGGAAACACAATCTCAAATGCGTCAATACCAGTTTCTTGAGAGCCTTAATGATCCCAATTTCACCTTAAAACCTATATGAGCCAAAATTATAACATTCTTTTTGGCTCATTAATTCAGTAATGGGGAATTTCATCATGATACACTCTCCTTTTTTGTTGTAATATTTAGTTATGGAGAGTGTATCATATTTATGCTATCTTTTCACCTAAGAACCCATATGAGCCAATACTTAATGCAATAATATCATTTAAAAAGGTGATTAATAAATGGATATTCAGATTGAACCAAAAGAAGCATTGACTGGATTTCTTGATTTTCCGGGTATTGGAAGGATCAGACTTGATTTCCTGATTACTTATGAATCAGACGCCTATTATATTCGATGCCTTTAGTTATTATGACCTTAATTGTAGAAATAATAAATAGTAATGATAAAAAGAGGTGAATTTTGATGTCAGAAGCATTGAATTTAGAACGTTTAGAAGATTTAGTATCACAACTGCCAACTATAGATAGGCTAAAATTAGCGGCACATATTTATGAACAACTAAATAGCAATTCACAAAATAAGGAGAATAAAGAATTTACAGGAATACTTGCATTACAAGAAAAACTGACAAAATTAGGTGTTTGGCTGGCAGAATGTGAGCAAGTTGCAGATTTATGGGAAGGTGATTTTGATTCTTCTGCAGACCTGCAAAAAATACGTAACGAAGGGATCTAGAAATGATGGAACTATGCGTGGATGCTAGTGTTGCTATTAAGTGGTTCATCAAGGGTGAATTTTTACGACATAAGGCTATCAAGCTTCTTAATGAATCTATTGCTAATGGAATAACACTTATAGCACCGCCATTGTTTGAGTTAGAAACCGACAGCATTATTCAGACTCGCCTTTTTGAAAATCGTGTTACACAAGATATTGCAAATAGAACATATAGACTGCTAGATAATGCCCCTATTATAATAGTTACACATCCTCTTATGCGTCAAAGAGCAAGAAATATTGCTAGGCAGTTTAATCAAAGAAAGGTTTATGATGCAACCTATGCTGCACTTGCTGAACTAAGAAATTGTGAATTCTGGACTGCTGATAAGGTTTTTTATGAAGCAGTGAAAACTACCTTATTTTTTGTTAAATATCTATCTGACTATCCATAGTTGGTAAGTTAAGTTGAGGAATGAAACCAACTACAGGTGTGCATAACGTTTCCTCAAATGCAAGATAATACTTAATGCAATGATGGCAAAGGTGATAAATAAATGGATACACAAATTGAATATAAATTTCATACAACAAAGGAATTGGATAGAGAAGAGCATACCTTTGAGGTAGTCCTTGAACGCTATCCAGATGGACGATATTACATATACTGTCCATCTTTGAAGGCTGTAGAACATGGGGACATAGTGAAGAAGCCCTAGAATACATGCAGGAAGCCCTTGAACTTTATATTGAAGACCTTATTGCTGATGGCAAGCCAATACCCGATATTGGTATCGTAGAAAATATCAAGCCTGTGATCAAAGTCAAAGAGATCAAAGAAGCATTGGAAAGATAGAAGGTGATAGTATGTATAATAACGGTATTAGTATCAATCCTGCAATAATGATGGGAAAGCCATGTATAACTGGAACACGCCTCACTGTAGAATTGATTCTCGAAAAATTAGCAGCTGGGGAAACATTTGAACAAATGCTTGAGTCACATCCGCGATTGACAATAAAAGGTATTCAAGATGCTTTAGTCTTTGCCGCAGATTCCCTTCGTTCTGATGTAGTTTATCCAATAAGGAAGTACTTATTTATAACTGGAAAACCAACTGCGGTTGGAACTAATGTTACTGCTGATCTCATACTTGAATATCTTGCTACAGGTAAAACTTTTGAACAAATGATCGAAGAATACCCTAGTTTAACAAGAGGTGCTATTAAAGAATTATTGGGACTTGCAGTAAAAGGTTTTTCTAATATGTTTAAACCCAAATTGTCGGAGGAATTAATTGAAATTTCTCGTTGAAGTAAATGTTGGTGACATAATGGCGTAAAAGAGTTTTAATATACATAATGTGGATAACAAAAGAATTAAAAATTGGAGAAGTGATTTTACCAAGCCGACTCTTTTTTGCACCAATGGCTGGTATAAGCAATATGGCTATCAGATCACTGATGAGACAGCATGGCGCAGGGCTTACCGTTACTGAAATGATATGCTCTGAGGCTGTTGTGCGTTATAACTCTAAAACATTAAAGCTGATGGCAATATCACCAAATGAGCATCCTGTCGCTATCCAGTTATTTGGGCATAATCCTGATTCTATGGCAGAAGCGGGTCATATTGCACAAACCGAAGCTGATATTATTGATATTAACTTTGGTTGCCCGGCTAAGACAGTGATAAGAAGCGGCTCTGGTTCAGCTTTGATGAAACATCCTGAACTCATAAGAGAAATCGTAAGCAAAATAGTAAACGCTGTATCCTGTCCAGTAACCGCAAAAATAAGATCAGGATGGGACAAAGACTCAATAAATGCGGTAGAGATCGCTAAGATGATAGAGGATTGCGGCGCATCAGCAATCATTATACATCCACGAACACGCTCACAGGGATTTTCTGGACATTCTGACTGGCAGGTAATCAAAGACGTTAAGGATAACGTTAAAGTACCAGTGATAGGCAATGGTGATATTAGCAGACCAGAGGATGTGAAGGATATGCTGGAAATGACAAACTGTGACGCAGTAATGATAGGTCGTGGTGCTATGGGAAATCCATGGATTTTCTCAAGAACCATAAAATACCTCGAAACAGGTATTATACCTCCTTCACCATCTTATTACGAAAGGCTGATTCAATTACTTGAGCTTGCACGTTCTTACGTTGAACTTCATGGAGAGAAAATTGCTTGCCTTGAAATACGCAAATATATAAAATGGTATACAAAGGGGATGCAAAATGTAACTGAGATGCGGTGTAAAGCTATGCACATAGAAACACTCAAAGAATTAGAAGACCTTATGTCACCTCATATAGAGATGGCAATAAATATGGAAATGAATGAAGATGAGGAATATGTGAGTGAACCATATAACCGTGAAAGTATATTACAAGAGGTTGATGACTAAAAATGATACCAAAGATTTTGAAAAAATACCTTTTTTGTCTAGTTTTATGTTTTACTTTACACTCGTTAAGTGCCTTTTCTCAAGAAGTCCTTATCCTTACTACTAGCGGTGAGAAGATAAACGGGACGATTCAGGAAACAGAGATTAGCGTCAAGACAGAATCGGGTATAGTAAAACTTCCTTTGAGCAAGATCGCATTGATTGACTTCGTATCAAATGCAGATCAGGTTTCAGCAAAGGCATACCTGCATCTGTTAAGGGGAAGGCAATTCGTGAAAGATGGAATAGATGATATGGCATTAGATGAATTTAAGACCGCAGTTGCTGCTTCACCAAATTATATTGATGCCAATTATGAACTTGCAAAGCTACTTGAAAAAATAGGACGGAAGGGCGAAGCAATGGAATATATAGGTCGTATTTTGTCCGTTGATCCGATGAAACCCGGTATGGAAAATTATATTAAAGATATAGGTGACTGGTATCTCAATAAGAAAGATTTCGACAAGGCGGCGGAAATGTATTCTCTTTTGTTCCAGAAATATCCTAAAAATAATAATTCGCAATATGCAATCTATAAGGCTGGATTCTTGTATGCGTGGGAATTAAAAGATAACAAAAAAGCATTAACTATGTTAGAGAGCGCCGTAGATACTTTTCCAGATGATCAGAGTGTTCCAAAGGCACTCTATGAAATAGGGAGACTATACACAGAAGAAGGCAATCTCGATTCAGCAGAAAAAACTTTTACACAACTTATATCCAGATTCAGTTCTGATGAGCGTGTTGATAATGCTCATTACTCTCTGGCAAAAATCTATCAACAAAAAAAGCAATATGACAAGGCTATGCAGGAGATAACAAAGGTATTGAATGATTCATCAGATCGAGCTCTGATCGAGTCTGCAAAGAAGATTATTGATGAATTTGCATGGAATTTATATACTGTTTTAGATAAATTACCGACAGATGATATATGTATTATTAAATCGGACAAAGATTGTATATGGGTAGGAACAGCTTCTGGTGTCGCAAAACTCGATTTGAAATCAGACTCGTTTGTTGGGGATGTGATACTTCCAAATACGGAGATCACTGCACTGGCAGTTGATGAGTCATCCCTGTGGATAGGGACGTCAAACTCATGGATTAAGCAGTATGATAAGACTAAAGGCACTTTGGTACAGAATACTTCTCTTAATCCCGAAGGCAGTCCAACCAAAGTTCTATCTTTAGTTACCGATAAAAATAGCGTCTGGGTTGGTACAGAATCAGGGATTTATCGTTATGACAAGGTAAAACATGATTGGAAGCATTACACAAGCTTGAATGATTTGCCTGATAATAAAATTGTATCTCTGGCATCTACTCCTAAAGGCTTATGGTGCGGTACATGGAAAAATGGTGTCGGTATTTTTGATTATACTACACAAAAATGGCAGAGCATGAATACACAGTCAGGTTTTTCAGGTAAATCTGTACCGAACATCGTCTATTGCGGTGCTTATATCTGGTTTGCATGGTACGAGAATTACAGAAATGGCGTCAATAGCTATGAGCCAAATAAAGGATCGTGGCAAGAATGGCCTATAACAGAATGGGAAGCAGACACAACGTCAAATCAACCCCAAAATATAACTAGCAGTATGATTAACATTGGGGCAAGTGAAAAAGAGGCATGGGTTGGGACAGATTCAGTAGCAATCTTCTATGACTGTCAGACGTCTAAATGGTCTCAACCGTTTAATTATCCATCAAGCTTTACGGGGAGTTTACCTGCTTGTATTGTAGTTGACAACGAATACGTATGGTTTGCCACCCCTCATGGGCTTGCTAGATTAAACAAGAAGGTTGCTAACGAAATTCAATCGCAAAATCTCGCAGGATCAGGGCAATAATGAGGGATGAGGGATGAAAAATAATATAATTAAATACAGTCTTATTTTTGTTTTCTCTCTTTTGATCGCTATTGTTACGTACGCACAAGTTGATCCGAAAGCTGAACTCATGAAAGACTATGACAAACTCATGAAGTCTGATTCAAGCAAGATTGATGCGCACCGTAATTTCATAACCAAATGGAAGGATAGAACGGATGATCTGTCGCCAATATACGAGAAACTAGCGAACAGTTCACCAGATAAGCCTTTGTATCAATATACTTTGGGTTACGTTTACGCATCAAGTGGAAAAAATGAGTATATTGACAGTGCAATCGCTTCATTCAAAAAAGCAATTGAGTTAGACCCAAATTTTACATTAGCGCATTTCAGTTTAGGTGCAATGTACCTGCGAAAAGGTGATTACAGACCCGCTGAGATAGAACTTCAAAAATCCATTGAGCTTGATGAAAACTTTTACTCCGCTTATTACAATCTCGGTGAGGTATACCGTAATCAGAAACAATACGACCTTGCATTAATGGCTTACAAAAAAGCAATTACCATAAACCAGAGATGGGGATTTCCTTATTATGGAATAGGGTTGATCTATTTTGCGCAGGATAGATTGCAGGATGCTGATATTCAATTCAAGCAGGCTGTCAGATATAATCCTGAGATCGCCGGGGCATACTTCAAAATGGGTCAGATATATGCCAAACAGGACATGGATATTGAGATTGTAAGTAAGGCTTATAGAGATGGGCAGAAGTCAACTCAGGGTCAAGCTGGTAAGAAGGAAGAAGGAGATGCCTTTTACGAACTTGGTAAGATATTCTCGGAAAAAGGAAAGTCAGGACTCGCAGTACAGGCTTATAAAAACGCCATCAGTATAGATGCAAGCATGGCTTCTGCACAATTTGAGCTAGGTACTGAATATTATAAAATGGGACTGAAAGAGAGAGCGTTAGAGCATTACAAATTGGCAATTCAGGCGGACCCATCTATACGAAAATCATTCCTAGACGAAGCCAAAAAGCAATACGAATTAGGTAATACTGAATTCGCTTTGGAATCTCTTGACAAAACGATTTCTGTTGATCCCGAAAATGCTGAAGCACATTACTATTACGCAGAGATTCAGCAGAAATCAAACAACACACCTGAAGCAATTAAACATTACGGAGATACTATCAGGCTTGATCCAGGCTTCGTCAAGGCTTATTTACCACTTGGTGACTTGTATTATTCTCAGAATAAAATGCAAGAAGCGACAAATATGTATCGTAAGGGCATATCGCTTGATCAAAGCCTTGAACGCTATTTTTTCAACGCTGGAACGTCTGTGCTAGAATCTGCTGAAAGTGATCAGGACATTGAAAAACAGAAAGTAGCTTTTGATAATGCACGGATAAGCTTTGATAAGCACATAATGCTCTATCCAGATGATCCGGAGGGTAATTACAAACTTGCAAGAGCTTATGATGGAATTGGTGACAAAACCAATGCGATGAAATATTACCAGAAAACCATTCAGATTGATCCATCAAGGGCTGATGTGTTGATTCGCATAGCCAGCATTTTTAAAAATCAGCAAAAATGGGATGATTCATTAGCCATGCTGTCGAAGATCACAGCTCTCGTTCCGCCGAGTAACGGAAGAACAGCAATGGATAAGACAGAGCTTAAAGTGAACGCATACAGGATGATCGCTGAGATTCAAGAAAAGCTTGGCAACCTTGATGTTGCAATTTCATCGCTTGAGGAAGTTGTAAAGATTGACCCATCAGACTCAACCTCACACTATAAGCTTGGAGTATTCTACGAGGAAAAGAAAGGCGATATTGATAGGGCGATGGTTGAATACGAGGCTGTGATAAATCTTGATCAGACAAAGGCTGATCCATTTCTCAGACTCGGTGCGATCTACGTTAAAAAAGGTATAGATGAAAACAAAATCATAGATGTTTATGAGAAAGGACTCATAATTGACCCCAGTCATCCACAGATTCAATATGATCTGGCTATACTTTATAAAAAGAATGGCAACATTGACAAAGCCATAGAGCATTATGATCAAGCAAATGAGCTTTCCCCCGGAGATTACCAATGGCATTACGAATTCGCAAAGCTTCTGGAAGGTAAAGATAACGCTAAAGCAGTCAGGGAGTATACGAAAACTATTGAGCTTAAACATGATTTTTCATCGGCATATTTTGATAGGGCAATGCTGTTAAAGAAAGTGAAAGTAGTGGATGGTAGAGTCTATCGAACCGAACAAATAATAGAGGATTTTAAACAAGTGACTGAACTTGAGCCTACTCGTGCAGAGGCATACTTCAATATAGGAATATTATACAAGGAACTTGAGGCTGAAGATACTGCAAGGACGTATTTTGAAAAAACGATTAAAGTCAATCCATCTTACGTCGGCGCTCATCTGGAGATAGGATTAATCGCTGAACAGAAAAGTGAATTTGCAAGAGCAATGGATGAATACAAGAAAGAAATAGCAATTAACGACAAATCCGCTCTGGCATATCAAAGGCTTGGTTTTTTATATAGCCATAACACGTCGGAGTTTGAAAAGGCAGAAGAACAGTTCGTAAAAGCCATTAAAATTGAGTCGGACAATATTGATACGCTTACGAACTACGCCAACGTCCTTTACACTTTGGAAAAATTTGGTCAGTCTGCGGATCAATTTGAAAAAGTACTACAACTTGATCCTAAGAACCCAACAGCTAACTACAATCTAGCCCTTGTTTATGAAAAATGGGGCAAGAAGAAGCTGGCTATTGAGCAGTGGCAGAAATTTTTGAATATGAACCCTCCCGGAAGCTGGGCAGAAGAAGCTAAAAAGCGTCTTAAAGAACTTGGTGCTAAATAACATGAAAGGGGTAACACAAAAGTATGGCGGATTGTGGTGTCGTAGGCATATTCTCGAAAGATCGCAAAGATATATACGAAAAACTCGTTCATTCGCTTCACGTTCTTCAACACAGAGGAGAGGATGCCTGCGGGATACTTATATGCGATGAAGGAAAATTCAGGCTTGAGAGAAGAATCGGTCTGGTTTCTACCAATTTCGGATTCTCAGAGGATTCTATAATAAAAGGGGATCGTGGAATTGGGCATACACGTTATCCAACTTCAAACCTGACCAGCAAATCTCCAGCCGATGACATCCAGCCCATTGAAATTTCGTATCCATGGATAACTTTTTATATAGCTCATAATGGCAATATAACTTCGTTCTGTGGCATCCCATTGTCTCAAACAGAATCTACTGATCTCGTTCCGCCGAGTAACGGAAGAACAGAAAGACATAGACTTGCAGAAACTACAAAATTTGAATGTTCAGAAGATCAAGAGATAACATCAGAAATTGCTAACCGTTTACTTCGGACTGTAAAAGGTGAGATGATCGGTGGTGCAGATACTGAAACTGTTGGAAGGATATTGGCTCACGTTTCTCGTGGGATATTACAAAATAATAAAATGTCAGTTCTCGTTCCGCCGAGTAACGGAAGAACAGAAAGTCAGGCTATTGAAAAAGCCTTGATGAAAGTTGCACCAAAATTAACTGGCTCTTATGCTTTTTTAATCATAACAGACGACAGCGTAATGGGTATAAGAGACCCTTATGGAATAAGACCACTATGTTTTATTGAGCTTCCAGATGGATACGTTATGGCTTCTGAATCATGTGTGCTAAATGAGTTGCGTAAATTGTTCTATTCGGATACGAAACTTTCACGAAAAGACGTTGATCCGGGTACTGCTGTAATTATATCGGATGAAGGCAATAGAACTGTACGGTTTGCCAATTCTGATAAGACAGCGTATTGTATATTCGAAGACGCATATTTTTCACGCCCTGACAGCAACGTTCGTGGTTATATATTAAGCAGTTTCAGACAGCGATGCGGTGAGCGTCTCGGAAAACGATTGAAAAAGGAACTTACGCTTCAGGAAGCAGAAGACAGTATCATTATCCCAATCCCTGATGGTGGTATCCCGTTTGGTGTTGGACTTTCACGTTCCACTGGAATCCCATTAATGTCACATGGATTAATCAGAGATAAATATACTGGTAGGACGTTTATACGTGGTCCCAAAACGCAAGGACTTGATCGAGGGTCTTTAGTCATGAGAAAGCTAAGTTTTCTTCATGATGTCATTGAAGACAAGATCGTTATTCTTGCTGACGACTCAATCGTTAGAGGTACAACGACGAGACGTGTATCCGCAATGGCTATGGACGCTGGAGCTAAAGATGTTATCTGGTGCTTCAATTTTCCTCCCATAAAATATATGTGCCCGCTTGGAATAGAGATGTTCAAAGGAGGGCGAGATCAGTTCATTGCTAACAAAGTAGTTCCAACAGAAAACCTTTATGAAATAGAAAAAGGCATAGCAAAAATTCTAGGTGCAAAATCGGCTTATTATATGGATTTTGAAAGTTATCTTCAGGAATTATACCTAAACAGAGATCAGGTATGTTCGGGATGTATCACAGGTGTATACCCATTTGACGAATTAAATCAGCTATACGGTGTTTAATAAAATTGGTTCTTTGGTAATTTACGGGGATAATATTGTAGGGGCGAAGCATTTGCTATTGTAAATTATATAATCAGCGTTTATGAGGCATAGGCTTCGTCCCTACGGAAAATTCCCCGTTATATCCCAAAGAGCCATAAAATTAAGGAGGGATTACAATGTTAAAGTCACGAGTGCTTATATCCATATTGGCTTTGCTTTTAGTATCATTAATGCTTTCAGGATGTTATACCGTAATCGGTTATCCTCCCAATGCAAATGAACTTGCTGTAAAAAAGGATACAGGACACAAAGGTATATATAGAGAATATTACGACTACGACAGCCCATATTATTATGGTGGTCTGGATAATTACTCATATTACTTATATGACTGGTATCCATTTTATTATTTTGATGATAATTATATGTATCATCACGATTGGTCGTACGATAATTGGTATTATGGGGATGATAACAGCTATTACATTCCCGAAAAGAAACCAGAGGTTAGAAAACGTGATGCTACTGAACTTAGACGTTCTCCATCTCGTGAGGAGCAGAAAAAAGAGGGAACAACTCAGTCAAAGGAAAAGCAGGAATCAACAGATGATGATCAAAATTCACAAAGAAGACATAGGAACGATCGCAAGTAATCTGTGGTAAATAGAGCCATTCCCCCTTTGGAAAAGGGGGTTAGGGGGATTTAAAAACTTTCCATGCAGATTATTTTCCACACTATAGTCTGAGGACCCATTTGTGTCTCATCCGTAGTTAAATATTAAAAATCATTTTCACTTATCTGGAAGGTAGGGATATTATATGTTTAGATATAGGCTTTTATCGAGGTACGTAATGTTATCCGCTATTGTGATACTGTGCATTGCTTTTGCGCAAGTCTCAATGGCACAACAGGAAATAACTGTTGGTAATGATTTTGGCGTTGGCGCAAGGGCTATGGGTATGGGTGGCGCATACACAAGCGTTGCTGATGATTTCACTGCGTTATACTGGAATCCTGCTGGTCTTTCACATCTTAAAAGAATGGAGTTCTATGGTGCGCTGTCACAAGAAAAGGTTGATAAAGAAACAGAATATTTTGGAGATACAAACTCTACGTTTACATCAAACACAAGACCCAATTCCTTTGGTATAGTTCTCCCTGTTCCAACGTATCAAGGTGGTTTAGCTTTCGCATTTGGCGTAAATAGAGTGCAAAGCTTTGATATTAGATCAAAGGTAAAAGGGTTTAACGATCGTACATTAGTTGATGATCCTGAACTTGGTCAGTTGAGTATTGATGAGCTAACGGATGAATCCGGTGGGATATACTCTTGGGATTTTGGCGCCGCTGTGGACATTGCGCCGAATATAGCTTTGGGGGCAACACTCAGCGTTCTTAGTGGAAGATATGATTATAGTCTCAAGCTTGATGCGAATGATACCAAAAATCTTGACTCAAATATAACTGGCATAAGTTACCAAGATACAATTACGACTGACTATCTGGGTGTTGAAGGTAAGGTTGGGCTTTTGGCACGAGTAGCAAAGCCCCTCAAACTGGGATTAACAATTAACATTCCTATGAGTTTTTCTGCCAGCGAATACTGGACTCAAGATACATATTACGCTTATGATGATGGAACCGATGATTCACAATATGACGAAGGCACCTTCGACTATGACATATCCCATTCATTCGGGTTTAATGACATATCCCGTTCATTCAGGTTTCTATTCAGGTTTAATCTTGGGTTATCCCTGCTTCCAATACCGAACGCACTTATATCAGCCGACGTTTCCTATACCGATTGGACACAAACAGAATACAGCGAGCCGCCTTCAACATACGTAAACGAAGATTTTATTAACGATTACAGAGCTACTGCCGGATTTAGAGTTGGTGCTGAGTATTACATACCAAAGGCAGGATTGATGTTGAGAGCAGGATACATTCGTGATCCACTGCCCTATAAACCAGAAGGCACTGAGATCAAAACCGACAGGCAGTTTATCACCGCTGGGGTTGGGTTGATTATGGATGAGTCGTTTTCTATGGATATTGCTTATATAAAGGGATTCTCGAAAGTTCTCAGCAACAATGGCAACATCAGCAAAAAGCTTGATACAAACCGTATAATGCTTTCCGCTGATTTTAAATTCTGATTAACTTGACAATTGTAGTCCAATCACGTTCCGCCGTGCAACGGAAGAACAGATCACGTTCCGCCGTGCAACGGAAGAACAAAACTCATACTGTCTGCAAGTATGGGTGGGCACTTTCAGGATATGTATGCTTTAAGTCAATCACCTTATGCTCTACCTACACTTTTAGTTGAACTCGGACTGAATGTTAAAGTGCTATCAGAGGGAGATGGTGTATCAAGGCGTGGAACAAAACAGAATGCACCATTCAACGGAGATGTAATCCGCAAGATGCTCAATAATATCAAACCGGAGGAATTGATAGTCTGGTATAACACATTGGTAAAGCTTACCTTATCTCCTCAACCGGCAGAGCGGTTATAGACCAAGTTTTCATATACTCGATTGCACTGACCTTAGGTAAACTATGATAACGATAGATATGAAGGCAGTGGTATAGTCAAACGTAAGAAGAAGAGGAGGAATTCAAACGTACAAGCTTGGCAGTTTGAGAAGCCTTCTTGATGATGGAGGCATAATCACAGGTATTGCATTTGGTGCAATCAACGTTCATGACTTTGAGTTATGCAAGGAATTGCTAATGACCAGTCCAATGCTGAAAGCATGTGATACAATACTTTTGGATAGAGCCTTCATTGATGGTGAGACCATTTCACGTCTGAAGAAGAAGCGTCGAGTTGACGTTGTATACTTAGCATGGTCGTAAATTGAGCTTTTTTTTGACTCAAAAATCCAGTATACTATCATGTAAATAGTGCATTGGAGTCTCATAAAACCGGTATTGAAGCCTATTTTCGTGAACATCCTCCAGCCAGTATCAAAGAATCTGTGCATGAAATCGAGCAATTCACAGGTATCAAGCGTAGTCCTACTCAAGTGAACCAGTTCCTC
>Ga0315279_10008277_pt1 | contig 12630 bp, 11 predicted proteins | sample YL17G06_20_MG_FD_203694 | JGI IMG/M metagenome (GOLD analysis project Ga0315279, IMG submission 203694) | Sediment microbial communities from Yellowstone Lake, YNP, Wyoming, USA - YL17G06_20 | ecosystem: Environmental > Aquatic > Freshwater > Lake > Sediment | place: USA: Wyoming | collected... | reverse complement strand
CGTGATAAAATGGGTGAAAAGAACTTGCCCCTTTGGGGGGCTGAATTTTCGCAAAACGCATATGATCTAAGTCAAATAGAACGAGCTGCAAAATTTGTTGCCACAATTGACCCACGTGGGTGGCCTCATATCACCTTCATAGCATCTAATAGGGCAAAGACCCCAACCCAACTTGTCTGGGGGCAATTCACGGAAGGGCAGAGTAAGGAGAATATCCTTCGCAACCCCAAACAAGGTATTTTAATGATGACTGCTCAGATGCCCTTTCGATTCATCCAAGCTAAAGTAGATTTCGAGTATTTAAAACGAGAGGGTGAGGATGTTGAAAAATTCTCACGAATGGAATTTATACGCTATAATACTTACATGAACATCCATACTGCTTATTATAATAAGGTTAAAGCCGTAACAAGGGTTCGCAATCTCAGTTTGCTGGGAATTCTCAAGGGTTTAATTGTCAATCTCGTTGGAAGCGATGGACCCAAGATAAAGAATCAGGAAAAGAAATTGCCCCATGTTGCATATGCCCTTTTTAATGCTAAAATAGGTCCAAAGTTCCTTTGTTACATTGATCCTGATGATGGCTACCCGATACTTATTCCCTGCTTTCAGATGCGGGCGCCTGACCCTAGTAGATTAGTATTCACGCTATCTCAATTTAAGGAAGACCTACTTCAGATTCCTAAAGAATCCCATGTTGCTGCCTTTGCCATGAATTTTGAGACCATGTCGAATCTTGTCAATGGCACATTTATGGGGTTCCAAAAATTTAGGGGCATAAAATACGGTACCATTGAAATTGACGAAGTTTATAACACCATGCCTCCGCTTCCGGGCGTAATTTACCCTCAACTCCAAATGCGCCCTAAAGTAATGGTATTCGAATAAAATTCAATTAAGATGGATTTTGTAAATATTGAGAATAGTGAATCGCATGTTTTAAGGCATTTCCGGCTTCCAAAATAGTTTCAAAGTGCGCAATATTATGCTCCCAAAGGATTTGTTTGAATTCGATTGATTTTTTTGCATTAAACTCGGACATTTCGAAGATCGGACAGATAATTGTGAAGACCTTCGTCAATTTCGTGTTTAAACGTCCTAAAGAACGTGCCACTGATAAGGTCTGCCCCGGAACACCTTGGCGCTCTATTTGGGTGAGCCAATTCATTGGGCTATAAAAGATAAGGATGTCCAAATTTGTTTTATCCATTATCTTTAAAGATTTTAAAATTGTATCAATCAAAAATCCTGTAGCACCAGTATCCACTGGATTTCGGACTGACGTATTAACATCAGGAAAGACTTCTTGGATTTCGGTTTGGATCTCTGAAGAAAATTCGGGAATATCAAATCCTAAATTGCTGAATGTATCCGTCATTTCAACCGATGCCCCTCCTCCGGCAACTATAATTCCCATCTTATTTCCTTGCGGAAGTCGTTGATTTGGAACTATTCGTGATAGAAGTTGTAACGTACTCCAAAATTCACGGCTTGTAGTGACAAAAGTTCCACCCGCCTGAGTGACGAAAGTCTTCCAAATCTTGAAGGATCCTGCCATTGCACCCGTATGACTGGCGGCAGCTCGTGCACCGATATCCGTCTGACCCCCTTTCCATATAACAACCGGTTTCTTTTTTGTGATGTTCCGCATTGCTTTAAAAAACGTATTTCCATCCGCTGTTCCCGTGGATTCCAAATACATCCCGATTACGTCGGAATCCGGATCCTGCCCATAATATTCGAGCATTTCTAAACAATTCAAATCAATTTGGTTCCCAAAAGAAAGCCCTTTGCTGTAATAAAGCGAATATTGCTTCTGAATTTCGACTAACGTAGTCGCTATGCCCCCACTCTGAGAAGCAAAAGCAATATTCCCTGGATTTTTATCAAAAGTTGGATTAAACGTAACACCAGCTTTGGTACAAAGCGCGCCCAGACAATTTGGACCGATTACTCGCGTCTCGGACCTTTTAATGATGTCCCGTATCTCTTGTTCAGCGTGGCGCCCTTCCGTTGAAAGTAATTCCCCAAAGCCGCTGGTGAAAACACAGATATATTTCGCTTTCTTGGCGACACATTCACGAATTAGATCTGGCACAAATTTTGCTTTAATCGCACAAATAACGTAGTCCAATTCATCGGGAATATCTGAGATGGATGCATATATAGGAAATCCTTTGATTTCTTTAAGATCCGCATATTTCGGGTTTACAAGATAGATCGGGCTTCCATTGGCTGCATAATGGCTGTGCCTAAAAGCAGACATGAACATTCCCACCCCAAAATTCGGTTTGGGTGTCGCCCCCACAATGGTCACATTTCTTGCATAGAAAAGATAATCTAAAGGATGATTGTATTCAAAACTTCTCTTTTCTTTAGGCATGGCAATTTCTACTGAATTCTCCATACCTTCACGGGAACTTAAGGGCTCTTATAAAAATTGTGGATTTCAAAAGCTAGGCACTTCTAGGTATCCATTATGAGCAATTCAATTGTACTAAACCTTTTCATAGGCTTTTAAGAACGCCATATATTCATTGAGATTAGTAAGGGCCTTGGCTAAACGGGGCATAGAGGAAAAATTCGGAATTCCCTCTTTATATAAGATTTCAATAAACTTCGGGTAAATTTCTGCGATCTTTTCATCAAGTTGGAGAATTGGACATAGTTGAATCAGCGGTTTCTCAAGTTTCCTAGATAAACGTCCAAGGCTTCTTGCAACTCCGGAGGCATACCCTTTCCCGGTTCCGATATGCGCTTCTGTCTCTGCAAGCCAGTCAATTGGTTGATAATGAATTAGGATATCAATTTGCGGATCTTCTGCTACGTATTTGAGACTCGAAAGAAAGACTCGTTCAAGTGTGCCAGTAGCCCCCAAATCAATGGGGTTTTTTACAGAGGTATTAACATCAGGCATCAGCGTCCTAAGTTTCGCTTGCGTCTCGTCCGTCAGAACGGGTACATTAAACCCCGCACGCGTGAAAAGGTCAGTGCCCTCCACGCTACTACCACCCCCCGGAATAATTAGCCCGAGGTTTTTACACGCTCGCAGTTTATGACGGGGAATTAAGACGGCTAAAAGGTGCAGCATATCCCAGAATTCCTCCCCATTCTCAACAAAAATCCCTCCGGCTTGTTTTACTATTGATTTCCAGATCGTAAAGGATCCGCTCATAGCACCGGTATGAGACGCCGCGGCTCGTGCTCCTGTCGTTGTTTGCCCGCCTTTCCAAAGTATTACCGGTTTTTTAGGGGTTACTTCCCTCATCTTTTGGAAGAACTCATTACCCTTTGCACTCCCTGAATCTTCTAGATAGAGAGCGACCACTTCTGTTTCAGGATCTTCCCCATAATAATTCAGCACTTCTTGACAATTCAAATCAATTTGATTTCCAAACGATAAGCCTTTTGAAAAATAAAAGCCACGCCCTCGTGCAACTTTTAAAAGCATAGTCGCATGTCCTCCAGACTGGCTTGCAAAAGCCACATTCCCTTTTTCTTTGGGGGGTTCAATCCCGGCATTCCATCCAATCCCAATGGATGGATTATATGGTCCCAAACAATTTGGCCCGATAATGCGCGTTGAACTTTCTTTTATTAAAGCAAGTAATTTTTCTTGAAGTATCTTCCCCTCTTCTGAAGCCTCTGAAAAGCCCGAGGTAAAAACGACAATAAATTTATCTCCTCTATCGATACACTGACGTACTAAATCAGGTACTCCACTTGCGCGAATACATGAATAAACAACATCAACAGGTTCTACTCCATCTAACGATTTAATTACTTTCTCGTCATTTATAGTTTCCCCCTCATATTTAGGATTCACATAATATACCTTACCGTGGAACCCCAAATCTTTCAGGGCTATCGTGAAAAAGGCACTCCCGAAGTTTAACATGTTTGCCGAAGCCCCGATAATCGCAATGGTCTTCGGAAAGAACAAATTGTCGAGTGATGGCATGAAAAATACAATTCGCTATAGATTTAAGATTTTTACTCATTTAGGTTGAAAACATCAAAAAAACACAAAACTTTATTTTTGATTATTTTTTAAAACCTTATAGAGTCTGTAGTAAGGTGGTTTTATGAAACCTAGATATGCTGTTAGCACAGATAAACTTACGAAGAAGTTTGGAAATATAACTGCATTAGATAATTTAAGTTTAAATGTTGATTATGGGACTACATTTGGATTATTAGGACCGAATGGCGCTGGGAAAACAACAACAGTCCGTTTACTAAACTGTATTATTAAACCTACTTCTGGAAATGCCTGGATAGAAGGTATCAATATTAAAGAAGCGGACAAAGTGAAAGCGTTGACTGGATTGCTACCAGAACAACCTGGCGTTTTTGGAAAACTGACCCCTATAGAATTTCTAGAATTTATCGGGTCTCTTTATAGCGTTCCCTCTTCCACACTGAAGGATCGCATTGAACATTTAATTGACATGTTCGATTTGAGCGACCGACGGAACGACCTCCTAGAAACCTACAGTCGGGGTATGAAGCAAAAGATCTTGCTCGCCTCTGCATTGGTGAATGATCCCCCAATTTTATTTCTGGATGAACCCACCTCCAATCTGGATCCCGAGGCTAGCAAGATGGTAAAGGATTTAATCAAAGAACTTTCTCAAAAATTGGAAAAGACGGTTTTTATCTGCAGCCATATTCTGCCGCTTGTAGAAGAGGTATGTAATCGGATCGGAATTATCGCGAAAGGAACCATGTTATTTGAAGGAACTATTCCGGAAATTCTCACTGAAACCGAATCCGAGACTCTCGAGGAAGCCTATTTAAAGATTGCAGGCAAGAAGGCGACAGAAACTGAACTGATGGCGTGGAGAAATGTATAGATGCCTCACTTATGGCTTTCCGTTGCAAAGAATGAAATTCGGCTTTGGTCCAGTCGATTTCGAAATCACCGACCGCTGGTCTTTCTGCTTATCGGACTTATTGTTATAACCTACGCATTTGTCCTAGTTCCACTCATTCTAAGTTTTGTTAATGAACCAATTTACGCTGCCTTGACATATATTGATGAACTATCAGGAGTACCGGGAGTACATCTTCTGCCGTTCTTCATGTATTATGTATTTTCTTTGGCAATACTCTATATATTTATCTGGTGTATTACTTACCCTTTATCGTCAATGCTTCAAGGAGCGCAAGATCTGGCAGGGCAGCTTGAGATTATGCTTGCCACGCCAATTAAAGCTCAAGATATAATGTTTGGGAAATTCATCGCACGTTTACCAACTTACTCAATCTTTCTCTTTGCGTTTGCACCTTGGTTAGTAAATTTGCTTATGATAAAAGTTCCACTCTCAATTGCTGAACAGCTCCTCATTTATCTTGTGCTATTTGTGACTATCATTATGGCAATGTGGCTTGGGACACTCTTAGCATCGTATGTAGAGAGTAAAGTGCGTAAAAGTGAAAGATCACGTGATTTAGGGCGTGCTATGACCTTCATCATTACGATTCTAACAGTTGTTCTTAATTACGCGCTAATATGGGTCTTCATGGCAGGGTTTAGCGATCCAACGTCGCCCCTTTATAATATCCTCCAAGTATTTCCAAGCACCTGGGGTACTGTCATTATCCTAAATATCTTTGGATATAGTGCTGTTGTACCAGGGAATGTAGGCGTATTTATCGCGTTACTAGTGGGGATAACCGCATTTCTCTTATATTTCGGATTTAAGGCAGCAGGACGGTTCTATTCGCTAGAACCGGTAGAAATAGGAACGGAACGGGTTACCGGTGAAGGGCGGTTATACGGGGTGGTCCGACGCTTGGTACCTGGTGACTTTGGAGTCCAAGTGGTTTCCCAATTGAAACAATTTTCTCGGAAATTAGAAAATTTCTCTCGCATCGGTTATGCGGTTGGGATGTCCGCAATCATCGTTGTTTTTCAAATGTTTACCCCAAAAGAAGCCTTTATTGAGTTACCACTGTTAGTAACATTTGCCATCTTTTTCCCTCCGATGATGATTGCAGGCTTATTGGGGACTTGGGTAGTTATTGGGAGTAAAGACAACTTATGGATCTATAAAAAAGCCCCCGGCGGCGTGAGTGCTTACGCAAGATCCGTCTATATAGTGCATCTGATCTATACACTCCCTATTGCGCTAATTTTTACAGGTATCATGGCAGTCGTTCTAGGTTTAACTCTGGTGGATGTATTGCTGGCTGTGGCCTTTTCGGTCCTGTTTATGCTATCTTTAATGGCGATGGCCATCGGGATGGCCTTTATCTTTCCCACTTTTGAAGAGCGTGGCTCGAAAGTAGGCATACTAATAATGGGATTCATGGGGATTGGTATCGGAGCTTTGACTGGTGCTGCTTTTCTTGCTTTCGGTGTATTACCCTTTCTCGGCTTATTCGGATGGTCACTATGCTGCTTAATCATTGTCATCCCTATTGGCGTCGCCTTCTTAAAAATTGGTATAAAGAAATTAGAGGCTTTGGAATAAATTACCTAATTCCTATTTTTTGTTCTCGTGCAATCTCTTGGAATGCATTAGCGACATAGCGGACTTGATCCCACGTTAATCCATAGGTATTCACCTTAAAATGCCTTGTCATGCCAACATGTAAACCGACAATCCCGCGTTTCTTCAATTCATTATAGAGAAAATACCCTTTTTTCGTATAACGCTCTGAGGCCTCATGAAAGCTCTCAGATTCGAATTGTGTCAGTGTATGCTGTTTTGGCTGTTTTCCCAGTGCTTTAACGCCCTCTATTTTTTCTAATTCCTCGACTAGATAACGCATTTTTTGCACTTCTTCATCCCAGTGGTCGACCCGCTCAACCACTGTTGGGAAGCTTGCCATGAGGGTCGCCAGCGGCGCTCCATGGCAGGGCGAGCACCCTAAAAATTGAAATTCTTTATTCGAAAACTTTCTCCCACTCCAATCCCCTTTGATTTTTGATCGTTCAAAGACTTTTTCCACCCATTTCTCTTTGATTGCTAAAACACCAATCGGCCCCGAGGCTGCCATGCTCTTATGGCCGCTACCTATTAGAAAATCAGCTTTAACCTCTTTGCCAGATAGCGGCATTATACCTATACTGTAAGCACCATTCAATATGTAAGGAATATTAAACTCTTCTGCGATTTCTCCGACTGTTAAGGGATCATTCACATTGCCATAATTATAATCAACATGTGTGAGAATTATGAGGGCTGGATTTTTCCCCGTTTCCTCCTTCACTTCCAAAATCTTATTTCGATATTCATCTATATTGAGCGAAAATTCCGGATACCCATTGTGCGGGACTTCCTTAATTTTCAAATTTGCCGCCTCTGCAGCAATATAAGTAGTATAATGAGCCAAGCTATCAATAATAATCGTATCTCCCAGCTGAGCCATCGTTTTCATTACAATGTACATCGCCGTTCGAGACCCTGGCGTCACTCTACATTCATCCATCTCGAGAAAAGTTGCAAGATCTGCAATAAATTCATGGATAGGTGGTTTCTCAATGAGATCCAGCCGCCCTTTAAAACAAAAATCACACATACTGTAGCCATCCCCATAGGATAGCAATACCTTCTGGGCTTCTGGGGTTAGCACGCCCCCTCGCTGGATAGGGTGAATATTAATATACTGATCTGCGACATCCCGAACGAGATTCGCATATTTTTGAAGCTTATTTCGGTCGAGTTTCAAATTCAGGAAACGCTCCGCATTTCTTGTGAGTTAGTTTTATAAAACTTCTTACTAACAATTACCACAAGAATAGAATATATAAAAATATAGAGTATCAACCATCTACTCCTATGAAAATTATTTAATCGAAAAGGTGCCCAATCGTGTCCAAAGAGGAAGGATCCGGTCCGCCGATTTACAACTTCATATATGACGTGGTAGACCTTTTTTTCCTTATTGCGGTGGAAGATCCTAATGTGCAAAAGTATCGGACCACCTTTATAGCCAGTGATGGAACTGAGGTCATATATCGTCCCATTCGCCCGAATGATGATGATAAAATCATGGCGTTTTACTATGGTTTAAGTCGCGATACTGTCTATTTTCGCTTTTTCTCGGGTCGAAAGAATGTTCCCAAGAGCCGTATTCGAGATTATACGCATATCGATTATCAGAAAAATTTTGCGATGGTTGTCGAATATAATGAAATGATTATAGGGGTCGGCCACTTTATCGTAACGGGCGATCCCGAAACCGCCGAAATGGCGGTAGTAATGCATGATGACTGGCAAAGAAAAGGAATAGGGACACATTTTCTCCGTTATTTAATATTAATTGCGAAGGATCGGGGGATTAAACACATAATAGCTACTGTTTTATTAGAAAATTTCAAAATTCTGAAAACGATTGAAAAATTAGGGTTCAAGTTTTCAAAAAAATTAGAAGATGGCGACCTCTTAGTCAAGGCGGATATTTAAGCCGATAAAAGAGTTTTAGGTGGAAAATTCTGGAGTATAGTCTCTCTCTTCTTTCTTTTCAAATCCGAAATATTCAATAAAATTAAGCGCATTCTTATTTTTTACAGGAATATAACTTTTAATTTTTTTAACTCCATATCCTAACATATGTTCGCCTGCCCGAAACGCAAGGGCAGAGGCAATTTTCTTTCCCCGATACGCTTTTAAAACACCAATGAATTTGATAATTCCTTTTTTTTCTCCATCTTCTTCAATTTCATCAAAGATAACAAAACCAACAGGTTCTCTATTAAATTCCGCTAATAAAACATGGGACTTTGGTAATGTCTGTGCTATTTCTTCGGTTAAAGTCATACTCGGACCTTGGCTCTCTTTCCATATGGTATTAAATAAATTAATTAGGACTTTTGTATCACTTTCCGGATCATAATTACGAATTTGTAACCCTCGAACCTTGATAAATTCCACCAGCGGAAGTTTTAAAATATCTAATTCCAAATCCGCATGCTTTCTTTTTGACAACTGCATTCCTTCCTTTTTCGATTCAGTTTATCATATAAAATATAATGTAAAAGATATTTTGAATTTTATGCTATTCATAATATTATTATATGTAGGACTGATAATTATTCTTTGAATATTTGTGGAAATACCAGATAAATTATAAAAAATTATTTGGAATGGAGGAAAGAATTTGAATAATTCAAATCCGGAAGATATTTATCAAATTCGCAGAAGCGGGCTTTTTGCAAGTGCGAGTACTTTAATACAACTCTTTGTTATTCTTTTCTTTTTCATTATCCCTTTGTTTATTTCATCATTCAATTCTGTTTTGCAGTATTCTGCATATATTTTTTTATTTGCTGCAATTTGTGGAGGCATTCTTCAAATTCTTGTTCTCCTCACAGGCATGAAGAGTTTACTCTCTGTATTTAGAAAAGGGAAATCAGTATTATGGCTTTCAGCCATAGCTTTGATAATTGCTATTTCGTGCATCCCAGTTTCACTTCTGTTCTTTGAAAATAGCCCCACTTGGTTTATTTTCGGAATGATAATTCAACCTTACACACTTAGCAATGAGACTGCATTTCATATTTGGTTCACAGTCATCAATACGGCCTTGGCTGGATATAATCTTACTTTTGGATATATTCTTATTGAGAATGATGAAGCCTATGGGTATGGTGATTTGACAACCCCTGGTTTCTTCCTCCTCATCCTAGGCTCTCTCCAAGCTGCAAATGCAATCCTCTCAAATATTCCTTTTTCCCTTTCCCCTTATGAGCCTTTAAATTACATAAAAAGCATAATTACAGGTTTTAGTATATTCATCTCCGCCTTTGTTTCAATTGTATGGTTTCTCTACATAGGTTATCAGTTTCGCAAACTCCCGCATAAAGGTCTAGGTGACGGTTGGGATCAATTTAGACAAAAGATTAGGGATAATCCTTCGATCCAAACCTTTCTAGCGCGTAAAACGCTCGGAATTATTGCATTAATCGCCTCCTCCATCTGTACAATCGGAGTTATAATAAATAGTTTGTTCTCTCTCTTGCCATTTGGTTATTTTTGGTGGCTCAGCGCAACTGGTCTGGTCCTAGCATTTATCAGTCTCAAATTTGAAAGACCAAATAGCTATGCCATAGCGGGTCTCGTGCTGGGGTCTATGTGCTGGGTCGCTGGATCAATGCTCTACAGTTGGAGTTTCCATTATTTTTCATTGTTCTTATGACCAATTGTATTTCATGATTCGTAATCGTTCCAATGTATTATGAGGTATTCTTTTTACCATTTTTTCTGTGGTATGAAATTCCATATTCTCTCTCAAACAAAGAGCAATTGACATGCAATCAATCATCGATAATGCCGATTGATGCTGACATTTTAATTTACCAGCATTCAGAATGAGTGCTTCGTCCAAATCAACGCAATTCAATGCATAATTGTGCATTAATGAAACTAATTGAACATTAGCTTCCGAAATTCCTTGTACACGACAAATATGAAAATAAACCTCTGTTAAAACAGGTTTAACCACAAATGCTTTAAATTTATTATTTTGGATGTTATCAAAAAGTTCTTTGACTTCTACATTGCGATTTTTTGAAAAATATATACCGAATACGCCCGTATCAATGCAAATTTTCTTCATCTTCATTCTCCAGCTTTAATTCAAGGTCCTTATTCTCATTATAAATCTTAGAACTTTCCTCAAGACTCGCTGTGCAAGCTGATTCCATTTCTTCTATACTTCTAATAGGAATAAATTCTATTTTTCCATCAATTTCAACGAAAGCAACTCTAGAACCCTCATATATCCCATACTTTTCTCGTAAGGCAGCAGGTATTGTGATCATACCCCTTCTGTTTACAATTGCTGTATTTATTTTTGAGGTCATAGCCATCAAAAGGATCAGGAATGCAATCATATATAAACATAATGATATCAAATACCTCTATTATGCAAATGCTGAATTTATCGATTTGGGCAAGCAGCCGCTGATAAATAGGTGGCAGATCTTCCTATAATCCTTCCCCTCTCGAGCTATCATATAACTTGCCAAGATATGGCTCGATAAATTGTGTAATCGCGAATATTCATTTTTAGCAATAAGGGATGTTACATCTTGAGAACATTTCCTGTTGGTCTACCCCCCTTTCAATGCACTTACGTTTTAATACCTCTAATATAGACGTATTGAATTGATTTAGTTTGCGATTTAAAGGTTAATTGTAGGAAAAATATTGGGGAAAGGCTAAATCTTCGAGGATCAGCTCTTCCTCCTATTCACATAATAATTAATCACTTTATCTACAAAACAGTGATATTTTAAAATCCAGAAAAAATTGAATTTAACTTCTGAATGAAAATACTCACCTAGATAATAAGTTTCTGAAATACTTTTTTAGATTCCAGAATCCTACGGTGAAGGTATATATCAATATTCAATAATTTTTTAAAATTCATTTCGAATATATATCTTGACCGTAGTATTTTCGAATCTACTAATTAAGCTATAAAAATTATGAACGAGATGAATCTAAGCATCCAAAACCTAATCAATTATTTCTTGGATTTTAAAAATATTGGCATTTTAATAATTTTTCGACTTTCATCACGGTTTTTTTGTTTTATTATTTTTCCCGCTCTCTCTATTTCTTTCTATATCATAAAATATCCATTAAAATGATCAAGTATCTCGAGACTGGTGAGTTCGAAAATTTTAATCTTGCTCTCATGTTTTTCTAAATAAATAAATTGCCCATCCAATTGAATCACGCTCCCATTTGAGATAAAGGTTTTTCTCTTTGTTTAATTTATTTAATAATTCGGGGATGTCAGGATCTTCAGGGTGTGATAGAATGTATTTATCTGTTGCATACCATTGAAGACCTAAGTATCGATCCCATTCGTCGTGAGTGCTTACGAAAGTATATAATAATCTCAAGCCAAGATTTTCTCCGATTTCCACGTTTCCTTCGTGCGTGCTGAATGTTTCGAATTTTATTTCAGAGAGATCAAAATATTCTTTTGGGGGCTTGCTAATCCAAAAAGGCTCTCCCACTACAACGAGACCGTTGTGTTTAGTCTGTTTCATTAAGAATTTAAGAGTTTCTTCATGCCCTTTATAGATCCAACTGGCACCGATAGAACATGTTAGATCGAAACTTTCAGGAGTATCAGCCACATAGTTCGCACCATCTATTTGGATTAATGTTATATCTGCGTTTGGAACGCGTTCTTTAACTTTTAATTTTGCATCTTCAAAGTAATAAGGCGAAAGGTCAACGCCCACGGCGGAAATGTTAAAATTCTCAACAAGGCGAATCAGAAATTCTCCTTTTCCAGTTGCTATTTCTAATGCTTTAGAACCTGGTTCTAATCTCAAGAGACGGATTAACGCGTCCAATTTTTCGACGCTCGTAGGGTTACATATGAGATGCTCCTTATGAGTAATGTCATAATATTTCCAGAATTCCATAAATATCGTCCTCTTGCATTTTTAATTTGCAATAGAAAATAAAAAGCAAATTGTAAAATAATAAAAATTCAAAATATCATTTGTGAATAATATGTTTATTATTGGGGTTTTACCAAATTTAAATTTTTAGTTTGATCCCTCCATTTTACGCTTTGCATTCGACATCCAGTTCTAATTCTTTCAAGCTAAAGGCAAGTGAAGGTTTAAGCAGCCCCGTATCTTTTTGTAGC
>Ga0315279_10008276_pt1 | contig 12630 bp, 22 predicted proteins | sample YL17G06_20_MG_FD_203694 | JGI IMG/M metagenome (GOLD analysis project Ga0315279, IMG submission 203694) | Sediment microbial communities from Yellowstone Lake, YNP, Wyoming, USA - YL17G06_20 | ecosystem: Environmental > Aquatic > Freshwater > Lake > Sediment | place: USA: Wyoming | collected... | reverse complement strand
ATCATAGGAGAAGCGTGGAGCCTCCATTATCTCCAATAACTCCATTATTCATGCCTGTGTATAACCTGTGCATAACCTGTGGACAAATTGTGCATAACTTTTTCATCCTACAATATGACGTTGTGCGCACAATGTCCTACACGTGAAACGCAAACATGCTAAAACATTAGCACAGTGCCAAGCGCAACACAAATATCACAATTGAGATAGTGGAGAAAATTGACTGGAGATATTTGTTGTTGACGGCATACCCAAAACGGGGTACACTTTGGCAGTAATGGTTTAGGGCTTCACAAAAAACATGGAATTGAAGAGGAGAAGCAAATGAGCCAAGAAAAAAAGATTAAAAGAGAGAGCGCCCCCGGAGCAGACTGGTGGGTTGAAAACGCCGTGCCGTGCTATGTTCCGTTTAGGGGTTTTGTTCTCAAGTACCGTGGTTTTGAGATCTCTCTCGATAGAAGAGGCTGTGTGAATGTAGTGAGTCCGTCGGGGGAAATAATGATTTATAAATCTACAGAACTGATTCGATTAAAATTGCGGGTCAAGTTAAACGAAATTAATCTACAGGAAATCGCAGCGAGGAGGAAAACATACTAATGATAACAGCGATAGGTTTCACAAACGTCAAGGCCGTGGAAGTTGCCACAGTATACGAAAGTCTATGCGTATATTGCAATCAAAAGCACCGCGCCGAAATCCGAGAAGGGAAGATAGTATCTCCTACCGAAACATGCCGACACTTTTTAGGGCTGATGATAGAAGAGAAAGAAGGGCTGATAATGTCCTTTAGGCCGCAACTGCCATGAAAAAACCCAACAACAAAAGGCAGCGCCCCGCAAACTGGAATGATATAGTGGAATGGAAGAGGGCAAACCCTTACGAAAAAATCAGAATAGTGACAGTGGTATGGCCGAGTACGATAGATAGAATTGGCATCACCAGACAAAAGAAGGGAGGATAACATGATTGCCAAAGAAAGAAAAAAGAGACTGTGCGGCTGGACAAACTACAAAACGGGACAAGTGTGCGGAAAGCAGACCGACTATCAAGTCACGTATGCCGATGGATCGAGGGAAAGGTTTTGTACAAAACACTACAAGATCATAAAAGAATGGGTAAAGGGTGTTGCGGTAGTGAAAGAGAGGAAACGCAAGTGAAAGTACCAAAGCTCACAATACCGGAGTATCGAAAAGAATATATAAAGTTAGTTGAAAGCAATATGAGAATGGAGAGAAAGATAGAAAGTCTATTAAAAACAGTATCTGAAGAGAATAGGCTGAGACAAAATACGGTTCTCCAGTTAATAGAACTAAGGGAGCAATTCAAAACATGATACCAACACAAAACTGTCGATTCCCCGGATGCGAAACGATAGCGTCAAGGTGGTACCTGCACACAGGAAGAGGGATACAATTCCTGTGTACAGAGCATTTCAATTTCATATATGGGGAAGCGCTGAAAAAGAAGATAGCCTTTCCCCATGGTGACATCGGCACCGCGCCGAGCGCAAAGGAGATTAAAGCATCATGGAAATAGAACAGGGTGTATATGATATGATGTATGACATAGCGGCGACGTGCAATAGGATGATAGACAAGGAAAAGTATTACGCGGAAAACGTTGACGGAAGGGTACTCCGAAACAATTACATAGAACGTCTCGCCGCGATGAAAGAACTATCGGCAAGAATCATCATGCACATAGAAAGGTACTTGGAACATGCCAAACAGGATACAAAAAGTTTTATCGTCAATTGATAGATTGATAATGTATGCCCTATCAAGGCCGTACTTAGTACAGCCTATCAAACGTGCCGGGAGGAAAACAGAATGGGGTATCATGAAATGGCGGCGGACCGGGAGAAGGATGGTCGGACGAAAAAGCTTTCTGTGGCGTATCTGCCATGGGACAAGAAGGGGCAGATTGTCATAGGGAAGCTGATGTCCGAAAATGTGATTGTGTCAAGGAAAACTGACGGTACATACAAACAGTATGTATTCCACACTGACGACGGAATGGTCAAGTTCCAGTGTGGAAGTTTCTTTGATAACGATCAAGGGGCGCTCATGCAGATCGGCGGGGTTTACTCGATACTGTTCAACGGGAAAAAGAAGATTCCCTCGGGGAACAGTGTCAACGATTTCGAGGTTGTGGAGATTGCTCCCCCCGGCAAGACAAAGCAGGGTGCGACAGTGGCGGAAGAGGAATTGTTCTAAGAAAGGGGAAAATGAAATGGAAGTATTAATGGTGTTTATCCTTGCTATCGGAATCCCCCTATCGATTCCTGCGTTTATTTTGTCCTTGATAGCAATATCACGGACAAAGAAAAGAAAGGAGGAAAAATAATGCCGAAAATGTCAGCACGAAAGAAAATGATTTACTACTGTCAAAAGGCCGAGGGAAACATAAATAGGGCGTTGAAGTATCTACAAGCTCTTGACGAATTGTCAGAGGGAAAAAACGATACGGTGACAAAGAGTATGACTTCCCTTGCGCTCATGGGTTTGACGTGGCTAAATGTAATGGGTGCATTTAGAAAAGAATTGTAACACAATACAATTCGGAGTCTGGAATTGCCGTGAATATGAATCCAAAATGTTCACGGCATTTTTTATGGGAGGAACAGTATGCTCGGCACGGGAATCATCAAATGGATTATAGCGAAAGTGGTACCGTCGTTTATTCATTTGGGGAAGGGTATCGGCGATATATTTGGTTTCCTCAAGCCTACCATTCCCGGAGTATCACAAAGTCAAATAGCGGGGGTGTTCAGGGGATACGAAAAAGCGGTACAGACGACGGAGAAAATACAGCACGTCATAAAGACGGAATTGTTCTCCAAGGCGAATATGATAGAAAGTGACATGGCGCACGGAAGGAGATATATGGTGAAATACAGATTCACGGTACAGGATAACAAGACGGGGGAGATTTCGAGTGTGTTCAGAAACCTGTCGGAAACAAAGAATAGAAGCATAGATGAAATGCTCGGCCGTGGGATGGATTTTTTCGAGGATCGTTTTCAAGATTCTGGAATAACAATAAAGGGTGTTGAGATAGCGAATGTGTATCACAAAGAAGGGTATAGCTATTGAAGCACGGCGCGACGGGGCACTACGTAAGACGGAATCAAGGGAGAAAAATCCCCCGCTACATAATGGTAGTGGACACGGAAACGGAGCACACGACGATAGAAGGGGAAGAGCACCACAGGATGAAAATAGCATGGAGTGTGTTCGCGCGGTTGGATACGAAAGGCAATATAGAAACGGAAACGTGGAGATACTTCAAGAAAAGAGGAGAGTTGTGCGAGCATATTTCAAACATGGCGATTTTCGCGGGAGAGCTTACCTTAGTCGGAAACAATATATTCTTTGACTTGCAAGCAATGGGATTTTTCAAGATCATGCCGGATATGGGATGGAAGCTGAACTTTATTTACGAAAACGGAATGACGTACATACTGATAATAAAAAAGGATAGGTGTACGATAAAAGCAATCAGCCTCACAAATTATTTCGCGGCGAGCGTCAAAGACTTGGGGGTAATGATAGGCAATCCAAAAATGGAAGTAGACTTCGACAGCGCGACGGAAGAGCAATTGAGCATATACTGTTTCCGCGACACGGAGATAACCTTTGACGCGCTGATACGGTACATAGGATTCGTCAGAGAAAACGACTTGGGCAATTTCGCGTTAACCCGTGCGAGTCAATCGATGAAAGCATATCGGCATCGATTTATGAAAGAAAAACTACTATACCATACCGACGATGCAATAACAGGATTGGAACGGAAAGCATATTTCGGAGGGAGAACGGAATGTTTCAGAACGGGGGAAATAGAAGGCGGGCCGTTCATAGATTTGGATATCAATTCGCTGTATCCATTCATAATGAAAACAAAGAAAATGCCGACAAAAGTATTTGACTACTACGACGATCCGTCGATGCAGGATTTGACCGATGGGATAAAGCGGCACGGATGTATCGCGGAAGTTGAGATAGAAACCACGCGGCCTATGTATCCCTATAGGCATGGGGCAAAGCTACTTTTTCCGATAGGAAGATTTACGACGACGATCTGCACGGAATCAATCAAAGAGGGATTGGAACACGGCGAAATAAAAGGAGTGAAAGCATTAGCGCTCTATGACATGGAGTATATATTTGGGGAGTACGTAGACTATTTTTACAAAATGAGAATGAAGGCAAGGAAGGGAGGAAACGCGATAGTGGACAAAATGTCAAAACTATTTATGAACAGTCTGTACGGAAAATTCGCGCAACTGAAAGAAACAATAATAATCGAAAAGGAAATAGAAGGAACAGAATACAGCCGAACAGAAGTCTACGACGGTAAAACGGGGGAGCAACAAATAATCACAAAGCTATTCGGCAAACTGACAGTAACGCGCGGCAGAGAGCCTATAGAGGGAAGCATCTTTAGCATTCCCGCGCATGTCACCGAATATGCTCGAAACCTTTTATGGTCAATCATAGCTGAGACAGGTACAAGCAGGGTACTCTACTGTGATACCGACTGTATCAAGATACGGAAATCCGATCTACAGTTTGTGCGCTACCCTATTGATGCGGAATCACTTGGGGCTTTGAAAGTAGAATCGGAGTATCGATCCCTTACGATCCATGGGCCGAAAGACTACCGGACCGATGAGGTCCAGCGCATCAAGGGCGTTCCAAAAAATGCCCGATTGCTTTCTGACGGTGGCTTTGAGTACAAGCAATTCGGCCGTCAGTTGTCTCATATGCGAAATGGAAATTGCGATGATTTCGTGGTGAAAACGGTACGGAAGGAATTGGAGCGAGTCTATACAAAAGGCCGTGTGGATTCACGCGGGTTCATTTCCCCTTGGATTTTCCCTTCTGATCTGTCGCGGATGAAAGGACAGAAAGGGTAGTCGATTGCCTTTCTCCGGCGATCCGCGATTTTATATCAGCCTCTTTCAAGGATTCAAATACCTTTCGGAGCAAGTCTGTAGCTTCACTCATTTGATTTTTTCCCCTTCTGGAGTTCGATCCATTTGACGTACCGCTCGATATTTTTATCGGAGTATCCGATCCTGTTCATTTCTGTAATGTAGTCGCCCCGCGAAATCACGTCAGCAAGGAACCACTGGTCAAGCTCCGTTTTCATGGGGAGTTTTATTCCAGCCAGTTTTTCGATGTCCCATTGATCGACCAATTCAACGATCCGCCGTGCGTCGATATTGTACAGTGAAAGCTCACTCTGCACGTGGCTCATTGCGATCTGCCCCGATATGTACATCTTTTTCAGCGCCGCGATCAATGTGGTCTGCTTTGCGTAGGCTCGTTTGTACTGTGCAAGAGCAACCATCGTCTCGATCCGTTCTGAAGTGTATCCCATATACAAAAGCATATCGCGCATTTTATCTTCATCGATAATCCCTTCAAGGTACTGATTTATGATTTCGGTTTTTGTGATATCTTTGTACTCTTGATTGTACTCGACTTCCGTCCACGCCCGGAGTAGTTTCGCGTCCCCCGGTGAGTATCCTATCTCTCTGTACTTCTGCTCCATTTCATCGGCGTTGATCAATCCGAGTTCAAAGATTCTCCGGAGATCAACGCGCGTCATAAGGTTATAGTTTATTCCCATAAGCGCATCGTGCCATCGTGGAGAATAGTCAAGCGCGACCAGAAGTCCTCTTAGGTCATCTTCCGTGATAAGTCCACGGTGTACCATTTCGTATCCCATTTGGGGGGACGGCAATTGCCAGTGGGCACGCCAGTACATCTTCGCCCACTGCGCCGATATGCCCTGCTTTGAAGCCCATTCCACGAAAGCAGAGGGAAGATTGTAGTCAAGGCCGAGTGAGGCAGCTTGACTTTCGGAAAATGCTTCTCTTACCGCCATGGTGATAAGATCGTTTGGGGCGGGAATCGGATACCATGTCTCGATCAATTCATCGATCCGATCGTCCGTATAGCCCTGTTTCCTTAGTTCACTTTTCGCCTTATCCGGAAGGAATAGTCCGCGAAGATACAACTCCCGTACCGTATCGGTATCATGGGTTTTGTACATGGAAAGGTACAATAAGGAAATATCATCGTCAGAAAGGCCGTTCCTCCGCAGGGCTTCATGGGCTTCATCGTATTTTTCTGGAGCTATAAACGCCGCACGAGCGGCCGATGATGCATCAAGAGCGTAGGGAGAATATGCAGAATTGTATTGCTGCATGATCTTGCCCATGCTCGCCTGCATAATGCCTTTCATATAGTCCACGACTATCATCACTATTGAAACGAGAAGCAAGGGCGCTTGAAATATACCAAATGTCCGGGTGATTTTGTTGAGCGCATCAGCGCCGCTATCGTCAATCAGACCGTATGCCTTTATCACGTCAAGCAGTGCATCCGCATTTTTCGTGAATCCTTCCATGTATTTTTCTTTTACATGGTCCGTTGCCGCAGTGAGACCGGCCGGAATAATTTTCACAATTCCCGGCAGGAACGTAGCGACGAAACCGACGATTATGTTTGTGAATCCTTGAAGGATTCCGTATATCATTCCGCCCTTCCCACCGACGGCATCAGCAGTTTCTTTCGTAAGTTCTGGAAGGGTTTTCTCCAAGTCTTTGAGAAAGGTATTGAAGTTTTCGGCCATTAGTATGCCCCCCGATACCAACTATTATTTTGATCGGTCTGTATTGAAGCCGGTACTCTGTAGCTTTCCGTTTGCACGTAAGCTGGCCCTGACGGAAGATAGGTCACGTCAAGCGGATCGGCTGATGCAGCGAGCTTTGCGCGGTGTGTGTTGCCGAAAGCATCAGCATCGACCGTCGTGTCTTCAAGTAGTTTCAGCATGATGTCTCTGGTCCGTTTTATCTCAGCCGCTTGTTCCTGTGTGGGCAGTCCGAATATCACCATGAAAAAATCGTATGGTGTCTTTATCGTTTTCTTGATTTCCTCGATGTCTATCCCATGGGCTTCGATCAGATCGGAAACGATTTCCATCGCCTGATCGGTTTTCGCCCAAAAGGGGTCCCACCTATCATTTATAAACTTGTCATAATCTTCACGGAAGGGTTTGTACCAGATATCCATCGCCGCTTGAATTTCATCCGGCGCGTTTTTCTTTATCCTGTCAAGCTCATCAAGCAAACTGATTATTTCGTCCCCTGTTTTCCTCGCGGTGTCGGCGACCAGATCGATCGCCGCGAAAATGCCTGCTACACGATCGTCAAGCTCTGCTTTCGCCGCCGCCGAAACACTCCTTTGGATATCGATAAAAATCTGCTCCGGGTTTCTCATATATGAATCGAACTTGTCTTTCAATCCCCCGAGCCACCCTGCCATACTATCAGCGAAAGCCACTTCCCCCTTTAACCACGCGTTTCCTGAGATTGCATATGCTGTGTGCATAATGGCGCGGGAGGTTTCGGTGAACACCATGATAAAGCTCATGTCTTTTGAAAGCTCCCCCGACAGAGCCCCAAGCGCGGTGTAAATCTTTGCAAGCTCAACGTGGAAACTGTCGATGAACATATCGCCGAGACGTATCAAGGTGATTATCGTATCGACTTGGAAAAACCCTCCTATCGTCAGTACCGTCTTCCATAGCCCCTGTAGGAATGCCACGACGACCATAGCCTCGGCGTTCCCCTTAACGGCCGTGTATATCGCGTTAAGGGCAACCATCGCGGCAATGATCGCCGCGATGGCAATGGCCGCGCGTACCGGTTTGACGGCATAGTCGGCTACTGCCCGAGTGAGTGACATTCTAAGATTTACGAGAGTAAGTCTTATTCCTTCAACACCCGCGACGAAAGCATTGACTAAGTTCCCCGGCGTCACTACGCCCTGCGGGGCCCCTTCCGGGAATTGTGTTGTAATGACGACCGGCGCGTGTATGCTCCCGTTTGACATTTTACTGTCCGAATGCTTCCAATATCACCGCGCGGGCCTTCGATACCGTGTTGAAAGTCTCTTCCATCGTCGATACGTCAACGCCGATTGCTTTCAAAGCATCGATATTCTTTTTCATTTGCGCGAGACTTGAATCCGCGTCTTTTAGCTCGCGGAGCAATTCCGGCGGTATCTTGAAGACGGGCAATTTAGGTATATCACTCATATAATTCTCCTTGGAATTGAAACGCCGCCGCTTGAAACGGCGGCGCTACGGCCGCTATTCCACGTCGATTTTTAGAATCTTTGCCAAAAACTCCACGAGAAAATCATCCCATGGGTTCGGCGTTGCAAGCGCCTTGGGATGCCATGCCTTCACCGCTTTCTCAATCTCTTCTCTGATGATTGGAGTCAAGGCGTTGACGACGGGTTTCAAGATCAGTACAAGAATCGAAACGATCCAATTCCAAGACACAGGATTCAGTCCGCCAGTCTCTTTCGTGGCGATCGCCTTTTTCTTTCTGCCCATTTGTGCTATCCTCCTCGGTATTCAATATGGAAGTGAAACCCAAAACCGACATCATGATGCGCTACATGAAACCCTTTGTCAATCCCTCTGAGTATCGCTGTCAATTCGAGGAGCACGCTTTTTGGATCGCTGAAAGCACTTGACCGAAAATCCCATGCAAGCCCCTGATCGTGAATCCCTCCGACCGGATATGCCTCATTCTGCGCGGCCCCTGTCATTTTCGGAATCACTCCCCGTTTCCAGCATACCAGAAACATGGCTTCGACGACCATTATCATCGGCCAGTTCACTTCTTTTATCACGACCCCTTCCAGCACTTCTATTTGCAGGTTTCTGATCGGAAACCTTGAAGCTATCGTCATTTTTTTCCCTCCCCTTTCGATAGTATTTTATTTTCGTCGTGATTGCATAGATCAAGCTCCCTATTGCTATCACCGTCTCTCCAGCCGCTGTGTTGTCCCATACCATCAGCCCGATACCTGCTATCAAAGCAAGCATCCCTCCCCATTGACCGATGTCTGACCACTTCTCTTTTTTCATTTTCTATTCCTTTATACCACGTGGTAGTAATAGATTTCCGCGAAATCAGTCAACGCAAGTATACTATTGTTTAGTATCTCAACCTTGAATGACGATACGAAAGGTATTTCACGGTTTATTACAATTGAGTATATTCCCGCTACGATGTCATACAGTGTGCACTGTGCTATGACATCCGACGGTGTATCGCCAAAGTAGTACATTATTGTATAAAGCGGGTTAGCGTAAACAAGAACACCGTCAACGGTTATTAGTATGTAAATGCTTGCCGGGTTTCCCATACCGTTAATAAATAGACTTGCGTTTCTCAATTGCCCTTGACCCGTGACGTAAAGTATTGTCTCCGTATCTCCGGGGGCAACACCCGCAACTAATTCGTCGTCAGTAAGCATGGTGCCGTATTTAGGCCATATGCTTTGCCCAAAATAGTCCGGGAATCCTTTCGCCATATCTATGCCTCCGTCGTACTACCTATTCCTCCCAACCGTGGATAAAAACGCGAACCGGAGCATTGAGAGCGCTTGAAACAAGACAAATATCATATCCCGCCGGTATTTCAAGAGGTTGAACAAAAGTACCAGAAACGAGATCGGTGTCGATAGAACGGGCAGCAGTATAGACTATATCGTATTGAATCACATCCACTACGTTCCTGACAAGAAGCCTCCCTTCTTGACCCGTAGCCGTGGGGTCAAACTCATAATTGTAGTGAGTCAAGAAAAATGTTTTAGCGGCCGTTACAGTATGAAGTATAACAGTCGCATTGTTGGCAAAGGTACTCTTTGCTACCTGCGTTCCATTATGGCCCGGCCGCTCCCCGATCCATTTCACCATGTTCGGTTCACGATACAGCATAGCTGCCATTCTATTTTTCCTCCCCCGCGAATGCTTCCATCAAACCCGTCACTCGCTCGCGTCTGGAAACCGTGGCGGCAAACTCTTGCGCCGTCATAGCCTTCAACGCATCAGCTATCGCGGTCGATCCGACAAACCTACTGATGTACTCTTCTTTGCTAACTTGACCTATAGCAATTTGCATTTCATGATCGTAGTCCGTATCGGTGTTCCAGCTAATCACTCTCAATTCATAGGGTGGCTCAAATTTTGGGTATGTTTCATCAAAAGATAGTGAGAGATTGTCACCACTGAAACTTTGCCCTATGGTGGTAGGAAATAGCTGATACCCCGCGTCCATTATCTGTACATGAAGTAAACCGCTCGATCCGGGGGGAAAATATATTTTTAATACATAAATAATTCCAGCCGTCGTTTCTATCACAGTGATGAGCGGGTTCGTTTGAAGTGTGTTCGCCGGAGTATGTATCTCGGAGGAGTAAATCATTTAGTCCGATCCTTTTAGACTATCCTCTTCTCTATCCTCAAAAATCGTATAGTAGGAAACTGTTACGGCGACGTTTGCCCCTGCGAGCACCGCAAAAAGACCGTGCTCGAATAGTATGCCGTGGTCAAAGTTTCCTCCTATCGTCATATTCGGCACAACTGACAAACGATTAACTATGGTCCCCGCCGCATCCGCACCGTCGTAAAAAACAGCCGTGCAGTTGGCTGCTAATGCCGTGATTGATGCTCCGACTAAAAGAACCTTCCCCACTGCTACCCTTTGTGTCGCCGTTATCTCGATTGTCCGGGGCGGCTCACAAAACTTGTATCTGCTTGCCATGATTTTTCTCCTCTAAAACAGGGGAGCAAGTTTCCTCACTCCCCTATTGGATCGGCCTTACTTTTAATAGTTGCTCAACTGCTGGACGATGACTTTGTTTGTCCCGCCTGCGCCGGCCGGACCCGCCGTGATGCGTGCCTGCAACTGTTTCGTCCCCGAGGGATTGTACCAATCTTCAATATCCCATGGATCGCCGAGTTCAATTCCGACTACGGCATGAGGGCAATAACCCTGCGCGTGCCCTACAAGGTTTCCAGCCGCAATCGCAAACACTCTCATTTGTCCGCCGTCAAGAGAAGTACACTCGCAATAGTTGCGGATAGCATCGATGCCGCCTGCCACGGCAAGGGGCGCAAAGAATGGAGTGTTGTAGATTGTCTGCGCGACCAGACAACTGTCAACGTAGAAGGGTTCGTTTATCTCGGCATTGTCCGGCGCGAGATCCTTGATTATTTCCGCCATATCATTGTCAAGGAAGATATGCTTATCGTTATCTTCATCGATTTTTAGCCTTAGCATTGTTTGCGTAAGGGGTATGGCATTCTGATCGCCCTGAAACAGCATCATCTTGATGACTTTGTCGGTGGGCATATCGACGCGCTGAATACCACCGTTGACGACCGTATAGCGGAAGTGCTCTCTCGCCCTGAGATATCCGCGCGGATTGATTTTTTTCTGATCGAACATGCTGCCGACCAATTCAAAGACCCCCGCGACGGTTCCCTTCCCGCCGAGCGCCGGATTCAATACCACTACCACTTGCAGATTCTTGAATCGCGCCGGATCGAGCGCAAGTTCCTGATCCCACAACCACCGGCCGAACGGAATGCGGAAACACTGCCGGGCTACAAGAGCAGGGGTAAACTGCGCCATGTTTGGCGGACAAACCTTATAGTGATAGTAGCCGAGCGCTACTGCCTGACGGCCCGTCAAGTCAACGATAACCTCACTGCCGTCAATGACCTGCACTCTCACAAGCCAGTCAGCATGCGGGCCGACGGCCGGGGCGTTTAACTGTGCTCCCCTGAAAACGAGTACCAATTCGGATATGCAGTCAAGCCCCTTTAGATTGAAAATCTGAGTAGTAGCCAAAGGCACGGCGAGGTTATCAATCAATGCTACGTGTCTATGATTCATTTAGGTTTCCCTCCCTATGTTTTTAGTTGTGATGTAAGGGACCGCACTTGTTTTGTGCGGCCCTATACCCTTACCGTCGGTCCCGGTATTTCGCGGTTTCCGTCATCACGAAAACGGCCTTTGCAATCTGATCTTGCAAGGAGAAGTCCGGCATCGCCTTTGCTTTCGCTACGATGCTATCCTGAAACGGCAGGAAGTCCGTGGCGAATGCAATCATTTTGTCTTTCGACGCGGCGAGTCCGGGACCGTATCGCATGGACCCCTTCTCGGCAGCGGCCTTTTTCCACTGTTCCAGAGTGACACTCTGCAACCGCCTTGCCATGCGGCCGCTTGAAACCGCTTCCGCGAAATTCATCGCCGCTTTATCAAGCTTCTTTGCGGCTTCTGCCGTGGGCGACACGGTGACGGCGTTGACCCCTGCCGTATAATCCTGCGCGGCAGCCTGTCCGCGACGGATAAGCTTGTCCGCATACGCCTGTGGTGTTACTCTTGCCATAACTCTTTCCTCCCCGGCACGTGTTGTGCCGTATTGTGATTCTACTCTGGAGTATATCACGATTGTAAACGAATGTAAAGATTGATATTGACCCCCCCTATCGTCTTTTTAGGGTAACACGAATTGCCTAAATCGTGGCACGATTTTTCGGCGCTGTTTTTGTACAGCATCAATACTGTAAGATTTTTCTGTATATCGAATATGATATGACGCAGGTCGTAAAGTTATGCACAATTTGTCCACAGGTTATGCACAGGTTATGCACATTTGACGGTTTTGGACTAAGTAAAGATTCTGGAGGTTTTGGAGAAGTGGAGAGAATGGAGATTTGAGAGATAATGGAGGCTCCACGCTTCTC
>Ga0315279_10008274_pt1 | contig 12631 bp, 12 predicted proteins | sample YL17G06_20_MG_FD_203694 | JGI IMG/M metagenome (GOLD analysis project Ga0315279, IMG submission 203694) | Sediment microbial communities from Yellowstone Lake, YNP, Wyoming, USA - YL17G06_20 | ecosystem: Environmental > Aquatic > Freshwater > Lake > Sediment | place: USA: Wyoming | collected... | reverse complement strand
AAGGCCAGCGGCCCCGTGGCCTCGACGCGCGCGGCATCGGCCAGGCGCGACAGTTCGCCGCTTGTGTCAAGCGGGGCGAAGCGGGCAAGGATCTCGCGCTTCACCAGGTCCATCATCCGCTCGCCGCCGCCGCCATCGGCCAGCAATATCACATCGTCGGCCATGGGACCTCCACGTTACCGGGCAGCGAGCCGATGCCGCGGGCTCGCGGCCCCTAACGCACGGTGTGCCGCCCGCCTTCGGGCCTACAGTTTTTCGTATCGCGCGACGGCCCGAAAAAGAAAAACGCCCGCGATGTCGGCCGGCCGCACCACGCTGGGCGCGTACCGCTCATTCAGCGGCTGGAGGCGCAGCCGGTCTTCCGCATCAAAGAACACCCGCTTGAACGTCGTCTCGCCCTCGTTCACCCCGCCCCCCATCGCGAACCGCACAAAGCAGTCGTCGCCCGAGCGCACCTGCGCAGCCGGGCTGAGAATGACGATGTCCCCCTCATGGTACCGCGGCTCCATCGAGTCGCCCACCACGCGCACGGCAAACGCGTTCGGGTCGCCCATCTCGGCCGGCACCGTCACGTAGTCGTCGGCAATGCCCACGGGGTAGCCCAGGTCGGTGAACTCCTGCGGATACCCGGCGGCAACCTTGTTGATGATGGGCACCCGCCGCAGGCCGCTCGGCATTTTCTCGACGCGGTCGGCGCCCCACTCGGCCAGGTGGTGCAGCAGGCCGCTGCGGTGGAGCGCATCCAGGTCCAGGCCGGCGCCCTTCGCCCCGGCCGCGTGGGCCCCCTCGCCGCCCGCTGCCGCCGGGTTGCCGCCCGGTGCGCCCTCGCCTTTTGCGGCGAGCAAGGCCCGCGCCACCTCTTCGGTCGAGTCGAGGACCTCGCCCAGCCGCGCCAGTTGCGCAAGGCGCGCGATCCGCTCCTTCGCCCCTTCCGGAAGTTGCGACAGGTGGGCCTGCGCGACCAGCGCCTCCTCATCCAGCCCCAAGGCGCGGGCGATCTTGCGGACCTTCTCATCGCGCGGCGGCGGGGCGTAACCGGTCTCGATCTGCGACAGGTACGACTTGGCCATCCCCGTGGCGGCAGCCACGCCGTCGAGCGTCATTCCGCGGCCCGTGCGGGCGCGGCGGACTTCCTGCCCGAAGGCTATGCCGCCCTCGAGTATCCGTCTCAGGCCTTCCAGTTCTCGCAGGTTCTCTTCCAGGCTCATCGGCCACCTCCTTCGAAACCTCCCTTCGGCCAGCCAAGGCAGGTAAGTTTATCAAATCTCGAACCGCTGTCAAGCGCAATTCGCCACATTACGAACGCCTTGTTTGTCCAACAGCAAATTTTTATGATTTTGTGTTTGACAACCGCCAACCAAGGACTATAATCTGGCTGGTGTTTGGTGGATAACAAACATGACGGCAATAGCCGAAGCCCTTGAAAATAAAAGACTTAGCGGCGCCAAACACACCAGGAGTGGCGTTGAAAAGGCCTTTGCCAGCATTGCGTGGCGGACTTTTCGGCTCCTGCCACTGAAGGATAGGTGCCTCTTGAGGCTGGCCTTGGACCGCGGCGCAACCACGGCTGAACTGGCGGGCCTCTTGGGGACAAATTGGATATCCGTGCGGCGGCGCCTGGAGCGCCTTGTCACGTGGCTGGGCCATCCTGCCCAGCAGCAGATGCTGGCCGCGTGGCCCCGCCTGGACCAGGGTCAGCGGCGGCTGCTGTACCTGCACCGGGTGCTGGGTCTGCCGCTCCGGGAAATCGCGCGGCAAGGGTTGATGAAAAGCCGGGACGACAAGCGGCCTGCCGCAGCCAGCGCCAGCAGCCTGCGGCGGATGACGCGGCACATCGACCGCAGGATTCGCGCCCTTGTGCCCGCGGACCCCCTTCACGCGCGGGCCGGGCCGCCCTCGTCGGCCGGATAGGAGAACCGGATGCGGAAGCAGGGAATCGTTGCCAGCCGGTCGCCGTACAGCGCCCGCAGTTCCTCCAGGAGGGCCGCGCGCGACTCAAAGCCGTCCAGGCGTGCGTCGTCCTCGGTCAGGTCCTCCGGCCGCACGGCCTCGAACGCCGTGATGCGCACGCGGCCCAGCCCGGGCACGAACTCGATCTGCCCGGCCCGCATGCGCCGCCGGGGCCACACGCGGACCGTCTGGCGCTTGGCGCCCGACGCAATCGCCTCCAGGAACTTCTTCTTGAAGAGGAGCATCGCGCAAGGAGCCTACATATGACGGCCGTCACAATCAACCAAAACTTTCGCGCGGTCACCGCCGCCCGGGCCGACGAGCCGCCCAGCGAGGCGGTCCTCAAGACCGCCGAGATGTTCGGCATCGGCCTCGACGAGACCTACGAGGTCACCCTGTACGCCGGCCTGCGCCTGGACGTCCGCCCCGGCGACGTGATCTCCGTCACCGGGCCATCGGGCGGCGGCAAGAGCGTGCTCCTCGCGCGGCTGGGCGAGGCGCTGGCGGCCGCGTGGCCCGAGACGCCGCAGGTGGACCTTGCGGCCGTGGCCCTGCCGGCCGACCGGCGGGTCATCGACCTCGTGCGGCCGCCGCTGGAGCGGGCCCTGCGGACCCTCAGCACCGCCGGCCTGGCCGATGCGTTCCTGCTGCTGCGCACTCCGCAGGAACTCTCCGACGGCCAGCGGTATCGGCTCAGGCTGGCCCTGGCGATCGAAAAGTGCGGAGTGCAGAATGATGAGTGCAGAGTGAACAACCAGGACGAAGGCAGGAACCCGGCGCAGGCAGTCTCCGGTTCGCTGTGCACTCATCACTCTTCACTCATCACTCATCACTCGTCCGTTCTGCTGGCCGACGAGTTCTGTTCCACTCTCGACCGGCTGTGCGCCCGGGCGGTGGCGTACCGCGTGCGGCGGATGGCCTCGCGCGAGGGCGTCACGGTCCTGGCGGCCAGCGCCCACGACGACCTGCTGGAGGACCTCGCGCCTGACGTGCTCGTCATCAAGCACGAGGGCAGCAGGGTCGAGGTGGTGTACGCCGACGCGGCGCGGGGGGAGGAAAGACCATGACTCGTGCGCCAACCCCGCGGGGGGATTGCGGATTGCGGAATGCGGATTGCGGATTGAAAACCAGCGAACCCGCTGCCTGCCGCAGTGCCGGTCACGTCAATCCGCAATCTCGTTGCTCGCTTCTTCGAGGCATACGCATTGAGCGAGGCACGCGCCAGGACTGGCTGGCGCTGGCGCCCCTGCATTACCGCAGCCACCACGCGGGGGCCGTGACCGACATATTCAAGGCCGTGTGGGAGCGCGGCATCAGCAGCCGCTCTCATTGCGGATTGCGAATTGCGGATTGCGGATTGACAGACGGCGAACCCGGAACCCAAAACTCGGAACTCGGAGCGCCATCCGGCGATGCCGTTTCGCCGCTCGTTCCGCGTTCCGCGTTCCGCGCTCCGCGTTGTTCGTCTTTGAATCCGCAATCCGCAATTCGCAATCCGCAATAGGAGTTGGCAATGGCTTTCAAGTGGCTGACCCAACTGGCCGAAGGCCTCACGAAGACCCGCTCGAAACTCGCCGACGGGGTGCGCAGCCTGTTCCGCGTCGGCCGGCGGATCGACGCCGAGTTCCTCCGCGAACTCGAAGAGACCCTCATCCTGGGCGACGTGGGCGTGGCCACCACGCGCAGGATTGTTGAGGACCTCAAGACCCGCTGCCGCGACCGCGAGATCACGGCCGACGACGACCTCCTGGGCATCATCAAGACGGACCTCAAGGAAGCCCTGCGGGCCGACACCGCGGGCCTGTGCACCAACCCCGATGGCCCGACCGTCATTATGCTCGTCGGCGTCAACGGCTCGGGCAAGACGACGGCCGTGGCGCGCCTGGCGCGGCTGATGTTGTCGGAAGGCAAGACGGCCCTGCTGGCGGCGTGCGACACGTTCCGTGCGGCGGCCGACGAGCAACTGGCCATCTGGGCCGGCCGCGTGGGCGTCGATATTGTGCGGCACCGCGTGGGGGCCGACCCGGGGGCGGTGGCGTTCGATGCCGCCGACGCCGCCATCGCACGCAAGATCGATTATCTCATCGTCGATACGGCCGGCCGCCTGCACACGCAGGACCACCTGATGCGAGAACTCGGGAAGATCCGCAAGGTCCTCGCCAAGCGCATCCCCGGGGCGCCCCACGAGGTGCTCCTGGTGCTGGATGCGACGACCGGCCAGAACGCCATTGCGCAGGCCCGCGAATTCCGCGCCGCAACCGATGTGACGGGCATCTTCCTCGCCAAACTCGACGGCACGGCCAAGGGCGGCATCGTCCTGGCCATCAGGCAGGACCTGGGCATCCCGGTGAAGTTCGTCGGCATCGGCGAGAAGGCCGACGACGTGGCGCCCTTCGACGCCGACGCCTTCGTCGATGCGCTGTTCGGCGAAGGAAAGGCTTAGGAGAAGAGGTGGACCAGGAAAAGGGGACTGTCCCCTTTTCCGTCGGAGGGGCGCAGGCTGCCAGGAAAAGGGGGCTGTACCCTTTTCGCGTTTTTGCGAAAAGGGGACTGTCCCCTTTTCCACAGGGCACGATCCGTGATCTCTGTATAATACAGGGCCTTCCCTTCTTGGAGAAGGATCCCAGCCGCAACTGACCAGGTACTCAGTTCCGCCATCGCACACTCCCTGTGCATTCCATGCAGGTTGAGACACGCACTGAGATCGATTCCTTTCGTATGCCGATTACCACGGCGGCCGCCGCATGGTGCCCGCCGAACATGCGGCATTCGCATCGTCGGCACATCCCGCCGGCGGCTCCGACCGGCTTATTCTTGTAGTCGCGCCAGTAGATCAGAACGTTACTGATCGCGTTCGGCCCCGCCTATTTCACTCGATACCAAGACACCGCTTCCTCCACCTAGTCCTATCTCTCTTGAGCCTCAGCGCAAGGGGATTGCTCGTGTTACCTCTTATGTTTAGGGGCAGCGCGCCCCCCAGCACGCCAACCATCCTGCCCTCATGTTCCCAAGGCTGAGGAGCTGCTGACCAGGCCACAAGAGCGTGGTCGCACATCCAGTCCGTAAGTGACTGCTCCCCGGCGGCCCCCAACCACCATGACTTGTCACCCTGCTTCCTTCGCGTGATCTCAAGATCCAGTTCCTTCTGCAAGAGAAACGCGAGGCTGAACCGGAGCGTTGAGGCGGACACGCTTTTCCCAAGGTGCTGCTTGCATATGCGCTTACGCAAGTTACCTGATGAGTCCTCATTACGGGGAGCGGTCCCGATATACATAAGCCGCCAACGTCCTACCGAGTAACAGTTGGCCGTCGGAATACGAGGGAGAGCATCGAAGTACCATGCATAGATCCCGGGAGCGGCCGGAACCTGTCTAGGTGACCGAAGCAGTTGGGTGGGGGAGTACAGATCTTGCTCGCGCATAGGAACGAGACGATGCCAGCAAGTCCACAAGTCGGTGCCTGCACCTGTCACAGACGGGTACCCGTTGGGGCGGGGCCGTCGCCCATTTATTGCCACGAGGCGCCGAAGCCAGTCAAAAAGACCCACGATATCCCTCCAGAAAAGCGGACTGTCCCCTTTTCCGCTTCTAGCGGCGCTCCTTCGGTCTGCCCCGTGGACGCAAAGTGGATTCGAGTCCGAGTTTGGCGGCTGTATGCACAGTCCACTCGCACTCGCCGTAGGGGGTTCCTCTTGCCGCGCATTTTCGGACGGCGTCCAACTCTTCCTGGGTCAGGGGTTTGTTTACCCACGCGACCCAGTTGGGGGGCAGTGGGAGAGGCCAATCGCTGAGAAGGGCCTTGGCTTTGGAATCCCCGCGCAGGCGCAGCCACAGGCTGCTCCATTTCCAATCTTCGGCGCGGGTCACGAGGCCGGCCCGCAGCGGATTCCGCTCCACATACCGGCAGACAGTGAGGAAGTGCGCGTCCTCTTGGACAGGGAAGGACTTGAATCGCCCCTGGTAGAGATGGCCCGTGCCGTCGCTCTTGCGGAAGGCGTGCCACCGTCGGATATGGGTGGTGGTCAGCCAACTCATGAATTCCGAAAGGTCGCCGTCCCCGCGCGGCCAAAGCACCATGTGCCAATGATTGGGCATGATACAGTAGGCCAGGATGCGCATGTCCAGCCGGTCGCGTGCTTCCGAGAGCGCTTGTTCAAAGGCCAGGTAGTCGCCCGCGCCTTTGAAGATCGTGGCCCCGCCATTGGCGCGATTCAGGACGTGATAGACGATTCCGCCGACAGAGGCTCGTGGAGCTCTTGGCATGGCGACAGAATAGACGATGGCACAAGAAATGTCAACGCGTGGCGCGGCGGGGCCTGGAAAAGGGGACAGCCCCCTTTTCGCAAACGGCGCGAAAAGGGTGCAGCCCCCTTTTCCTTCGCCTTTCCCTCCAACTTCCTCCAACTCCGCCCTTGACTTCGGCCCGAAATCGAGTATCATTCCCTGACCTATGTTATCCGCCACGACGCATGAAATTCGGGCCGGCGTTGCCCCGACCGCGGTGCGGTTTGCCTGCGGCCGCGGGTCGGTGGCGGCGCGCCAGAAACTGCACGATCCTCCCCGCCTCCGATAACTTCCACGCGCTCTCCGGCTGACCGCTTCACGCACGCAGAGCCTCTCAAGGAAAGGCTTTATGGCCCAGGAAATCCGCAACGTTGCCATTATCGCGCACGTGGACCACGGCAAGACCACACTCGTGGACCAGTTGCTCCGCCAGTGCGGCCAGTTCCGCGCGGGGGAACTCAAGGGCGAGTGCATCCTGGACTCCAACCCCATCGAGCGCGAGCGCGGCATCACCATCCTGGCCAAGAACTGCGCCATCCGCTACACCGACCGCTCGGGCCGCGACTTCCACATCAACATTATCGATACGCCCGGCCACGCCGACTTCGGCGGCGAGGTCGAGCGCGTCCTCATGATGGCCGACGGGGCGCTCCTCCTCGTGGACGCCGTCGACGGCACCATGCCGCAGACCCGCTACGTCCTGGGGAAGGCCCTGGCGGCGGGCCTCAGGCCCATCGTGGTCATCAACAAGATGGACCGCCCCGAGCAGCGGCACGAGCAGGTCCTCAGCGAGGTCTTCGACCTCCTGGTGGACCTCGGGGCCGACGACCACGCCCTCGACTTCCCCGTCATCTACGCCTCCGGCAAGGAAGGCTGGGCGGCGGCCGACCCCGCGCACCGGCCCGCCCCCGGCACGGTGGACATCCACCCGCTGTTCGACGCCATCATCCGGGACGTGCCCGCGCCGAAGTTCGATGCAGCGGCGCCCCTCCAGGTGCTCATCACCACGCTCGACTACAGCGACTACGTCGGCCGCATCGGCATCGGCCGCGTGTTCGCCGGGACGCTCCGGGCCGGGCAGCCGGTGATGACGATCGACCGCGGCGGCCAGCGCACGCTCCAGCGCGTGGCACAACTCATGAGGTTCGACGGCCTCGGCCGCGAGGAGGTGGACCACATCGAGGCCGGCGACATCTGCGCTGTGGTCGGCCTGGAGAAGGTTGACATCGGCGACACGCTGGCCGACCCCGAAAACCCCGTGGCGCTGCCCGCCGGCCACGTGGATGAGCCCACGCTGCACATGACCTTCCGCATCAACGACGGCCCGTTCGCCGGGCAGGAAGGGCAGTACGTCACCAGCCGCCACCTGCGCGAACGCCTGGCCAAGGAACTCCAGTCCAACGTGGCCCTGCGCGTGACCGACGGCGAGACGCTCGAGGAGTTGGAGGTCTCCGGCCGGGGGCTGCTCCACCTGGGCATCCTCCTGGAAAACATGCGCCGCGAGGGCTACGAACTGGCGGTCGGCAAGCCCAAGGTCATCTACAAGGAGAAAGACGGCGAGCGCCTCGAGCCGGTGGAGAACCTCGTGGTCGATGTGCCGCGCGACTGCCTCGGCCCGGTCATGCAACTGGTGGGCGACCGCCGCGGCGAACTCCTGAAGGTGGACACGCGCGGCAACCTGGCGCACCTGGAATTTCTCATCCCGGCCCGCGGCCTCATCGGCATGCGCACGCGCATGCTCAACGCCACCGGCGGCGAGGCCATCATGCACCACACCTTCGCCCGGTACGACAAGGCCCGCGGGGCGATTCCGCGCCGCGCCGCCGGCGTCATGGTCGCCACCGAAACGGGTTCGGTCACCGCGTACGCCCTCGACCAGTTGGCCGACCGCGGCACGATGTTCGTCGTGCCGGGCGACCGCGTGTACGAGGGCCAGGTCGTCGGCGAGCACTGCAAGGACGATGATATCTGCGTGAATGTCGTGCGGCAGAAGAAACTGACCAACATGCGGGCCTCCACGAAGGATTTCACGGTGGTCCTGAAGGCCTCGCGCCAGATGACCCTGGAAGCGGCGCTGGAATACATCGAGGACGATGAACTGGTGGAGATTACGCCGCAGTCCATCCGGCTGCGGAAGCGGTACCTTTCAGAGAGCGATCGCCGCCGCAACGCCCGCCGCCTGGCCTCGGCCGAGGCGTAGGGGTAAGAAGACCCGTCCTTCGCTGGCAGCGCGCGAATCTGGCGCGGAAGAATTGGTCGAAACACTACAACGCCGCCCTTAGCCCCCGGTGAATACACCGGGGGTGGTGTGGCGAAACGCGTCTCCCACGTGTTGCCCCCCGTGTATTCACGGGGGGGCTAAAAACTGCGCCGGGGTCGCGCCACTTTTGCGCGGCGGGTACGGAGACCCGCCGCGCAAGGTTGCAGCGTATTCCTCAGCGGCCCGCCCGCTCCAGGGCCATCCGGTGGGCCTCGGCGTAGAACTTTCCGAGGTTGTCCCAGTCGAACTGCTCGGCGCAGGCCTCCACGCGGTTGCGCTGGGCGATGCGGTCGCGGCGATCCTGGCGAACGAAGTCCGTCATCCACCCCGTCAGTTCGTTCGCCGCCGCATCGAACGCGGCGCGGCGGCGGTGCAGGACGAAGATGCCCTTGCCCTGGTGGTCCGGCATGTGCCCGGAAAGGTACGCGCCGAAGCCGGCCAGGTCGCTCGTGATGGCCGGGACGCCGCTGGCCACGCACTCCAGCGGCGCGTAGCCCCAGGGCTCGTAGTGGCTCGGGAAGACGCCCAGGTGGCACCCGCGCACGAACTGCGGGTAGTCCATGCCGAAGAGGGGGTTCAGGGCCGTGATGAAGTCCGGGTGGTAGATGACCTTGACGCGGTGGTCGGCGGTGTTCCAGAGGTTGCACGCGCGGATCTGCCCCAGGACCTCGTCGCGGCCCTCGTCCAAGAGGTCGTGCGTGAGGACGTGCGGCAGGCGCGAGGTCTTCCACGCCAGGCGCATCCGCCGCAGGCGCAGGCGCAGCGTGTCGTCCACCAGGCTGCCCAGGTCCGGCGCCTCGCCGCGCGCGGTGGCCAGGAACAGCCGCTCGCCGGCCTGGTCCTTGAGGGCGTCGCACGTGGCGCGCATCTCCTCCATGACGGCGCGGCTGCGGAGGACATCGGCGTTGATCGACTTAAACGGCCGCTGCGTGATGATGAAAAAGACGATCGTCCGGTCGATGCCCGATTCGCGCAGCCGCCAGGCGAGCCGCGCCATGGCCTCAATCGCCAGGTCGAAGCCCTTGTTGCGGTACTCGTATCGGCCCGAGGTGAAGAAGTAGAGCGTCTTGTCCAGGTCGAACGTGTAACTGGGGAAGAAGTGGGCCATGACGAACCGGTTGATCTTCTCCTTGTACAGCAGGTGAAGGTTCTGGAACTCGTGCATGGCCACGAACCGCTCGATGTTGAGGCCGTTCGGCAGCGCCAGGTCGGGCGTGCGGCCCAGGAGGTGCTGGCACTCCAGGGAGGTAATGTCGCTGACGGTGGTGAACACGTGCGCCCCGTGGGCGGCCGCACGCTCCAGGAGCGTCTGCGGCTCGATGCCGAAGCGGCGGGCCTCGGCGCTCCAGTTGATCGAGGGCAGGTGATCGTAGAAGCCCGGGTCGTTCGGCGCCAGGTGCCGGCCCAGTTGCGTGGCGTGCGTCGTGAACACGACGGCCAGCGGCAGGTTCGCGCGGCGGATCTCAGGGATGCTCGACCCCGCCATCCACTCGTGGAAGTGGCCGACGACCGGCCGGCCCTTGCCCAGGCGACCCAGGAGGTCCGCGAAGAACTGCTGGACCATGTACCCGAAGGCCAGCACCTGGTTGGCCATGTCGTCGTTGCCCGGCACGCCGATGCGATGGTGGTCCCAGAGGAGCCGCTTGATTTCCCCGAGGCGTGCCAGGGCGCTGTGCGGGGCCAGGAGGACCGTCCTGGGCTGGCCGGTGACGAGCCAGCGGCCGTGGTGGACCTCGAGGCCCAGGCGGCGGAGGGCCCCGACGGTCTCGCCGAGGGGGCCGTCGGCCGGCGACTCCTCGAACTCCGCCGGCGACCGCGCGGCATCGTACGGGCCGATCAGGCAGTACCGGTCGCCCCAGCGCTCCATCATGTGGGGGACCTTCGAGCGGATGACCGTGTAGATGCCGCCCAGTTGCTGGCAGACCTCCCAGGCCACCTCAAAAAGGAGCGCGTCGGTGCGGCTCGGGGCGCCCGGCTTCTTGTGGGCCATAACCTCTCCACCCTTTTGCGATAGCACCTGATCGGACGGCCCGGCCGGGCCGAGCGCCTTATCAGCCCTCTGCCTTCATCGCTTGATCGTCCGGATCGCTTCGGCGCGTTTCTTAAGGGCCTCGGCCTCTTCCACCCGGTTGGTTGCTTTACATAGCTCCGCCAAGTTCTCAAGACACGTGGCCACAGCAGGGTGATTGGGGCCGAGGGCCTTCTCCAGAATCGCCAGCGAGCGTTTGTAGAGCGGCTCGGCCTGCGCGTACTGGTCTTGGGTCTTGTATAGCAGCGCGAGGTTGTTCAGGCTCGCGGCCACGTCAGGATGATCCGGACCGAGGGCCTTCTCCTTGATAGCCAGCGAGCGTTTGTAGAGCGGCTCGGCCTGCGCGTACCGGCCTTGGATTCGGTACAGAGCCGCGAGGTTGCTCAGGCTCATGGCCACAGAGGGATGGTCCGGGCCGAGGGTCTTCTCCTTGATCGCCAAAGAGCGTTTGTAGAGCGGTTCGGCCTGCGCGTACTGGCCTTGGTCCTGGTACAGTGTCGCGAGGTTGTTGAGGGTCTCGGCCACATCGGGATGATCCGGGCCGAGAGCCTTCTCCCAGATTGCCAACGAGCGTTTATAGAGCGGCTCGGCCTGCGCGTACTGGTCTTGGCTGTGGTACAGTTCCGCAAGGTTGTTCAGGCTCTGGGCCACAGAGGGATGATCGGGGCCGAGGGCCTTCTCTCTGATTGCCAGCGAGCGATTGTAGAGCGGCTCGGCCTGCGCGTAGTGGCCTTGGGTCCGATACAACTCTGCGAGGTTGTTCAAGGTCGAGGCCACAAAGGGATGATCCGGGCCGAGGGCCTTTTCCCTGATCGCCAGCGAGCGCTTGTAGAGCGGCTCGGCCTGCGCGTACCGGCCTTGGGTCCGGTACAACTCTGCGAGGTTGTTCAGGTTCGTGGCAACATGGGGATGATTGGGTCCGTAGGCTTTCTCATAAATCACCAGCGAGCGTTTGTAGAGCGGTTCGGCCTGCGCATACTGACCTTGGGTGTCATACAGCAACGCGAGGTTGTTCAGGCTCGTGGCCACATCGGCATGATCGGGTCCTACCGCCTTCTCGGCGACTTCGAGCGCCTTCTTTGCCACTACGATGGCACGGTCATATTGCCCCTTCTGGTAGAGTGACTTTACCTCTTCGTTTAGCGTCTCCCATTCGACACCTTGCGCATAGACGGGCGCACCCGCCCCAAACGCAAGCAGAAGCGGCAACGCGGCCACGAGGAGTCTGTTCATGCGAGCCTTGAGAATCAGCATAAGACCCTCCATGACGGCACAAAGGCCCCGCGACCGGGCCGGCCCGCTTGCCACAATACTGTATATGACTCGGAAGCATACACGACGAATTCGACCTTTGCCAATACATTTTATCCTTCGGGGGTTTCCAGCAGCAGGCGCAGGCGGTCGGCCAGGACCGGGGGGAGCCGGGTCAGCCAATCGGCGTTGACCAGGCCGATCTCGATCAGGTCGCGAAGGTGGGTCCGATCCTTGTCGCGGAAGGCCGTGAGTTTGATGCGCACGAGGGCTTCCAGCGCCAGAACGCAGAACTGATCGGTCTGCTCGGACTCGGTGACATCGGGATTAGCCAGAGGTTCGGGGGGCCGGACCTTCTCGTTGGCGAAAACGATGTGGACGGCGTCGCGGGGCTTGGCGTCAGGTGAGTCGAGGAAGACCTCCATTCCGGCCACGTGCCGGTGGACAAAGCCGACGGATTCCAGGGCGGCCCTGGCGGCCTCCAAGTCCTCCCGGCGGATGAGGATGTCCACGTCCCGGGTGTTTCGGACGGCGGCTTCGTCAACGCGGGAGACCCACAGGGCCACGGCGTTTCCGCCGACGACGGCATACGGGACGCCCGCAGCCTTGAGGGCTGCGGCGGTCTTGAGAAGACGCTGGCGGACTTTCTCCACGGCGCTTACCACCCTTTCCAAGGAGAACGGGCCTGTGACGATCATTTTGATGCCCCGTGAAAGTGCCCGGCGGCTCCGGATCACCTGCCGATGGAGTTGCCGCCCTGAAATATTATACTGCTCGTTTGGGGGCTCCGTAAGGGGAAGGTGGCGATCGCGCGTATGGCGTGGGGGGGACAACGCGGAACTCGGACCCCGGAACTCG
>Ga0315279_10008271_pt1 | contig 12635 bp, 11 predicted proteins | sample YL17G06_20_MG_FD_203694 | JGI IMG/M metagenome (GOLD analysis project Ga0315279, IMG submission 203694) | Sediment microbial communities from Yellowstone Lake, YNP, Wyoming, USA - YL17G06_20 | ecosystem: Environmental > Aquatic > Freshwater > Lake > Sediment | place: USA: Wyoming | collected... | reverse complement strand
CGACTGAGAAGCTGCTCAAGCGCACCGGCATGAAGCTGGAAGACTTCGACGTCATCGAGCTCAATGAGGCGTTTGCCTGCGTCGTCAACTACATGATCAACGAGTTCAAGCTGTCCGACAAGATGATCGAGCGCATCAACCCCTGGGGCGGCGCCATCGCTCTCGGACACCCGCTCGGTGGGACGGGCCCCCGCCTGATCATGACCGCTGGTCGCCAGCTCAAGGCTAACGGCGGTCGCTGGGCGCTGACCACGCTCTGCCAGGGTCTGGGCATGGGCTACGCCGCCGCCTGGGAGCGCGAGGACTACAAGTAGACAGCCAGATAGCCGACAAGGGCGTTGTGGGGCCGGTCACTCGCGACCGGCCCCACGCTTTGGGGTGTCTCCGGAGCTAGTAGCGGCGACCTTCAGGTCACCACGGGCGGCGTGGAGGCCTGAAGGCCTCCGCTACCTTGAAATGGCCGAGGGCCTTGACGGGCGAACCTCACCAACCGATGATCTAGCGGAAGAGAATAGCGACGGGGCGCCGCCCCGGACGGGAGGAGTCTGTCAAGGGCTCCTCCCTTTTGTACGATGGAAGCGACTGCTGGCGTCCTCCTGGACTTCTTCATCATCTTCGTGCTGGCCAAAGCGGCCGCCGAGGTGTTCCAGCGCCTCCGGCAGCCGACCATTATCGGCGAGCTACTGGTCGGCGTGGCCATCGGGCCCCACGCCCTGCGGCTAGTCGACGTGCCCCTGCTGGACACGCACGAGGGCCTCGGCTTTGTCTACGAGGTCATGGCTGAGCTGGGGCTGGTGGTGCTTCTCTTCTTCGTCGGCCTGGAGACGCGCCTCGACGACCTCTTGCAGGTGGGCCGCCGCTCTCTCACCGTGGCCGTCCTGGGGGTGGCGCTGCCCTTCGTCCTGGGCACCGCCTACATGGCCTCTACCGGCCACCCCAACACCGAGGCCCTCTTCGTGGGAGCCGCCCTGGTCGCCACCAGCGTGGGAATCACGGCCCGCGTCCTGCGCGACCTGGGAGTCCTGGGCTCTAGAGAGGCTCGGATCATCCTTGGCGCCGCCGTGGCCGACGATATTCTGGCGCTACTGGTGCTGACAGCGGTGACTCAAATGGACCAGGAAGGTGGCGTGGACGCAGGTGAGGTGATCGTGACGGCCGCCGTCGCCGTGGCCTTCGTCGCCTTCACGGCCCTGGTCGGCACGCGCGTCGTGCGACGGTACAGCCTGCACCTCGAGCGCCTTCAGATACCAAACGCTCCCCTGGCCGTCGCCCTAGCCCTGATGCTGGGGCTCTCGGCCGTCGCCGGCGAACTGGGGCTGGCCGGCATCATCGGCGCCTTCCTGGCCGGTATCATACTGGCCGAGTCGCGCGAGCAGCTCCAGTTGGAGAGGCGCGCCCAGCCGATCTATGAATTCCTGGTACCCTTCTTCTTCGTCCTCACCGGCGCCAAGGTGGACCTGGGCGCCTTCAGCGAAGGCGGCGCCATTGGCCTGGCCCTGGTCATCACGGGCCTGGCCGTCCTGGGGAAGCTCATCGGCTGCGGTGCCGGCGGCTACGGCCTGGGAAGGCGATCAATGCTCATCCTGGGCGTCGGCATGGTGCCACGGGGCGAGATCGGCTTCGTCGTGGCCAGCGTCGCCCTTGCCCAGGGCGCCGTGGGGACAGACGTATTCAGCTCCGTCGTTTTCATGAGCATCGCCACGACGCTCGTGGTGCCGCCGGTCCTCAGCATGGTGTACGGCAGGTCGGGCGCTCTTGAGAAAGAGGGGAGCCGCTGTTAGAATGCCCACAACCGGCTGGCGGAAACGGTGTGCAAGGAGGACGCCATGGCGGCAGTCATAGTCTTGGTCATCATCCTGGGGGTCATTCTCCTTTCGGCGCTGATAGTGCTGGGCATCTACAACGGCCTCATCCGCTCCCGAATGCGGACGCGCGAGGCCTGGTCTGGCATCGACGTGCAGCTCAAACGGCGCGCCGACCTCGTGCCCAACCTGGTGGAGACGGTCAGGGGCTACGCCTCCCACGAGCGGGAGACCTTCGAGAACGTCACCAACGCCCGCGCCATGCTCCAGCAGGCCGGCGGACCGGCCGAGGCGGCTCAGGCCAACAACCAGCTCACCCAAGCCCTGCGCTCCCTTTTCGCCGTGGCCGAAGCCTACCCTCAGCTACGTGCCAGCGAGAACTTCATGGCCCTCCAGAAAGAGCTGGCGGACATCGAAGAGAAGATCGCCTACGCCCGCCAGTTCTACAACCGCAACGTCACCGACTTCAACAGCCGCATCCAGGTCTTCCCGAACGTCATGATAGCCAACATGTTCAACTTTCAGCCCTTCGAGTTCTTCGAGGCCGAGGAGGAGGCGCGGGAGGTGCCGCACGTGAGCTTCACGCCGCCGCCTGCCGCTGAGCCGCCAGCGTCTACCTAGGGCCATCGATGGCTAGCGAGCAGCCCGCCCTCGTCTACGACCGCATAGGCCAGAACCGGCGCGACACGTTCCTGCTGCTCCTGTTGTTCGTGGCGCTGGTGGCGGGGATGGCCATCGCCGTCGGCATCATCCTTGGGCTTCCCTACCCATACGCCCCGTTGCTCATCATCCCCTTCCTCCTCTTCGCCCTCTTTAGCTACTACAGCTCGTCGCGTGTCGCCCTGGCCATCTCCCAGGCCCATCGGGTGACCAAGGAAGAGGAGCCGGAGCTCTTCCGCACCGTGGAGAACCTCTGCATCGGCGCCGGCCTGCCGATGCCCGAGGTCTACGTGATCGAGGACGGCTCCCCGAACGCCTTCGCCACCGGCCGCGACCCTCAGCACGCCGCCATCGCCGTTACCCGCGGCCTCCTCCAGAAGATGGACCACCTGGAGCTGGAGGGCGTCATCGCCCACGAGCTCTCTCACATCGGCAACTACGACATCCGCCTGATGACGGTCGTCGTTGTCCTGGTGGGCCTAATAGCGCTCATGGCCGACTTCATGCTGCGGCTCACATTGTTCGGCGCCGGCCGGCGGGGCAGCAACAGGGATCGCAACGGAGGCGCCGCCGTCCTCATCATCTACGCCATCGCCCTGGTGGCCGTCATCCTCACCCCTATCGCCGCCCAGCTCATCCGCTTCGCCATCTCCCGCCAGCGCGAGTACCTGGCCGATGCCTCCGGCGCCCTCCTCACTCGCTACCCGGAGGGGCTGGCCCGCGCCCTGGAGAAGATCAGCGCCGACCCCGACCCGCTGGAGTCGGCCAACAAGGCGACGGCACACCTGTACATCAACGACCCCCTCCGCGAGCACAGCAGCTTCCTGAACAGCCTCTTCTCAACGCATCCCCCCGTCGAGGAACGCATCCAGCGGCTGCGGGCGATGTAGGGACGATAGGTTCCGGGGAGCGCATCCCCTTCCACTCCGAAGGCCGGGCTTGAGCCCGGCACCGGCTCCCCGGCCTAAGCAGGGCCAGGGACACCTTTCTTCGGATTGCGTATGAGGTAGGACCACTCGGAGAATGGAGCGTCCCCGATCTTGCCCACCTCACGCACACGCCCCTCGCGGAGTTCCGAGGCGTCCAGCACGTCTGCTAGTGAGACGCCCCAGGCCTTCGCGAGAGCCTCCATGAACGCTCCCAGTAACGTGTCGGCCCAGCCGATCGACCCAGAATATGGGGCTTTGTCTCTCGCTGTGGGCCAGGGACCGTAACTCCAGATGAGTAGAGGCGAACCGTGGTAGGTGGCGACGACGTTGCGGCCGAGCGAGGCGTGAGCGCCGGCGCGCCGCAGATGCCACAACGCGGCACATTCGATGGCGACCACTTCGTCGGGCGCGTCTCCCCACCTAGCGACGTCGCCGAACGTCAACAGCCCGTCTGCGGTTTCCACAATGGGAAGGGGCCCCGTGTCCCCTCCGCAACACCAAATGACTGCGGCGCAGTCGTGCAGCAGGGTTTCGGCGTCCCCTGAAAGGCCTCCCACAAGCGCCGCCTGCTCGTCTGCCCAACGCGCCAGCTCGGTCAAGTCGACGATCGGCTCGGCTTTGTTTCGTGCCGTTCGTCGTGTTTCCCCGACAAGAATGCCTTGGATGTGCTGGACTTCGTCAGAAACAAACCCACCCGCCGTGACGCCCCCCATTAGCGGCATCATCTGCCCTGGGGCGCGCACGGCGGGAGAGACGCAGGCGCGGCCGACGACCTGGCCGCCCGGGTTCCTGAGAATGCGCAGGTTCTTTGCCAGTCTATCGAGAGCAGAGGGGTCTTCCAAATCGGAGGGTGCCGTAATGCCCCAGAGCCTCTTCAGCAGCTCCACTGAGTCCAACGTGATCCAGTCCGAGGCGCGCACGGCGAGAGTGTGTATTCCGTCACTCTCCTCGACGTACAGATTCGCGTCAATGGCAGCGCAGAGCTTGGCGCATGCGACGTGAAGGTTGAGAGCGGTGTCACGATGGCGATCGAAGAGCAAGCCACCCTCCGCATACGGGTCCCTGTTCAACCTGACCCGGACGCGCGTTCCTGCCTCGAGCGGAATCTCCGACTCCCCTGCCTTGCGCAACAGAGGCCGCGCGGCCACCCCCTTCGCGAACTCTAGCACCCGCGTCTCCGCTCGCGCTTCGTCAGGCCGCCGGGTTATGACCCGAACCTGGTCACCCAGCATGAAGACGGAGAAGAACCCGATCCCGTACTTGCCCGTGGAGATGAAACCCTTTGACAGCAGGCCGGGGAGCTCGCGCTGCATCAGCGGCGAGCCCCAGTAGGTCGTGCCGAAGTCGAGGAACGGGCCGGTGAGGACATCGGTGGACATACCGATACCCGTGTCCTCGACCTCCAGCCAGTGGCAGTCACCCTCCTGCGTTAGCCGCACGGTTATGTCACCCCAATTGTCCGGCCGTCCTTCATGTATACGGCGGGCCCTGACGGCATCTGTGGCGTTCTGAATCAGTTCCCTTACAGCCACCATCGGCTCGTCCCCGTATAGCGACTTGCCGCCCAGTTTCTCCACCAGCGACGCAACGTCGGTCACCCTGATCTTGGTGTCCACGGGCACCCAGCCGCCCGTCTTCACCAGCTCCGCCAGACGCATGGCGTCCTCCGCGCCCGCAACACTCCGCGCGGCGAACCTTTCCCGGCCCTCGTCGGCTAGGAGGGCGTCCACGCCACGTAGCTCGTCGTCAACCATTCGCAGCGTGTCATGGAGGAGCCACCACGCCTCGGCATCCTCAATGGGAAAGCCGGTCGTCGAGGTGAATACGAGCCGGTCAGCCTTCAGTTGCGGTTGCTGAAGCTTCGCCAAGAACATCCAGTGTTCCCGCGAGCCCTCGCGAGGCCGCCGCAAAGCGCGACGGAACCCCGATGCTCGGCCAGCGTCAAGGTGGCTGGCATCGGCCACGCGCAGGAGGCAGGCCAGCTTGAGCGGGTCTACCGTCCAATCGCCGGGACAGCCTGGGTGCGCGCCTATCGTCTGGCCGAACTCCTCTGCCAGCTTCGACACGGGCCACCAGTGGCTGTGGGCGATGCGCCCAATCAGCGGACCGTAGGTGAGGCGTAGATCAACGTCGTCAATGAGGTGGTACTCAGCGCCGTCTGCGCGGTCTCGCCAGGAGAGCAGTGCTAGCTGCTCTGACCGTTTGGCGTGTTGGTGGACCAGGACCTGCCTCTTTGCCTCCCGCTCGATCTCCTCGCTGGGGCTGTCGATGTCCTCCTGGCTTGGCACGCGGCCCAGTTGATCCTTCAGGAGCATCGTTACCGTGTCCCGCCAGCCAACGTCTTTCTTCAACTCCTCAAGGCCTCCCGGGTAAGCTGCGAGGCCCAGGCCCAGGTCATGAACAAGAAAGGCGCCGCCGAGAACGAACGCCTCAACAGGGGTGATAGGGTAGCCGTCGCCCGCTATCAGGTCGGCGGTTCCCCACAGGGCGTCCAAGTGCCCTATGTCATGGTCGGTGAAGTCGGGCAGGTCTCTCTTGATCTCGGCGGCTACGTCCGCCGCACGGTCGCGGAACCTCCCAAAGGCATCGCGCAGGCCCTTGCGGGCGTCCGCCGCATCGTCGCCGCTTGGTCGCTCTCCAAGCGTGCGCTGCCACAAGCGCGTCTTCTGAAAAGCTGGGTCTGGCATTGATCCGCGTCGGCACCTTTCCGAAATGTCCGATCGCTCTGTTGGCATCTGCATATTACACTCCAATGTCTTCCCTGAGAAGCTTGGAGCGCCTGCAATCGTGTGGGGACAGGCCAACAAGGTGGGGCAGCATGGTGAGAGCCGCGCGCCCAGGCTGAAGCCCGCGCTTCGGGGTCAGCGTTGCGCGTCTTGAAGCCCTGCTTCCGCTTCGAGCGCCGCCACTTGCTCCTCGAGGACGGCCGCCGGGACCAGGCGCAGGAGGAGCCACACCGCTCCCAGGATGAGGAGCAAATCGTCCAGGTAGCCCACCGCCGGGATGAAGTCGGGCACGATGTCCAGGGGCATGGCCAGGTAGAGGACGACGGCAGGCAGGACGGCCCTGGCCAGCAGCGGCACCCGGCGGTCGACGAGCAGCCTCCAGGCGAGGCGCACCTTACGGGGCAGCGAGAGGGCAACCACCCGCCGCGCCAGACGGCCCATCTCGGAGTTGCGCAGCGCCGCCCGCCGCCACCACAGGAGGACCGACAATGTCCCGGCCGAGAGCAAGGCGGCCCCCAGGACAACCGCTAGTAATACGCAGCCAAGGCTCACGGTTCGATCCGGGAACTGGTCTCTGGATGGCGCGGCGGGCTCAGTGGGGCGCCCGCCATATCTCCGTCCAGCGGAAGCGGCGGACCACGCCCCGACCGATCAGCAGAGCGGGTATGACGGCCAGCACGCAGACGACCGCGGCAGCACGGAAGGTGTCGGTGAAGGTGCTCACCTCCAATCCGGTCAACAGCTTCTTGTACTCGGGCGAGTCGAGGGCGATGGTGCCCGCCTGCTGATAGAAAGCTCCCAGGCCTCGCGAGGTCAGCAGAGCGACCCCTATGAGCATGCCCACGAGGCGCATCACCGTCAGCAGGGCGGAGGCCGTGGCCCGCTGATGTTCGGCCACGGCGTTGATCACCGAGGCGCTGATGGGGGCGATCACCAGCCCGAAGCCCAGGCCGGTCAAGAGGAGATTCAGCGTGAACTGGGGGTCATGCACGTTCTCCGTCCAGAACGTCATGAGGAAGAAGCCGACGGCGCTGATAAACATCCCCAGGGCGGTGGTCCTGTGAAAGCCTAGCCAGCCGGCCAGGAACCCCCCCAGAACCGCCCCCACCGGCAGCATGACCGTTAGCCGCATCAGGTTCAGGCCGCCGTCGAAGTAGGACCCCTTCAAAACGATGATGGTGAACACCGGGACATCCACCATGGCGACGATGAGCGCCCCTCCCATGAGCAGGTGGGTCAAGTTCCCAGCCGCGAACGGCCGCGACCGGAACAGGGAGAGCATGATCATGGGAACCTTAGCCAAGCGCTCACGCAGGAAGAAGCCGGCGCCGAAAAGCACCGCTCCCAGGTACAGGGCGACATTGACGATCACAGGCCGTCCGTGGACGGGGTCATCGGTGAGGGCCACAGCCAGGCAGGTGAGCGCGCCGCCCAGAAGGAGGCCGCCCACGTAGTCCACCGACGTCTTTTCCGCCCTCTTCTCGCCGGACCGGGCCATGAACATGAGGACAATGACGGCGACGGGCAGACAGAGAGGCACGTTGATCCAGAAGTGTCCCCGCCAGCCGAGCAACTGGACCATGCTTCCGCCCCAGAGAGGGCCGAAGAGCCCTCCTCCTTCGGCGGCGGCGCCCAGGAAGCCCAGGCCAACGGCCCGCCTCTCCGCTGGCAGGTGATCGGCCACAATGGCCATGGCCACGGGAACGAGGGCGCCCCCGCCTACCGCCTGAACGGCCCGAGCGACGATCAGCATGTTCAGAGACTGGCAGGCGGACACCCACAGCGAGCCGATCAGGAAGACGGCCAGGGCCAGGAGAAAGATGCGGCAGTGCCCATATATGTCGGAGATGCGGCCCATCAAGGGCATCGCCACGACGTATCCCAGGATGTAGCCGTTGATCACCCAGGCAGCGCGGTAGAACTGGTCCAGGGGGACGTGCACCCCGTTCATTATGGGCTCAAGCAGGGTGACCACCACCATCTGGTCCATGGCGCCCAGGAAGACGGCAAAGCCAACAGCCGCCAGCAGCCAGTTGGGGGAAAGAGCCCTCTTCCCGGCCGGCGCTGCTACCTCTGCGGTGCTATCCATGCTCTGGGGCTACGCTGGGGGCTCGATGGAGACGGGCTCGTCGAACTTGGAGAGGTGGAGGATGCGGACTATGTTCTCCGGCTCGCCGGGGGCGAAGGGCCCCTCCAGCCGGACCTGACGGATGTTGTAGTCGTCGACACCGACCCAGATCTTGACGTTGACGGTGAGGCCGGGCTCGGCGATAGGGACCGCCGCCTCCAGGACGCCGGAGTCGACCTGCCCCTCCAGAAGGTAGGTGTTATCGCCTTCTATCTTCTCGACGCTGGCCACGCGCACCTCTTGGAGGGAACGGGCCACGGCCTGGATGCCCGCCGCCGGGTCGAAGATGGCGCTGATGGTCGTCCCCTCGGGCAGCGCCTGCCACTCGTGGGAGAAGGGGTTGGTCATCCACCCCTGGTCGCCGATGCCGATGACCTCCACCCGCATGAGGGCGCCCGCGGCCTCCGCCTCCAGCTTCGCCTTCATGCGGTCGGGCACCTGGATGTCGCCCTCGGCGGTCTTCAGCTTCAGGTCCAGCGGCATGGGCGAGAGGCCGTTCTCGTGCTCCAGGCGGAAGTGGAAGGACTTCACCGCGCCGACGCGCTCGACGACCTTGGGAAGGATCTCATCGGCCGGCGGCAGGTTTGCCGGCGTAGGCGCGGCCTCCTCGCCGCCGCCGCCGCCGCAGGCAGCCGACAGCGTCAGGCCAGCCACGAGCATCGCCAGGAGCCCGAACCACGCCTTCCTCACAGCAAGACCTCCCTGTGAGCTGTGAACACCGGCCCTCAAGTTCTGAAGTATAAGGGCCACAAGGCACGATAGGGAAGTAGGGCTCGCCCTCCTTCAGGGCTGTACGGTTATGCCCTCCCCCTCCTCGACGTGGCCGATACGCCAGCAGGAGAAGCCGTCCTCCTTCAGGCGGCGCTCCAGCCACGAGGCCCGACGCTTCGGGACGGCCATCAGCAGCCCGCCCGAAGTCTGCGGGTCATAGAGAAGGTCCTCCACCTCAGCCGGCACGTCCGGCTCGACCCGCACCGCCTCGGCGAGGGCTTCCCGGTTGCGGCTGCCGCCTCCGGTCAGGAAGCCCTGCCGCGCGTACTCCAGCGCGCCGGGCAGGACGGGGACGGCGCCCGCGTGCAGGACCAGGCCCACCCCGCTCAGCTTCGCCAACTCGCGGGCGTGGCCCAGCAGCCCGAAGCCGGTCACGTCGGTGACGGCGTGGACTCCCGCCTCCCGCGCCAGGTGCGATGGGTGGCGGTTGAGGAGCAACATGCTCTGCACCGCCGACTCCAGGTGCTCGGGCTCTACCTTCTCCTCCCGCGCTGCCGTCAGGATGATGCCGGTGCCCAGGGCCTTCGTCAACAGGAGGACGTCGCCGGGGCGGGCGCCGCCCCTCGTGAAGATGCCCTGCGGGTGCACGATGCCCATAACGCTGAGCCCGTACTTGGGCTCCTTGTCGAAGAGGGTGTGGCCGCCGGCCACCACGCCGCCGCCTTCCGCCACCTTGTCGGCGCCGCCGCGCAGGATCTCCACCAGCATCGACGCTGGCAGGTCCTCCGGGAAGGCGACGATGTTGAGGGCCAGCACGACCTCGCCGCCCATGGCGTAGACGTCGCTCATGGCGTTGGCGGCGGCCACGGCCCCGAAGACGTAGGGGTCGTCGACCACGGGCGGGAAGAAGTCCAGCGTCTGGACCACGGCCACGTCGTCGCTGATGCGCCAGACGGCGGCGTCGTCGGGTCCGGCGAGGCCCACCAGGAGGTTAGGGTGGTCCGCGGGACGGAAGGACTCGGCCAGGGGGCGCACAACTTGCGCCAGGGTGCTAAGACCCGCCTTGCCGGCTCAACCGGCGCAGGAAGCGAGCTTCGTGAGGCGAACCTGTTCCCGCGTCATGCCCATCACCTCCCTTCCAGCCAGATTCCGACGGTGTCAGTATAGAGTATACACTGCGTCGAGACTGGCACACCTCGCGGGCAGCCGAGGTTGTAGGGGAGTTCCCCTGTTGCTCCCGCTGCGCCAATGGTGTACAACAATAGCCCATGGGGGCCAGCTTTCGCGGGCCGGAGGGTTATGCAGGACGCAGCGCCCGCATTCGTAGAATCGAGGCACGCGCGGGTTCGCCAGGCTGAGCGTAGCGTCCCCAGAGAAGCCAAGGCCCACGTCCTGGCAAACTACGACACTTCACACCCGGCCCCTTACAGGCAGGGAGCGACTCGGACGATAATCTATATCGGAGACTGGCAAGGGCGGAGACTGAAGGTCTACGTAGAGGAAAACAGCAGCCCTCCGAAAATCAAAACGGTCGCCTGGGAGGGAGAGTAACTGTGGGGAAGAGCTGGCACGAGCACGCCGAGTACGACCCAGACGCCGACGCCATCTACGTCTATCTCCGCGACGCAAGGCCCGTCAAGACAGTCGCCATTGACGACTTCCGCAACATCGACTACGACGGGGAAGGGAGAGTCGTGGGCGTCGAGTTCCTTGACGTGAGCGGCGGCATTGATCTCCACGACGTTCCCTTTGCCCACCGAGTCGGGCAGTTGATCAGCGACCTTAACCTCGGTATTCGCGTCTTCGCGTAAGTTGCCTCGGGCCGACCGGGACTCAATCCAGCTCACACCCGCCCACATCATCGGCCTGCTGTCGCGGGAGTACGGGCGGCCGCGCCCGCGGCGCCGCCTGGACCCCACGGCGGAGCTGGTGCTCACGGTCCTCTCCCAGAACACCTCCGACGTCAACTCCGGGCGCGCCTTCACCCGCCTGCTGGACGCCTTCCCCGACTGGCAATCCGTCATGGACGCCGATGTCCGTCACCTGGAGGAGGCCATCCGGCCCGGCGGCCTGGCCCCCACCAAGGCGTCGCGCCTCCAGGCTCTCCTGGCCGAGGTCCGGCGCCGGCGGGGCTCCTTCGACCTCTCCTTCCTGGCCGGCCTGCCCCTGGAGGAGGCCCGCGCCTGGCTGCGCAGCCTGCCCGGCGTCGGGCCCAAGACCGCGGCCTGCGTGCTCCTCTTCTCCCTGGGCCGGCCCGCGCTGCCCGTCGATACCCACGTCTACCGCGTCGCCCAACGCCTCGGCCTGGTGCCTCCTAAGGCCAGCGCCGAGAAGGCCAACGAGCTGCTGGAGGCGCTCCTGGAGCCGGAGGAGGTCTATCCCTTCCACATCGCCCTGATAGAGCACGGACGCCGCACCTGCCTGGCTCAGCGGCCTCGCTGCCCCTCCTGCGTCCTCCGCCACGGCTGCCCCTCGGCACCACTGTTCTACCCGGCCACAGGCGACCCGGTTGTCAGGCCGCCATCAACGAAGTAGACCATCAGTAAGGACGGAGCTTCTCCGCCGGAGGCGGATGCGCCTCTGGCGCAAGCTCCGTCCGCCTCCTCCGGCTGCCTTGAGGACGGAGCTAAAGCTCCGTCCCTACGTCTGGCTTGGGCTGGTAGTCTGCTAATCTGTGTTTTGTCTGTGTGAATCTGTGGCAACTCAAATGGTGGTCAAGAACCCCCGACCCATGACCAACCAATCACCACGCCGGTGCGCGCCTTGCCTGGCGGCAGCGCCCCTCGTATACTCTCCTCATCCATGAAGCGCGCAGGCATCATCAACGTCACCGGCTACGCCGGCGCAGAGCTGGCCCGTCTCCTCTGGCGCCACCCGGAGGTGCGCCTAACCTCGGTTACGGGCCGCTCGGCGGCGGGCAAGCCCCTGGGCGAGGTCTTCCCCCACCTGGCGTCGCTCGACCTCACGATCGGCGAGGAGCTGGACTCGGTGGACGTGGCGTTCTCCGCCCTCCCCCACGGCGCCAGCGCCCCGGCCCTGGCGCCTCTCATCGAGGCCGACCTGCCTGTGCTCGACATGAGCGCCGACTTCCGCCTGCACGAGGTGGACGACTACGAGTCCTGGTACGGCCGCAAGCACCCGGCGCCGCACCTGCTCCTCGACGCCGTCTATGGCATGCCCGAGCTGCACCGCGAGGAGATAGCCAGGGCGCGACTGGTGGCCGTACCCGGCTGCTATCCGTCGAGCGCCATCCCGGCCCTGGCGCCGGCCCTGAAGGCGGGCCTCATCGAGCCTGACATCATCATCGACAGCAAGTCGGGCATCTCGGGCGCCGGCCGCACCCTGGGCCTCACCTACCACTTCGCCGAGGCCAATGAGAGCGTGTCGGCCTACGGCCTGGAGGGCCACTTCCACCTGGCGGAGATAACGCAGGAGCTCACTCTCCTTTGCGAGGCGCCAGCAGCGCCCCGCATCACCTTCGTGCCCCACCTCATACCTATGACGCGGGGCATCCTGAGCACCTGCTACGCGCCCCTGGCGGCGGGCCGCCTCTCGCCGGGGAACCGCGCCCGGTCCGAGGTGCAGGAGATTTACCGCGACTTCTACCGCCACGAGCCCTTCATTCGGGTCGTGGACTCGCCGCCTCAGACCAAACACACCTGGGGGAGCAACTACTGTC
>Ga0315279_10008269_pt1 | contig 12636 bp, 15 predicted proteins | sample YL17G06_20_MG_FD_203694 | JGI IMG/M metagenome (GOLD analysis project Ga0315279, IMG submission 203694) | Sediment microbial communities from Yellowstone Lake, YNP, Wyoming, USA - YL17G06_20 | ecosystem: Environmental > Aquatic > Freshwater > Lake > Sediment | place: USA: Wyoming | collected... | reverse complement strand
CGCAAAGCATCGGGCAAGTATAGAGCTATGACAGCTTAGGTCTCGAAAGAAGAACATCTCCTTGGAATCAAAACATTGATTGATAGAATCCCAACATCTATTTAATTTAAGAGCAACTCTTCTGGATACAAATTTATTGACCGATTTCTCTTCTTAGGCCCATGATATTCCTTTTCGTGGAATTTTAATGTGCGCATAAATGAAACCACTTTTCGCCCTTTCTTCTTGTTCTTTGACCCATGCTTCTAGTCCTATTTCTTTCAGCCGCTTTCCGTCCTCAATTGTTATTGGATAGATTTTTGTGTAGTTCTCGATTAAGGCGCATGGGTATTCATCACATAGTGGACATACAGATATTCCCTTCTTCCCAGCACATAGTCTTATCTTACAAGTATCGGGTCCACCGCCAGTTCTACAAGAACACTCGTATTTTGTCAGGTCTTCTAGAAACTGCCAAAAAATCGGAAACGTTTTTCGCATAGAAGGCACGTATTTGTACCAAAAGTCCATCCCTTCCTTATGAAGGGTCTCCTTCAATTGTTGAGCATGTTTAGAAAAAGAAACTCTAACCCCACATAATCCACAATAACAGCCGCAATACCCTACAAGCTTCAACAAGTCTTCAGCCATGACTCAAACCACACCAACGAGTACTGTGACTTAACCATCTTAACCTTTTTTCTCCTTTATCTCGCGTATTTGCTTTCTTTAGCGTGGCAAAAGATTTGTAAACATGGTGACTTTTGAAGATTGCAGAAAATAGGTTATTGGCCTATGGTCTCTTCTAAGATTCTTGAGTTAATTTAGGGAAGACAATCATGCTACCGCTAATAAATTTAGCTTCTTCCGAACAAAGAAAAGCGATGAGCTCAGCTACATCATGAGGACTCGGTTTTTTCCGTGTCAGCCACGTTTCTCCACTTTTTAGTGCATCAATCGCTTCTTCAAATGTTATATGCTCAATTGGCCCTGGCTCTATAGCATTAATCGTTATCCCGTACTTTATCTCATGTTTTGCCCAAGCTCGTACCATCCATGTTCGAGCCGCCTTTCCTAGGGCATAATCCTCGGCTAAATTATTAGCCCAATTTAAAGCACCTTCCATGCTAATATTAATGATTCTTCCCCATTCTCTCTTCCGCATATAGGGCAAAACATATTTTATACAGTAAAACGCACCATCGATCTCTGCTTGAAGAACAGAGCGCCAATGGTCGGGCTCGATTTCAGTAATGCCCTGCTCTAACCACTCGCCACCAGCATTATTTACTAAGATGTCTATTGCTCCAAACTCTTGTATTCCTGCTTCTGTCATCGCCTTGACTTGATCTGGATCGCGAGTATCAGCTGGGAATATTAATGCCTTCTTTCCTAGCTCTTCGACTATATATGCAACCTTTTTGGCATTTTCCTTCATATCTTCAAGTTCACAGCCACTCCGATGAAAAGTTCCATAGTTGAGAATTATATTAGCTCCTTCCGCAGCTAAACGAAAAGCTGTGCTTCTACCGATCCCACTACCAGTACTGCCCGTTATTAGTGCTGTTCTTGACTTTAATTTCATGCAACACCACCCTTAAAATTGATAAAAGCTATTTTTATTGTCATTTCTCTTCCTATCTTCCTTTATAATATTAACGTTCTTTCTAAGAAAGGCCAGCGCGCGCGCGGTTCTGTTGAATCTTTCATCCAGAACTATATTTAGCCGTTTTGAGAGTTTTCCAATGTCGCACATGAGATAATAGAAGCCGAGTCCTCGATAGGCTCCCCAACGCTGCTCAGCAAACTCCTTGATTCTGCTTATGGATTCGTCCTTTATCTCTGGAAAGAACGCTTTGAAGATCTTTGCACTCCAGACATCAATCGGAAATGCGTCGGGTCTCTTTAGTCTCCAGAGAAGTGTCGCCTCGGCGAGCCAGGGACCCACCCATTTTATCTCCATTAGATGTTCTCTCAATCTTTCAGTTGGTAACGACGGCCATCTCTCCAAGTCCAGTTTTCCCTCAGCAACTTGAGTGGATAACCATTTGACGCGTTCGGCCCTAAATCCGAGCTTCAACTCCTTAAGTTCATCGAGTCTAGCCTTCGCCAGTTCCTTCGCAGACGGAAATGCATAATCTTCGCCCATCTTTAGGCCAAATTTCCTTACTAATCCATCTATCATCTTAACAGCCCTTTGAAAGGAGGCCCAAACCAAGCAGAAGCCTATAATCATTCCCTCGAAAAAAGTAGGCGTTGTCTGAATCTTTAATCCATATAGGTCTTCTTTCCCATACTTCAGGATCGGGTCTCTATCCGCAAGCGAATAGAACTCGCTCAGGTCATCGTTCAGACTGAACATAAAAGAAACTTTCTCTTCAATTTCCCTTTCATCGTTCTCATCTACCCTTGAAGAGGAATCGATGAAGACCAACAATTCCGGTTCCTCTACAGTGCCTTTTGATGTGATCGACAGCTTAACTAGCTTATCAGACCTCAGCCTCAAGACCCTGATGAACGTTGCATTTGAAAATCTAGCTGGTGGAAGGATGTACATATGTCTAGCTGTGAGGTGAAAGTCAAAAGGTGGCCTCGGTTTAAGCTTTAATCGCATCCTTACTCCCTAATTCACTTTCATTACCCAATAACGCCTAATAACTTCTAACGATGATTTTTGTTTTGATATTACTTACACAATGTTCTATCCTCAGGGAATAGAGCAGTGGCTTGTAGAACATGTGAGAGAATTGATCAAGAAACTAGCGATATAAAATAATTCTAACCTAACAACTCACTGTATTCGAGTAAACAAACATGGTCTTCCTCTCTCAATATGCCTGAGCGTTTTAGGTGACTTGGGAGAGATTGTAGAGATTGATTCTGCATTCATAAATTTAATATCGGTTTCATTGAAGACTTGAAGATAAGCGCATACGCGGTGGCGTGCGTCCTCAGCTCTAAGTTGGGGAATCACGCACACCCCTTACCGGGGTAAGTATAATAGCGCGTGCGATGTTGTATTGGGCGTTTCACCCATACACTCTAATTTACGCTTTGTCTTGAGCTTATTTTTGCTAGAAAAGCCTCAATTTGAGTGTTTGTGAGTGGGGGTTGAAATTTGAACATCAGTTTACCGGTAAATGCCGGTCTTCACGACTTGGGTTAGGTTCAAATAGCGGTTTAAAATATCGGGGTTACGGCCAATTGTTAAAAGCCTAAATTCTCGGCTACAAGCACCACAGTAATATTAGGATCCCTGACTCGATTGGGTGCCCTCTCTATGACTGTTATAACACGACAAATCCTTTTTGGAGAGACGCAGTCTGTACATAATCCTGTTGAGACGCAAGGCAGTTCAACAAGATTGTGACGTTTAGCATTAAGGGGACCAGCCACCATTTTAAGGCGTTTCAAACCAGCGTCAACATCTCTGACAATCTTGTTTTCTCCAGCAATTACAATGCCCTTTTGGGACCAAAGACCATCGAAGCAACCCTATTGCAAGTGCTCTCTACATTCACTAGTTTTCCATCTTCTGTAACTGCGTTACTACTGCATAGAAATACATCAGAGTTGTGCGCTTCCATCATAAAAGGAAGCCAGTCGCTAAGCGGCATATCCGGCAGCCAATGATGAACAACCCGATTCCCCGACGGATTAAAGCCTCAATAAGACCAAGCTCCCGAATCGTCACTGAACCGCCAACACCCACATTAGCGTCTAGAGGAATAAGCTCCAAAACCTTGTTAACAGCATCTTCTCTAGACGAAGCAACGAAAACCTTAAATTGATTCCTTTCAAGCGCCTCTCTAGTTCTGGACAATACACTATTCTCGCTCATCTATAGTCCTCCATAAATTAGTTATTTTTAGAGAGTTAATGAATTTTTGTGAGGATCTTGAAATAGTAGCCCGGGAGAGCTTTAAACTCCGTTTTAGTCCACTGACAGCAAAATGAATAAGTCGTTCATTCTATTAAAATTCCGAGGATTTAAACCGATGTTTGAACCTATCCCGGGCTACTGACGAAACTACTATGTCCTCGCGCGTGCAAATCAAGGTTCTTTGTCCAAAATAGCCTAGAAGCGAGTCCAGACTGGTAAAATGGTGCCGGGGGCGGGATTCGAGCCCGCGACTTCTGGACATTGGGCGCCTTTGTGCCCCGTTTGTTGTTCTCCAGATTATGAGTCTGGCGCCCTGGCCAGGCTAGGCTACCCCGGCGGTGTGTTTCTTGGCTATTTTGTTTGAGAAGGGTTGATTTAAGGTTATTTATGCCATTGTCTTATCAAGCGTTTGCTACTTGGGTCGGATATAATTCAGGATTTTGTTGGTGGGTGCGAATATTACTTGCTAGAAATCTTGGGCCTGCTTTTTTGTTAGTTTCTCGACGTTGGAATGTTTTCCTATGTATGCTATGCCTGCCATATTGACAAATAGACCGGTCTCTACAATTCCTGGCATAGACCTCAGTTTGCGTTCCAACTCTGCCGGCTTCTGCACAAGTCCAAAGCCAGCGTCGATGATGACGTTTCCGTTGTCCGTTATGGTCGGTCCGACTTTTCCTTTGCCTTCTCTTAGTACAGGTGTTCCGCACATTTCTTTTATTCTTTTCATTACAAATGAAGCTGCAAAGGGCAGTGCTTCTATGGGCACTGGGTGATTGTTTTCTCCTAGAGCCTTGACTTTCTTGTTTTCATCGGCGATTATGATAAGTTTTTTCGATGCGGAGGCAACGATTTTTTCACGTGCGAGTGCTCCGCCCATGCCTTTGATGAGGTTCAGTTCTGGGTCTATCTGGTCTGCTCCGTCAATTGTCAAATCCAGTATGGGCTGTTCCTCAAGGGTTGTTACTGGGATTCCGTGTTGTACGGCGAGCATGAAGGCTTGGTATGATGTTGGAACGCCCTGAACGCGCAGCTTTTCGCGTTTCATCTTTTTTCCGATTTCTTCGATAGCGTAGGCGGCTGTGGTTCCGCTTCCCAGCCCGACTGTGAAGCCGTCTTTGACGTGTTTTACAGCTTCTAGGGCGGCGTTTTTCTTGGCTTTTTCAACCCAGTCTTGTTTAGGATTCAATTTCCATCTGCCCCAGTTTGTCCAGGACTTTTTCCACTTCGGCTCTGATTTCTTCTATTCTTTTCTCTGCTTCTGTTCTCGGACTGGGTTTGGCTGGCGCCGGTTTCCTCTTCTTTTTGACCTTCTCTTCTTCCCCTGGTTTTTCTTCAGAAGCAGGGGTTTCCGTTGTCAACGCTTTTGAAGCGATGGTTATTTCTTTTATCGATTTGATTTCGGTTTTTGTCCGCAACTCTTCGATTTTTGAGCCTAGTTCGTCGAATCGTTCGCTGAACAGTTTCATCAAGTCCTGCTGCATGTTTTCAAGCTCGTGCAAAGCCACGACAGACTCGTCTTTCGAAATGGCGTCCTTCACCGTCATCATTCGAGACTTGTACATCTGCGCAAGTCTTTCTCTCTCTTCTTCCGTTATTTTTCCTTCCGCGTGTGCTTCATAAAGCCGCCTGATCGCGTCGCTTAGAATCTCCCTCTCCAAATCCAGTATCCGGAGTTCTTCCTTGGCGTGTGAAGCATCCTCGGCAGGGACGCTTTTGCTGACTTTAAACGGGTAACCCCTAAGATCAGCCTGCAGTTCCTCTTCGGCGGCTTTTTTCTCCTTTTTTCCTCGCCTTCGCATGGAAAAAACAACGATTAAACAAGCGATGATCACCCCTACCGTGATTATTGCAACAGTCAAGGCGTCATCGAAGGGCAATAACCGCGTCCCTCTTTATCTTCATTGCACATAATCCATATTTAAACAATTATTCTGGTTGCTCTGTGTCTTTGGATTCAATGTCTAGCGCGCAAGGAAAGGAGTATAGGGGCTAGGGGTTAGATTGACTGAAAAATGTAGAGGTTGCAAAAAAAGAAGGGTCTTAGGCTTTGTGAATGGTTGCAGAGTTATCCGCATTTTTCTCTATTGTAAGCGCCATTCCTTTGTGCGCGCTGATGACTAACCTTCCTTTCTTGAGTCTCTGCAAATCGTCTATCCAAAGAAAAAGCCAGCCAAGAGCGAACATCAACACGGCAATGGGAAGCATAAACATAACCCGCAGCTTCTTGAAACTCATCTTAAAAAAAGAAAAAGAGGCCGTGTTTAAGCCTCCTTTCTCACGGTTATGAAGCCGTCTGGGTTTTTCTCGATTTTGCGCGCGCGGGAGAAAGACAGTTTGGTGTGGAAGGATGGCAGAAAAAGCTTGAAATAACGCATCGCGCATTCATTCAACAGGTGAGTTCGATGGCTAGGGCAAAACCGCGCATTGGAACGCCGAGCAAATACCCGCCGCTTCCCGAGAGCTCGCTGGAGTTTGCCAAGCCCGGCATGTTCACAGCAGAGGGGAGACTGCTCCAGGTGGAGTGGGCACGGAAGTGTCCATCAGGCGGCAACCTCGCTGTCGCGATGAAGACGACGGATGGGCTGCTCTTAGCCAAAGGGAAAGCTTCTGTCAAGCCAGAATTGAGGAGAGAGATTCCTTCGGTCTGGCACGTAGCCCAATCGCTGGCGTTCGTGGCCACTGGCAATAAGGGAGACATGTTCCATGTTCATGATGTGCTTACGAGCGAGGGCATCCAGACATTCAGCGATGCAGCACGCAGGATTCGGGGCATCCTACACGAGCACGCGGTGAGCACGGTCAAGCGACCGCTTGCTCTCTTCGTTCTCCTCGGAGGGTTTGACGACGGGGTCCAGAAGATTGCTGACATAGACGTACTGGGATCTCAGGCCGAGTGTGACGCTTGGGCGATTGGCTACGGAGACATGAAAGCACGGGACCTGTTGGCAAGGTGCTGGAAGCCGGGCCTGGATCGCAAATCGGGGTTGCGACTTATCAAGAAGATATATGGGTCATTGGCTACGGAGACGTGCTTCCTGCCGAGGCCTGGCTCAAAACGATGCTCGCAATAGGCCATAAAGCGGAGCTTCGTAAGGCCTACACACCTCCAGTGCCATCGCCGCAGCCAGTGGCACCCCGCCATGAGCAGGAGGGGGAGGCACTGGCTTCAGCGCGCGCTAGCGTGTTCCTAAATACCCTTTGTAAATTGTGACCGAGTTGGTTCATAGTTTATAGACGATGCTTCAGATATCAAAGTCACACAGCTGTCCACTGATGAAACAAGGCCAATGGCACAAACCGCGTCGCGAACGAATTTAGGAACAGGCATGCGCGCTTCACTCACACACTCGCCGTGTGCGTGCGTGTGTGTGGTGGTATAGATAGGTATAGGAGGAGTGGTAGGTGCAGTGGCAGGAGTGCAGATAGGCAGAGGTTGTGGTGTGGGTTGTGGTAGTGGTTGGTTGGTGGGGGTAAAGTTTTATCCCAAACCTAAACTTTACCCGTGTGTGTGAATGCTTGAGTAACGCGGTACAGTTTTATCCAAAACCAAACTTTCTCCTCTCAACCCGCTACTTTCCCCACTACCATCATTCTCGTAGCTGTCGAAACGAGCCGTAACTCAGACTATTCTTTCAAGGCTAATTCTAACTTGCTTCTTAACAGTTCTGGAGTGAGTTCTCCTTCAATTCTGAACTTGCCAATCACTATCGTGGGTGTCGTCTTAACCCCCTTCTGCCTAGCCTTCAATCTTCCAGTAAACGTGCCGAGGCTGCAGATTTCGACTTGCAATCCCTTGTCATCTGCGAAACGGTTTACAACGTCGAGAGCCGTTCTATCGGCTTCAGGCATGACTTTTTCAGTTTTGACACCTCTTAAGACAGGGCATCCGTGTTCTGCAACGACTTTCCCATAGACAGCCTCACCGGTTACAACCTCTTCATTCCTAATGTAAACCTCAATTTTATCAGCCATGCAACCACAAATACTCGTAGATGGCGAAACCAACTAAAAAGTCTGTCTGCAAGGAAAAAACATCATTGAAACCAAATGGACAGGGAATCATATAAACGTCGAGGCAACAAATCGTCCAGAGAGTCGTTGTAAGGCCTAGTGCTCGCTGCTCACTGAATTTGACAAATACTTCTCATGCACTCTCGCCGTGTGCGTGTATGTTGTATGGGATTTACGGAAGGAAGTTTCAACGGGTTTCTGGACTGCGAGTTTAAAGACGGGTCGATGCCGCGGTCTTTTGAAGTTAGGGGACGAGCACGCCGATGAGTTTGACTCTTTCGAGGTTTTCTTCGCCGTGAGGAGCATTTGCCATTGCTCCGGTCAAATCTTTGCCCGCCGCATGTTCACCCTGATGATCTCCATCTATCCACAAAAAGTTGTCCGTGACATCATAGACCTTGCCTTTGTAGGCAATGTAGGCAGGCCTGCCCTCCTTGCCGTCATACTGCTTCAACTCTTCTAAAGTAAACTTGCGCTGACCGCTTTCCAAGTTAGGACCACACAACTGGGTAGGTGAGTTGGGTTATTTGAAACTTTTGAAAGGGACAGCAACGCGCTATTTGTTTCTTATTCGGTGACGACCGTGTATTCGTCTTCGCTTTTTACTCCAAGCCCGAGTGCGGTTGCGCAGCGGATTTGAGTGTAGCTCCATGGGTTGTCTTTCAGCTTGGAACCTTCAAAACTTTCGATGACTTTGATGGATTCAACATCCATAGCCACTCGGTCGCCAGAAGCAAGAATGACGTTTGCGTTTCGTACCTCGCCGCTGAAGGGTCCTCCCGTTATGAAGCATTTTCTTCCGTCCATGAATATCAGGTTTGGATGCACGACTAGGTTTAGATCGATGAGTTTTTCTTTCAAATGTCTGATGTGAAATCCCATTCTCTCGCTCTTCTTCGTGAACCCAAAGCCTAGTTTTAGACTGAGAGAGAAGTCAGCCCGGAAATGCGTCTTCATGCAGCAGGAATAGACTATCTTGTCAACATGCATGGCTTCTTCTGCCAAGCTGACTTGTTTGAGGTATTCCCCGCCCACGTTGACTTTGACATATTTTTCTTCGTCGAAAAACGCGATATCTGCGCCCGTGTCTTTCAGCGCAGCAGGAGTTCCAGCCTGTTCCAGCGCCTTCCGAGTGGATAGGCCTTGCCAAGAAGACTCTCCCAGGATGACTTTTCCAGCGCCATGTTCAAACAACAATTCAACTATTGCCTTGAGAAATTCTGGGTCGCTTGAAGCAGGTGGATGGTCGGCGGTGTTATAGTTGGGTTTAAGCAAAACTTGGTCACCTTTGTCGATGACCTTGTTGAATCCGCCAATCACGTTGACGGCTTTAAGGATGTCTTTTCTCAGGTCTTCCGTCGTCGCAATCTTGCTCAAGAGGACTTTGCCGTCTCTCGTAAACGGGTTGTTCGTGATTTTCCCAATTCCTTCATTGGGTAGCATGGTAAAACACCAAATACAAAAGTGCACTCAGCCCGAATTTTAACCTTTAGCTTAGGGAAAAATTGCGCACGCCTCTCTTTTCTGTTTCAAATTCCTCTCAAAGGCAACTCCATCAGTATTCTATCGGCGTATGTTCCATCAAGGAATTTTATGTCTCGGGTTAATCTGCCGCATTCCTTAAAGCCACATTTCTTGTAGACATGAAAAGCTCTCTCGTTCGTGGCATAAACTGAAAGCTGAAGAATCTCGAGTCTCTGTTTCTTGGCGATTCCTATTAGTTCTTTTGTTAAAGCTGTTCCGAGGCTTAAGTTACGGTAACCTTCGCGAATGTATATCCCATAATCTGCAACGTGTGCACGCTTCTCGGTATGAGGGTGAATGCTTGCACCTCCAACCACTCTGCCGTCGACCCTCGCAACGAGATAGCGCATTCCCTCTTTTGTCCCTCGCTCAAACCATCGGCGCTCTTCTTCCATGTCCGTTATCTCGCTGTTCATGAAAAGGTATTTTCCCTCTCGGATTACGCTGTTAAGCGCCTCTATAACCTCGGGCAGTTCATCTTCTTTCAACCAATCAAGCGTAGCTGTTCGACCATCAGCAAGTCTGATAGTCCTGTAAACCATCCAATATCCCTGTATTTCATGATTCTCAAGGTGTAGATAAATCTGCGCGCGTGCTCTCTTGGAAGTTTCTTTCACGAAAGAAGCTTCCGTGGAGCCTCGGGCGGGATTCGAACCCGCGACCCCCGCCTTACCAAGGCGGAGCCCCACCGGGCTAGGCTACCGAGGCGTAGACCCTCCTCCTGAAGAAGATTCTTTGAAATTTAGAGTTTTCTATTTGAAGTCGCTGTTCAGGGACTCTCTTTTCTTGTAGGGCTATTCCCTTTGCCTATTGATCTTAAGAGATCTTTGGCTACGCTTGCGAAGGTTAGGTATCGATAATGGACCTCGTCGTTCAGGTCTATTAGAAAACTGTCGACATCTGAAGGAACGAGGAATGGGAATTCCCTAATTATATTTCTGTGCTCAGTATACGATGCGTAGTCCTTGTAGAGGCAGATCATCACAGCTTCGCGGTCTAAGCCTATCCCTCTTTCAAGCAACAGAATTACAAACGGAGTTTGACTCAACCTTTCTGCTGTGGCTTCTCTTGCCCATTTAATCCTCTCTGGGGCGATGGGAGCTTTCAGTCTAAAGAAAATGAACGCACATAGATTATACCCCAGTTTTCTGAAATCGGGTATCATAGTGTATTCGTTTATGATTCCTTCTTTCTCCAGCTTCCTAATCATCCTGCTCACTGTCGGCTGGGAGACTCCGATGGCCCTCGCGAGTTCTCTGTCACTTCTTCTAGAGTTCTTGATCAGTTCTGAGACAAGCGCCATCTCGGTGTCTTTCAATTCTTTTCTTTCGACTTTAGGGTCGCGAATTATTCCTTGTCTTTGATGCTGACTATACTTTTTTTTCATAATCACTTCGCCTTTCTCCGAGCTGTTGCCATTTAATTATAGATATTTGAGCAAATATAACCCTTAGGAAGACCAAAACTAGGATGTCATCCTTGGAAGGCCAAACAAATATAAAAGAAGATACTGATTCAGCATTTGAACCCTTCTCAATCCGCGGGGGTGTCCGAGTTTGGCCAAAGGAGACAGGCTTAGGAAAACGTTGCCCAGAAAAGAACAACCAGTTTGGTTGGAACAGGCACCGTTTTAAGAAACCTGTTGCCGTAGGGCTGCATGGGTTCAAACCCCATCCCCCGCACCTTAATTAAGGCATATTTTGAGGTTATTTTGACAGAATAAGCTTGTTTTGAGGTTTTATAGTTGGCGGTGGAGTTTTGAACACACGTTTACCGGTAAAATGGTGGGCTTCTCCGGCTTGGATAGCTTCAAACTCTCGGTTCAAACATTTTCCTCCTACTATCATTTTGAGAGCAACTATTGGCAGAATCGCAATAGGAACAGCTAGATTTCACTCGCATTTTCGCTACACAGGCGAGAGCTCGCTTTTAAGCTCGAGTCTTCTCATTTTGACTAAGATTCAAATCTTGATTCCTTTGAACCTCTTGACTGCCAAAAGAAACATACTTACGCTTTCGACGACAAGCAGCAAGACTTCATAACTAAGATAACTGGTTTGCAGACCTAACATTCCAGCTCTGAACATGTCGGCAGCATAAGTGAGAGGATTTGCTAAGGCCAATGCACGTATGAATGCAGGAACATTTTCAAGTGGGTAGAAAACTGAACTCAAAAACAACAGTGGAGGCATAATAATGTTGAAAACCACGTTCAACACTTCATCAGTTTTCACAGCCGTTGATACTATTATGGACAACGAACCAAACAAGAGAGATCCAAACATCCAAGCCGCCACGATATACAAGATTCCGAGAAAGTTGACCGATAAACCAGACAGAAGGGGAGAAGCGAGTAGAAGAACTAGAAAAGCCATCGCAAGTCCCTGAAGAGCTACCGAGAGAATCTTGCTGGTTATGTATTGTGTTTTCGTAAATGGCCCAACAAGAATCTGTTCAAACATCCCGAATCTTTTGTCGAACCATATCGACGCTCCTGCATAGACCCCTCCCGTGAGAAACTGGCTGACAATTATGCCCGGAGCCAGAAACAAGATATAGCTCATACTGATTCCTCCTGCAACAACACTGGGAATCGAGCCGCCAAAGGCAAATCCCAAGACAAAAATGTAGATGAGAGGCGAAACGAGCATTGACGCTAAGAATAAAGGTGACATGAGGAAGCTTCCTCGAATATCCCGAACAAGCAGCTTAAGTATGCTGTTCATGCCTTTGATTCCCTCTCAGAAGTTAGTCTCAGGAAAGCTTCTTCAAGACTTGATTCTTTGACGTTGACTGTCGTCACATGCAGACCTCGTGTAAAGAGAGTGTGAAGCAGTTCGGGCAGAACTTCCGATGGATCGTCTGCTGATATCTTGAAAGAGCCACCCTCTTCTTGTGGTTCAGAGAAGGCATTAATTCCCTTAACAGACATCAAGGCACTCTTCAGGCTTACTTCCTTCTCAGCCAGTGTAAATTCAATAATAGTTCCTGTTCCAAACCTAGACCGAAGCTTTTCAACCGTGTCACATGCTAGGATCTTACCGTGGTCTATCACTGCCGCTCTGTCGCATAGGTATTCAGCCTCTTCCATGATATGAGTCGTGAAGAAGACTGTCAAGCCTTCTGAAGCACATTTCTTGACGTAGTCAAGTAGTGTTCTTCGCATTTGAGGATCAAGACCAAGAGTCGGTTCATCCAAGAAAAGTATGTCCATGTCGTGCATTAGTTCACGAGCA
>Ga0315279_10008268_pt1 | contig 12638 bp, 13 predicted proteins | sample YL17G06_20_MG_FD_203694 | JGI IMG/M metagenome (GOLD analysis project Ga0315279, IMG submission 203694) | Sediment microbial communities from Yellowstone Lake, YNP, Wyoming, USA - YL17G06_20 | ecosystem: Environmental > Aquatic > Freshwater > Lake > Sediment | place: USA: Wyoming | collected... | reverse complement strand
ATCTTTTTGGAGAAGATTTTTACGATTCTCTTCTTAAAAATGTTAAAAGCCGCCTTAGCTTGCTCGGGTTGAAGCTTTAGAGGCTCGATTTTTTTTCACCTTATCATAAAACACTTTTATGACTTTTGATAATCTTTTATAGGAATAATTTCGGGGTTTCGGCGGAAATTGGCAGGGATTGTTGTATCACACCGAGAGCATAATGTAGATGTAGTGAGCCAATTTTTGAATTCATCCGCATGAGCGGGATGCTTACAATTAGGACACAAAATGATGCCACGCCCCTCATCACCAGGGAGTTGAGGGAGTTTAAAGCAGAAAACACATTTAAAATCATCTAAAGAAAGTGCGCCTGCTTTGGGCCTGAATTTTTTAAATTTCGCTTCCATCTCAGGGGTTATTTCAGGGCGGGGTTTTTGTTCAGTCGGTTGAGGTTTTCGTTCAGCAGGCTTGGGCTTTCGTTCAGTTGGGGCAGGCTTTCGTTCAGCCGGCTTGGGCTTTCGTTCAGTTGGGGCAGGCTTTCGTTCAGCCGGCTTGGGCTTTCGTTCAGTTGGGGCAGGCTTTCGTTCAGTTGGGGCAGGCTTTCGTTCAGCGGGCTTGGGCTTTCGTTCAGTTGAGGCAGGCTTTCGTTCAGCCGGCTTGGGCTTTCGTTCAGCAGGTCTTGGCTTTCGTTCAGTTGGGGCAGGCTTTCGTTCAGCCGGCTTGGGCTTTCGTTCGCTTTCACGGGATTTCTTTTCGCGGTTATGAGAACTAATTTCTGCGGAGGGAGTACGACGAACTTGACCACGAGAACTACTCTCAATATCCGCTCCGTTGGGGGACGATTGGGAAGAGGTGGCAGAACTGGGTACACTGATGGTTCTATTATCAAGTCGCCTTGGGCGAGTTGTTGAAATACTTGCAGAAATCTGCGCTATATTTGGACGAGTACCAAAAATTCCGTATCTAATTATTAAAAATATTGTGAAAGAACAAAGAAGCAGGAGCATTAAATCAAATGATGTGTGAATAGGAGGTAATCTATAAAAAATTAATATAGGAAAAATAATAATGAAGAGTGTTAAGGAGGAAAGGAAAATTCCAAATTTTCGGGCATTAAATGAGCTTTTCCCGATATAGATGAAATCATATCGGGTAAAACAAGAATATAAGGAAAAAGAGCCATAAATAAGATAAGGAATGGCAAAAATAATGGTCCATAGACTTAAACTGAGTCCAAAATGACCCAGAATATTCCACCCAATCAAACCTGTAAAATATCCCCAAAAACTATAGAATAAGCCGATCAAGAGCGGCACTATAATAAAAAAGGCGGTATTATGAGGTGAATTAAAACTGTGAGATGTTTTGATTCTTTGGAAAAATGTTAGAGTGAAGCAACACCAAAACCCAACAAACAACCACGATATAAAAATATTAGCTGCTGGTGTAAGAATGATGCCGTGAATTATTGCAATAATTAGAAAAATGGATAGAATAATTAAGTACCAGCGGAGTTTAACCAAAGTTAATGTGCCACCGGATTCCAATTAAAAAGAATTATTCCTCATCGTATTCGATGTATAATGTTTTTCCACTTACAATCGGGAGTATAAATTCCAATAATTCTGGTAATAATCGTGCATCGAATGAGCCTTTTACCGAAAAGGGAAGAGCATACCATTTCTGCGTTTTTGAATCAGCCCTGAAGATTTTAAACCCATACGAGGTGCCATCAATTAAATAAGGGTCGACCACCAATGCAACGGATTTATTCCACAAGCGCTGGTAACGCATTTGAGTTCCGAAGTCTTCATTGCTCAGAAAGAGACCGTAAGTGGGATGCGAATGATACCAGCCACAGATAAAATATTTTCTCTTTTTGATATCATTAAAAGCTCTTGCATAATTCTTGTAGTCTTTGATCTCAGCATATATCGCTGAACCATGGCCCATAGGATAGGCATCTTCAATATAAAGTATATGCCCATCCGCATTCAATTTTCCTCCTAAAAGTCCAATAACTTCCACCCATCTATCCTGCGGAATACTAGAATTGGCATATTTAAATGCATGGCTTGCGATTTTAAGAATTGAAGTAATCGAAACAATGGTTTCTTCTTTGCCTTTGGTTGGTTCGGAAGGTGAAGGTGTTTCAATTACAGGTTCCTCTGTTGAGGTAGAAACAACTTCATCACCAGTCTTTTCCTCATATTTCAATTCTCTCAGTATTTCTTCAAGGATTTCCTTTTTCAGTTCAGATTTAATCTTTTTCCTCAACTCTTCTAGTTGCTGAGGAGTTCTAGGAGGTTCGTTCTGTTCACTCATTGTTTTACCTTCTTTGGGTTACCATCGTTTGTTCGCATACTTTTTAGCGAGAAATTTTGCCTTTTTATCAAATTCCTTTGGATTATGAAGCATTTCGAGTGCAGCTTTCTTATTGAAGACATCCGTGGGATTCACGTATTGGCCGCGGGTATTTAACATCGCTAGAATTGCCTGTACAACGGTCACAACAGTTTTGGAAGGGCTCCAGCCACCCTTTTGGCCAATAAGACCCGGATCAACTAATGCCAGACAGATATTGCGTTGCCCGGGATATTCAGAAGGTTTTGGCCAGAAATTAGGGTGCCAAATACCAGTGTGTAATCGAACGAAAGGCGGCTTTTGGGGGTAATCAGGGGGAAATTTAACTTCCAACTTGAATAAACCCCCTTCATACGGAGTCCCTTTCGGTCCTTTTATAGTAAGAGCGAGGTGATCCAAACTTTTAATTTTGGCATCGAATGCTTGCAATTGCATAATCGTGCCTTCATTTAACATTTTTTTAAGAGCGGCATAATCCTGCGAAATTCGACTACTTCTTACACTCATTGCATCACCATTAGAAACGTATCACTTCATTTCATTCTAATTAACTAAATAATACATGGTTTATAATAATTGTTTTGCATTTTCTATCGCAAAAATTATAGATTTTTTTCATTCAGTTTTTGTTCTAAGTAACATTTAATGTAACGAAAATTTCACCTTCCTTGAATCCTACCGCAGTAATCAGTTCAAAATCACGCAATTTATTTTCGAGGGGTGTTTGATCGAGCTCCACTTCACGTACCATGTTAAAATCCATTGTTGTTAAGGTAGGTTCCATATCGGGGTCTAACACGAAACCCGATGTTACGAGCGACTCAATGATTGCTCTGCAGGGAGTATTTTGAACAATTTTTATATTCACACGCCGAACCTGATCACCGCATTGCAAACACTGCGGATTGCGCTTCTTTTCTATTGAATAAAACTTCATGGTCATTCCATTGAAGATAACATAAGTGCTTATAGGCTCGCCCAAACCAGTAATACCAGCATTCCAGTGTAAAATTTTCAGCGCTTCATGTGATTGAAGGGCAGAAATAACGGCATTTATCGTAATTACAGCAGGATCATGCCGATCAATTATTTTATAGATCTCGGCTAATGTAAAGGGAGGGGGAAAGGCATGCTCGTTAGAGAGGTCATTCGCAATTTTCTGGAGAAATGTAAGATGTTCGGTGTTTTTGGGGTCCGGATCTTGATCAAATTGTTCCTTGAATGCCATATCTGCCTTAAATACGCAGTGGACTCGCTTTCGAGGAACCCCCACCACAGTGCATGCGGCCATTTCATCCGATTCGGAGGTGGTCATGGGATAGCACTCAATACATGCATTTTTATAGGGAAAGACAGTATAAATATGCCCATGATAACCTGAAACGCCCCCATCGACTAAGGGCTTTTTAAATCGAATGCATTGTGCATTTAGATTTAATCTCGCATTGACCGAGTCAAGTCCGCCTATCACAAGATCAACAGCCCTATAAATGGCAGGATTTAATCTTTCAAGAGAAGTATGATAACCTTTTATATTAATATTCGGATTAATTTCTTTCAACCGTTCGGCAGCCACTTTTGCCTTAGCTTCTCCGAGCTGCGCACCAGCAAAAAGAATTTGGCGATTCAAATTCGAGTGTTCAATTATATCGATATCAACTAGGTATAGATTTCCTACACCTATCATGGCTAAATTCTTTGCAATCTCACATCCAAGTCCGCCAACGCCAGCAATCAATATTCTCGATTTTTTAATCAATTTCTGATTCCAGCCCTTAAGGCGCAACTGCCGATCATATAATGAACGCTCTTCGGAAGTTAATTCCTTAGTAAAGAAATCGGATTCTTCCACTTATAACACCTATAATTTTAAATCTAGAGAGATTTTACATTTGAAATGAATTTCTAAAAAAATAGAGAAAAGATATTGTTTCATTTAAAATTGTATTGGTTATTTTACGTTCAAGCAGTGAGAAATAAGGAAGTTTAACCTGCTGTGCTGGCGGGAATTAAGAGAACTGTATCTCCATCGGCTACTTCATAATCTTTCAGAGGATTCGCCTCATCTAAGGTAACGCCGCCATAGGATAGATGAAAATCATCTGGCTCTAAGCCGAAGAGTCTGCCAACGGTTATTTTGATGTCACCGACTAAATTGTTAGGATTTACAAGAACCTTCTGCTTCTTTTCTCCGGGACCAATGGTGCTCTCGAAATAGACGGGAATTTGTTTGCCCTTAGCAGCTGGAGTTGGGGCTGGTTTTGGTGTTTTTTGGGTAACTTTAGGTGCCTTTTTTGGAATTGGTTTTTCTTCTTCTTCTAATTCTTCATCAAAATCTATCGGTTCGTCGTCCATAGCCCAAACCTTTTTCTATTCATTCTATATTCTAGTAAATTTATTTTCGCAATAGTATTAAGTCATCGGTCTATTTTTAATATTTTTGGATTTTTATTAAAAATGTAATGTTATATTTTTGGGCTGAATATGTTCATTTGATTTTCATTAAATAAATTCCAAAAGTGATTAACTTGAGTCAAAAAGGTAATGGTCTTCCAAAGTATAAAATTAAAGAAAAAATACCTGAAGAGGAACCGACATCCCCTCCACCGAGTAAGGCATTATTAGAGAAATTGAAAAAGGAAGAAAAAGCGTTGGAAGAGGAAGAGGGTAAGCTAGATAAAAAGCGAAAAGAATTGGAAGATCTTGTTAAGAAGTTGGATAATTATCAAGAGAAAATAGAAGATTTAGAAAAGAAACGGAAAGAAAGAGAGGATGAAATTAGAGACCTCGCAAATGATCGAGATCGTATAAAAAGTGAGGCAGATCAGATAGGAAAGCAGCTTGCTGATGAAAAGAATCAATTAAATGATGAAAAAAGAGAAGTAGAAAGAGAGAAAGATAGAGTTGATCGGAAGGATGACGACGCTGATAGAAAGCTCCGTGCTGCTGAGGCCAAAGAAAAAGGTTTGAAGAGATTGAAAGATGCAATTGAGGATGATAAACGCGGATTGGAAAAAGCTAGAGCACGAGAAGAGGCGCGTTTGCGAGAATTAAACAATAAGATTCCAGAACTAGAAAAAACCGCAAAAAATTTAGAAGAACAAATTCGAGATTTAAAGCAGGAGCTAAATAGGTTAAAAAATGAGAAGAATCAATTAGAAAGAGAGATGCAGACCGAGAAAAATCAGATCGAACGGGAAAAGCAAAAAAATCAAGATGAAAAAGACAAAATTAGATATGAAAGAGAAAAGTTAGAAAAAGAGAAGGAGAATTTAAGAAGAGCGCAGCAAAAATTAGAGGATGAATTGAGAAGATTGCAGGCGCCACCAAAAGAAAGTATAAAATCGAAAACGCCATCAAAAGAAAGAATAAAGTCTAAAACACCATCCAGATATTAAAATTCACCTTTTTTTGCCGCTAATGAACATCCAAGCGAGAAATGGCGTGATTTTGATATCCTGCAAGGATGCTTGAGAACAGAATTGAAGGACTTCTTCAGGAGTATAACTGGAGAGGAGTGATCCCAAGGGTTCTTTCACCTTTTTTAAGGCTTTTGGGACTATAATTTTAGTCACAAATGTAATAAATCCATAAAAGAATTTTCGGGAATCGCGGCGAAAATCAAAAATCAAAAAAGTTCCATCTGGCTTTAAGACCTTATAAATTTCCTTAAATACGTTTACTGGATTTATCCAATGATGCAGAGATAGGCTACTGATGAGAATATCTATAGAATTATCTTCAAAAGGCATCTCCTCTGCATTTCCAACTTTAAATTCCATTTTTTGTTCCATTTTTTTGTCAACAGCACGCTTTTTGGCAAATTCAAGGATCTCAGAAGAAATATCAAGGCCAATCAGATTTAGTGTAGGAATTTTTTCAGCAATTTCTACAATGAGATTCCCGGAACCACACCCAAGATCAACCAATGTGCCCTGGGGAGTAATTTTTTTTAGTTGGGATATAATTTTACGTCGTAATAGTTTAAATGGCAGAAAATTGGTCATTCTTTCAAACGCTTTAGCTACTGCTGGATCATCAATCCCCTCAAAATTAGATGTTCGAACATTTTTCTTTCGGGGATATCCAAAAATTATGAGTAAGACAATTATGATGCCTAAGATTCCGAAGAAATAGTACCAGAAACACATAGTTCTCTATAAATAAGGAGGATTTATAAATCTGATGAATTAAAAAAAGTAATAAAAAAAGAGAAATTTATTCAGGTAGATATTGAGAAATATCGCCTTTATACACTTTTTCAACGGTTTTGTGAGCCCCAGGGGTGTCCAATTCAATGTTACGCTTCAGATTCTTAGGTTCCCCAAGAACTTCCCTAAAGATTTCGTTTTGAATTATGAGTTTCATGACTTCGGATGAACCGGTCCAAATGGTACTGAGTCGCGCATCTCGGAAAAGCCGCTCTATGGGATACACATCCGTATAGGCAATGCCTCCAATGATTTGCATTGCTTCATAGACGGCTTCATATCCAGCTTCCGTGCCGAACAACTTTGCCTGTGATACAACTTTCCGAAGTTCTTCATGCGGAATTTTGGTGCCTTCATTTACAGCATCTGCCATTTTTGCGGCACGATGCAATAAGCCACGTGCGGCATCCAACTTTGTCATCACATCAGCAATTTTAAAACTAATACCCTGATAAGCTCTGATTGGGGAGCCAAATGCGTAACGTTTATCCGCGTAGCGAATGGCAACCTCCATGGCTGCTCTGCCAGTGCCCAGCGCACCTGCGCCGGAAGTTAATCGTTCTGGAACCATCATGGCATTGAAAATATGCCGTCCACCATTTAATTCACCGATAATTCGATCCTCAGGTATTTCGATATTCTTCATTACGATTCGTGCGGCACCCATTCCACGAAAGCCGAGAACTTCATATTGTTCCTCAACCTGCACCCCATCATCGCGTTCTACAATAAATGCGGTTATTGATTCATGGGGCTTTGCTTCCAAGTCCGTCTTCGCGTAAATAAGGAAGAAGTCGGAACCCTGACCTCCTGCAACAAATCTTTTTTCGCCATTCAGAATAAAATTATCGTCCTTCTTCAGTGCTGTCGATATTGTGCCAAAAAAATCCGATCCCCCTCGTGGTTCGGTAAGTCCTTCGCCAGATACTTTTTCTCCTTTGATAATAGGGGCTAAATATTTTTGTTTTTGCTCTTCGGTTCCAAATTTGTTTAACGCTTCCCCGACGATACTGACCATCACATAAGAACAACCTAACCCTGCTCCAAGAACTCCAACTTCTTCGCAAGCGGCCAATTCAGTCACCCAATCTAGCCCTCTACCCCCATATTTCTTCGGAAATCGCAAGCCTAACAAATTCTTTTTCGCTGCTTTTTTCACAAAATCGTAGGGGTATTCTATTTCTTTCGCGTCCATCTTGATGAGGAGTTCTGGTGGAATATCATCTCGAACAAAGGCTCGTACTTCATCTCGCACTTTTTTTTGTGCTTCAGTCATTAAAATATCTATCATATACTCACCAATCACTTATAGAATTAGCCATTCTTTAGCATTTGAATGATATTTTCCCAAGCAGCCAACGTCTTTTGGATCGGCTCCTCCTCATTATGGGCCATACAAGTGTACATCCTCGTGCCTGCTAAGGGGTATATACCATTGATGATGAGAGCTGCTTGATATTCATCTGCATATTGACGACGCAAATTAATTTGATTCATGGCATCTTTATCCTCAAGGCGAACTGCGAGGAACGAGGTAGTTTCATAATGTATGATAGATTTAAAATTATAGACGAAGAAGGGTAAGTCCGCTCGTTCAAAAAGATCATTCATTCCATTCGTGAGTTTGTCTGCAGCATCCGCAGCTTTTTCAACTGCATTTGTCTCTTCAAGGAATCTCATGGTCCAATAGCATGCTGCGGTTGTTAATGGATTTGCGGCAAGAGTACCACCAACATAAGCCCGCTTCTTCACGCCCTCAATACCAGCGGCACATACATTCATCACATCTCGGCGTCCACCCACACCACCTGCGGAGGGGTAGCCGTGGCCAATAATTTTTCCTAAGACGGTCAAATCGGGTTTAATATTGAAGTATTCCTGCGCGCCCCCCATTCCAAGGCGAAAACCAGTCACAACTTCATCAAAGATTAACAAGGATCCGAATTGATCACAGTATTCACGAATTATTTTATTCCAATCAGGCTGAACTGGATGTGTGCCAGATTCACCCCCCACAGGTTCAACTATAACGGCTGCAACGCCACCTTTCTCTTCAGCTTTTTCAAAAGCGCGTTTCAATTTTTTCTCGTTATTGGGAGGTACTTCAATAGTATTTTCGAGAGAGCCTGTTGGAATACCACTAGCCTCTAGGGGACCTGTTCCCGGAATATGCATTCCATAGACCATCTGATCACTCCATCCGTGGTAGCTTCCCCCCATTTTAATTATCTTTGTTTTACCCGTGAAAACCCGAGCAATGCGAAGGGCCGCCATACACGCTTCAGTTCCAGACTGAAGAAATCGGAAAAGCTCTATGGAAGGCATGTGTTTTTTAATCAATTTAATTGCTTTGGTCTCATACTCGGAAGATACGCCATGGCACGGTCCCTTTTCCTGGATTAATTCGATCATTTTCTCACGAAGCGGGGGGTAATTATGACCTAAGATGATGGGAGCGCCGCACATGAGATAATCTATATACTCATTGCCATCGATGTCCCAAAGTTTGCAACCAAAAGCCTTATCCATAGTAATTGGAAAAGGTTTATTCAAACTTAAGTTGTGTTCGACCCCACCCGGAATGAGATTGCGCGCCTCATCGAATGCCTCCTCAGATTTAGGGCATTGTTCTGAATATTTTGCAAAAATTTCCTCTACCTTGTCTCTAGGTAGCGCAACCGGGGGATTGGTCACATTGTTTCGTAGCCGTCTCACAATTTCTTCATATTCCATTTTTAAAACCTTCTATCCCAGAAATTTTTTTATTTTCGTTGATGATTGTCTGAAAATAACACTAATAACTCAATACATCTAATTAAAAGAACTTTCTGAAAACTTATTTTAGTTGTTTGATTTATCAGATCTGTATTTTAACAGACTAAGGTTTTTAAAAATGCCAATTGATCCACAATTTAAAACCAATCGCACGATGAGACTTCAGGGAGGGCTTAAAGTCTGGGGTCCTATAGAACCACCTAGAAAATTAGGCATTCATGGATCTACTGTAGCAGTAGATTTAGACCTCTGTTTCGGTTGTCTGAAATGTATTGAGGTTTGTACGGTAAATGTTTTTGATAAATTGCAAACCCCCAAGCATCCGATTTCTACAATAAAGGTTGATCCTATTCGTGAAAATGATTGCTTTATGTGTCTCGTTTGCGAGATCGTCTGCCCTGTCGAGGCTATTTTAATCGATCGGGGAACTTCTCAAGGAGATACACTTCAGGCACTACTTAATAGTTGATATTTAATCACTTTTCTTTCCAATAGAATCTTTTTGGATAGAATTTTTGCATTTATCCTGAAAAAAGAGAAAAAATAAAAAAAAATAAGTTTTAGATTCAGGTTTTCTTCTCAATCCATTTACGGAACCAAGCGGGAAGGATATAGCCTAGGTAAAAGAGAAAAGCTGTAATAAAAGCCATGATCCACCCAATTGATATGAACACAGAATATCCGGGGCTAGCTGGATTTAACATTATTAAAATAGAATCTATCAAGAAAAACATAAATACCATCAGGTTGGCTATGAATCCGAATGCAATAGCCAGAAACCCCACTCGATATTCCTTCTGTTCGGTTCTCCGCGATTCTCTGAAGGCGAAATAGGATAGAAGAATGCAGATGATAGCATTATAAAGCAGAAAGAGTCCTGAGACTATAACTCGGGTGCTTGCTGGGTCTGAAAGTTCTGGATTAACGCCCCAGTAGTTAGTCGGGAGAAAAAGCAGAATGCATATAATAACTCCCGCAATGACGAAAGGGATCATTTTCCTTTTGTTTTTATCCATGAAAATCTGAATCGCAAACAGAACGATGAAAATATCATACAGGATCACTGTTGCATAACCGAGGGGCAGACTCAGTTCATAATAAGTCGGACTTATTGTCGTCGGAGAATATCCGTCTGCTATCCATGCAAAAAACCAACTGGCAAGCCCCGTAAAGACAAAAAACGCTGCAAATGCGATCGAAAAGAGTGCAATAGATAAATATAAGGTAGCCACAGTTCGACGAGCTCTCCACTTTAGAAATATAGCGATAGCTATTAAAAATACTGAAATAAACGCTATTAATTCGAAAAGCATCGCAGTAAAATGCACATTAAAAATAAATACGTCAGTCTTGGTGACCATTTTTTATACATCCATTCCTAACTAATTTTATTATATAAAATTAGGTTTATTTTATCCCTTTAAAAAAGGGGGAAATCTTTACCATAAAAATATAATAAAATTTCTAACTATATGATCTTTAATTAAAATGAATCAGAACAACTATATTGAGTCCTCCAAAATGAGAATCGTTAATGAAATTTGGATTATTACACCAGGCGGCATCACGTTATTCAATTTATCCAAAGATGAAACGATAGATCCTTTGATTTTTGGTGGCTTCTTTTCCGCGATTCAATCTTTCGTCAAAACCTTAGGGGAAAGCACATTGAAAACTTTAGTGATAGGAAACTCGAAAATTACAGTTTATCAGGGGAAAGAGGGCTATCTGTTCGTTTCTCGATCGCCTCAAAAAATTAAAGATGATTCTGTTATGGACTACCTCAAATTGGTCGAAACCAAATTTTTCGAACAATATGGGTTAATACTTGACGGCCCAATCCCAGATACCAATATATTCAAAAAATTTGGCGATATAATTAAGGAGATATTTGAAGATACGCCTGAGAAGCGTACCGTTAAAGCCTTATGGTAAAAATTTTAGGAAATTGATAAAGAAATAATATAAAATGATGTTAAAAAATTTTTCTTACTTCCAGATTAATTTGGTCAAGTAATCTCGTTCTATGATGAAGGCAAGGATACCTATTGTGCTGATGAGCATTAATGTCCCGCAATTCAATAGATTTGATGGGAGAACAATAAGTACGAACAAGAGAACTCCTAATACGAGTGAGGCTAATAGCATATTGGCAAGGTGCATCCGTTTTTTAGGGTAAGTACGTGGAAAACTAACGCCAAATGCGAAAAGAAAACCGACAAGCAGAGCTGCGATAGGTACCAATCCGATAAAGGGTAATCCTATTTCCTGAATGTATTGGACGTAATACGGATCCGTCATTTGGTGAGCCCAGGAGATGATAAGGGGCTGGGGAAAAATAACCGTGGTTTGATTGAAAATGACATAGGGTTCACCAATATCGTCCCACCAATTTAAATAAACCACGGTATAGGTCCTGCCGCGTATGCTCGAATTGAGGGCTTCCCCATAAATTTTAACATAAGTCCACCAATGCATATCACTCTCAGCCACATATGCTGAATAGTTTAAATAGGTGAGCAGAGAAACAGTGACCACCGCCATCCCGTCACAATCATCTTGGCCTGTGGCAAGCACTTCCGCCGGGATGGGAACATGGTCGAGTACGCCATATTGGACAGAGTCAAGAACATAAGGGATCCTTTGATCAATAAAATCCTGGATATCCGATAATTGATCCAGTTGCCCTTGAATAGTGCTTCGATTATAGGGACCGTGATAGAACACAGAATTTGTGAAATTTATATTCAAATCGATAATACATTGGGCGTTTGGCGTGATGACCGACCCTCGATCTAAATGCCGGTAAATTTGCTGAGGCCAATAGATAGGATTCCAGCATATAAAGAGAAACCAAAGAAAAAGTACCAAAGCAAGCTTAGTTAAAGTGATATATTTACGTTCCTTTCGATACAGACTCAATAAAGTGACGATAGCAATTGTAAGGTACCAAAGTAAGTGGATGACATAATAGATTGCCATGATGAAAATCATAAAAATTAGGAGTGGGAGTCCTATATACAAAAAAATTTGCTTTGATTTACGCATAATTTAGTTTAGGACAGAATAGTTTTAAAAACTATTGCTTTAGAATCTGAGTCTAAGGCTTTTGGGCTTCTCGGAAGAATTTATTGTAGGTATCCATAATTTGGATGTAGCTATTGGAGCTAAGGATTTTAGTTTCTCGTAATTTATGCACACCATCATTGAATTTCTTTTGGGTATTCGGTTGGAGGAGGAGGTTATAATCGTCTAATTGGGAAAGGCCTGGCGGAATTTTCTGGGAGTAGTGTTGCTCTAAACTAT
>Ga0315279_10008267_pt1 | contig 12638 bp, 12 predicted proteins | sample YL17G06_20_MG_FD_203694 | JGI IMG/M metagenome (GOLD analysis project Ga0315279, IMG submission 203694) | Sediment microbial communities from Yellowstone Lake, YNP, Wyoming, USA - YL17G06_20 | ecosystem: Environmental > Aquatic > Freshwater > Lake > Sediment | place: USA: Wyoming | collected... | reverse complement strand
TTCGCGGAAGAGGCACAAGAAATGATCCGGCCCACCCTCGAGGTGGCCGATATCATTCGCGCGCAAGGCGAGCGCTTCATCGAACGCAGTCGGTCCTGGCTGACGTGGACACAGAGGAAGGTACTGCACGCCATCGAGCGTTGCCGCACCGCCGCGCTGGGCGGCCACCGGGATCGATGCGTTCGCTGCGGCCATCGCGCCATCTCCTATAACTCGTGTCGAAACCGGCACTGTCCCAAGTGCCAGACCGGCGCACGCAACCGTTGGCTGGCCGAGCGGAGCAAGGAATTACTCCCCGTTCGTTACATTCATGTGGTCTTCACGCTACCGCACCAATGGGCACCGCTCGCCTATCAGAACAAGCGCATCCTCTACCGCCTGCTCTTCCAGGCCAGCGCCGCGACGCTACGGGAAGTCGCTGCCGATCCCCAACACCTCGGCGCGGAGATTGGCTTCCTCAGCGTGCTCCACACCTGGGGACAAAACCTGCAGCATCATCCCCATGTCCACTGCGTGATTCCGGCGGGCGGTCTTTCCGCCGATCACACGTGCTGGATTCAGCCCCGGTATCCCTTCTTCCTGCCGGTGAAGGTCCTCAGCCGCGTGTTTCGGGGCAAGTTTGTGGCGGGCCTCCAGCGGGCCTTCACGCAAGGGAAACTCGGATTTTACGGAGACCAAAAGGCGCTCCGGGATGCCAAGTTGTTCCGTGCTCTGGTCCGTTCCCTGTTCCGTCAGGATTGGATCGTCTATGCCAAGCCGCCCTTCGGCGGTCCCCAATATGTCCTGCATTACCTGGCCCGTTACACCCATCGCGTCGCCATCTCCAACCATCGGTTGGTCTCCTTCCAAGATGGCAAGGTCACTTTCCGCTGGAAGGACTACGCCCATGGCAGCAAGAAGCGGATCATGACCCTCAGCGCCGACGAATTCTTGCGGCGGTTCCTCTTACACGTGCTGCCCAAGGGCTTCGTTCGCATCCGTTTTTTCGGCTTCCTCGCCAACCGGCGACGGGCCACACTATTGCCCATTTGCCAGCAACTGCTCCCGGCTCAGCCGGCACCGTGTTCTCCCTGCCCGGCCTCACCACAGCCGCCACCCACATGGTGTTGTCCCGTCTGCGGTGGGCCCATGATCATCATCGAGAGGCTCACCGCGAAGCAGATGGTGCTTCGGGCAGTTGACCTACGGAGTTTTGTTGATACTTCCTGAGCGCTATCCAGTCTCGGACCCAAGACGTGCCGCCCCACGCACAATCGAAGTGTGCGCGAGCACCGAAAATCCCACCGCCAGGCCCTCCTTGCTAGCGTTCGCCCCCCGTGCTGCCGGCCCAAACGATCTCAATCTGCCATCCTCCAGGCGTATACCGACGACTAAGCCCCCAGTCAGCGCCCCCCAAACACACCCAAAACCCATTCAAATGACATAGCTCGCCGCGTCCGCCGCAAACGCCAGCGGCTTCATTCAAACGGCTCTATCGAAAGTGACCCGGCGAATCGGGATCTCACTGTTTTTCCCAACATTCTCGCGCCGGGTCACTCCCGATAGAGATCTATCGTTAACACGGGGCCTATTTTGGTTGACAGCCATATTCCGCGAAGGGGGCGTCGGGGGAATCATGGGTTATATATCGGTGACGAGGAAGTTTTGTCCCCATTGTCACTGCGCTGCTGCGAAAGTGACAAGGTTTCTTCCGGGTACGTGAGCCAGGCGCAATCGTCAAAAGCTGGCTAGGCGGACTACACGCGCGGGTTGTGGATTCCATCGGCATCGAAAGCAAGCGAGTATCGCCGCAACGGAACCATGGGATTCGCAGCGGCGACGAGTTTGGAAAGGAAGCAGGCACCGCGGCAAGCTTGGCAGTGCTGAAAACCGATCAATTTAGCGGAATCCCCATCATCTTGATGATCTTGAGGGCATTCGAGTGCTGCACCTTTCCCGGGCGGAGGTGGTAGTCAAAACTAAGGCCTTCGGCCGTGGGCAAGTCGGCGAAATGTACGTTGGAGCCTTTCAGTTCACGCTTTTCACAGATTTCGGTCAAGGCAAGGTCGTGCGATGTGAGCAGCCCAATGGCCTGGCGCTCGATGAGCAAACGAATTACCGCCTCTGCGGCCACGCGTCGGTCGGCGGAATTGGTTCCTCCCAAAAGTTCGTCGATAAGAAAAAGGATGGGCGGGCTTGACGCCGCGCGGTCGAACATCGCCTTGAGCCGCTCGACCTCGGCGTAAAAATGGGAGCGGCCATTCAGCAGGGAATCTTCGACGCGGATCGACGCGCACACCTGAAGCGGTGAAAGCCGCAGCCGCGCGGCCCGCAGCGGCGCACCCATCCAGGCTAACGTGGCATTCAGGCCGACGGCGCGGAGCAGAGTGCTCTTCCCCGACATGTTTGACCCCGTCACCAGGAGAAAGCGCGTCTCCGGGCCGAGCGTCACACTGTTTGGGACACAGGTTCGCACATCCATCAACGGGTGGCCCATTCCGATGGCCTCGAGCAGCGGGCCATCGCCCACCAGTTCAGGATAGGGGTCGGCTGGATTTTCGTATGCGTAAGCGGCAATGGCCATCAATGTCTCAAACTCGCCCAAAGCGGTGAGGTATTGGAGAAGGTCACGGCCGTAGAGTTGGCGCCACCGTTCGATCCGCATCGTCCACTGCGTCTTCCACAGGTGCGGAAGGAGCGGCCAGAATAGAAATTCGTTGTCTCGCAACTCACGCAGAAACACCAACCGCTGGAGTTGGGAAAGAAGTTTGGACGACCCTCGGAGCCTGCGTTGCACAAGGCTGAGCAGTGGCCCTTCCATCGCTTCGCCGTCCACGAGCAGGCACATCTTCCTCATCGACTCGAATTTACTTGCGGGCAAATGCATGGCGTCCAAGACAAACCGAACTCGGCTGCGGAGAAGAAGACCGAGCGCCCCTTGTGCCGCGCCAATGATAGCCAGTACCCACAGGGCGGCATGCGGCTCCAAGACTGCGTTCCATCCGCATACGCCCACGCTGACCATGGACAAGGAAAATAGGAGCCCTGCCCAGGGAGCCCAGCGCGGGAATCGGACGGGGCTTGCGACCAGCCAGTCGCGAAGGCGATTCCAGAAGTACTCACTGGCCTCGTCTCCACGCAGCAGCGCGAGTCTCTCTCGAAGATCGGTTCGATCGCGCAATGAGCGGATGGCTTGCTGACGGGAGATCACCGCTTCCTGCGGAGCAGGCGTCTGCAACCATTGGGCCAGCGCATCGCGACCCGCTGGGGTCTGAACGTCGCAGAGCAATTCAAACAGGGACCCTTCACCGAATAGATCGAGGTCACGTGCGCTCAGGTGATCCGCCATTTGCAGGTCCATTCCCGGATCACCCTTCCCCATCCACTCATGCTGAAGGCGCTGCAGCCTGTGCTGATAAAAATCAATTAACCGCGCACAATCGCGGGCGAGGCCGTCATGCCTGCGAGCTTTCTCAAACGACACGAGCGTCCCGACCATGGGCAAGAAAATGGTCCACGGAGGTAATAGAAGGAATCCGAAGGACATGAAGAATGACGCGACGAGGGCAAGCAAGGATGCGACGAGGTACACGTAGCACCTCCCGCGCTGAGTTATGGCGTGGTCGCGTCGACGCTGGTTCTGATCGATTGTGGCGTGGTAAGTGGCGGCGATCTGATCACGGGCGCTCTCGCGGCCATCGGTCGAAATCGCCGTTGCGAAAACGATAGGAGAAGGTTGGCTCGGCGGGAGTCCCGTAGTGACGGGCCCTAGGGTCTCGGTGAGAAATCCGACTGCCCAATGCCACAGCTGGATAATGCCCAATGAATTATTCCTTCCAGAATTTACTAACTTCGAATCGACTTCCCGGACCGAAAGCGTCCATGCGCCCTCCGACCTGGGCTCAGAACGCTCACAATTGGCGCTCTACGCTGTGCGGTACCGTGTTCAGGATTGTATCATGTGGACCTCCGGACTGGATGGCCACCACTCCGCCAACCGTTGCAGCGATTTATCGCTCATCCCAATGCAACGCCCTGTAAGCACTTGGGGTATCTGGTCGGACTCGGAAACTACCCAGGCTTTGCGCCTGCCCCTTTGCAGTTGACGATTACTTGACGGTGAAGTCGGAAGCTGAGCCTCGCGTGGGCTGCTGGGCGCATGGTTGTCCAGAGACGGTGTTGTGGAAGATTACTCCTGCCTTCTCGCCTAGCGTTTACCGATGGTCCCCGCCAGCATTGATCGTTCCGGTCGGATCACGGCGCGCTCGGAAGCAATCCACTTGGTCGTAAACGCCCTACCCGCAGGAGTGCTCTTCGCCGACGCCAGCGAGCCCTCCAAAAGCTTGCGCCGGACGACTCTCCGCGGAGCCCACACTGTTTATGGTCGGCCCCCTGATCTCATGAATGCCAGTTGTTCATTGAGTGATCCCGGCGCTGCCGGACGAGTAGCGAACTAGTTTCCGAGGGAGTCCCCCCGGCTCTGCCGGGGAGGCAGTAGGAGTTTGACAATTCCGGGGGTATAGATTTCCTGGCATTGCGCTCCGAGAATTTCGACCCAGACCCCTCACCCGGCTCGCTACGCTCGCCACCCTCTCCCCTGGGAGAGGGCGGGAGTCAAAGGTCGGATCACAGCCCTCTCCCTTGGGGAGAGGGTGCCCGTCAGCCGACGGACGGGTGAGGGGTCGGGCGAATGCTTCGGTCGCTCCTACTCCCGAGGCTTAGGACCAGGCCCCTTTGAGGGGCCAGTAATCGTAAAGCCCCCGGCTTTGCCGGGGGATACTTACTGCCGTGTTACGGAAATACGTGACACACGCGAGCCGCACGCTGTCATGGTGATCCCGCAGCCGCGGGAGAAGCATCCCGGCATTGTGGCCGAGAAGAAACATGCGGAGACCCTTCGCGTAGTTTACCCTGAGCGAAATGAAAAGGATCCTTCGGCTTCGCCTCAGGATGACAGCGAACGGGCTCAGGGTGACGGGCCACTGACTGTGTGACTTTCTTCGGTAACGCGGCAGCAGCGGGGAGGCGCCGCTGGGGATCAACGCAGTTAGTATACGCCCGGCCGCCTCCGCCGGGAGTGTTTGGTTCATGCCTCCATCCCGAACGACTCCGGTGACCTGCATTGGAGCCAGCGCTGCCTCCCTTAGGTACGCAAGAACGGGAATTGCCCGATTCTTACGCGATTTCTCGGACACATCTTCATAACCCACCTCCTTCTGGCTCCAGTTTGCTTCCGGTCAGCAGCCGTGTCCTATCCTCTCCAGCGGGGTAGGCAAGCCGCCGACCGGGCCGGATTTCAGCGACGAGTGAGCGGGGGAAGGAAAAGTACGCCAGGAGTGGGTCGAAAGAGAGGCCGTTTCCGGCTTTGGCAATGTCAGAAGTGGCATAACAGGCCCATTCCGTGGGCGCCGGAGGCACCGAACGCTGAAAACCCGAGGCAATTGACTCGCGAAACTCCGACACCTATTATCTCTGCCGGAGGCTGCCCATGAAACTACATCGGTCTGGCTTTTTGAAGCTGCTCCCCCTAGCGCTCGGCAGCCGGTGGGTTGTCGCCGCTCCCGTTTCCGCTTCCTCGCCGGCCACGGGCCTGTTCGATCCCCGCGAGTACGGCGCAACCGGAAACGGTCAGAGCCTGGACACCGAAGGGATTCAGGCGGCCATCGATGCCGCGGCCGGCGCTCGCGGAGGTCGGGTCTATCTGCACAATGGAACGTTTCTCAGTGGCCCGCTCCGTCTGAAAAGCAACGTCACGCTGCACATTGAGACGGGCGCCGTCCTGCTGGGCAGCTCCAGGATTGAGGATTTTCCGGAAGAGCCCGAGGCCTACCCCTCTCGCTCCTCTCGCATTTACACCCGGCGAAGCCTGATCTTCGCGGAAAAGGCGGAGAACGTGGCCATCGTGGGCGGCGGGGTCATCGACGGGCAGGGGCGCAGCCCAGCATTCCACCGGCCCGGCATGACGGAGGGCTACCGGCCGCTGCTGCTACGGTTCAGCGAGTGCCGCAACGTTCGGATCAAGGACATTACGCTGCGGGATTCGCCGATGTGGGTGCAACATTATCTCGCTTGCGAGAACGTGTTGATCGACGGCATTTCGGTTTCCAGCCGGGTGAACTCCAACAACGATGGCATCGACATCGATGACTGCTCGAACGTCCGCATCGCGAACTGCGATGTCTGGAGCGGCGACGATGCAATCTGTCTGAAAAGCGCGTCCCCACGTGGTTGCCGGAACGTGGTGGTCGCCAACTGCACCATCAGCTCGCTATGCAATGCGGTGAAGCTAGGCACCGATTCGACGGGTGGGTTCGAGAACATCACGGTCACGAACTGCGCGGTCTACGACACGGGGTTGGCAGGCATCGCATTACAATGTGTTGATGGGGGGACACTGGAACGCGTGGTGATTTCGAACATCGCGATGAACAATGTGGGGTGTGTGCTGTTCTTGCGGCTCGGCAACCGCGGCCGGGGAATGCAGCAACCCGCGCCGGGCCATTTGCGAAAGGTGAAAATCAGCAACGTGGAGGCGACCGGGGCTGGCAATATTGGGTCGTCAATTACGGGACTACCTGGGTCCGTAGTGGAGGATGTGCTGCTCGACAACATCCGAATCGTTTCGTCCGGCGGGGGCACGCCGGACGAAGCCCAGCGCGAGGTCCCCGAGCTCCCAGAGGCGTACCCGGAGTACGACATGTTCGTATCGCCCGGACCGCACAGGCCGGGAGAGAAAGAATTGAGAAATTTGCCTGCCCACGGCCTCTACGTGCGCCACACTTCCGGCCTCACCTTGCGCGGTGTCGACCTGCGCACCACGCGAGCTGATGCCAGGCCGGCCCTGGTGGTGGATGATGCCACGCACCTGAAGCTCTTTGACGTGAGTGCCGACTGTTCAGACCAGGCTCCCACAGCAGTATGGCTTCGGGATGTGGCCAGCGCCTTCATCCAGTCGTGCCACGCGCCGAAGGGCACGAAGACCTTCCTGCGGGTAGACGGTGCGAAGTCGGCGGCGATCCTGGTGGCGGACAACGATTTGGGCCAAGCGGAAAAGGCGGTGGTCGAAGGCGATGCGGTGCCCACTGGGGCCGTGCGCATCCGAGGCGCCTTGACCCGGTGAGGCTGAGGGGAATTCCGGCAAGCGGGGCAATTCGCCAGGCTTCAGAGCCGGGCATTCGTGCGAGACGTGCGATTCACTTCGCCTAAATTTAGGCTAAGTGATTTCCTGCCAGGAGCCGTACCGCTGTGCCGCTTCCGCCTTCTGGCTCGGCGTCAGGTCCTAGCGCCGTGGGGTCCTTGGACACCGTTTCACACTCAGGATTTCGAACCGCAGGGCTTCTACAATCCCAGCATCCCGAGCAAATTCATCAGTGAAGACGGGCGTAAGTTCTGGATCTTTGTGGCGGGCGATTTTACAGCAAGTGAACAGCCTGGCAATTTCTACGGCTTGAACATGTTGCCCGTGACTCTGGAAGTTGAGGCCTGATAGTGGCGGAACACTTCTGGCTGAGGATGCTGCTGGTGTTCGTGGCAGGTGTTCTGAACCGGTTTACGCAAGCATCGGGCAGAATCGCGGGCCGCCTTCGCCTGCCCGCGTGGAGCCCCGAAAAAGAGGCGCGTCAACTTGCTTGCTCCAGCCGCCCTTTATCTCGCTCAGCTACGCTTCGCGGGGTGAACGGCCCGGTCAGTTCAAGCACCAAGTTCGGGGACTCACAAAGCGGCTTTGGTAGATGGCCAAGCTGTGCTAAGCTTGTTTTTGTGAGCCTTCGTTGATTGACAAAGGAGGAAGTGGATTGGCACCTTCACCCATTTTTGAATTTCGGCTTCCTTATAGCGTGAAGAAGCGCCAAAAGTGGTACCTCGCGGTGTGCCAGTCACTCGACGTTGCCAGCCAGGGGCCAACCAAGGAGAAGGCTCTGGACAACCTGCGTGACGCGATCCGGGGCTTCTTGGCAGACTGCTTTGAGCGCGGCACGCTGGACGAGGTCCTTCAACAGGCGGGGTTCGTGTCGGCCAGAAAGCCCCTGGAGAGAGTTCACCATCCGACCGGCGCTCACTGGTTGACTGTGCCCATTGCCCTTCTACCCCGTGAGCACCAATCCACCTGAGCCTGCCCGCAAATCTAAGAGGCGCATCACTCCGGTCTCCTGGAAACGGCTCCGCTGTGTCTTCGAGAAGGATGGCTTCGCCTTCCGACGTCAGGAAGGTGACCATTTGATCTTTGCCAAGCCCGGCTGCCTTCGCCCCGTCGTCATCCCCACCTACGATGCAATCGACGTCGAGATCATCAAACGCAACATGCGCACAGCGGGTATGTCGCGGGAGAGATATTTCGAACTGCTCGACCTGTGCTAGCCGCCAGCCGCCCTCCACTCGCGCCCCGCTGCCCGTAAGGCCGCCGCTAAGAGTGCGGCACTTTTGCCAGCAGAAATACCGCTGGCATTCTCCGCGTGCTTGCATGGCTGGCACGTAACGGCTCCCGACATTAGCTCGCCTCGCCCAATCCTGCTCCAATCTCGGCATGCGCGGAGAAAAAGGCCGGCTTTACGACTTGCGTGAGCACGGCCAAGACAGGCGCTGGCATGGACACAGATACAGAGGTGCCCCGTTTGCGGACCTCTCGCACCGGCAGCGTCGCCAAGCGCATGCGTGGCTCGCGGAACTGGAACGCCGTCACGGGCCGGTGACGACGTGGGATTGGCGGAAGAAAGGGGAGCGAACCGGCTGGGTGAAGTCGCAGGTCAAGTGGCCACGGCGTACGAAATGGGCTTGCCGAACCGCTGGCTTCCGAGGCCGATACGCGCCGCAGGACAGGCTGCGGGACAAGGGCGTGATTGGCCCCAGGAATCTGGCTAGGAAACTCTGGAAACTGGCGCGGTACAAGAGGCGGGCTATGAAGCGGCTGCGCGAGGAGGACGAGCGCAGGAAGCAGAATGGCCTGCGGCCAAAGGCTCGGAACGGCTTTACGAATCTCGACGGCATCTGACTTGCCCCGGCGGAACAGCCGCGCGCCGCCTGGGCTGGCATGCGATTTTCTACCCGGCGCTGTTGGGGTTCCTTCGGGGGATCGCGCAAACCACATTTGGCCTCTCGATCAAGGCCGTTGGAATGGCCAACGCGTTCGCCATCTTTTGCGGACTTGTATGCCTCACCGGGTCGCTGGTTCCCATCCTTGCCTTCAATCCAGCGGACTTGGGACCAAAGCGTAAGGCGGTGGAGAAGAGGGAAAAACTGATTCTCTTCCTGCGCAAAAGGCGAGTGGAGAATGAAAATTGTGATTCCGTTGTGGCCCAAGGTGGCCTGCCGCGCAGTAAATGATGAGGGTAACTTATGAGGCCCTCGCCCATCTCTAAGAGAAGGGGTGGAGGGGGTCTCTTTGTAAGGGAGCAACAATAACGCGCTGCGTTCCAGTCATGGCGATCTCGGCACAGACTTCACCCTTCTTGCATGCCTGCGGGCAGCGACGAGCGCACGAGCGTGCCCATTGCTCTTGATCTTGCTTGGTAGCTCGCGTACTCTCCCTCTCGAATGTGCAGCAAGCCTCGTCTACCACGCCGACCCGGGAGGCAGGTAATCTCAATGGAAAGAGGACGTCCATGATCTCACGCGAGAGAATACGCGCGGCAATCAATCACCGGGAACCCGACCAAGTTCCAATTGACCTCGCAGGCTATTTTGCTTCAGGAATGGCGGCCATTGCTTATGCGAAGCTCAGGCGGTATTTAGGCTTGGAGGACAAGCCTATCCGCGTCTACGATCCTCACCAAGTTCTGGCAGTCATTGACCAAGACATTATCGAGCGGTTCGGGGTAGACACTGTGCAGGCCGGGCGCGCTTTCGACCAGGATGAATCGTGCTGGGGAGAGTGGGTGCTGCCGGATGGGACTCCCTGCAAGTGGCCTGTGTGGGCGATGCCGGAACGGCACGAGGACGAATGGGTGCTGCGCTCGGCGACGGGCAAGATCGTCGCTCACATGCCCCAGAGGGTGCTTAACTTTGAGCCTGTTAACTACCCCTTTGCGGAAAACGATTCGCTGAACATCAATGACATTCGGGCCGCCATCAGCGAGTTCCAGTTCACCGGTGTCCCTGGGCCCTACACTTTTCTTCTTGAACAACCTGATGGCCCGAAGCAATTCGGGGAGCGCCTCCGCGCCCTCTATGAAAGTACGGATCGCGCCATCATTCTCGTGTATGGAGGTCACCTGCTGGAGATGGGACAGTGGCTCTACCGGGTAGACAACTTCTACATGATGATGGCTGCCGATCCCAGACGGACGCATGGATTTCTTGATCGTATTGTAGAAATCCACTTGACCGAACTCGAAAAGCTGCTGAGGTTCGCCGGGCCTTACATTGATGTCGTGGCCTTGAGTGACGACCTGGGCGGCCAGACGGGCCTGCTCGTTTCTCCCACGATGTTCCGCGAGTATTTCAAAGAGCGCCTCAGGATTATCTGGGAGCGTATTCGACAGTTGTGTAGTGCCAAGATTATGCTTCATAGCTGCGGTGCGGTGTGCGAGCTGATTCCAGACTTGATTGATGCTGGTGTGGACATCCTCAATCCGATTCAGGTGGATTGCCCCGGGATGAACGTCAAAGAGTTGAAGGCTCAGTTTGGAAAGGATCTGGTTTTGTGGGGAGGCGGTTGTGATACTCATCGCATCCTGCCTGGCGGAACCCCGGAGGAAGTCCGCAGGCACGTGAAAGAGCAAGTAAGTATTCTTCGTCAGGGCGGAGGATTTGTATTCCAGCAGGTTCACAACATCCTGGCAGACGTGCCGCCCCAAAACATCGTGGCCATGTATAACGCCGTGCGTGAATAGCAACATCTTGCGCCGCGCAGGCGCAAGGGTGGAAATCCCAAATTTGAAATCAGGGGCTGGCTATCCGCTGTGTCGGTGTGGCGTAGGCTGGCATGCGATTTTCTGCCCGGCGCTGTTGGGGTTTCTTTGGGGGATTGCGCAAACCACATTTAGCCTCTCGCTCAAGGCCCTTGGAATGGCCATCGCGTTCGCCATCGTTTGCGGACTTGTATGCCTCACCGGGTCGCTGGTTCCCATCCTTGCCTTCAATCCAGCGGACCTCGGACCAAAGCGTAAGGCGGTGGAGAATCTGGGAGTTGCTCCAAGACCTTTTCTCCAATATCGGTGTTCATGAACGCGGAAAGCCAGTTGAATTGAGACACGCCGACACGGAAATGGCCTTGATGAAGAGGTGCGCGTCGGGCGCGTCGAGCGCCGCGGACTTTCAGGCCGTCATCGTCGTACAAGGGCCGGGCCGAATTTCAGGTTGGGTGGAACTTTGAACTGGGTTCTGTGCGGGGTCGTCATGGCGGCTCTGATCATCACCAACCAGCAAGGCCGGATAAATACGATTGGCGTTGGCCTGAGGCGCGTAACACAGGCCCAGTTACTGAACCATACTCACGGATAAGAGAAGATCGATGAGAACCGCCGCCAAACTCGTTCCGCTCATCATCGTTCTTTGCGCATCTTCGTTCGCATCTGGCGCGCAGCCCCGCGACACCACCGTCATCGACAAGTTCATCTCCAGCCAGGAGTCTCGGAAAAACGGCAACCAAGCCGAAGGCATCAGGACTGTTCTAAGAGGCGATCTAAACCACGACGGGATTCCCGATACAGCGGTTCTGTACACCCTGGAGGGTCAGAATGGGACCAACAACTATGTCCAATACCTGGCCGTGTTCGTTCGCCTCAAGGGGCGCCTGGTTCATGTTGCCCACACTCCGGTGGGTGGCAAGAATTATCGAGCTATTGAAATCAAGTCGATCAGGAACAACGTGATCTTCTGCAACACGACCAGCTACGCGGAGAAGGATCCGAGCTGTTGCCCCACAATCAAGGGGTCGACCCGATATGCACTGGTAGGCGACAAGCTCAAGGAGGCACCTCACCCATGAAGTCGCAGCGTTACGGCGCTTGCGCGCGTGTGACCTTGCCGCACGTCCAAGAACCTCGGCGTGGAGGATGACCTGACGGGACAGGCCTGCAATTCTGCCGCGTCGCTGGACCATGTCGCACCCGAGGATTGAGAAGGCTTTCGACCTCCACTTGTTTCTGGGACATACACAAGTCGCGGAGGGAGGATCATGAAAACAAAGCCAGCCCTTCTCACTGTCGGGGCCATGCTCAGTTTGTTTTCGACAATCGCTGTGGCCCGAACTTTGCCATTCAATGTGGTCTATAACTGCACCGGGGTTCGATCAGTGGTGAATAGTTGCCTCGGCGAGGCAGACGATGCCAACTGTTGGATTACTATTCAACGCGACCGGGCTGGACAGAGCCCGAGTATCGTCAAATCTGCGGACCCGCCGCGGGCGTCTGGCCACGCGGATCCAGTCATGGTGGCTGGCGAACCAGCCGGCGTTGCGAATCGACCGGGTAAGGATTCCAGCGGATGAAAGGGCCAGGATTTAAACAAAAGCCGCAGAGTTAAGAACCAACTCTGCGCTACCTTGCTGAAGCGTTGTCTCTTTCGGCCAGCAGTTTCCATCGGCCCCGCAACATCCCCGTCGAATCTATATGACGAATCGACAGCACGGGGAACTCGTCAAGGTCCAGTTCGATAGATTTCCAGGCTAATCCCTGGCCTGTGCGTGCAAGGAAGATACGGCCGTCGGTCCCAAAAGTTAGCGC
>Ga0315279_10008266_pt1 | contig 12638 bp, 21 predicted proteins | sample YL17G06_20_MG_FD_203694 | JGI IMG/M metagenome (GOLD analysis project Ga0315279, IMG submission 203694) | Sediment microbial communities from Yellowstone Lake, YNP, Wyoming, USA - YL17G06_20 | ecosystem: Environmental > Aquatic > Freshwater > Lake > Sediment | place: USA: Wyoming | collected... | reverse complement strand
AGCAGGCGGCAAGTAAAGGGGGTAGTTTATATAAAGGTCAGGGGGTGAAATTTCGTTTCTGGCTTATTTTAGAGTATATTTAAGGGGCTTTGGATCTTTTTTGACAGGGTAGTATCGCTTTCTTATCAAATGGTCTGTAATCGTTTAAAAACAGGCATTGAGAGGTTTTGCATATTTTGAAGCATTTATGTACGGGAGTGATATATAAAGACAAAAAGATATTAATATATTTTTATGCTAAATTCTTTTAATATGTTGTATCTTTGCAGTCAAATTACAGTTATCTAATTATGTCTAACTAAAATCTATTTATTATGAGCAAGTTAACAGCTGCTGAATTTCAGGAAAAGCATGCGCGGCGTTTGAAGGGTGCCGTTGATGACATGCGTAAAGGTATTGAGGGTGTCACTCAGAGTCCGACGGGCAAGGCTGCCGGCAAGGTTGATAAGATGCGCACTAACATTGTCGCGTCCATTGACTCCGGTAAGTGGGCTGCGGGGCTTAACCGTGTCACCTTGGAGGAGTGGAAGGATAAGATGATCAACAAAGGTCTTAACCGGGTAGCCGGGGGCATTGATGGGGCGTCTGCAAAGGTCACGGCGTTTGCCAGTGAGCTTCTGCCGCATATTGACAGGGGTGTTGATGCCATCAAAAAGATGCCTGACACCACACTGGAGGACAACATTGGAAGGATGACATCTTTCATCCGTCACATGAGCAAGTTTAAGAGGAAATAATGACTTCAGAGAAAGGGTATAGAATATGAATTACAGACTTAATAAGTTTTTTGCTGCAAAGAATTATGCAGCTGATGCTACTGAGGTTATTGATCTTAACATGAAGGATGTCATCAGTAACATTATCCTGAAGCTTGACACGGTGAACGTGGGGGATGCGAATACTGAGCATCCCATGGCCATTCTTACAAAGATCGAGCTTGTGGATGGCAGTGATGTGCTTTACAGTCTTAACGGCTTTGAAGCTGAGGCGCTTGACTGGTATGACCGTGGTGGCCGGTTTGGTTACCAGTGGAATTGGGCTTTGACGGGTATGAGTATGACCAGGACTCTGGCAATCAATTTCGGGAGGTATCTCTGGGACAAAGAGTATGCTTTTGATCCGACGCGTTTCAAAAATCCACAGCTCAGAGTCAGCATTGATTATAATGCGGGGGGCAATGCTCCGAGCAGTGTTTATCTCACAGCCTGGGCTAATTTATTTGAAACGCCGCCGGCAGGGCTGAGGGGATTTTTCATGAGCAAGGAGATCAAGCAGTACACAGCTGCTGACGGTACTCATGACTATACTGATCTCCCGCTGGATTATCCGATCCGGGGTTTATATATCCAGCCGTTTCTGAGGGGTACTGAGTCGGTGCTTTGCATTGAGAACATCAAGCTTTCAGAAGATCAGGATAAAGCTATTCCTTTCAATGATGATCTGACGGCTTTGATAGCTGCCAATACAGAGCGTTATCCAAAGGTTATGGAGAGTTACATATATCCTGTCACCACGAGCGGGGCGTATTTATATATAGCTCCGAGTAATCACGTTATCGGTGTAGGGAGCCGTTGGGAGGCTGCCAGCACGGCTACCTCAATCAACTGTTACGATGGTGACGGAGGTAAGCTTCATGTGTATGGGTCTGCTTCTGCAAATGTTCAGATTGATGTAAGCGGGGATTTGCCTCACAGTGTAGCTGAGTTATCGTTTGGGCGTAAAGATGTCCCGGAAGAATGGTATGACATCAGGGGGCTGGGTAATCTAAAGCTGGACATAACTGGTAATGCTGCCAGTGTGAACCATATCTTTTTGCAGCAGGTACGAGGGTATTAATGTTATGAGTTACAGATGGGAGCGGGTCACTGTCTCACAGGTGTTGAGCAAAGCGGCCTGTAACATAGGAAATGTCATTGTTACACCCAATGGAGACAGTAATAATGGCAATATCACATTATACAACGGGGAAAGCTCAGGGGATCCGGTTGTTATCACTGTGCGCACGGGCACGGGGAGAACTGGCCAGGTTGTCATGAGTCCCCCGCTGTTATGTGATCGGGGTCTGTATGTTGTTTTAGGCAGTCACGTTGATGAGTGCCTTATACAATTTGAGTCATTAGAGGACGGGGCACGGGTTTAATCGTAGGTTATTAAATGATTTACACGTCATCCATAACTACCGAGGCGGGTACGGCTCAAGGGGCGAAGGAAGATATAATTCTGCAAATCATCAGCGGTCTGATCTGGTTGTTTGAGGTTGATTTTCCTCCGGGCTGTTGCGGACTACTGCATGTTCAGATCTTTGACGGGCTTTACCAGGTATTACCGGCCACTACGGGTGAGAGTCTGCATGGTGACGCTGTGACAGTGCGTTTTGATGATCTGTATTTCAAGCAGGCCGCTCCTTTTGAGCTAAAGATACGCACGTGGAATGATGATGATACCTGGGATCACACTGTACAGGTTAGGGTCGGGGAGGCAGCGAGTCGGGCGGAGATGTCCAGGTATATGCCGGCTTTGAGCTTTGAAGATTTTGAGAAGATGCTTGCTGACAGTATAGCTGCTCAGGAGGCTATCAGGCAGTTACAGCTGGAGACGTTACTTAAAACAATAACACCGTAATGACATGGCAAAAGGCAGACGGGATTATACTTGGGGTGTTTTACAGGATAGTATTTTGCCCGGTAAATATTCTGTCAATTTTGCCGATTACGGTTTTTCACTCTTAACCGCTTATCAAAATGCGGTTGTTTATACATATACTGTCCCTGACGGTTATCGTTTATTTTTAACGGGTCTATGTGTAAGCAGTGTGTCACCGGGGCCTCATACTCTTCAGCTATGGCGGGATAGCGATGTATTATTAACTTTATTTTTTTCATTAACACATGCTCAGGATTTTGGAAGTTTCGGGTCGCTTTCATTTGAAGGCGGGGAAGTATTAAATATCAACTGTTCGAATGCCGAGAGTATTTCTGCTTATTTTTGGGTAGAGGTTTTTGGAGTGCTTGAGCAATTAGTATAAAATATCATGGGTGGAGCTTTTTTATACGGATGGAACGCTGCGCTTCAGGAATGGGTCAGGCTGGTCTGTAATACTGACGGCAAGCTGATCATTGATCCTTCGGAGATCTTTGAGGATCCTCCGACTGACGGCCAGGCAGGTAAGGCACCGACGAGCAATTGGGCATTTGATCATAAAGCCGATGCCTCGGCTCATCATACCCGTTACACGGATGTTGAGACCCGGGCGGCATTAGGTAATGCATTTGGATCAACAGGAATACTATTAAAAGACTTAGGGGGTAATTATCACGCTATTGGAAATATTACCACTATAAAGTTAAGAACCACTGTGGCATCCAAGACTACAATATGGATGTTTACTTCAGTTGACGGCAATGATTTAAGCATGTATACTTATCAGGCTACTAAGGGTTACATTGCAACCGTTATCAAAATTTGGAACGGGTCGGTATATGAAAATGTAGCCACTGAACCTGTTGTTGACACAAAGATCGCTACTCATACAGCCCTTCCAGCCGCTCATCACAGTAGATATACTGATGCTGAGGCCATTGCGGCGGTCGGGTATAACGGGACAAAGTACTGGAGCTGCCCGGGAATACACTTTGACTCGTTGACTCCTGCCACTGATGACGTCACTAAATCCAATGACGGCTATATTTTAGCTAACGCCGGGGGCATATACCTGAAAGCTGCAGTGTCATTACCTCATGGCGCCACTGTCACGAGTGTTATTGTTACCGGCAATACTTCTGCACAGAGCAAGACATGGGAATTATATGCTCTTAAATTATCAGATTGCACAAAGACGCAGATGGCTTACAATTATATCGGTTACGTAGATAATAGTATTGATGCGGCAGTGATAAATAACAGTTCATATGCTTATTTCTTACGTACATCATCTTTAGCTGCACTGGACGAGATATGGGGAGCATCAATCACTTATACACTTTAACATGCATAAAGTACTCATTTTGACTCAGATATTATGTATCATCCTGACAGGTGGCGGCATTGCCGTTGAGTTTGTTTTTCATGCCGAATTAGGCTTTATGGCTATCACAATAGGTAGTTTACTATTTTCAGTGACTACCAAATTAGAGAATTATTATTTAACCAAAAAGAAAGGAAAACATCATGGACACAAGTCTTTTTAAACTGATCAAAATGACTTACTCGGTCATTTTACGTCCGCTTGTTGTGGACAAGATAAAACAGAGTCCGACTCAGATCGACGACTTTGTGCTGAGTATCCTGGACAAATTATTCGATTACGATGGCACCGGCAAATAAAACACCGATACCCGCTCCGCCCCTGGCCGATCTAAGAGCGGAGACGGCGGCTCATCTGGAGAGTATCAAGGGAGAGCTGGACGAAGCTGTCAAGGATCTTGACGCGCTTGAATCTATCGGTCTGGACGTCACCAAGCTCCGGGAGCGTGTGGACTGGGGCTATAAAGCCCGGGAAGTCATCATGAAGCGGTTTGGCAAAACTCCATAAACCCCTCTCATGGATGACACAAAGATACTGGCGGCTCTGGAGTCAACTGATATATCTCTGAGGGCTTTCCTGGGCGGGCTTAATGAATCCACATCAGGGATAAGAAAGCTTATCAGGAGCTCTACAGCGCCTATGCTGGAAGAAATATCGGTAAACATATCGCGCTCTGAGACTCAGCTGACCAGGGTAATATCACTTATTGCCCAGGATGCCGAGTACAGAATTCTTAACGCTTATCATCATGCGTCACCGGGATTATTTGCTTTCCTGACAGTCATTTATAACTTTGTTGTCAAGGTCATTGAGATCATAACCGTCATCAATGAATTCGCTTTGCTGTTGACCGGCGAAAATATTGCTTACTGGCTCGATTATCTGATCCCAGGGTTTGAGGAGGCATGGAATGATATTATGAATAAGATCAGCGAGTTTTCGGCGGCTCTGGGCTGGGGTGTGGACGGGGTGCAGCATCTGATGAACGCGACTCATGCCGGAGCCGATCTCTGGGGCATGGTGACGGGTAAAGAAATGGACACCGTTAAGATGGAGAAATACAAGCGTACTGAGATACTGATGGACTCTTATTCAAAGGCTCTGTACCAGTGGCAAGCTAACCCCGGGGCTCAGATCTCCAAATATGCTGAGGAAGCCTCAGAGCGCATGTATTGGGGAGGTTACAGCTTTATTCATGATATAACCGATAAGCTGGGATCCTTCGGGGATAAAGCTGAGAAAGCCCTCACTGACATAGGTACTGTTACAAGTGAAGTATTGGCAATACGTAATGACATGCCCGCTTTCATTGCAAAAAATATACCCTCCGCGATCTGGGACGGGATAATGCGAGTGGACTTGGCTGTCAATGAGCGGATTCTTCCGGCCCTGACCGCTATTACTGACCGTATTGAGGAGCTGGACGCCGTACTGGAGACTTATAAAACTAAAGCACAGGAGCTGGCAGAAAAGCTGGCTCATCCCGGCGACCTGCTCTCTGAGATTGACAAGCTGCCGGATTATGCACGCAAGGAGCAACTGACTAAGATTGACAGCGTTACTTCATCATTACTAAAAGAAAGCAATGAAGCTGACTTTGCAGCCGCGGCCCCGGATCTGAGAGCGTTTGCCGTGATAGCTGCTGCTCTCTCCCAGCCTCCGCCGCCGCTTGGTTTTATGCTTCTGGAGCTCCCGGGACGATCACCGGGTATAGCTGCGGAGCCCAGGGAGACATGGTTTGTAGGTGATTACTAAAATATTAACATTTTTAAAACAGCAACGCTGTGGGACAAAAAGAAGAAGTGGACAGCCGTGTAGGTATAATACTCAAAGGTATAATTGATGGTATAAGCAGTGCTTTTGCAACCACTATGCCCGGCATATTTGCAACTGGGATTCAGAATTTCAGTGACGTTATTGTGAAAGGAGATATTACCCAATGGGATAAAACAGTGGATATGTGGGTGACAAGCGGTTATTGTGATACTGATACCGGTGGGGCGATAAAGGAGTGGGGACGTGCAACCGGATTAGTGGGTCTGTGGATGCGTACCGCCATACGTATTCAGATGATACAGCTGCTTATATCATCTACGCTGGACGTTGTAGGCCTTGACCGTCAGTATGACCTGATGAGCAAGACAACTCCGAATCCCGCCCCGGCGGATAACCTTGTCCGCTCTATGATCATTGACCCGGCACGTGCCACGGAGAACCGCGCACAGATGAAGCGTCTCGGTTACAGCGACACGCAGATTGACAATATCATCCTGAGTCATTATAATGTCGTCCCGGAGGGTGTTATCGCGACAAACTTTCTAAGGGGTAATATTGACAGTGATAAGATGTATGAGCGTATGCGGGAGCTGGGATATACTGATACCCGTATCAAGGAAATAATTCAGACCTGGACGCTGTACCCGGGCCCGCAGGATCTCTTTACTATGGTCGCTCATGAAGCTTTTGAGCCTGACATGTACGGCCCGCTTGGGCTCGCTGATGAATTTCCCTCAGAGCAGGTGCCGTGGCTGGAGGCTCAAGGTATCTCAAAGGAGTGGGCTATGAAATACTGGATTGCTCACTGGAATGAGCCGTCGCTGGAGCAGGGCTTTGAGATGTTGCACCGTGGAGTCATCACCCGTGAAGAGCTGGACATGCTGTTTAAGGTAGTGGAGATCCCAAAGTTCTGGCGCGACAAGCTAATGGCAATAACATACAATCCTTACACCCGTGTTGACGCCAGACGCATGCACGAGCTCGGAGTGCTCACCTCAGAGGAGCTGGTACAGTCATACCAGGATCTGGGCTATGACGCCGCAAAAGCCGTTAAAATGGCCGAATTTACTATAAAATATAATGCCGAGGGTGACAAACAACTTACACGGGGGGTGATCCTTGACAGCTTCCGCTCTGATCTTATCTCAAGGGCCGACGCTGAGGAGCTGCTGACCTCCAGCGGCTATGGTAAAGATGTGGCTGATTTTTACCTGACAAATGAAGAGTATAAGCAGGCTGTCGAAATACAGAAGCTGTATATAGGTATCCTTGAAGATCAGTATAAGCTCAGCATGAAGAGCGAAAATGAGACGCGCTCAGCTCTTTTGAAGCTCAATCTCCGCGGCTCTAAAATTGACGCTCTTATGGAGGAGTGGACGCTTGAAAAATATAAATACCAGGATCTCCCGACCCGCGATGAGCTTAACAGTATGCTGGTACAGAAAATCATCACTGAGGGTAACTGGAGGGAAGTGATGACCCGCCGCGGCTTCAGCTTTGAGCACCAGGAGTGGTATCTGAAACTGATCGAAAGGGCAGTAACTGTCTCCAGGGCCTTACCGACAAAAGCCGACATAACAGCCTGGTATAAAAAAGAGCTTATCAATGAAGATCAATTTCGCAGTGAAATGGCTCAATTAGGGTACTCTGACTATTATATTAATCTTTACTTAAACGCAATGTGATATGAAGCCAATAACAGAACTGGTACGCAACCTCTCAAAGACACACCGTGACCGTATTGAGAAGGCTACAAAGATGGCGGAGGCAATGATCAAAACCGCTGAAGCGGCTAAAAAAGCGGCTCAAAAAAAGTGAAGTTGTAAGGTATTACTTTGCCGTCCTTACCTATTTGTCCTTTGTCATACTTATGTTTAAGATGACGGGTTACGGGACTGATCTTAATTCCTGTCATCTGGCCATCGGTCAGACAAGCTTTTTGGCGCTGAAAGGAGTCATATTTAAATACTCCTGGCTCAATCTCTACAGCTGACTTTGGGATCCCTTTTATATGTTGCTCAATATTAGTCCGGTAATTCTTAGCCCCGTCAATCTGAAGCTCTGCAAACCGCTGCTGTATCTTCAAAGCACCCATGGCTGTATTATCTAATTTAGCTTTTACTTTCACAATATCGGGTGCATGAATTATTAAACTATCCGTGTCACAGTATAGTACAACGTCCCGCCCTACTGTCTTAATATGATCCCAGAGCTCCAGGCGGGCATTTTCAGTTATATGAGCCGATATAGCGGGGAATGAATGAAAACCCTCTCCCTCCTGATGGGTCATAATAATCTTATTCATCAGGCATGTCTCTGTCCACCAACCACCATATACACCGTCCCATATTTCGCGTCTTAAATAATCTATACCCGAGTTATTATCAACTATATCGGTGAGTATTTCCAGTTGTCCCCATTTACCATAGAGACTGTTATGCATATATTTACAGAGCTTGCTCATAATAACGTTATCGCTCCTCTGGTAAGTCTGCCGGATATCTGCATAATAATCAACATACCTGCTGAAAAGATCCTCCATTTCGTAAATTGAGGCCCTGATAAACTTTTTAACATATCCCTGTTTAACGGCATACCTCAGTCCGTTAGTACAAAGAAATGCATTAAACTGACCCGTCGGAAATATGAGCTTATTTTTATAACGAAAAGCAAAGGCAGGCTCCGGGGTGTCCAGCTCTACCTCTGCAATCATACCGTAACCTCCCAGCATATCAGTGTATTTCTGATCCTTTTCGCCGCTCATAATACATAGAAGCTTTGACGGGTAAAGATATTTTTTCATGACATGCGGGTACATCCCATTAACGTCCAGGATAATAAAGTCATCTCCGGTCACCTTGCCAATACGAAATGCCTCGGTACGGCCTCCCATATATGCGGCTCGCTCCAGATCGAAGGAGCGGGGCTCAGAGTGTATATAGATCTTTTTATCCATAAACCGGTAGCGATAGCTGGTAAAAGCCTGTGATGACTTTGTAAAGCCCATAGATCCCAGGTCATTATCCTTTATAAACTGCAAAAAATGCCATATCCCTCTCATTACTATTTCAGTATCACGGTAACAATAGTTTTTAAGTTGTGCCGCACTGGCTTTTTTGAAGATCATCTCCTTCTTTTCCAAATGTATCAGTGTACCCAGATCCTTTAATGAACAATCAAAATAGTTAGTTGTGCTGAGCGCCATAATTTTGACCTTGCCCTTAAGGATCCTCAGTATATAAGTAAGCCCTTTGTCATATAACCAGTCCAGCGTCCAACCCTTATCTGTGAAATACTGAAAAAAGCCTGCACATTGCAGATCGAAAAATATGTTATGACCGTAAATGATTATCTGCTTATACTTACAGGCTGTGATCTCAAAATATTTACAGTACTCGCTGGCGTTATCAAAAAACTCCTCCGTGATATTTTTATGCAGCGCTTTCTTGCGGCTCTCCCAAAGAAACACCCAGCCCAGGGTAAACTTCTGAAGCTCCGTAAAGTCCACTGTTTCAGTATGCGTCTCAGTATCGGTAAACAACATTACCTTTGGGATCTTGTGGCCCTTTAAAGGCTCAAGTAACCGCTGAGAGAATCCGTGCTCTTTCATAATATATCTTTATAACTTGTTATTACGGGTGTCAAAACGGTACTCCCATTCTCTCATTTTTGGTGACGTTAACCACTGTAATTGCCCCGTAATCATATTCCGGAGGCGAACCTTCTTCAACAGCATAGTCAGGAAACTTGTCGGCAAACTCGTCTACGGGCAAATTTTCATTATCATACATATAGCGATGAACCGTACTATATGTTTCAGTATCGGGATCATAAAGATCCACCTTAAAATGTACTAAATAATTATAAGGTTGCTTAAGCGCCTCCTTATTCATCCATGACTCAGGTACTCTCTGCCCCGCTTTAAGAGCTGTTACCCGAGTCTCATACTTAACCCGGTCAAATGCTTTGCGTATGTCAAACAGCATATCTGTACGACGGTAACTCACATTGAGCTCCTGTAAGTAATGAATGATCTGGCTGCCAGGTAGATTAAGTGGCACCATAGATTTAATGATGTTTAGGGCAACGGCCCGTATTAATGGCATATCTTTAGATTTTAACTCCAAATGTAAACAAATAAAAAGCCCTGCACAAACTATAAGCCTGGCAGAGCCCTTTCTTACAGACCCTCATTAAACTTGTCAAGGGTGTCAATAACAGCACTCAGAGACAGCATAATAACGGGTAAGTTTTCGTCAATGTACGGGCTTGTATCAGCGGCTAAAGCAGCCAGCTGAGTTGTGTGGATCTGTGCACGTTTAAGATCTGCCAGAGCCTCCTGCCCCTGCCAGCGTATCTTATTTCTTGTGCTTCGTGCCGTCATCCTTCTTAATATCCTCCTCAGTGTTATCAACCATGTCAGCAATACCAATCTCCTCCACACTAAAGCGGTTGACGCTCCGCCCTCCGGCAATCTTTTCCTTACCCATGTAGGTAACGGCATAAACCAAGCCCTTTGCCAGCTGAGGAGTGAACTCGCTGTCAGCTGAGCGACCCAGGGCAAACTTAACCAGCCCTGTGTCAGTCTCAAAAATATACTGGTTGTACTCGGTACCTCCCAGACGGCTCTGGACGGGATTGAAGCTGATAAAGGCCCCGATAATCTGCTGGCCTTCGCTCTCCCATTTAATGTACTCCGGCGTCAGCTGTTTAGTTGCTTTGCTTTTCTTTGCTGCTTCATACAGCTCCTGGTAACTCTTCATGATAGACCTCCAATTTTAAGTTAATACTACAATAAATATATAACAGGGTCAACGACCCTTAAAACACATAACCAATACCAATACACGGCTCCCAACGGAGTATATCAGTAGAGAAACACACCGCCAGACGTCTCATATAAACACTCAGACCAGCCTCAAATGACCATGGCCTGAGTATTATTTCATTCACCTGGATATCTCCGGGAGAACCTCTGTTAACACTATGATAATTCACCCCGGCAGACACGGCATACCTGGCCGGAGGATACGGTCTTAAGGGTATCAAAACACCTGAGCTGATCTTAATATGATCCCTGAGCCCGTATAACTTATAAAGCCCTCCGGATCCATAACTCACAGAGTTATAAAAACCCGGTAGTTGTACCACACTATCAGGATTTTTCAGCGGGTAATAATCCACCCGGACACCGATCCCGTAATCAACAGGCTGATGTAATAGATAGATAGCTCCCCGGGCCTCACACTTATTGATAACAATAAACAGTAACAACACCAGGATAATGAGATATATCATAACCCATAAACAACCCTTACTGAAATCCCTTTCACCGTTAATAACTTTCATGTCATTCATTTATTGATTTTGTAAACCGTCTCCCGGAGCTTTAACCTCCCTATACTCCAGCGATAAGGAGCCGGCTCTCTGGCCGTGTCTCTTAACGTCACATATTCAATATCCATACTCTCAACCCTGGCCCGGCATAACCTGCCCGTGGCAGGATGACTGCAGATAACTTCGTCACCCGCTTTAAGATCAGTCAGATGCTTTACCGGACTCAGATCCAACACTTGGTCACTGCCATTCACGTTAACCTTTATAATCATTGTCTTGCAGCTTTATACGTTCACGCCCATATCTTATCCTGTATAATAAATCCACTATAACCTCCTCCTGGGCCAACGCATAACGGTGACACTGCTCCAAACGCATCTCCGAGGGATAAACACCCTCCTCCCTGACATCCGCCAATATAGCCCCTTTAATAGCCTCCTCCCATTCTTTAAAAATATCTGATGAATATTCTTTACCCTTTATGCCTTCGTAATTAAACCTTACCTGGCTTGCATTTCTTCCGGTCATAATAGCCTCCTTGCTTTACGAACATTTATATAATAACCAGTACACACTTATCTCTCTCTACATCATACGTTACATACGTCTGGAAAAGCTCAGTAAATAACGGGATGATCTCAGTTGCATAAAAAGGGTCTGAAATCTTTGACGTGCTCCATACCACAACACGCTCCCTGGTCGCTTCATAATCAATATTCTTAACCCTGAATGCTCTAGTATGCTTGATAATCTTTTCTACTAATTCGCAATCTACTTTTGTCATAACTACTTTTATAAAAGGGCTGGTAGCCCTGATTAATAAATAACACTCACTTTCTCATTAAAAACACTACCGAGAAGCCGCTCTAACCTCTTCACCCTCTGTATGGTTAAATCAAACTCGCTGTTTAATACCACCATAGCCATACAATCACTATTCTCCAGGGCACTACGAATCCGCGCACCCTCAGCACTATACAAACTCGCTTTATCACTATCAATAACTATCTTCTTTACTACGAACACTTTATAAATTAACATCAGTACACCCCCTTTCATTTACCATACAAAATTAACCCCCAAATGTTAAAGGATATGTTAAGGAAATATTAAAATTTATTGATCAGTGTTAAAGTTTAACCCCGTCAGCACCACCACGCCACCCCGCAATACAGAAATATACCCGATGCGTGTGAATGCCACTCAGAAGCGATTTAAGCGCATGTTACCCTCCAGTGGACTTACACCACCTGCCGCGGACGTCCCGTGCGCCTGATAGCTGCGAAAAGCGCTTTAAAGGGGGCAGAATCACACACATGTAATAAGAGGAAGATAATAGGCTTTTACCTACCTGCGCTCGCGTCTCCTTTGCCATGTACTTTATCGCACCTACACCACCCTTAAAAAACGCTCTCTCACCAAGAGAGTAACCGGCATCCCTTAATGCCTGGTAACGCTCCGTTAACCTGCGGTGACCCTCAATGATCTCAGCAATCTCATC
>Ga0315279_10008265_pt1 | contig 12638 bp, 9 predicted proteins | sample YL17G06_20_MG_FD_203694 | JGI IMG/M metagenome (GOLD analysis project Ga0315279, IMG submission 203694) | Sediment microbial communities from Yellowstone Lake, YNP, Wyoming, USA - YL17G06_20 | ecosystem: Environmental > Aquatic > Freshwater > Lake > Sediment | place: USA: Wyoming | collected... | reverse complement strand
GTATCGTCCTGGCGAAGCTGGTCGAAGGACGGCCGGTCCTGCCGCGGTAACTGTGCCTCCAGCGATCTTAGCGGCCGCCTTCCGCGCACCTAAACTAAGTTATCTCGAAGCCGATACTCTCCTGGATGTCGATGAGGATCCGCGGTTTCAAGTGGTCCACAGACATTGCCCTGCCCGCGGCGTTCGTTGTTGTCTTTGTTTGGGGGCTGATTGGCGGAAGCCCGCAGGTGGCATTCTTGGGGGCAGTTGCGTTCGCGATCCAGCTTTTGTACATTGCGCGTCGCGTTGATCGGCTACGGTCTGATGGCTCATATGGACGACTTTTCCCCCCAGACTGGTACACATGGGTAGACCCAGCAGGTCTTGTCTTCGGGCTCGTGGGAGGAGTCGCCGTCATATCGGGCACGTTGCTTTTTTCCGGACAGGACCTGCTTGTGTCCTTGCTTGCAGGGGCGGCGTTCGCGGTCCTGTGGACATTGGCGATCGCGTGGTTTAGGGGTACCTTCACGCGGTAACTCATCCAGGGGAGCACGCCGACGTACTACCTGACGGACGGCCTCGGCTCGACGGCTCAACTGGCCGACGGCGCGGGCGCAGCGACGGGCACACCTGCGCCCTGCCGCCTGCGGGCTCGCCTACTTTCGCCGTCTTGGCGCCACGCGTCCCCTGCAGGCTACCAACCCGGTGGGGCGTCGGGGGTCCACATCATGGCCAGCAGGGCGTCGCCCCGGTCCCTGTTCACCGGCCGGAACACCTCCCACTCGTTCGGCTCCACCTCGACCTCGATACGCGGGTAGCCAATAGGCTCGCCCGCTCCGATGCAGACGAAGGTCTCTGGGTCGAAGGCGTGCACGCCGTACGCGTGGGCGATAGCCTGGCCTACCTCCTGCTGCCATGCCGTCGGGCGTACCCCCGGCTTTGGAACCCGCGCTGGGCTGAGGGTGATGATGCGCATGGCGGCGGGGTGGGCCATGCGCCCGCAGGACAGCCGGCGTGAGCTGTCCTCCACTCCGGCGGCTGCGAGGGCAAGGGCCTCCAGGTGGGTGAAGAGGCCTCGCCGCCGGAACCGGGGGGCGATGCAGCAGATGCCGGCGAGGTTGACGGCCTGCGCCGGCAGACGCGGCAGGTCCATGACCCGGCACTCGGCGACCGCGAAGCCGGCCGGCAGGCCCTGGTGCTCGGCGAGGGCCAGGTAGCGCAGCACCCGCAGCGACTTCTCGAGGAAGGCGCGGTTGGCCTGGCGGTAGTTCATCTCGAAGAGGGCGAAGATAGTCTCGAGGTCTTGACTCGATGCCTTGCCCGACTCGATCACCCTGAAGTCGAATGAAGAGAAGTCGCGGGCCTTCATGCTAGCGAGATCATACTCTGCGGTTGCCCTGCGCGCACACCGCCCTCGCGAAAGTGCTATGATCGCGGCCGGCGGCGCTGCGGTGGTACACAACACCACCGATCCAGGAAGGCGAAATGCCTGACCCCGTTCTGTTGGTTTCTTTGCTCGTCGTGGCGGCATCAGCCGGTTATGCGCTCTACCGCGGGTTTACTCCGTCGGCCCGGCCGTCTCGGCTTGAGGGCGAGAGAACCAAGAACCAATTGGCCGTGCTGGCGGGTGCCGGCAGCGTTTTCGCCCTAGCCCTCTACCTCGCCGACACAGATCAGACCATCTTGCTCCTACTCGGCGTAGTGGGGCTCGCTGCTGCGGGCCTGATCTACATGCGACCAGCCACAGGGGTGGTGCCGGCCGGAGAACGCCTCCGGCGCTACCGACTCACCGCGGTCGTGGCCATTGCCATGATCGCGGGGTTCCTCCTCATGGCGGCCAAGCCAGAGTGGTGGGAGCAGATCCTCTGGTACTGGGGTGTCGGTGGTGCTGTAGTGGTGGCGTTGGGAATAGCTCGAGAAATACTGCGTCGCCATTAGCTTCACACGCGCTTGCCCGCCTGCCACCTTCCCGCGCCCATCTGCTAACCAGATCATTCCCTTACACATTGACTGGGCCCCGCCGCCGGTGCTATCATCGCGACGAGGTGGCGAGGTAGAGTCTGAGGTCGCTAGCCCTGAGCCTGTTGTTTGGCGCAGCCCAGGGGCCAGGTGGCCTTAAAGGCGTTCCGGCGAAGCCGGACGACCCGAGACTTCCTCGCTATCGTCGTTTTCGCCCTGGCGCAAGCCAGAAGGCGGGGGCCATATGACGGACGACAACCACTCGGCCCTGCTCCGGCTCTATGAGCAGATCCGCGTCTGCCCCGACTGCGAACTGTCCGCTACGCGCACCCACGCCGTCCCCGGCGAGGGGCGCCCCGATGCAGAGATAGTCTTCATCGGTGAGGCGCCCGGCTACCATGAGGACCAGCAGGGCCGGCCCTTCGTGGGGCCCGCCGGCCAGTTTCTGGACCAGCTCCTGGCCTCCGTTGGCATGAAGCGGGAGGAGGTCCACATCTGCAACATCATCAAGTGCCGTCCTCCCAACAACCGGGATCCTCTGCCCAAGGAGATCCAGGCCTGCCACAAGTGGCTGGAGCAACAGCTAGAGCTCATCGGGCCGAAGCTCGTGGTCACCCTGGGCCGCTACTCGCTCGCCAAGTACTTCCCGAGCGAGCCCATCAGCCGCATCCACGGCCAGGAGCGGCGGGTAGGCGACGTGGTAGTGGTGCCCATGTACCACCCGGCGGCGGCCCTGCACCAGGCCAGCCTGCGTCGCACCATCGAAACCGATTTCAAGAAGCTGCCGGCGATCCTGGAGCGGGCCCGTCAGGCCAGCCCGTCCGGCGGGCAGGCGGACGCGCAACCACCGGTCCCGGAGCCGGAGCAGATGCGCCTCTTCTAGAGAGCACGGCGAGCATGGACAGAAAACGACTGCGCATCATACCCCTGGGAGGTCTCGGAGAGATCGGCAAGAACATGATGCTCTTCGAGTACGGCGAGGACCTCATCGCCGTCGACGCCGGCCTCATGTTCCCCGAAGAAGACATGCTGGGCGTGGACCTGGTCATCCCCGATATCTCCTACATCCTCGAGCATCCCCACGGCCTGAAGGCTTTCTTCATCACCCACGGCCACGAGGACCACACCGGCGCCCTGCCCTACATTCTCAGGCGCGTGACGGCGCCTATCTACTGCACTCCCCTCACCGCCGACCTCATCGCCGTCAAGCTGAAGGAGGCCCGGCTCCTGGACAAGACCGACCTGCGCCGGGTCCAGCCCGGCGAGCGGGTGCAAATAGGCAGCTTCGAGGTGGAGCCCTTCGGCGTGGCCCACAGCGTGCCCGACTCGGTGGGCCTGGCCATCCGTACGCCGGTGGGGACCGTGGTGCACACCGGCGACTTCAAGCTGGACCACACACCCGTCATGGGCCAGCCCACAGACCTGGCGCGCCTGGCCCAACTGGGCAGCGAAGGTGTCCTCCTCCTCCTCTCGGATTCGACCTACGTGGAGATGAGCGGCTACACGCCGTCGGAGCAGGTCGTGGGAGACGCCTTGCTCAACATCATGGGATCGTCGCCTGGCCGCGTCATCGTGGCCACCTTCGCCTCCCTCATCTCCCGCGTCCAGCAGGTCATCGACGCGGCCCATGCCACCGGCCGACGGGTCTTCGTCACCGGCCGCGGCATGCTCGACAACGTGAACATGGCGGTGGAGAAGGGCTACCTCACGGTGCCGGACGGCGTCCTCGCCGGCGTCGGCGAGCTGCGACGCCTCCCACACGACCAGATAGCCGTGGTCAGCACCGGCAGCCAGGGAGAGCCCACCTCAGCCCTCACACGCATGGCTAACCGCGACCACCCCCACATCAAGATCGTGCCCGGAGACACCGTAGTGCTTTCGGCCACGGCCATCCCCGGCAACGAGGCCCTGGTCTACAGGACCGTTGACAACCTCTTCCGGCTGGGAGCCCGCGTGCTCTACAACCGCATCGCCGATGTCCACGTGAGGGGTCACGCCGCCCAGGAAGAGCTGAAGATAGTCCTCTCCCTGGTCCAGCCTCAGTACTTTGTGCCCGTGCACGGCGAGTATCGACACCTGGTGCTCCACACCCGCCTTGCCCAATCCATGGGCATCCCTGAGGAGAACACCTTCGTCATGGTGGATGGCGATGTGCTTGAGATCGACGAAACGGGAGCCCGCGTGCGCGACCACATCTCGGCCGACTACGTCTACGTGGACGGCCTGGGGGTGGGCGACATCGACCACGTGGTGCTGCGGGACCGCCAGCACCTTGCCAGCGACGGTATGATCGTGATAGTGATAGCCGTCGACAAGCGCAGCGGCCGCGTCGTGGGAAAGCCCGACGTGGTTTCGCGGGGGTTTGTCGACGTGGAGGAGTCAGAGGAGCTTCTGGAGCGCACCCGCGACATGGTCGTGGCCGCCCTGGAAGGGGCGAACCACATCGCCGAGTCGGGCGTCATACACAGCAAGGTCAAGGAGGCTATCGCCAAGTTCCTCTATCAGGAGACGCGCCGGCGGCCCATGGTGCTACCGGTCGCCGTCGAGGTGTAGAGAGCCGGCAGCAGAGTCTGCCGGCCTGCCTGCCGTCAGGCAGGCGCTCAGGCGAGGCTAAGGCGGGGGGCCGCGCCAACTGGCAGGCGAGCTTGCCTAACGGAAGGCAAGCGCGACAAAAGGTGCCACAGGCATGGCCAAGGTAAGAAGTGCCCCCCACCCATCGGCCGGGCGTCCTCTCCCGCCTCCTCAGGCCGCCAGCCGGGCCGGCCGCCGCCGGCGGCCCCGTTTTGTCGGCCGGCGCCGCGGCACCACTTCCCCATTCGCCCTCATCGTCAACCTCCTCTTCCGCCACGAGACGCTGGGGGCTGCCCTGGTGATCCTGGCCGCCCTGTCCGTCCCCTGGCTGGTACCCTTCAGCAAGGGGGCATCCAGTATCCGCGACGACCTGGTGCAGGCGGTGGGCCTGTACGTGTTCGTGATCATCGTCCTCCTCGGCACCGTCGGATGGCTGGTGCTGCGCCGGAGCCTCCGTTCGACCCTGGCGCACTGGCAGTCCTGGCTGGCGGGAGGCCTGGGCGCCGTTTTCCTGCTGGGCCTCCTGGGCCTCTTCCGGCCCGATTGGGAGCTAGGCCAAACCTCTCTCTCTGAGGTAACGGCCGGCGGAGAACTGGGCCACGCTCTGACCTCGACCGGCCTGGGTATCCTGATCTGGCTGGCCTGTGGCGCCAGCGCGCTGGTCGTTCGCTGGCCCCGGACCTCTCGACACACGGTGGCTCGCAGCCCCCACGCAGCCGTCGTCGTCTGGCGCTGGCGCATCCCCCAGCGCGTGTGGAAGGGCCTCCAAGCGCTGCTCCAGACCATCTTCCCTACTCGCGCGGCGCCGCCGCCGAAGCCCCGCGTGCCCGTCGACACGCTGATGTGGGCACGCACGGCCGCCACCACGCTCCCTCCAGAGCCGGAGACGGTAGCACCGCCGGCACCGGCCGAGGAAGGCGGCGCGCCCTCCGACTTCGGCTGGCAGACAGAGCTGCCTCTGGCCGGTCAAGAGGATGCCGCTGCCGAGGCGGTACCGCCGCTGCCTCCCGCCGCGCACCTGCGGGAGCTTGAGGGCGGCTGGATGCTGCCACCCCTGGAGCTGCTGGCCGCCGTCGCTCCCCAGGAGGACGTGCGCCCGGACAACACCGCCCGCGCCCAGCTAATCGTCGACACCTTCACCAGCTTCGGCGTCGACGCCCGCGTGGTCCAGGTCAACGAAGGGCCTACCGTCACCCAGTTCGGCATCGAGCCCGGGTGGGACGTGAAGACACGCCTCGCCCCCGAACGGGACAGCAACGGCCGGCCGGCCCTGGATCGGGACGGCAAGCCGAAGATGGCGACGGAGGAGGTATCACGCACACGGGTGCGGGTCAGCCAGATCACCTCCCTGGCCAACGACCTGGCCCTGGCCCTGGCCACGCCCTCCATCCGCATCGAGGCGCCGGTGCCGGGCAAATCGGTGGTGGGCATCGAGGTGCCCAACAGCCTGACAACCCTGGTCACACTGCGCAGCGTCATCGAAAGCGCGCCCTTCCAGCGGCTGGGGGCCCGCTCCAAGCTGGCCCTGGCCCTCGGCAAGAGCGTCGCCGGGGAGCCGGTGGCGGCCGACCTGACGAAGATGCCTCACCTTCTCATCGCCGGGGCCACGGGCAGCGGCAAGAGCGTCTGCATCAACTCGATCATCGCCTGCCTCCTCATGCACGCCTCGCCGACAGAAGTGCGCCTTATCATGATCGACCCCAAGCGCGTCGAGCTCTCTGCCTTCGCCCGCATACCGCACCTGGCCTTCTCCTCCATCGTCGTCGACCTCGACAAGGTGGTGGGCACTCTCCAGGCCGTCATCCACGAGATGGAGTCGCGCTACCGCCGCTTCGCCTCCCTGGCGGTGCGTAACATCGACGCCTTCAACCGCCACCCGCGGGCGCCCTTCCGCATGCCCTACTGGGTGGTCATCATCGACGAGCTGGCGGACCTGATGATGGCCGCCCCCTACGAGGTGGAGCGCCAGATCTGCCGCCTGGCCCAGCTAGCGCGGGCTACCGGCATCCACCTGATCATCGCCACCCAGCGCCCCTCGGTGGACGTGGTGACGGGCCTCATCAAGGCCAATTTCCCCACCCGCATCGCCTTCGCCGTCTCCTCGCAGGTGGACTCGCGCACCATCCTTGACGGCGCCGGCGCCGAGAAGCTCCTGGGCCGCGGCGACATGCTCTACATGCCCACCGACGCCGCCAAGCCCAAGCGGCTCCAGGGCGTCTTCGTCTCCGACCAGGAGATCGACCGGCTGGTGAGCTTCTGGACCCAGGAGCGCTTCCGGGAGATGGAGCGCCCTGTCTACGACCACCTCCTGGAGGAGGCGAAGCCGGCCGTTGACGAGCTTACGGGCGCTGAAGACCCCCTGCTGGACCGGGCCCGAGAGCTGGCGGCTGAGCACAACCGCATCTCCACCTCTCTCCTCCAGCGCCGGCTGCGCGTCGGCTACCCGCGGGCGGCGCGGCTGATGGACATGCTGGAGGAGGAGGGCGTCATCGGCCCCGCCGCAGGCGGCAGTTCCCGCGAGGTCTATCTGGACCGCCAGGACCGGGACGAAGAGCTGTAGGGGCGGGCCTCGTGCCCGCCCACTGCACCGCCCGTCCCCTGTTCGGGCGACCGCGAGGGTCGCCCCTACGTTTCTTGGCAGTTACCTGCGGCCGGACCACCAGGACCTGGACGAGGAGCTGTAGCGGAGGCCTTTAGGCCTCCACTCTGCTCGGAGGTCTCCACCGCCTTGCCTCTGGCGCTGACGTGGCGGGCTGAAGCCCGCTGCCACATTTCCCGGACGATCGCCAGGCGCGAAGCGGGGGTTTGCTTGCCCCCCGCTCTCGAAAGAAGAAGGGCCCCGAGACGGGGCCCCCTCTGTATCCCTGCTAAGTGTGGTTCGGGCTAGGCGGCCACGCGGTAGAGAAGCACCGGTACCCGCGCGTCCCTGACCACGGCGTCGGCGACGCTCCCGAAGACCAGCCTGCCCAGATTGCGACGGGAGCGCGTAGCCATCGTGATGATGTCGCAGCCGAACTCGTCAGCGGTGTTCATGATCTCTTTCACAGGATCGCCGACGCGCACCTCTACGGAGGTGGATATCCCATGGTCCTCGAACCGGGGCGCGATGGTCCTCAAGTACTCATCCGCCTGGTACACCTCGCCTTCCACGAGCTTCCCGACGCCGCCCTTGGGAACGATGGCGCCCGTCTCTCCACCCCGCGTATCGATTACGCTCAGGAGCTTCACGTTGCAGCCGAAACCCAACGCTATCTGAACCGCCAGCGGCACGATCGATGCTGACCGCCGCGTACCGTCCAGAGGAACCAGCAGTCGCTTGAACACGAGTTCCCTCCTCTTGCGCCTGGAGTCTCTGACTAGTTTTCGGCAGGTCATCACTCATTCTGAAGAGGGGGCCGTACTACCATCGGCCTATCCGTTACCCACCCGCTGTCCCTTCTCCGCCAGCACGATCATGCGGCGGCTGTCCAGCGACACCCTCACCGCAGTTTCTCCACCAGGCGGCGGAAGCGCAGGGCCGCCTCCCTGTCTATGGGCCGGCCGTGGCCGAAGAAGGCCGCCTCGAAGTCCAGCGCCGCCAGCTTTCGCAGAGACTCTCTCGCCCGGGCGATGTCCTCGGTGAACCAGCCGATGGCCGGCCGCAGGCCGAAGATGTTGGCGGCGGCGTCGCCGGTGAAGAGGAGGCGCCTTTTCGGGCAGTAGAGGCAGATGGAGCCGGGGGTGTGCCCCGGCGTATGCACCACCCGTATGCCTTCGAGGGCGTCGATCTCATCGCCGTCCGCCAGTTCGCGGTCGACCCGTGCCGCGGGGGCCGGTCGCGCCATGCTCGCCAGCAGGGGCTTGAGCACCCCGCCCGAGGACGGGCCCGGCGGCGGCCGCTCGCCGCGCACGACGGGCGCGTCGAGGGCGTGGACCATCACCTGGGCGCCGGTGCGCTCTGCCAGCTCCGCCAGACTGCCGGTGTGGTCGCCGTGGTGATGGCTGATGACGATCTGGCGCACGTCCTGGGGCTTTCTGCCCGCCGCCTCCACGGCACGCAGCACCCGCTCGGCGCTGCCCTTGAGGCCGGTGTCGATGATGGTCACCCGGTCGGCGTCGATGGCCAGGTAGGCGCGGCCCATGCCGAGAGAATCGATGGTGTGGACGCCGGGGACGATCTCCATCTTCGGCAACCTCCGTTCTGAAGAGAGGGCAACCGCGAGGGCGGTCTCCCAGCCCCGTACCCCCGACCGGCGCGGGCGCGTCGGTTCGGGGCCGTCCATTGTGGCACCCCTGCTGCCGCGCAGGGACGCCGCATCACATCATATGTCGTATGATGAGGCCCGTGACCTGCCCGCGCGTTCTCCTTCCGCTCGCGCTCACTCTCCTGATCGCCTTCGTACTTCCGACGACGGGCCACGGCGATTTCTTCATCAGCGCATACAATAGCACTCTGGTACTTACTGATCATCCCAACTTCTACCAAGCCGTCGCCGACGAACCGACCGCCGTCTTCCCCACTGGCCTGTCCGGCGGTCCGTACGGCCCGGCCTTCTACTATCCGACCGCCGCCTGGCTCCTGACCCTGGACAAGCTCCACTTGGCGGACATTGGCGCCTGGACAGGACCCGGTGATGAGGCACTGCGCTCAGCCAGCAACATCTTCTTGCTGAAGCTGCCCAACCTGGCGGCGTACATCCTCACCGCCTTGGTGCTCATGAGGACCTGGGGAGGGAAGCGGGGAAGGACGGCAGCAGCCCTGTGGCTCGCCAACCCAGCAGTGATCCTGTTCTCGCTAATGATGGGCCAGAACGACGGTTGGACGGCCCCGGCCTCGATCACCGCTCTGTTCTTCGCCTTGCGCGCTGTCGAGGCGCGGCCCCTGGCTCTTGCTGGCCGCCAGTTGCCGCTACGCCTGCTGGCCATGCTCTCCCTGGCCATAGGAGCGGCGATCAAGCTGTCGCCCGTCCTCCTGGTGCTACCCCTAGCCTGGGTCCTGGGCCGCGGCTACCGCGAGAAAGGGCTCCTGGCCGCCGTCGGGCTGGGCGCGTTCGTGGTGCTGATATCGCCCTTCCTGGGCACTCAGTACTTCTGGGACCACGGCCTCTTGGGAAGACAGGTGGGACAGGTCCCCGACCTTCCGATGCAGGTCATGGCCCTTCTCTACTTCGGCTATCTAGGCATGGTGATGCTGGCTGCCCGGAGGGACACTCAGCAGCTTCGCGTGCTGCTGCTCTCCTTCGTGGCTATCCACGCCCTGCTCTTTCTGTTACCCGGATGGAACCCCCAGCGGGCGGTGCTCTTTGTCGCCGCTCTCTGCGTGGTTGTGCCCGTGCGGCGGTTGTTCCTGGCTCCCTACGCTCTGGTGACCGCCATGGCCCTCGTCCTGGCGCTTGAACATGGCAACGAGCTGGCAAGCGGCCTGTTCGAGCCGCTCACGGCGCGGGTGCTCCTCATCCCGCCCCTGTTCAATACGGATCGCATCGAGCCGCTCCACTCCTTGCTCCTCGCGGCGGGCGGGATGGCATGGCTGGCGGCCCTTGCCAGCCTCTGGATCGCGAAGTCGCCCAGACCGGCGGCCTATCCTGGGCTGACAGTGATCTCGACCCTACTGGCAACTTCCCTGGTGGCCTTCCTGGCCGCGTCGATGTGGCTGCTTCCCGACGGCGTGAAGGCACCCCCGTATACCACAGTGGCACGTCCGGAGGCGGTGGCCGCAGGCGACGCCTTCAGCTTCACCTTCATCCCGTCGCAGGACGACCTGCGGGCCGTCACCTTCTGGGTAGAGGCGGGCCAGGCGCCCGCCCGGGTCCTGGCGACGGACGCCGATGGCAGACGCCTCTACTTCCAGGCCGCGCAGCAACTGGTCCCCGGCCCCAACCGAGTGGACCTGGGCCATGTCGAGGAAGCGCGCGGCAGGGCCTTCCGCGTGTCCCTGACACCTGCCCGTGCCCTCCAGATGCGGATGGTGGAGGTTCCGCCGGCGCTTGCCCTCTCCTCGGCTGAGCTGAACGGCTCGCCGCTGACGGGAACCGCCGCCTACACCCTGGACTACAGGACAACGTGGAGCGGTCTGCTGGGGGATGCTGGGCACCACCTGCGGAGCGACTGGCGGGTGCTGCTTGCCAGCCTCGTTGTCTGCGGCGCCGCCTTCGCGGGACTAGGTCTTCTCAGACGCTGCGCCTCGGCGGAGAATCAACCATCGTGACCTGGTGGGCACCGATGGTCAGGTAGGCCCGGCCCACATAGTATAGGAGGTCGATAGAAGACGCGCCTAGCCGCCGGCGTCGAACGGCGGGACCTGCACCTCCAACTCCGGCAAGCGCGGCCCCATCTCGCATCCCCCGTGGCCCTCGATCCCCGTGAAGAAGACAAGCCTCCCGTCTGAGAGCCAACGTGGTAGTGAGTGAGCGGGGTCCCACCCCGGAGAGCGGTTTTCCAAGGAGATGTCCAGGACGGGTACCGCCAGCCCCGACTCCAAGTCAAGAACCATCAGCGGGCCCTGAACGCCTCCCACCTGCCCGCCCGGGTATGTGGGACGGCCCAGAAACGCCGCGACGTCCAAATCTCTGGGGGACGGCTCCACGAAGAACGCCCCATCGGCTGCTTCGAGACGCCGCACTGAGGCGCCGTCGGCAGTGACCACAAACCAGCCGAAGTCATCGGCGCGCTGACCGCGTACAATAAGCGAATGCCCGTCCGCGGTCCAAACCTCCCCCCAGCAGGCGGAAGCGCCCCACAGCCGAAAGCGGATGGCGCCCGTACCTGCGTCCAGCACGTACACGGCGTCATTGCGGCCCGGATAGACCTGGCCTTCAATCTCCTCGGGCAGCGGAAACGCGTGCACACTGACAAAGCGGCCATCGGGCGACCAGCGCACGTTGGCCAGCGATGAGCCTGGGATGTCAGTTGACCACAAGAGCTGTCCGCGCAGGTCGACGGCTGCGAGAGTGGTCCCGGAGGCCAAGGCGAACCGTTCCCCGGCCGGCGACCACGCAACAGGAAGGGAAGCGCGTTGGCCATCCCCGACCTGGACGATGGTAGGTTTGTCGAGTTCAGGGCTGACAAGATACACAGATTGCGCGCCGCTGGGGTAGCCCGTCGTTGCGTCAGGGTAGGCCCAAATCACTAGCGCATCACCAGATGGCGACCAGGCAGCGCCGGGGTGAAACGATGTCTTGCCCACCCAACCCTGCCCCTGCAATGGCACCCCAAGCGGCTCGGACTGGCGGCCACAGGATTCACTCGTCCGCTTCTCCATTCCCGCTGGAGTCTGCACGAGAAAGTACCGCCCGTCTGGGGAGAAGGCGCTAGCCCACCCCGAGGCCCCTTCAAGTTGGCAGACGGCACCGGTAGTCGTGTCCAAGAGGTGCTGGCCGTACAGTATGTAGCGCCCGTCCGGCGAGACCTGCGCAAGAGGGGCGATGTCGATTCCCAACTCCCAGCCTTCAGTCGCGCCGGTCTCCAGGTCGACATAGAACACCGCGCCTTCGGTGGTGATGGGCTGCCCCGGCTCTATCACGATGTGTCGTGGCGTCAGGGTCGAAACGGTGGGAGTTGGCGGGGCAGGCGAAGGCACTGCGGCCGTATCGACAGAGTCGGACAAAGCTGCTGGAGAAGAGCCGGACGGCGGGCTGGCTTGACCGCCGCCGCACGCCATGCCAAGCGCCACGCCTAACACAATCAGGAACACCACCTGAGGGTGGGGCCTCCAGCGAAGCGCTACGCGCGTTCTACCGCCCGTCATCTCACTACCGTCTCCCGTACCTTCTCCCCGTGCGCACCCGATTGCGCCAGGAGTCGCCCGGCGAGCGCTTCTGGCGGCCCGTTTCGGCGGCGCCGTAGGCCGACTTGGCGAACTCGTGGAGGGCGTCCTCGCCCGAGATGAGCTCCTTCCGCAGCTCGATGATCTGGTCGCGCAGGAGGGCGGCCCGCTCGAACTCCAGGCCCCGCGCCGCCTGCTTCATCTGCGACTCCAGGTCCTTCACCAGCCGCGCGATCTCGTCCTTGGGGACGGCGCCGGCGACGCGGTACTCGACCCGCTCCTCGGCCACCTTCTTCACGTGGTCGGTGATGTCGCGGATCGCCTTGCGGATGCCCTGAGGCGTGATGCCGCGCTCCTCGTTGTAGGCGACCTGGACGCGGCGGCG
>Ga0315279_10008264_pt1 | contig 12641 bp, 11 predicted proteins | sample YL17G06_20_MG_FD_203694 | JGI IMG/M metagenome (GOLD analysis project Ga0315279, IMG submission 203694) | Sediment microbial communities from Yellowstone Lake, YNP, Wyoming, USA - YL17G06_20 | ecosystem: Environmental > Aquatic > Freshwater > Lake > Sediment | place: USA: Wyoming | collected... | reverse complement strand
TTGACCGAAAGGTGGCGCACCGGGCCGCATACCTGCGGGCTCGGCTCGGCCTGCGACTCGATGATGCCTTCATCGTTGCTACGGCTGTGGAGGCCGGTTGTGATGCTCTTGTGGGCAATGACGCCCTCTGCGCCCGTCGTGTGACGGACATCCCGTACGTCTACTTAGACGAAGCCCTCTCCTGACCGGCGGGCCGATTCGAAGTCGGCGCGTGAGTCAGGCGACTAGAAAGGCCCCATCATGGGCATGACCATAGCCGAGAAGATCCTGGCCGCCCACTGCGACCGCCGCGAGGTGCAGTCGGGCGACCTCATCAACTGCCGGGTGGACTTCGTCATGGCCAACGACGTGACGGCGCCCCTGGCCATCCAAGAGTTCCGCAAGCTTGGCGTCTCCCGCGTCTTCGACCCGCAGCGCGTCGCTCTGGTGCCCTCCCACTTCATCCCCAACAAGGACATCCAGAGCGCCCAGCAGGCCAAGGTGATGCGTGAGTTCGCCCGCGAGCAGGGCTGCGTCTACTTCGAGCAGGGGCAGGCCGGCATCGAGCATACCCTGCTCCCCTCGCGGGGCTACGTCGTCCCCGGCGACGTCTACGTGGGGGCCGACTCCCACACCGTCACCGTCGGCGCCCTGGGCGCCTTCGCCTGCGGCATGGGCTCCACCGACGCCGCCATCGCCATGGCTACCGGCGAGATCTGGATGCGCGTCCCGCCTACCCTCCGCTTCATCTACCACGGCCGCCTCAACCGCTGGGTGGAGAGCAAAGACCTGATCCTCCACACCATCGGCCAGATCGGGACCGACGGCGCCCTCTACGCCGTCATGCAGTTCGAGGGCGAGACCTTGCGCGACATGTCGGTGAACGCCCGCTTAACCATGACCAATATGGTGGCCGAGGCCGGCGGCAAGGCCGGCATCATGCCCGTCGACCAGGTGACACTGGACTATGTCCGGCCCGTCGCCCGCCGCCAGTGGACCGTCTACGAGCCGGACCCTGACTGCCACTACGGCACCACCTACGAGTTCGACGCCTCCAAGATCGAGACGACGGTGGCCCTGCCCTTCAGCCCCGGGAACGCTGTTCCCCTCTCGGAGGTGGTGAAGCAGGACATCAAGATCGACCAGGTCTTCATCGGCTCCTGCACCAACGGCCGCCTGGAGGACCTCCAGCAGGCGGCGGAGATCATGCGGGGGAAGAAGGTGGCCCCCTGGGTGCGCTGCATCGTCATCCCGGCCACCCAGGACATCTACCTTCAGACCCTCAAGAACGGACTGGCCGAGCTCTTCACGGAGGCCGGCTGCGCCTTCAGCACCGCCACCTGCGGCCCCTGCCTGGGTGGCTACATGGGCGTCCTGGCCGAAGGCGAGCGCTGCGTGAGCACCAGCAACCGCAACTTCCGCGGCCGCATGGGCCACCCCAACGCCGAGGTCTATCTGGCGAACCCGGCCGTGGCCGCCGCCGCCGCCATCGCCGGGCGCATCGTGCACCCGGAGGAGGTGCTGTAATGCCCCTTCGCGGACACGTTCACAAGTACGGCGCCGACGTCAACACCGACGCCATCATCCCCGCCCGCTACCTGGTCACCACGGACCCTCAGGAGCTGGCCCAGCACTGCATGGAGGACGAAGACCCGGAGTTCGTCCGCCGCGTCCGGGCCGGCGACATCATCGTCGCCGACACCAACTTCGGCTGCGGGTCATCGCGGGAGCACGCGCCCATCGCCATCAAGACGGCCGGCGTGAGCTGCGTCGTCGCCAAGAGCTTCGCCCGCATCTTCTACCGCAACGCCATCAACCTGGCGCTGCCCGTCCTGGAGTGTGCGGAGGCCGTCGATGGCAGCGAGTCCGGCGACGAGCTGGAGGTGGACCTGGAGTCGGGCGCCATCCGCAACCTGACCCGCGGCACGGCCTTCCAGGCCAAGCCCTTCCCCGACTTCATGCTGGAGCTTCTCCAGGCCGGCGGCCTCGTAGAGTACACCAGGCGCCGGCTGGCGGAGAAGGCGTGAGGCGTCTCGGACTCGTTGCGGACGTTTGCGACGTAGGGGCAGAGCCGTAGGGGCGTAGCTTCAGCTGCGCCCGCTCTGCCCAGGGCCGACCTTCCGCCTGTGGCGGACCCGCCTGCGGCGGGGAAGGTCGGCCCCTACGAGGTGGTCGGCGACTGCTTCGCTTGCCTAGAGGGCTAACGGTCGTCAACTATCCAGATTGACTCTGAGGGTTGAAACCCTCAGCTTCGGCGAAGCTGCGGATTTCAATCCGCAGGAGTGGTTTATCTGGTTCGCGACCTGAAGCCCCCCCTACTCGAACACCACCGTCTTGTTGCCGTAGACCAGGATGCCGTTGCGGAGGTGGAGGTTCACCGCCCGCGCTAGCACCACCTTCTCCAGGTCCCTGCCCTTGCGGAACAGGTCGCCTACCGAGTCGCGGTGGCTCACCCGCGCCACGTCCTGCTCGATGATGGGCCCCTGGTCTAGCACCTGCGTTACGTAGTGGGCTGTCGCTCCGATGATCTTCACTCCTCGCTCGTGCGCCTGCTGGTACGGACGCGCACCAGCGAAGGCGGGCAAGAACGAGTGGTGGATGTTGATGATCCGGTTCGGGTACCGGTTCACGAGCTCGGGGCTCAGGATCTGCATGTAGCGGGCCAGGACCACGAGGTCGATCCGCTGCTCCTCCAGCTTCTCGAGGATGCGCTTCTCCTGGGCCGCCTTCGTCTCCGAGGTCATCGGGTAGCAGCGGTAGTCCACGCCGAAGCTCTCCGCGACGGGTTGCAGGTCCGGGTGGTTGCTTAGCACCAGCGGGATCTCGGCCTGGAACTCTCCCGTGCGCTGCCTCCAGAGCAGGTCGTACAGGCAGTGCTCCATCTTGGACACGAAGATGGCTATGCGGGGCACGTAGTCTGAGAACCGCAGGTCCCAGGTCATCTCGAAGCGGTCGGCGATGGGACGGAACGCGTCGGCGATATCCTGGCGGGGGATGCCAAAGCCCTCCAGCTCCCATTCCACCCGCTGCAAGAAAACGCCCTCTTCCTGGTCGGTGTGCTGGTCGGCGTGGATGATGTTACCGTTGTTGCGGTAGATGAAGTCCGACACAGCCGCCACCAGGCCTCTCCGGTCCGGGCAGGATATCAGCAGAACCGCCGTGATGTCTTTGTCGTCCATCTTTCGTCGACTTACGAGGATTATACCAGCGTTTTCGCAAGCGCCTAGCGGATCGATGTGGAGGGCTAATGGTCATTGACTAAAGAGTGCGACAGTGGCGGTTGGCCACCGTAGGCAGACCTAAAGGTCTGCAGCTACGGAACTGAGGGCAGGCAGGGTCGTAGCTGCAGGGCTTCAGCCCTGCCTTGTGTCGGGTTATTTTGTTCATGACCATAGGCCCTCCGCTACGGACTTGAAGGCTACCGCTCACAGCGGCCGATATGTTATGGTAGGGGTCGATTATGTCCGGCACTACATCGATGGCCACCCCCCGGGAGGTAACAACAAGCCCCCGACTCGCTCGGGGGCGGGCGATCGGCATCGCCTCCGCGCCCATCGCCTGACATTTCATCCATTACCCCACAAAGGGAGGCACCCCAGATGCAGGTCGAACTCTACGACACCACACTCCGCGACGGCACCCAGATGGAGGGCATCTCCCTCTCCGTCGAGGACAAGCTCAAGATCGCGCGCAAGGTAGACGAACTCGGCGTTCACTACATCGAGGGCGGCTGGCCCGGCTCCAACCCCAAGGACGCCGAGTTCTTCGCCCGCGCCCGCAGCCTGAAGCTGGCGAACGCCCGCCTCGCCGCCTTCGGCATGACCCGTCGCGCCGGCGCGCAGGCCGAGACCGACCCCAACCTGCGGGCCCTGCTCGACGCCCATACGCCCGTCGTCACCATCGTCGGCAAGGCCTCCGAGATGCAGGTGCGGGACGTGCTGGAGACCACTCTGGAGGAGAACCTGGCCATGATCGCGGAGTCCATCCGCTACCTGAAGGGTCAGGGCTGCGCCGTCTTCTTCGACGCCGAGCACTTTTTCGACGGCTTCTTCGCCAACCCGGAGTACAGTCTCCACTGCCTGCGCGTCGCCGCCGAGGCGGGCGCGGACTGCCTCGTCCTCTGCGATACCAACGGTGGCACCTTCACCACCCGGCTGGCGGAGGCGGTAAGGGCGGCCCACGAGGCCGTTTCGGCGCCCCTGGGCATCCACGCCCACAACGACGCCGACGTGGCGGTAGCCAACAGCCTGGCCGCCGTCGAGGCCGGCTGCACCCACGTCCAGGGGACCATCAACGGCTACGGCGAGCGCTGCGGCAACGCCAACCTGATCAGTATCATCGCCGACCTCAAGCTAAAGATGGGCATCGATTGCGTCAGCGAGGAGCAGCTAGCCCGCCTGACGGAAGTCTCGCACTACGTGAGCGAGATCGCCAACATGGTGCCCAACGACCACGCAGCCTACGTGGGGGTGAGCGCCTTCGCCCATAAGGCAGGGTTACACGTGGCCGGCATGGTCAAGTCCGAAGCCGCCTACCAGCACACCTCGCCGGAGCTCGTCGGCAACGAGCGACGGGTCCTCGTCTCCGAGCTGGCCGGGCAACGCAACATCCTCAGCAAGATCAAGGAGCAGGGCATCGACGTTGAGCTCGGCACCGAGGAGGCGCGCCGCCTGCTGGAGCAGGTGAAGCTCATGGAGAGCCGGGGCTACCAGTACGAGGGCGCCGAGGCCTCCTTCGAGCTGCTGGTGCGCCGCAGCCGGCCCGGCTACCAGCCGCCCTTCGAGCTGGAGGACTTCTGGGTGGTGGAGCGCCGTCGCACCCGCCCCGGAGCCCGCGACGAGGGCGATATGCAGGCCGAGGCCATGGTGAAGGTCAGCGTCGGCGGTCAGCTTATACAGACCGCCGCCGATGGCAACGGCCCCGTCAACGCCCTGGACGCCGCCGTGCGCAAGGCGCTGCTGGAGTTCTACCCCAGCCTGACCGCCATCAAGCTCGTGGACTACAAGGTGCGCATCATCGACAGCGCCGCCGGCACCGGCGCATCCGTGCGCGTCCTCATCGAGTCCACCGACGGCGAGGAGTTCTGGCGCACCGTGGGCAGCTCCACGGACATCATCGAAGCCTCGTGGCTGGCCCTGGCCGATAGCCTGGAGTGGTGGGTCATGCACCGCGAGCCCCATAACAGGTCTATCGCCAGTCGCAAACCGCCCAAGGCCTGATCTGACCGCTCCGGATCTCTGAGGAGGCGTCTTATGGCTGCACCCGCCGAACCGCAAGCCCGCATCCAGTCCGACATCGAGGCGCTCTGCCGCTTCGAGCGCGGCTCCGCCTCGGAGGGGGAGCAAGAGGCGGCCCGCTGGGTAGCCTCCCGCTTCCAGGAGATCGGCCTGGAGCCCGAGCTGGAGACCTTCCATTTCTACCCGGAGTACTGGAACGTCTGGGGCGCCCACATGCTGGGCGCCCTGGGCGCCTGGCTGCTCCTGGGCCGGGGTGGCCGCCGTCGACGCCTGCTGGGAGCGGCTGCAACCTCCTTCCTGGCCGCCTCCTTCTGGGGCGACGCCGCCGCCCGCTATCACTGGCTGCGCCGCCTCTTCCCGGCCCGACCATCCATCAACGTCCTGGCGCGACTGCGCAACCCTAAGGCGCAGCGGCTGCTCATCGTCTCCACACACGTCGACACCGCCCATTCCGGCTTCGTGTTCCATCCTGCCCTCCTGAGCTGGCGCCGCCGCCGCTACACCGACGGCGAGATGCCGCCGATGCTTATCCTGTCCTTCTGGGGGCTCCTCTCCCTGGCCGGCGCCTCCACTCTCCGCGCCATCGGCCTGCCGCGGGCCCTGGCAAAGATGGTCGCGATGCCCGGCGCCGTCCTCTCCGCCGTCACGGCGGGCTTCCTGGCTGACATCCGCCGCAACCCCGTGGTGCCCGGCGCCAACGACGACGCCTCCGGCGTCGGTACCGTCCTCGCCCTCGCCCAGGAGCTAGCCGCCAGCCCTCCCACCAACCTGGAGGTCTGGTTTCTGGTTACGGGCTGCGAAGAGGGTATCCTGGGCGGCATGTACGCCTTCCTGGAGCGACACCACGCCGAGGTGGAGGGCCGCCGCCCCTTCGTCCTGAACCTGGAGATGCTGGGCTCGGGGAAGCCCGTCTACACGGAGGCCGAGGGCTTGGTGGCTCGCTTCGGCTTCGACCCCGAGGCCGTCTCCCTGGCCGCAGAAGTGGGCCGCGAGCCCGAGTTCGAGGGTGTCGAGGGCAACACAAATCCGGTCACGACCGATGCCCTGGTGGCCCACCACCACGGCTTCCCGGCCATCACCATCATGTCCCTGGCCGCCGACGGCCGTTCCCCGCACTACCACTGGCTTAGCGACACGCCGGAGAACATCGATGGCGCCTCGCTGGAGCGCTGCTACCGCTACCTGCGGCGCATAATCCAGCGCCTCGACGAGAAAGCCGGGTAGGGGCGCCCCTCGCGGGCGCCCCCTTGCGGGCAGGGGCAAGCCCTGCCCCTACACGTCCGGTGCTGAGGGTTTCAACCCTCAGAGATGGATCTAGGCAGTAGGGGCGCCCCTCGCGGGCGCCCCCCTAGGGGCAGGGGCGAGCCCTGCCCCTACACGTCCGGTGCTGAGGGTTTCAACCCTGAGAGATGGATCTAGGCAGTAGGGGCGCCCCTCGCGGGCGCCCCCTTGCGGGCAGGGGCGAGCCCTGCCCCTACGCGTACGGTGCCATCGATACGGCCCAACACCATAAAGGGGTGCCCTCTCACGAGGGCACCCCAATCGTTCTGCACCCAGGCCGTCTAATACCCGTTGGCGAAGGGGATGATTGCCTGAGGCACTTGGGGCTGTCCCCGGTACAGGCCCTGCCCTGGCACCATCGGCATCAGCGGACCCATGCCCGGCCGGTTGCCCAGCTCCACCTGTATGCTCAGCTCATCGCTGCCCCGCTGGACCCGCACCGACACCGAGTCGCCGGGGTCGTGGTCGAGGATGGCGTTTCTGGCCTCTTCTGCGGTCTCGACCTGCTGAGTCCCGATCATCAGGATGACGTCACCGCGCCGCAGGCCCGCCTTCTGTGCCGGCCCCTCCGTGTCCACTTCGACGATGGCCACGCCATGATCGCGGGCCAGGCCCAGCTCCTTCTGCATCTCCGGTGTGATATCCGCCAGGCGCACTCCCAGGTAGGGCTGAGCCATGTGGCCAGGAAGCAGCGGCTGCTCCGGCAGCGCCTCGGCGCGCCGGCCAAGGGTGACAGTCACTTCCTCGTCCTGGCCGTCCCGACGCACGCCGAAGGTCACCCTGTCACCAGGGCTCTTGTTCTCCAGGGCGCTTCGAACGTCGTCCACGCTTGTGACGGAGCGGCCGTCCACGTCCGTGATGACATCGCCCTTCCTCAGGCCGGCGTCGTCGGCAGGACTTCCGGATATCACCTGCGTGACACGCACTCCGCCGCCATCGGGCTCCTCGACCAGCACCAGCCCCACGAAGGCTCGCCCGAGCCCCGGCGCCTCGATTTGAGGTTCACGAGGGACAACCTCGACACGGACGCTCCTCTTCACATGGCCCTCGCCGAGGGCGGCCGAGGCGGCGAAGAAGCCCCCGGCCGCGGCCAGCCCCAGGGCCAGCACGGCCAGGGGCAGTAGCAACTCTTTCCTCAAGACACACCTCCTCTTCCGCCCGCCAGGTCAAGGATAGCACGCCGCATCCGCCGAAAGGCAGGACGAAGCCAGCGGCGGCGCGTCGCCCCGCCTCCTAAGAATATACGTCGCAGCGGCGCGCCTGGCGCTACATCGTGTTGTCAGTGCGCGGGGCCTCTGCTATACTCCTGCCGATTGATGGACGGGGAGGTGGCTAGTGGAGATCGGTAACTTTCCCAAGTGTCAGAAGTGCAAGCTCGGTGACCTGGTTCCCCTGTCAGACTTCGGCAGCCAGGGGGCCGCGATTCACTTCAAGGCCTGGGCCTGCACGAATCCAGACTGCGGCTTCAACATCAAGATCCGCAACGGCGACCTCTACATCGACGAGCCCATCACCAGCGGCGCCCTGCACAGCCCCCGCTACCGTTAGGGCGCTCGGACCCCTCGCCAGATAGCATGCAACCGCCTCGCAGAGGCGGCTGCTTTCTCCTCCTACAGCCGGCGACTGGCCGACGCGCCCCTAACCGGCCGCGCGCCTGTGCCTACCTGCCGATTCCCAGGTAGAGCATCCCCTTCGCCTCCACCTCGGACCGCGACAGGGCGTTGCGCCCGTCCAGCACCGCCCGGCAGCCCACGAAGGCGCCCAGGTCCAGGTCCCGATACTGATCGTGCAGGGCCTGGATCACCACGGCGTCCACCTGACGCGGCGGGAAAGGCTGCGCCGGTCGCAGGCCCGCCGCCTCCACCTCGCGGGCGCTGAAGAGCGGGTCGTGCACCAGCGCCGTAGCACCGCGCGCCTCCAGCTCTCGGGCCAGGGCGAAGGCGCTGGAGCCGGCGGCCTCCTTCACGTTGGGCCGGTAGGCCAGGCCCAGGATAAGCACGGTGCGCCCTCGCAGGCCGCCCAGCGCCTCCTCCAGCCTCCCGACGCCGTAGGCCGCCATGCTGTCGTTGACTTGACGGGCCATCGCCGGCAGGCGCAGGGGAAAGCCCTCGTCCATCAGCAGGTGCGGGTTGACGGGGATACAGTGGCCGCCGACACCGACGCCGGGCTGGTGCAGGTGCGAGTAGGGCTGGCTGTTGGCGGCCGCGAAGGCCTCGACAGCGTCCAGGCCGCGGCGGTCGGCGTAGACGGCCAGCTCGTTGGCCAGGGCGATGTTCACATCGCGATAGGTGGTCTCGGCCAGCTTGACGAACTCGGCCGTCTCGGCGTCCCGCACCGCCATCACCCTGGCATCCAGCGCACGATGGTAGAACGCGGCAGCGGCGTCCCGGCTCGCCTCGTCGATGCCGCCCACGACCTTCGGGTATCGCCTCAGGTCGGCGAAGATGCGTCCCACCGACACCCGCTCCGGGCTGTAGGCGAGGCGGAAGTCCGCCCCCATGCGCAACCCCGAGGCCTCCAGCGCCGGCCCCAGCCGGCCGCGGGTGGTGCCCACGGGCACCGTCGTCTCCAGAATGACCAGCGTGCCGGGCCGCAGGCCGCGGGCCACGGCCGCCGCCGCCTCGTCGAGGCGGGAGAAGTCCGGCCGCCGGTCCGCTGTCAGGCCCACGGGGACGATGACCACCACCACCTGGGCATCTCGGACGGCGGCTGCTGTGTCGATGGTGGCCTCCAGGCACCCGGCGGCCACCGCTTTGCGGACCGACCGCGCCAACCCCTTCTCGCCGGGCAGGGGGCAGCAGCCTTCCCTTACGTCCGCTACCAGTCCGGCGTCCGGGTCGCAGCCGATCACCGACAGCCCCTTCGAGGCGTACTGGGCCGCCAGGGGAAGCCCGATCTTGCCCAGACCGACAACGCACACCCTCACGGCGCTCAGACCTCGCTCCTGCCGATGGGTTGGGCACCCACCTGCACCACGTGCCCTGTCCGGCCCGACTCCACCAGGCGAGTCGCCACCTCTACGGCGGCCAGGGCGTCCTGCGCCGGCACGGGGGAAGGCGACCCTCGGGCCACCGACTCCACGAAGGCCTCCAGCTCCGCCCGCAGCGGCTCCTTCTTCTCGACGGGGATGCGGGTAATAGCCCCCTCACCTCCGCCTGTGAGGGCGGGGCTGGGCCCCTCGCCGGGCAGGCACGCAGCCCCTGCCGATTCCCTCTCGTAGAACACGAGCTCCTGGGTCAGGTAGTCCACCACGAACATGCCCGCTTCGCCCACCAGGGCCAGGCGCCGCACCTTGGCGGGGGTGAGCCAGTTCACCTCCAAGAGCCCCACGACGCCGCTGCGGAAGCGCATCACGGCCGAGAGCAGGTCCTCGTGCTCGGTGCGGAGGCCAGCCTCCGTTTCGGCATAGACGCGCTCCACCTCCGAGGCCAGCAGGAAACGCATGACATCGATGTCATGGGTAGCCAGGTCCTGCACCACACCCACGTCGCGGATGCGCTGAGGGAAGGGGCCCACCCGCTCGGCCCGCGCCAGGAAGACACGGCCCAGCTCACCCGCCTCCAGGCGCCGCTTCAGCTCCTGCACCGCCGGGTTGAAGCGCTCGACGTGGCCGACCATGAGCTGGCAGCCGGCCTTCTCGGCGGCAGCCAGTATCGCCTGTCCCTCCTCCAGATCGGCGGCGATGGGCTTCTCGACCAGGGTGGCCACCCGGCGTTCCAGGGCAGCCTGGGCCACCTCTCGGTGCAGGCGGGTGGGCACCGCCACCGACACCAGGTCCAGCCGCTCGCGGGCCAGCATCTCCCGGTAGTCAGCGTAGGTCCGCAGGCTGCCCACCCGCCTTTGGTGGGCAGCCGGGCGCCGCCTCTCCGGCGCCGGGTCGGCCGCGGCCACCAGCTCCACACCCTCCATCTCGCCGTAGACGCGGGCGTGGTTGATGCCCATGGCCCCCAGGCCGATGACGCCGGCGGCGAGAAGTCTCCCGCCCTGGCTAGCCATCGGCGCCCCTCATGGCCACGCGGCGGGGTCGCCCTGCCGCCAGGCCCTCTCTCACGGCCGACACCACAGCCTCTAGGTCCTCCCGGCTCAGGCCCGGGTGCACCGGCAACGACAGCACCTCCCGGCTCAGCCGCTCCGCCACCGGCAGCCGCTGGCGATGATAGCCCAGGCCCCGATATAGGGGCTGCTTATGCACGGGCAGGGGATAGAACACCGCAGCCTCGATGTCCCTATCGCGCAGGTATCTCAGCAGCGCGTCGCGGCCCCTGCCTGCCGGTCCGGCAGGCAGGCTCACCCGTATCGTGTACTGGTGGTAGACGTGGTGGCGGCCGGGGAGCTCTCGCGGCGTTGTGACGCCGGGGAGGTGCTCCGTCAGGTAGCGGGCGTTGGCGCGCCGACGCTCGTTGAGGGCGTCCAGCTTCTGGAGCTGAGTCAGGCCCAGGGCGGCAGCCACCTCCGTCATGCGCAGGTTGTAGCCCAGCGTCTCGCTCACGTAGCGGCGTCGCTGGCCGTGGTCGCGCAAGAGGCGCGCGCGCGCCGCCAGCTCGGGGTCGTCGGTGGTGATCATGCCCCCTTCGCCGGTCGTCATGTTCTTGGTGGCGTAGAAGGAGAAGCAGCCTGTGCCGAAAGAACCGACCTTGCGCCCGCCGAATGAAGCCCCCACCGCCTGGCAGGCGTCCTCGACGAGGGCCAGGCCATGACGACGCGCCAGCACCGGGAGCGCCTCCATGTCCGCCGCCTGGCCGTAGAGATGCACCGGCAACAGGGCCCGCGTCCGCTCGCTGATGCTCTCCCCGGCCCGGGCCGGGTCGAGGTTGAAGTCCTCCTCCGACACGTCGGCGAAGACGGGCCGCGCGCCCGTCGCCAGGACGGCGTTGGCGGTGGCGACGAAGGTGAAGGGGCTGGTGACGACCTCGTCGCCGGGGCCGACGCCGTGGGCCAGGAGAGCGACGTGCAGGGCCGCCGTCCCTGATGAGACGGCTACCCCCTCCCGCACGCCTGTGTAGCGGGCAAAGGCCTCTTCGAAGCGCCGCACCAGCGGGCCCTGGGCCAGCCGGCCCGACCGCAGCGCGGCGAGAACGGCCTGCTCCTCCTCCTCACCCAGGAGGGGCTGCGCAATGCGGATCATGCGCCCCTCGCTGTCCGGCGTGCCCGACTCCGCCGGACGCGCTCAGGCAAGGGCGCCAGTTCAAAGGTCCTGCCGCAGGCCGGACAGCGCCAGCGCCCGCCTGTCCGGCAGGCAGGCCCGCCTGTCCGGTCGGCAGACCCCGGCTCGCTTTCAGGCTCCAGCCTGCGGGCGCACTGGCAGACGTAGCCCACCAGGCGAGCCGGCACTCCCATCACCAGGCCATGGTCGGGCACGTCATGAGTTACCAGGGCTGCCGCGCCCACGAGGGCCCAGCGGCCGATGGTCAGGCCGCAGATGACAACGGCGCCAGCGCCGATCGAGGCGCCATACCGCACCAGCGTGGTTCCCACCTCCCACTCGGCATCGGTGAGGAGACGGCCCTCGGGGGTAATGGAGCGGGGGTAACGGTCGTTGGTGAAGACAACGTGGGGACCAATGAAGACGCCGTCCTCGACGGTCAGTTTTGGATAGAGCGAGGCCCGGTTCTGGATCTTGACCCGCTCCCCCACGACCACGCCGGCGCCGATGTAGACGCCCTTGCCGATCTGGCAGTCGGCGCCCACGACAGCCCCTTCGCATACCTGCGCTTCGTGCCAGATACGCGTGCCCCGCCCAATGCGCGCCTCCGGCGAGACCTCAGCCGTGGGATGAATCATCTTCCAGGGCCCTCACGATACGCTCTGCCGCCCGGCCGTCCCCGAAACAGGAGCTGGGCCGCCCTTTCGGAGCGGGCCTCGTAGCAGCGCTGACGATGCGCTCCGGGTCCGTCCCCGCCAGGACGTTCCAGCCACCCTCCAGGGTCTCCGGCCACTCCGTCTCCTCGCGCAGGGTAACGCAGGGCACGGCCAGGAGATAGGCCTCCTTCTGCACACCCCCGGAGTCGGTGAGCACGCAGCGAGCGTTCTTCTGAAGCACCAGCATGTCGCCGTAGCCCACCGGGTCCACCGCCAGCAGGCCATCGCTTGTCGCCAGGGAGGCCGCCTCCGCCGCCTTGCGGGTGCGTGGGTGGACGGGGAAGA
>Ga0315279_10008263_pt1 | contig 12642 bp, 11 predicted proteins | sample YL17G06_20_MG_FD_203694 | JGI IMG/M metagenome (GOLD analysis project Ga0315279, IMG submission 203694) | Sediment microbial communities from Yellowstone Lake, YNP, Wyoming, USA - YL17G06_20 | ecosystem: Environmental > Aquatic > Freshwater > Lake > Sediment | place: USA: Wyoming | collected... | reverse complement strand
CAAAATTAAGACGAGCCACTCATCTCACCGAATTATGGTTTCACTGTTTAGTGCTATTCATTAGAGGGAGTTTAGTCATGCCTAAGAGATTATCTGTACCTGAGATAATGATATCGATTTTCAATCCAATCATTTTCATCTTACTTACATGTATAAGCTTGATAATCATCATTAAATACCCGCTATTTATATTCCCCACATTTCTTGTGCTCTTAATAGTTATCTTAATACCAAAGATTCGCAACTTCTCCTTTGAAGTAGTCCTAGATCAATTTATCCTGTTTTATTCGATTATTCTCTTCATTTTGAAAAGGAAAATAATAGCATGGGATAATTAGAATTGAATTTTTATAAATGTGTAATTTATAATAAGTATGGGAGCTGATAATTAATGGTTAGCTTGAAGTTTGCGCGCGCGGCGACGAAAAAATTAGAGAAAACATAAATTACTTTTATGGTAAAGTAGATGATTTCATTGACAAATTCTATGACCCATCAAAAACGCAATGATTATTTCTCAGAATAGACTTTAAAATACATTCATACTATTTATACTGGTGGATGATGATTTGAGAAAAATAAATATAGGAATTATAGGTCTTGGAAATCAAGGAAAAATCCATCTAAATAATTGTCTTTATATGAAAGAAGCGAACGTTCTAGGCGTAGCTGACGTATCAAGAAATGCATTGAAACTCGCTGAAAAAAGGGGAATTAAAAAAACTTATTCAAACTATAAAGAACTATTAAAGGACAAACAAATAGATTCAGTAATAATAAGTCTACCGAATTATCTTCATGCAGAAGCAACAATAAAAGCAGCAGAAGCGGGAAAAGACATCCTTCTGGAGAAGCCTCTAGCGAGAAACGTATCTGAAGGGGAACTCATCTTATCAAGCGCCCAAAAATATGGAGTCAAATTGATGTTAGGCTACGAAATGAAGTTTAACAAGAGCTTAATGACATTGCATGATGAAATTGCTGAGGGTTACTTCGGTGAAGTACAAGTTGCCGATGCAGTAAATGTGAGTAGTGGACCCTTCTCCCCCAGAGGAGAGGGAACCAGACCTCTCTCCGTACCTTCATGGTGGTTTGACAAGGAAAAGGTAGGTGGCGGCGCTCTTCTTGATCTCGGATCACATCTAATCAACCTTTTAAATTGGTACTTCGGGGAAGTCAGTGACATCAAGGCCTTCATGGGCTTTATGTATAATATGGATGTGGAAGATATTGCTACATGTGTTCTTAAATATAAAAATGGTCCACTGGCGTCAGTTAGAGTTGGCTGGTTCTCAAAGGGCTTCTTTCAATCCGTTCAGGTCAGTGGGACAGCAAAGAACATGTTTTTGAGTCTTGCCCCTTCAAGCATATTTAGAATTATTTCAAGTGATATTAGAACGAAGCTAGGCTGGTATGATCATAATTCAATGTATTCGGAAATAAAATATTTTGTTGATTGTTTACTTAATGATGAATCTCCTAGCCCTTCAGGCGAAGAGGGATTACGCGATTTGCAGGTTATTGAACTGGCCTACGAAACCGCATCTAGACTGGATAAAATCTAGGAAGCGTCAAATTGAGCCTTGTAAGTTTTGTCCTGGTGAATAATCAAGAGAAGGATTCGATGAAAGAGGCTATAGTGAGATCCTTGGACTTGATAAATTTCGACTTTACAAGAAATATACATAGAATATTAATTAAACCAAACATGTGTTATTACTATCATCCCTCTACAGGTGAAGTCACTGATCCTCAGTTTGTTAGTGCAATAGTAGATATTTTTCAGGAGAGGTTTAACGATCCTGAGATATCTATTGTGGAGGCTGATGCTTCTGCAATGAAATGTAAATATGCTTTCTCTATGCTTGGTTATGATAGGATAGTTAAGGAGATAGGTATCAAGTTAATTAACCTATGCAAGGAAGAAAGCACAGAAATTTCGATTAATATTAAAGGTTCCAAATTCGATATCCTAATACCAAATATATTTAATAAATCTGATCTAATCGTTAATGTTCCAAAAATTAAATATATGGATGGAGTAAAAATTTCATGTGCATTAAAAAATATGTTTGGATGCAACGCAAATCCAGGGAAATATATTTACCACAAAGAATTAAATGATATAATAGTTAATATAAATAAGCATATTAAGACGAATCTTGTAATTACTGATGGCTTAATGGTATGTGGAAAATATACTAAAAGATTGAATATGGTAATGTCTAGTAAAGACCCGGTTGCTAATGATGCTGCAGCTTCTAGGCTCATGGGTCTTAACCCCCGATCTGTAAAGCATATCGCTTCTGCTTCTAAAAATGGTGTTGGAAATATGGAGTTTAATCCAGTTGGCGATTTCAACGATTTTATAACTAAATTTCCAAAAAGAGGTGCAAGAGATGATATTCGTAAACTTGCAGCCTCACTTTATAGTCGAATTTTCTATTAAAATGAATCATAATATTTTTTAAATAGTTCTTAAAAGATGTAAGATTTGCCTAAACCGAAAATAACAATTGGTATATGTGTTAAAAATGCTCAAAATATTTTAGCTACAACTATAGAGAGCATAATTAGTCAAGATTACGATCACAAATTAATCGAGATTATTTTTGTAGATGATGGTAGTCAAGATAAAACACTCTCTATCATAGAAAACCAGATTTCAAATATGGATATCGGAGCAAGAGTGTTTAGCCATAAATGGAAAGGATTGGGACCTTCAAGAAATGTGGTGGTTGATAACGCTAAAGGGGATTACATTATATGGGTCGATGGAGATTTAAAGTTATCAAGAGACTACGTCAGAAGACAAGTCGAGTTCATGGAGAAGAACCCTAGAGCAGGAATCGCAAAAGGGAAATTCTGGGATTTTAAAGATATTCAAGCCTTAAGTAACCAAAACCTAGTTGCATTTTTGGAACATGTTGGATTCATTGCAGTCGACATCAAATCGGGGGATATGCCAAACAAAATTTTGCCTGGGACAGCAGGATCGATCTATAAATTAAAAGCTATCAGACAGGTAGGAGGTTTTGATAATTATATTAGAGGAGCGGGAGAAGATATTGATGCAGCTTATAGAATAAGAAAAAAGGGTTGGCTTATCTATCATGCGACTAGCGGAGTATTCATAACCCACTTTCCGAAAACTTGGAGCTCTCTTTTTAGAAAGTACTATTGGTATGGCTATGGACTCGTGTATGTTTATTTAAAGAACAAGGAAATGAGGAAACTTTGGTATCTATTGCCTCCCACGGCTTTCCTTTCCGGGCTTCTATCTTCGTCTATCGCGTATGAGTACACCAGATGTAAAGCAGTCTTTTTATTACCATTTCATTTTTTATTTAAAATGACCGCATGGTGGTTTGGTTTTATTAACGGTTATTTCAGTATCGACATTGATTAGCGCATTGTTTTTTGATTGAATTATTATCCTTTTGGTGGGAACGCAATAACCAATAATATTATCCTCACTGTTGGGCTCTGTGTGAGAAACGCTGAGATAACGATCAGCGAAGCCGTAAATAGCATACTTAATCAAGATTTCCCCCATGAACTCATGGAAATTATTATCGTTGATGGCAGTAGTAAAGACAAAACCTTGCAAATTATTGAAAATATACTTAAGAAAAGTGATATACAAAAAAGAATATTCACAGAAAATATTGGTTTGGGAATGGCTAGGCAAATTGTTGTAGAGAAAGCTATTGGAAAATATATTCTCTGGGTAGATGGAGATATAGTATTACCAAAAGACTACGCACGAAAGCAAGTCGAGTTCATGGAGAAGAACCCAAACGTAGGAATCGCTGAAGGAAAATTTGGACTGTATAATAAGGAAGTTATAGTTTCATTCTTAGAAAATATCGTAGCCATTTTACATTCTGAAAATGAAAAAAAAGTTCCGAAGCACCATGCTTCTACTGAAGCAGCCATATGGCGGACTGAAGCAATCAGGGAAGCTGGAGGCTTTGATATATCCATAAAAGGCGCTGCAGAAGACATCGAGGCGGCATTCAGAGTTAGATTAATTGGATGGTCACTTACCACGACTGAAGAAGTTTTTCAAGAAATATGCAGACTGACTTGGAAATCTTTTTGGGATCAATATTTTTGGTATGGATATGGAGCACACTACATTAGTCACAAAGATAGTGCGATTATCAAACCGTATGAATTACTACCCCCCGCTGGTTTTATAATTGGAATCTTTTATTCTTTTATTGCATACAAATACTTTCATCGAAAAATTGTTTTTCTTTTACCTTTCCATTATTTTTTCAAGAGAGTAGCCACTTCTGCAGGATTTTTTTCAGCTCATATACATGGATACGGACATTAGTAGTTTAATGGTGGTAGGCATAAAAAGTTGAAGGTATTAATGGTTACACCGTTTTACCATCCAATTATAGGTGGGACTGAAACCTTTATCGAGGATATATCTATTAGATTGAATAAAATTGGGGTATCAACCGATATTATGACGTTTAACATAGATAGAAAATGGAAACCTTGGTCAATAAATCAGATTCGGAGACATAGTATAGAGATAATAAATGGAATAAAAATAGTAAAAATACCTGCAATTACTTTTTTACCAACAAGAATCATGTTTAGAATGAATTTTGTGCCTGGAGGATTTATCAATTATTTAAAAGAATATGATATCATACATTTTCATAATGATATAGATTTAAGTTTTCCAATATTTTCTACGCGAGTTGATAAACCCAAAATCTTTCATTGTCACTTATTAAATAGTACTTACAATGAATATAGAATAAATCCAATTCAAAAATACATATTAAAAAAAATTGCTGATCGATACATAGTTCCAGCGCAGTTTTGTATTAAACTATTGGTTGATATTGGATTAAATGAATCTCAAATAGAGAGAATTCCCAATGGAGTCGACATTGAAAAGTTCAAGCCCTCAAAAGAATCAAAAAATGAGAATTTATTATTATTTGTTGGGAGACTCCATCCAAATAAAGGGATATTAACAATGCTTGAAGCCCTAAGATATTTGAAGACAAGTATTCAGTTAATGATCGTTGGACCACCGTCGGACCCAATTTTTTTTAGGAAGGTAATCGAAGCAGTTCAATTGATAAACAATAAAACTAATCATAAAGTAATCTATTTAGGTGCAATAAAAACTGAAGACTTAATAAAATGGTACCAAAAAGCCTCACTCCTTATTCAACCATCACAAACTGAGTTGTTCCCAATCGTCACACTAGAAGCTATGTCCTGTGGAACAACTGTCGTCGCTACAAATGTTGGAGGTATTCCGGATGCTTTAGTGAACTATAAAACTGGTATTTTAGTTCCGCCTAACGATGCGATCAAACTAGCTAAAGCTATACAATACTTGTTAGATAATGAGAAAATTAGAATTGAATTTGGGGAAGAGAGTAGAAAGAGGGTTGTCGAAAATTTTTCTTCTGAAGCCGTTGCTAAAGAATTATCCAAAATATATGAGAAAATGATATGAAATTTATGAAAGAAATTGGTCCAAATGCACGTATAAAAATGTTTTTAGTTACCGCCCAGCTATCTTATCTATCAATATTTGCCCAGCTTGATTAGGTTGGTAGTTAGGTCCTGACTGTAGATGGGCATATGTCCATGTTGGCCACCACCAGAAGCCAATGTAACTTATTCCCCAGGTATTGAACAAGGCGAGGGAGTTCTTGTAATAATCAAGCTCATGCTGCAACTCTGTACCAGTCTGCCACATATTTGGGCCTATCTCACCACAAATAACCGGTTTATGTAACGTATTCAATACATAATCAATCAAACCACATGTATAGTATCCATAATTGAGATCTAAAGTCTCCCAAACATCTACTCTTGTGCCGTTGACGAATTTATGAATCCCACCCCTGTAATTATGAAACTCATAGACAAGGTTGCCAGTGGGATCAGTTATTGGCTTACCTGCCACCCACCACAGGGCATCCTGAGCTGCAGTTGGAGCATCAACAGCAATTGGATAACCCTGAGCCGGCCCGTAGCTCTCATTAATACCTATGCCGCCCCACTGAATGATTATAAGATTTTTAGCCCCAGTAGCCCTTATAGCTGTTACTGAAAGTTGTACAGCATTGAACCAGTCATCAACATTCATATTCAGGAAGACTGGCTCATTCCACAGGGAGAAGATCACATTCGGGTAGTCTTTGAGATCGGCAGCGATGCTACCCCAGAACGCCGCGAAGGCTTTTCCATCACTGATTTTGGTTGAGGGAAATGGAGCCTCCTGTTGATTACCCTGAATGTTATGCCAGAAAGAGTAGTCTAAATACATACCCCGGCTAGCCATAAGTGTGAGTAAATCTTTCACTATCTGCCTATGATTCTCAGTGTTATCAATCCAAAACGATGATGTACCATACATTCGTACAACGTTTATGCCCCAACTCTTCATGGCGTCGAGGTTCGAAGCTACCATGACCGGATTAAAGGTGTTCCACTCGATGGAGCCGTCGGGCTTCTGCCAGGATCCCATGGGGTAGTCGCCGAAGGTGTGTTGATTTATACCTCGTAGGATGAAAGTATTATTAGCTGAGTTTTTGATTTTATTTCCGTCAACATGCAACTGCATATTTGGACGTATTTCGCCAGAACTATGTATGACTGTATTAAAAGACAGAGATGAATACGCTGGAATTGTTATTAAGAAAAAAATACTACATAATACAATCGTAAAAATTTCTTTTCGGCACATATTGAACCCTGTTTTTTTTTTAAATCTATGATCGGTTTCATTTCTAGCGCGGTACAACCCAGTATATTAATTAAATGGTTTACAAATATTAATTTATTTCTATATATATATAAAATTAAGTAAACTACGCGCGCGCAACGACCTCGGGCAAGCACGCGCACAGATGATGAATCTAAACATATTAATTTAAATTGGAAGACCAGATGTAAAGGGTAAATGGGTGTACAGAGGCATTATCGTTTGAACTCATTATTGCAAAGACTTAAGTCAAGTGAGTTTATTCTAGTGGTGGTATTTTTACAGCCAATAATGTTTCTTACTACATTTTTTGATGTTCCAATTGCCAGACAATTTTTTGGATTTATTTTTCTTACGTTTATTCCGGGATATATATTAATCAAATTACTTAAATTAAAAAATCTTGATATATTAGAAATGGTCCTTTATTCAGTAGGATTAAGTATAGCATTTATAATGTTTTTTGGTCTTGTTATTAATGAAATTGGTCCTTTCTTTGGAGTTTCTCAACCGCTTTTGTTATTGATTTCTTTACCGATTTTGATTGCGCTAATTATTTTTATGAGTTTTTTTGTTTATTTAAAAAATGATGAAAAAGAGATTCTAAATAGTGAGTTTAATTTATCAATTCCACATATTTTACTATTATTATTTCTACCAGTATTTAGCATCATTGGTGTAATATCAGTTAATTTATCTGGTGATAACCTATTATTGCTTTTAATGTTTTTAATGATTTCTATATTATGTATTATTTGTATTTTCTTTAAATCGGTAATACCAACAAATTTATATTCATTTGCTATAATAATGATTGCAATTTCTCTTCTTTTTCATAATTCACTTATATCTAATCAATTAAGTAGTTTTAACTCTGATAATATGCGTGAATTATTTGCATTTAGAAATACGCTAAATAAATCTTATTGGAATAGTACCAATATATATGCTTCTGATATTTCAAGTGGAAAAACCCAATCAATGTTAAGTATTACAATTCTCCCGACTTTATATTCAAATATTTTGAATATCGAACCAGCATGGATATTCAAAATAATATATCCAATTATATTTTCCTTTGTACCATTAGGTTTATTCCTTCTATGGAGAAAAAATGTAGGAATAAAATATGCTTTCATATCATCGTTTATTTTCATGGCATTTGGAACCTTCTATTATGAAATGTTATCCTTAAATAGGCAGATCATTGCCGAGTTATTCCTAACTTTGTTGTTACTCACAATATTCAACCAAGCTTTAAGCAAACGAAATAAAACAATTTGCTTTATAATATTCACATTTGGTTTGGTGACATCCCACTACAGTATAGCAATTATTTTTCTATTCTTTATTTCCTCCATATATATATACTGCTTAATAATACAAAAACCAAGTAAGCAAATAGATTCATTTATGATCTTATATTTCTTAATTATTATGTTCTCTTGGTATATTTATATATCTGATTCGTCTGTTCTTAACGCTATAATAATGATGATTAACTATGTTTTGAGTCAATTAGGAAATTTTGCCAACCCTGCATCGAGAGGACAGACAGTCTTAAGAGGCCTAGGATTGGAAATGGCTCCAACTATTTGGAATGCAATAAGTAGGGCATTTGCATATGCTACAGAACTATTGATAATTATTGGTTTTATTGGATTAATAACCAAACGGGTAAAAATCCAATTTGATAAAGAATATTTCATATTAGTCATAACTGCAATGACATTTTTAGCTGGACTAATAATAATTCCTGGTTTAGCTCAAACCATGAACATGACACGATTTTACCATATACTACTATTCTTCTTAGCTCCTTTATGTATATTGGGTGCTGAAACTATATCTAAATATATATCAATCAAAAGAGAGCAATTATATACTTCAATTTTAATAATAATTATCTTAATACCTTATTTCTTATTTCAATCGGGTTTCGTATATGAAATAACTGGAAGTGACAACTATTCGCTGCCATTAAGTAAGCACAGATCGACTGAAATTGAGTTATATTCCAAGTTCGGATTTACTCATACTATGGACGTGTATGGTGCTAGATGGCTGTCAAATAGTACAGTTGTTCAGAGAGCTGAAATATATGCGGATATTTACGCATCTGGTACATTACTTGGTTATGGTTCAATACCTATAAATAAAATGACTACCTTAAATAATGTTACATCGGTATCAATAAACGGGGTAATATTTTTAAACAAATTGAATGCTAAGGATAATAAGATACTTGGATGGGAGTCATTTGGGAAGAACTCCGAGTGGAATACAACTGAAATTTTATCATTAAAAGATATGAATAAAGTATATTCGAACGGTGGAAGTATAATTTACCTCAATAACAACGCGCCATCTGAAGGAAACATGACGAAATGATAGATATAATATTAGTAATTGATAGTCGTCTAAAACAGAATACATTCGAGTCCCTAACAGAGGAAAAATTAGAGCGTATTGATTTCATTTTAAATACATGTTCGCATAGAAATTATACTCCAACCCTTGAATCAGGTACACACACAGGAGGATCGCACCCTTGAATTTTCCTTTGTCTTTTCTTGATCTTACCATTTGGCTAGCTGTTAACGCGATCATCCTACTGGTTACATCAGAGCTACTATTTTCCTATTTTGGAAGGTTCTTCCAAATAGATAAGAGAATTTTCCGGATGGTTGGAGCAATTCTAACGATATGGTTCTTAACTTTTGTCCTAGTTACGGCCTTCAGATATTGGAGCATTATAATGCCTTGAATAACTGTTTGAAATTATTTTTTTTCGAGACCTTACTAACACATGCTCATCATGCGCACGCAATACATTTTTAGATAAGGTGAAAACATTTACATCACTATGCGCGTGCATATTCACCTACTTCTTGAGCAACTAGATGGGGGGATATTTGTAGATGCCAATGTCAAATAAAACAGAGATTGGTTTTCTGCTGATAATTTCTGGAATTTTAGGAATAATATTTTCAATACTGTATGAATCAACGACCTTGGCCTTCATAAGCCTAACTTTAATCCTCTGGAGCTTTCTCTTCCTGCTGGCTCTACCTGGAAAATATATAGAAAGTGAAGATATGAGCTACTTTATCACTTCAACTTTTTCAGCGTTGGATCAAATAATAACCAGTGCCGGTCTTCAAGGAAAGGCAATCTATATACCCGTTCAAAAGGAATCATACCTGCCTCCTTGGTTAGACTTTAAAAATGAATTTATATATATTTCAAAAGCACAGGAGGGCGATAAAACAACAATAGAAAAAGCCTTCCTAAAAGAAAAAGAGGGCTTATGTTTCACTCCGCCGGGACTAAGCTTACTTAATCTTATGGAAAAAAAATCAAAACTAGAGTTCCACGACATGGACCGTGATCATCTTATTGAAGAATTACCTTCAATATTAACCGATAAAAATGAAATTTGCGATGAATTTAAAATTTATTTTGATGGAAATGAAGCCAGAGCCATAATAAAGAAACCGATCTGCGAAAATCTATGTATCGAGGTTTCCAAGATGCAGAGTGTATGCCCATATATCGGTTGCCCATTAAGCAGCGCTATAGCATGTATTTTGACTCGAAGTACAAAGAAACCTATACGTATTTCTGAATGTTTGTTAAAGGATGGAAGTTTAGAAACTAAATATACAATAATTAATTAAGATTGTTTGCGCGCGCAGTTTTCAGTATCGCGCTTGCGCGCGCGAATTGGTTATGATTTATTTCTCTTAGTAAATAGGTATATTGTACCTATAAAAAAGAGAGCTATTATAGCTACAGTTCCTATTTGTAATTTAATTTTCTCATCTTGGAGAGATGTAACTTGTGATTGCAAGTTTTGATTATCACTCAGTAATGAAGACGTCATAAATTGCAAATCTTTCTTATCATTTCGTAATGATGATATTTGTGATTGCAAATCATTCTTATCGTTTTGTAATGATGATATTTGTGATTGCAAATTATCATTACTCGTTCTTAGAATGTCGAAATCCGCTTTCAATTTAGCATATTTATATCCACCAAATACAATTGATTTTACAAGGCTGGTTGATCCCGAGTATATATTATCTCCACTCCACAAGGCTTTCAAGTAAAATGTCTCGTTGCAAGGAGGTATCCATGAATCGCTGTATCGCCCATTTGACGCAGCAACTCTTTTGGAGTACCATGTATTGTTGTCAACTGACCATTGGATTTCCACGATTCCATCACGCGGAGGGTTTATTGAACCAGATATCTGAATAGGAAGAACTGTCGGAGAAATCTGAACAATTTCTAAAGAGATAGATGATTGGGTGGAGATGGAATTCGAACCAAACGCGTAAATAAAACCATCAGCGCTAAGGTATAGATTACCATCAGCCACACATAGCCCATAAACCCGATTGCCTATATCTGTATGCCATATTAATTTGCCATCGGTTTCATTTAGACAGTACAACACCGCAGGATCCCCAGTTGATACATAGATTTTGTTATCTGCAGCAGCGATACAGCCTAATGAGTGTGTTACCCTTTCTACTAACGGGTATTTCCATTTTAATTCCCCTGTGTTCTGATCTAAAGAATATAAGTAACCATCAGTTGAGGCCACAAATACGTTGCCATAAGTGATAACAGGGGTCGTTGTAACATAATAACTTACGATAGAATACCATTTAATATCACCAGTTAGGTGATTCAAAGCATATACTGACGATCCTAAAGCAACGAAAACAGTATCCTGATATTTGGAGGCTGATTGAAGTTGGTATATTTGATAAGCATTAGACACCTCTTCATTCTTCGGCTCATTAATCCTGTCTATAAAATATTGACGCCATAATAGAACGCCTTTTTCCTTATCAAAACATTCAGTATAAGAAATGCCACTCCTATAATCATATGAGTTGATTAATACAGCTATCTCGGAGATTGTAGGAAGTGATGGTATTCCTTTAAGGTCAGCCCTCCATAGAGTCTTACCATTTGAAGTATCAAGTGCGTAACAATATGCATTAGAATCCCCCGAACTAGTTGTTACAAATATTTTTGACCCATCGACAACAGGGGAATCTGATAATATTCTACCAAAAGTTATGGGTGTTGGTGATGTCTCCCAAATTTCCCATCCTGAAGATGCGTCGAAGCAGTATAATAAACCCCCATGAGTAAGGTAAATTTTATTCTCAGAAATCGTTAAACTAGGCATAATTGAAGGTGGCCAATAATCACTCCATCTAAAGGTCTTTATCCAGTTAATTGTTCCATTGTTTTCATTGTAACAATTTATTCTGACAAGTCCCGCTTCTGTTTCATTATAACTACAGAAAAAAATTCTACCATCTTTAATAGTTATTGTACCCGCGTGAATAGAGTTAGTTTTCCAAAGAATATCTGCATTTTTAGGTGCCGTACCCTGAGAATAGCTTGTTCTTTGATTATCATGACCCAATATTGACCAAGGATAAATTGGGTTAATTGTACTCGCATTTGCTGATACAGTTCCTGCCACAATAATAAGTACGATAATAAGCGAAAAACTAAGGATTTTTGCATAGTAGATATTTGTCTTGATCATGTTCGTCTAATATGCTTCATGGGTCCTAATTTAAAACTATAGAGGTTTTTCACGCCCGTTATGAAACCGTTGACTAGGTGTTTTTTACGGGTATTTTTAGGTTTTATTGGTCAAAGCATCGGGTTCCACGAACAAAATGGAGGTTAATTCGAATTTTCCTATCGCGCGCACATCCAAATATTATTAAGAGAATTTCGAAAAACCTACTTTTTTTGGATAAAAACAGCTGTCAAATACATGTCTTTGTCGATGGTTATGGTGATGGTTCTATTTATTTCGCTATAATCACCCGTCCATGTGGAGA
>Ga0315279_10008262_pt1 | contig 12643 bp, 10 predicted proteins | sample YL17G06_20_MG_FD_203694 | JGI IMG/M metagenome (GOLD analysis project Ga0315279, IMG submission 203694) | Sediment microbial communities from Yellowstone Lake, YNP, Wyoming, USA - YL17G06_20 | ecosystem: Environmental > Aquatic > Freshwater > Lake > Sediment | place: USA: Wyoming | collected... | reverse complement strand
GGTTTGAATTGTATCTCTTTGATCGCTACTCAGTATCAATCGTACAGCGGCCAGGCGGTGGCCCGCGTCCAGCGCCTGCAAACCACAACCTGCGTGGGCGCTACGGCGACGTTGTTGGTTTCGTCGGTTTCCACAATCGTGTTCTCGCGATCCACAACCACTCCGACGTAGTAGGTTCCGGGCGGAATGTCCAGCCCCGTGGCGACGCTCACGTTATCGAGGGGGACGGTGTCACCGGGCGCAAAGCCGGCCTCAGCTATAGTCCCCTCCGCCGTGGTCAAGATGTGAGAGATGGCGAAATCCGGCGCGGCGGACATGAGGAATTGCAGGGAGCATTTCGGGGAATAGGCCTCGGGAGCCGTGCTTGTCGCGGTATTGACGACCAGGCCGCCAACCCTCAGCCCCTCGCCCGGGTATATTTCACCGGTAAGCACCGCGAAGTCCATGATCGTGAGATCGGGGCGCACCACAGTTTCCCCCGCGGTGGCCATGTCCTGGGCAAACACCTTACCGCGGGCGCTGCTGAGGGGGCTGGGGACCGTGTAGCTCTGAGCGAGCGGGATGTCATCCACCCAGAACTGCACCAGGCTGCCGGCATAGGCGCAGTCGGGGCGTTCGCTCTCGCCGGCGGTGCGGGTTTCGAGCGGGACGTGCAGGATATAGGTATCCCCGAGAGCGGGATAAGTGCCCATGCGGTAGGTGGCTACGACAATGTCATTGATGGTCGCCGTCACGGTTCGCCCCGAGGCCGCCGTGACGAGCTGATTCCTTGAATCGTAGAAATCCACGTGGAGCGTCCCGTGCAGGACGATGTCCGGCTCGGGTATTCTGGCGGCGAAAGCGGCGCTCGATGTGATGGCAACCAGGATCGCAATGGTCGCTGAAATCCCAAGATTGCGCGATGTCATGTTTTCATCCTCCTTTATTTCTCGTTCTTGAAAGTCCGGCTAACGGCGCCGGGCTGCGGAAAGCCTTTCCAATGGCGCCGAGATCTCCTCGTTGGCTCCCCTTGTTGTGGTCGGTCCCGCCGCCTCATACACCTGCCCAACATGGCCCGTGCGTATCGCTTCGAGGTGACCGGCTTCGCGGAGCTTTTGCGCGGCCTTGTGTTCGATGTCGAGGATGTTTATCTTTTCCTCGAGATCGCTCCAGTTGTCCATCTTGAAAGCGCCCCGTATGTCGTATCCGCCCGAGTCTTCCACGTGGTGCAGGGCGTGACCGGCTTCATGGAGGAACACCAGAGCGGGTGTCATCTTCTCTCCCGTTGGGGTTCTCAAGGCGGCCCGGGGATGCATCAGGATAGCGCCCATATTGGCGGGGCTTTCACGTTCGGCCGGCATGTAACCCACGGCGTTGATGTCGAACGACATTTCCTGAATATAGACCACCTCGGGCCGGCTGTGCAACTTCCGAAGAACCTCATCCGCTCCGGCCTTTTCCAAGTACCCGATCATCTGTATGATGTCTCTCTTGAACTCCTCGCTTGCATCCGGGTGCCACTTCAGTTCTCTGCCGTCGGGATCCCGGTACTTGACGGGATTGTCATTCACGTAGGCATACAGATTCAGATATGCGGGATTGGCGAGCCGCCTGGAGGCCCCTGCCGCCTCTTTGGCGGCGCGTTTTGTCTCCCTCGCAACCGGGTCGACACTTGCGAATCTGGCGATTGCAGGGCAGAGGAACCTTGCCCCAAAACAAAGCAGCCCGCTCTCGGTATCCGCCTCCTTCTGGGCGAACAGGTAGGGAGGCGGGACAAGGCCGGGATGGGAAGGCTGCTCGAGCTGGTTGCGGAGTTTCCCGTAGGGATAGAAGGCGTTTTCCTGGACAAGGCCGCCCTGGCCGTCCGCAATGATATTGGGCGACCCAAGATGATCCTGGTGGTAATGGAGAATGGACTCGGGTCCCTGGGCGATGCTGGAAACGTTGAGCGTGGTGGTGGCGAGAGCGGTCAGCCAGAAGCAACGTCCGGGTGGGAGTTGGGCCGGGAAGCGGTCCTCCAGGGGGGGCTGAAGAATGGTTGCCTCGTATTGCTGTGTTGGGGCATCCCAGGTGCGCAACTGAAGAAGCGACGTTTCGCTCCCGGCAACATCCCTGCGCCAGACGAAGGGCTGCAACAGCGGCCAGGCGATCAGCGAATTGCTCGTCGGAACGGCGATATCGGGTGGGGGACTGTAATCACCGAGAATCGGAACGACACGTCCGGCGGTCACTTCGACCCAGTATGGAATGGCCGCGCGCATGGGATCGCTTGGCCCGAGATTCTCATACTCACCAGCGGCGGCGTTCCAGCGCGTGATCGCCAGGGCGCCATCGGGCCGGCCCAGGCCGAATATATCGCGCGCGGTGAAGCTGGTGGAATCCTCGACCGCAAGACAGATGAGGTTTCGCCCCGGCCAGAGGCGCAGACGCTGGATCCGCTTGCGCGAGGGGTCTATTGTCCCGAAGACGCAGGCGGTCCGCTTGTCGCCCTGGAGGACATACTTCGCGGGGGCTTCCGCCTCACGAACCTCAAAGGATGTGTCAACGTACAAGGTGGCGGACGTGCGCCCATCTTGGGTGATCTTCTTGATGGTCCGCCCATCCGCATAGTCATAGAGGTACTCGGCGCGCGTATTCCCTTTCTGGAGAAACCGGAGGCGATCCTTGAAGTCCCAACTCAACCGCATCCCGTCCATATCCGTCATGTTGCCGTTCGCGTCATACGGGTACTGGCGGCCGGAACCAGTCCAGGTGAGTGCGTGGGGACCGGGAGGATCGTTGGGCATTCGTCGGGCGCGCCCGGAAGCTCCCCGCGTTCCTCCGTAGGCCATGGTCCCGATGTTCACATCGGGATCGCTGACGTGGCCGGGTCCCGAGGCGGGGGACGATTTTCCGGTCATGTTGCCGATCCGGTCGTAAGCGTAGTCTATCTGTTTCTGGTCGGCCCACTGAGCGCGGGTCAGGCGGTAGAGATCGTCGTAAACAAACGACTGGGTGTTGTGCCTGGGGTCGGCGGGGGGGATATGCTCGCGGCGGTCGGTGGCTTGGGTGATGTTCGAGGCGGCATCAAATGTGTACTCGTAATCCAAGAGTCCGGAATCGCCCGTCCCCGCCTGGGATTCGGTCTGGAGGCGGATCAGCCGCAGGCGCGGATCGTAGTCGTAAGTCGTGAGGATGCCGCTGGCGTATTGAATCCGCTTTGGAGCGCCGGAGGGCGTGTAGTCAATGTCCGCGATGATCCCGGGAACGCGCTCGGACGCGTTGCGGTTGTTGTACACGTAGGCGACACGATCGTTGTCGGGGTAGGTCTGGGCGGTCACGCGATCCATTGCGTCGCATTCAAAGCCGGAACGATAGGCCACGAGGGCATTAATCGCCGGATCGGGATCCGGGACGCGCCTGACCGACCATGCGAGCCTGCCCCGCTCATCGTAGGAGAAGTGTTTTTCGCCGGATAGATCCGCGACCCACGAAAGAGCGCCTTTTGTGTTCGCGGCGGCGGCCGTTGTCCGGTCGCCCTGGTCCACGCCTGTGGGGCACGGGGTGTCATAGCGATAGGCAACATCGGGCGAGCGGTTGAGGGAGACGGAAGGGTGTTACCTGCTGCGGACGAACCTCGAGGGCAAGAGCGCGCGGGAACTCTGGAAAACTTACATTGGGCTGACGCAGATCGAAGACAGTTTTCGGATCAGCAAGCACGATCTCGGTTTGCGTCCGATCTACCACCAAAAAGAGGATCGGACCCAGGCGCACATATTGGTTTGCTTCCTGGCACTGGTGATGTGGCGGACGCTGCAACAGTGGATGGAAGCGAGCGGTCTCGGAACCGCTCCCCGCAAATTGCTTGAGGAGATGGCCGAGGTGCGCTCGATGGACGTGGTTTTGCCGACGGGAGGCGGAGAGTCGTTGCGGCAAAGAGAACCTCTGTCGGCGGGTAGGCAAGAGATCCGGTTGCGCGTGGTGAACCGGCCGGAGCCACACTTGGCGATTCTTCTCCAGCGACTCGGGTTCCCCCTACCCAACAAGCCCAAATGCGTCCAAAATGTAGTGCAGACTTTCGCTCAAAAACTCGAAAAAGCCGAGCAAATGGGGAAATCTTGACTCACAACTGGCGAAAATGGGGTAACGGACGAGGGGCCGCTGACCCTGAGAAACCCGAGGGGGTCCGTGTAGTTCGTGGCGGGGTCGTAATCATCGCCGCGCTGGACGCGCTGGGCGAAGGAGAACCCGCGGAACTCCTTCTCGAAGGCGTCGTAGTAAGCGTCGCGGTAGAACAGATCGGTGCGATACTCGTCGGGCTTGTCGTCGTGGTTGAGATCCAGGCCGATCTTCTGGGTGATCCGGGCCACTACCATGAGGGGGTCGGGATTTCGGGTCTGCCAGGGATAGCCTTCCTCGGCGGCGGCGACGTAGTCCTCGACCGACGACTTGTAGGAGATGTGGGTCTGCAGGCCGATGCGGTTGTCAATGACAGCGAGCATGTTGGCTTTGCCGGCGGGCAGGAAATCCACATACTCCATCTTGTAGGCACCGCGGCCGGTGTCCCAGTTCTGCCAAATGAAATCGGTCGAACCGTTGCCGTTGATGTCCGCGAGCCGGAGCTGGGTGGCGCCGTGAATGTACCTCGGTGTGTTGTTGGCCGCGATCGCGCGGGTGAACGAGTCGTTGCCGGTGTTGAGATAGAGGCAAACCTGATCGTAATGGACGACGGCCACGTCGCCGAGCCCGTCTCCATTGACGTCGCCGAGATGGATGCTGGAATCGTCCACGGCGCCAACAGCCAGCTCGCCGGCGGCCAGCCGCCGGTTTCCCCACGCGCCGTTGCCCTTGTATGGCCAGTACTCGATCTCGATGACGGAAACGAACCGCAGAATCTTGACCAGGTCCGGCATCCGGTCGCCGTTCATGTCGGCCAGCTGCACGGAGGGATTCGAAACCGTCTCGCCGCCGGGCCCCGGCTGCGCGAACGCCAGATCATCGGCGATTGTCTGGTCCGCGAGGGTCGGTTCGCCGCGCAGATAGAAGTCGCTTTCTTCCCAGCCATTCTCACCCCGGTTGAGGAAATACTGCATGCCGTAGAGGCTCGACCGGACGAAGTCCATTCTCTTGTCGAAATTCAGATCCATCATCTTGACGGAGGGGTCATCCAAGGCAAACGGCGGATGGGGCGCGGGGAAATTCACGGGCGCGCCCCATCGAATCTCACTCGTCTCGGGTTGGTCCAGGCGGGCGGGATTGGGATAGAAGCAAAACAGGTCATCGGCGGATGATCCCGATTTTAGGACGAGATCGCACTGACCGTTGCCGTCGAGATCGGCGAGTTGCACGGCGCCCTCGCTCAAGACGACGGACGGGGAGGATTGCGCGAAGTCGGCGCCGTTGGCGAACCGGGCGTTGCCCAGGTTGAGGAAGTGCTGGTGCGGCAAACCGGGCATGGCGGGGGTGTAAAGAAAGTCGGGCAATCCGTCGCAATTGATGTCCACGATATCCAGGAGACCCGTGTCGAGGGAAATGGGGGGAGCGTTCTCGATCTCGCCCTGGCGGATCCCGGTGATGTCAAAGCGCGTGTACTTCAGACGCAAAGGGGGAAGGTAGTTCACCCCATCCCGTCCGTATTGCGTCACTTTGCGGATCAGGGAGAACGGAGGGGTGAAGTCGGCGGGATCGGGCGGGTCCGCGAGCGGGTCGCCCGGTTCGATTGCGTAGGCGATTCTGTAAGTTCGGACGGGCCGGCCGTCGCTCGTCACGCGAATCTGGAAGCAACGCCGGGCCGTGCGGATCTCGAAGCCGCTGCGGTAGTCGGAGAAAGCGTCGTCACGCAATTCGTAATCGAAGCCCACGGAGTGGTAATGCCCGCCGAAGATGCTGTAGCGGATCTCGGAGAGATAGAGCTGCCCCGGAGAATCCGCAAAGGTCTGGTAGAGATACTCCATGCGGTTGCCGCTTGTGTCCATGACCGTGTCCACACACCATTTGAAGGTGGAGGAGAACCCGGCGAAGCCGTCGTAGACCCGGCTGACGCGGTTGGGCTGCTCCTGGGTCGGATAGGTGCCCAGTTTGTAGAGGGCGCCGCTTTTGTCATGGTACTGCCAGCCGTCCCCCGCCTGTCTGTAGCGATTGAAAGCGCCCTCGTTTTCCTGCCGCCAGGTTCCGTCCTGGAGCGGGACCAGGTCCTCCCCGCCGCCGGCAAACACGTCGCTCTCATCGTACTTGGGCGCGCCGTTGTCCGTCTGGCGTTGGATCGCCTCATAGGCGAGTTCCCAGCCGATGCCGAAGCAGCCGTTGCCGCCGCCGCTGTTGTAGCGCAGGCGCACGGTGGGTTGGAGGCCGTTGACGCCGGGGGGAACGGCGATCGTGATGACGTAAGCCGAGGTGCCGGTGTTCAACTGCGGCTGAAACGACTCTCCCAGCCCCTCGATGGATCCGGGTCCCGATGGGAGGGATATCTTGTCGGGGCCGACGCCTGATTTGTCTTGAGCGATGGATAGAAACGGAGCGAGAAGAAGTCCCGCGGAAACAACGAAGGCAACGGAGGCCGTTGCGCGCGGGAAACGGAGCGCTCCCCAGGCAACTCGGGCGGGTGGGCGGGGAACGCGGGGAAAGACAATCGGGTCGTGTCGGGTCATTTCAGAATCCCGGGAATTCCTCCGGATTGCCATAGGTGTAGGTGAACCGGACGTAGATGTCCTTGATCTTGGAGAAATCCAGTTTGCGGTTGTATGGATTGCTGGTATCGAAGACCATTTTCCATTGGGAGGCGGCCACGGGGCGTCCCCTGAGTCCCAGGGAGTCAAACTCGGAAGGGGGGCGCCCGCCGGTGCCGTCGTTGATCCTGCAGGGCACGGTGATGTTAAAGATGGAACGCTCGGGCCGGTCGCCGCTGTTGAAAGCGAATTGTACCGTGTCGTCCTCGCTGGGCGGACGCGCGAAGAAGGTCCGGAACGAAACGTTGCCGGCCTGAATGAGCTGCACGTCGCAGGTCGGATAGCCGTTGAAGCCGCGTTCGGAGTATATGTCCACCGCAATGGAATGGATGCGCATGTTCCACTGGCCTCCCATGATCGGGAAGAAACGGGTGTCCTCGATGGTCGTGGAGAATTCGAAGGCGACGTTCGGGAAGGTTGGATTATAGGGATTCGCCTCGCGCGAGTTCTCGAGAAAGTCCCGGAACGCCTTTAGGCTTTCTTCGGGTGTGTAGGGGGGGTTTGTTCCGGTGTAGCGGTAGCCGAGAATCTGCTGGCGAAGACTGATGGGCATGGCGGTAAAGGGACCCTGGTGGTTGGGTCCGCGTACGCTGGCCACGTTGTAGCGGCGCAGCTTGGAGTCCCAGGCCTTAAGCGCGTCGAGGTAGTCCTTGGCCTCGTCCGCGGTTCGGACGCCGAAAACGTCCTCCAGGAAGCCGAACTTGTCGAACAGGGAATTCTCCAGCGAGGGCGGTTCCTGACTGGCTACGGGGATTGTCACCGGGTTCTGGTATTTCTCCAGCCATTCCCATTGGAGGGTCTTGGCCAGGCGGTAGAGTTTGTCAATGGCGTACTCGAGTTCCGCCTCGGCACGGCGCTGGGCCTCGGTCATGAAGAGCCGGTAGGAGGGGTCCATGAAGTAGAGTTCCGACGCGGTGGCCCGCATCTGGGCCAGGTCCTCGATGAGGCGGTCCATCCGGGCGTAGAGCAAGTCCATCTTGTGCAATTCCTGCTTGTATCTCAGGTGGGCCTGCGAGATCTGGATCTGCATCTTCTCGGCTTCGAGCAACATGCCTTTGATTTGCTCTTCCATCTGAAGATCGCTCACTGCCAGGGACGTGATAGTCTGAAGGTTGCGCATCATGCCGCTGATTGCGGCGGCGGGGACCTTGCCCACAGAAATGGTGACGCCGGTGAACGTTCCCGTATGCACTTCCACGGACTCGGCCTCGGCCTTGAGCAGGTCGTAGGCGTTCAGCATCGCGTCCGTTGCGATCTGGGTGAGGGACACCTTCATGAAGGTGTCACGCTTGATCTCGATCTGGCGGTAGATGCCGCGCAGCGACTCATAGCTGGATTGGATCTCCAGGATGGCATTGGCGATGGAGAGCACCTGGTCCCCGAACTCTCCCGTCTTGGTGAAGTCGGCCGTTGCCAGGAAATCCCTCACATCGTCCGCGCTGACGTTTCCGTCCCTGCCGCGGGACTCAAAACTGGCGATCAGGGCATCTATACGGCTCTGAAACGTCTGACGGTACTCATCCTGGTCCGGCTTGGTCTTGAGGTTGTTGAATCCCACGGGGTCCACTCCGGTGAGTTGCTGAAGCGGGGTGATATAGCTCGCGCGCTGGTTCTGAAGCTCGTTTCGGAGCGCCGCCTGGTTCTGGTCTATGAGCCGGCGTTCCTCGCGCGCTTCGATCTCGGCCTCGCGCGCGTCCGAAACCGCTTCCTGAGCATCCTGGTAGATGGCGGCGAAGGATTCGTTGGGGATGAACTCGCCGTAGTTGCCCAGGGGGTTCAGGCCGAGGTTGATCTTGTTGAACAAGTCGCGGGCATTCTGTATCTCCGCGCGGAGTTGGGCGCCATCGTTGACCTTGAAGCCCTCCGCGCCCTGCGCCGCCGCCAGAACGCATGACCCGACAAACACCTCATGGGCCGTCTCCTTCAGAACCCGTTTTGCTTCGCTGCGCGCTTCCGCGTCGTTGATCGAGAGGTTGAAGAGTTTCTTGCCGAGTTCCACGCCTCCCAGGCCGCGCCGCGGCAAACACCACGGCAGTCAAGTGACATGTGCGTTGGATTCTCATTCCCTTAGCTCTCCTGGATAAGATCGAGAACGGGTGCGCCCGCGCACCTTGCCGGCACGCCGCGCACCTCGTTCGGTACCGCATTACTCCTTCACCCGAACCAGGACTTTCGCTTCGCTGATCAGGGAGTCCTTCGTATCCCCTTTTCTTCGCACTCGGACGGTTGGGAAGTACGTTCCCGGCCTGCCGAAGACTTCACCGGCGTTCACCTTCTTTATGAACGGGGCCGAAGTCGGCGCGTCCTCCCAACGGACACCGTCCCACCTGCCGTCACCGGGGATATCCCAGGCGAACTCCAGCTCTCTGCGCTTGAGGTGGTAGAGTGTGGGGTCTGCCTGGTGCTTCGCCGGATCGTAGATCGGGGACGGCAGGTAGGAGAGGGAAGCATCCAGGGTGAGCGTTTCGGTGGTGTAGACGCCGGACTGCGGGGTCCACACGCGGCCAAGAACACCCGCTTGCAGGATGGCCACGGGGGGTAGGTTGGGTCCGCGGTCGGCCATCCTGGCGTGCAGGGCGTCATAGGCATACACGGTGGGCGCAATAAGCCAACGCGGGCTTTATTCCTGTCGGTCGCCAACCGACAGCCCCAGGTAGAGCGGGTTCTGAAAGGTGGACCAGTAGTTTGCCGTCCCCTGCGGCCGACCCGCGGCGACGTCGTCGAAGCTTCTTATTTTCCCGCTTCCCAGCATAACGTTGAGCAGACCGGACGTGACGGCGACCGCCGAATGAGTCTCCACCCAAAGCGGCTGGGTGGTGACGGGGTCGGCGTAGAGCCGGAATGTCATGCTGGTGACGAGGTCGTGGAGAGGCCGGTTATTCTCGTCGGTCAGATGGGCCTGGAAGTGTATTCTCCGCCAGAGTTCGTGCTGGGGAACCTGCGCCCCGGCCGCCGCAGCGAGGAGAAATCCGCATATTACCAGTCCGAAGACTGCCATACCTTTCGCTTGCATTTGTCAACCTCCGGATTCGTTTGAGATCCAATCGCTCCTAGACCGTGCTCCTGCCGCCGCGGGCTATCCTGTTTTCTACGGCGTGCCCCCGATCCTTAGTTGAAACTCTCCGGCTGCCGAGAAGCCATTCAGCGGGCCACCCATGTTGACCACCATCCGCAATCGCCGGGGATCATCGCTCGGCGTTTCCCTGCCGTCGCGGTCTTGCGCCCCGCGCCGCTGGAAACCCACGTCGGGATCGGGAAGATCGCTCTGGCCGGGAACTCCGCTTTGTTTCAGGTCAGTGGGGGAGTGGTTGTTCCTGAGTATTCCGAAATCGGTGTCCAGGCCGATCTGGGTGAATTCAAATTCCTTCAGGGCGAACAGGGGACGGTTGATGTCGAAGTTGGCCATATCGGCGAAGTTCTCATTGAGCACCACGCCATGCAGTTTTCGGACACTGGTTTCGCTGCCGCTGACCCTCTGCCAGAGGAACGTGGCGCCGCCGCCGGAGAAGGCCGGATCAAAGGCATACAGACCGGCCGGCAGTTTCCCGTCGGCGCGAGGGTAAACCAGGACGAGGCGGGCGGTCTGGGGCGTGATCGCAGCCGGCACGGTCAATATCCGCGTAGTCTGGTAGTCGTAGTACTCGAGCCAGACATGGTAGGCCCCCGGCTGGGGGAAGGTGAGCGTGACGGCCGGGTCGAAGGAATACACGGGGATTTGGATCGGGTGGCGCTCCGGATACGTTTCGAGATGCCAGCGATAGGACTCGAAGGTGCCCGAGGTGTAGTCGGAGCCGATCCGGGCCACCGCGGTGAGGGTGAGCGGCGCCTGCCCTGATGCGGGAAGAAGGTCGAAGTCCGCCTCATCATTGCCGCACTCAACTCGCTGCAACTCTATATCTTCCGGCTGTTCTTGCGGGCACTCTATTGTTTCTGGCAAGTATCCCTCAGGTCCCCGCGGAAGAAGTGGAACTGGCCCGCTTCAAGGACTACACGCTTTCCCAAAAGGATCTGCTGGCAATCATCGAATCTCGCGGCGGATTCTACGGGGCGCGATACCGCGATCCGGCGGAGGCAAAGCGGCTGGTGGACGAGGTCGTGACCAACGAGCTTCTAGCGCGGGCGGCGCGGGACCGCGCGCTGGACAAGCAACCCGACGTCCGCAGCGCGATTAACACTCTCCTGGTGCAGAAACTCCTGACCTGGGAAACGATCGCAGAACGCGGCTGTGGAGGGATCGGGCAAGGCGACTTGGATGGCGATCAGGTTCCACCCTGTGCTCAAATGGATGGTCTGAGTTGTCACCTCGGCAAAGCCTGTCTGAGCGCAAAGAATCAGACTCATGCCCATGATGAGGATCATTCGGAAGGGAATCTTGCGACGCATGTTGGACCCCTGTTTCTACAAAGATTGTCCGTCCGGGGAAACGACGCCTATTCTGCTTCGTTGATGCCGTTCGCTCTTATTCCACGGGAAACTTCGGCGGACCCCCGCCTTGAACCTTTTCCGGCTCAGGTATCTTGATCTGGGGAATGAGTTCGTAGTGAATCTTGACGTCGTACTCTTTCTTGAGCTGCGCCAGGAGATTCTCATAGAGAAGATTGCGCTTCTGCTTGTACAAGCGGTTGCGTATCTCGGCCCTGCACAGGTCAAAACCACGGGTCTTCGCCGGGCGCAGGCTGCTTAGGTACAGGAGATACAGGGACTTGTCGGCCCTCACAGGTCCCGCTATCTCGCCTTCTTTGGGAATGGTAAAAACCGCTTCGGCCACGCTCCGGGGAAGACTCTTCGCCGCGGTCTCGCGCGTCAGCCATCGCAGGTCTCCTCCCTGTTTGGCCGACTCGTGCATCGAGAAGGTCTTGGCCAGATTGCCAAAGAGCAAGTTCCGGTTTGGCGATGACCTGGCCTGCTGGAGGAGAGAAGCGGCCTGTTCCTCCGCCTTCCTGCGAGATTCCTCATCCGTCCAGTTCAGTTGGATAAGGATGGTCCGTCTTGTTTCCGGCGTGCCAAAGTCCGATTGGCGCCCTTCGTAATACTCCCGCATCTCCTTGTCGGTCGGAGGATTCTTCTCGATCTCGGTGTCAATGGCGCTGGACAGGAGTTTCTGCACCAGGAGAGTGTTAATCGCGCTGCGGACGTCGGGTTGCTTGTCCAGCGCGCGGTCCCGCGCCGCCCGCGCTAGAAGCTCGTTGGTCACGACCTCGTCCACCAGCCGCTTTGCCTCCGCCGGATCGCGGTATCGCGCCCCGTAGAATCCGCCGCGAGATTCGATGATTGCCAGCAGATCCTTTTGGGAAAGCGTGTAGTCCTTGAAGCGGGCCAGTTCCACTTCTTCCGCGGGGACCTGAGGGATACTTGCCAGAAACAATAGAGTGCCCGCAAGAACAGCCGGAAGATTACGAACGACCATACTCCGCGTCCTCCATTGGAGTCATCCCAACGCCGGGTGCCGCCTCTTGCTCATCCAGCGACCGGGTCCCGGTGACCCCGTCTTGCCGATCCCGAGCAATGAAGGCGAAAAGAGGAGGAGAGAAAAGGCGGAAGTATCCCACGGCCTGACATATACCAGTCCCCTCGTGGGGTGACTCCGCACTATCACGTTGGATCGCGTAAAGGCTCCCTCGGGGAAAACACATGACCCTCTCCTCGGAAACCGCAAAATGCTCCGAGCGGCGGCCCGACCACCCGACGAAACCTGCGGCGGAGATTCTCCACCGCACCCTTTGGAAAAGCCAAGCAAATCATGCAGACAAACAATCACAAATACCCAGTCTATGAATAAGATAGCCGATCTTACAGGCCATGTCAGATCATTTTTCCGTCGTGCGAGGGCAAGAGGGCGCTTCTCGGATTTGCTAAGCGTTTTCCGGCGGGCGGACATTCGGGTGCGCCACTGGGCGGGTTGGAGGTGGGGAGGCGAGGGGTTGGAGGCGGGGAACGGCGGGTTGCGCTGTGTCATTGCG
>Ga0315279_10008261_pt1 | contig 12644 bp, 12 predicted proteins | sample YL17G06_20_MG_FD_203694 | JGI IMG/M metagenome (GOLD analysis project Ga0315279, IMG submission 203694) | Sediment microbial communities from Yellowstone Lake, YNP, Wyoming, USA - YL17G06_20 | ecosystem: Environmental > Aquatic > Freshwater > Lake > Sediment | place: USA: Wyoming | collected... | reverse complement strand
GCGACGATTTTCAGGCGAATATACCATTTTACATCCTTTGCTTCTTCTATGGCTTCATTGAGACGTTTTTGTGCTTCTTCACTACTAACTGTTGCGTATATCATGACGATTCTCCTTCTAATTTCTTGCTAATTTCTTACTGGTAAGGCTTGTCTCTTACTATATCGTCATGATCGCTTAAAAACTTTAAAGACTTTTTTGAAACTTGCTTACGAGGAGGATTTTATTATGAAACCTGTGAAATTAGGAATTGTCGGCTGTGGAGTGATCGGCACTCATCATGTAACTGAAGCAACGAATTCACCTGTGGTAGATTTGGTAGCGGTATCCGATATGATTGAGGAACGTGCAAAATCTACTGCTGAGAAATTTGGCGTATCAACGTATTACACAAACGAAGATGACCTGATTAATGACGATAGGATCGAAGCAGTCGTTTTGGCAATGCCAACAGGAGTAAGGACACCGATAGCGTTCAAAGTTTTGGGAAAAAGCAAGCACCTTATCATAGAAAAACCTGCGGCAAGCAATTGCGCTGAGATCGAGAAAATGATCGCTATGCGCGGTGATCTCGTTGTCGCATGTTGCTCTTCACGAAACGCTTTCACCGGTCATGCGGAAGTCGCAACAAAATGCGTTGAATCTGGTGCGCTGGGAAAAATCCGTGTAGTAAGATTTCGTGCAATTCTCTCAGCATCGCCAAGTCCCGGGGATAACCCTCCACCATGGAGACAGAGCATGAAACTGAATGGCGGTGGGATTCTCGTCAACTGGAGTTGCTATGATCTTGACTATATGATGCAGATCACCGGCTGGCAATTGAAACCTCGTGTCGTTTTGGCTAAATGGTGGACTGTTGCGGATAAAATGTCTGCTTACGTCGCTCCCGACTCTGATGCAGATTCGCATTACACAGCGTTTATTCTGTGTGATGATGACATCGTGCTGACTATGGAGCGTGGTGAGTTCACCAGTTCCGCAAACAGTCAGGCGTGGGAAATTATCGGCACTGATGGCACGCTTCATCTGCCGTTGGTTACACGAAGTGAAGTCGTTTTAGATAAGTTTATTTCTGGCAAAGGAGTAGTGTCCGAGACTCTTGCGCAGGATACTTATACCGGTTCAAGTGGAGTTATGGAAAACTTTGTTTATGCTATACGAGAGAACAAAAAGCCAAAAACGACCCTAGAGCAGGCACTCGTAATGCAGAAGATTACAGATGCAATCTATGAATCCACAAGAACAGGTCAGGCTGTTGCAATATAGTGATCAGTGATCAGTAATCAGTGATGAGTAGAGAAAACAGTTCCATAATTTGGTATAACATATCCATTGTCAAAAATAAAAGGAAAAATAAACACGGAGACACAGAGACACGGAGTTTGGAAAAGGATGAGAGACATTCTTGGTTTTCTTCTTTTATTCTCCGTGACTCCGTGCCTCTGTGTTTTTTCTATATTTTACAATGCCTATAATGAAAATGGAGGAGATTTCAATGATTAAGCTTAGTTTCATGACTTTTGTTTGTCCCGAATGGAATATTGAAAAGATTGCTCAATTTGCCAAAGAAGCAAAATACGACGGTGTTGAAATTCGTGTTGATGAAGGACATAAGCACGAAGTATCGTCTAAATCATCTGCGGAAGCAAGAAAATACGTGAAGAAGCTCTTTAATGACGAAGGCATAGAAATCCCTTGTGTAGCGACTTCTATTCAATTCGGTTCTGCTGATCCTGTAAAACGCAGGGAGAATATCGAATATGCCAAAATAAATCTTGATCTTGCCGCTGATCTAGGGGCAAAGGTCATCAGAATCTTTGCCGGCGGAGGTATACCAAAGCTGACACCCGAAGCCTCAGATTACATTGCATCCGCATTTGACGAAGTTGGTGATTATGCAAAGGCGTCCGGCGTATGCCCAATGCTCGAAAGCGGACATGACATTATTGTAACAGCAATAGAATCTTCGGAGATTATCAAGCGTGTCAAGACGTCAAACTTCTGCGTTCTGTGGAACCATTCAGTGATGGATGCTCAGACGTTTAATCTGCTAAAATCGCATGTCAGACACTTTCACGTTCACGAAGAAGTGCTTGAACCAAACAATGATAACATATTGCATCTGTCGAAGCTGGTGAAAGGCATAGGTTATAATGGATATATCTCTCTGGAGATTATCAAAGGTCATAATCTACCGGAAGACTTGCTCATTGAAACTTCACGGAGGCTGAAAGGCTATATTATGCAGGCTTAACCTGTCAAAATTGAGAAGAGCTTATACCATTTCTGTTATTTATTTGCGCATAACTACTATGTGCAGGACACGCATCAGCGTGTCCCTACGGTTAATTCTAATGCACAATTAATAAATGGAAATGGTATTATTGGTCAACCAGATTAATTTTAATATTTACATAGTATACGGATTGACACAGATGCGACGGATTTTCACAGATTTTGTTAAAGATAATACATCCAATCAATTCTGTTTCCCGTTACTTATCACTAAATCAATTAAAACTGTTTAATTTCACCCCAGGTAATGGCTAACTTATCTTCAGCATCAACAACTGCGAGTGAATTTGTTTTTGCGTTGAAATTCTTCACAATTTCATCTTCACTTAATGCACGTTTATAGATGCGCACTTCATCAACAATACCCGGTAGATACCTGCCTTCATGCTCGCTGGCAATACGAATGTGGGTCAGGTTACACGGAGTTGGATTTGCTGCTGCTTTATTTATAAGTTTACCATTTATGTACAGCTTAAATTCGTTTGCTTTTATACTTGTGGTATAGGCGGCGTGATACCATTCATTTGCGCTGGCGCCACTGAATGTGAGTTTAGTAGCGTTATTATCAATAGTTATCAAACCTGCCTCAAACTTAAAGTGTACAGTGCCGGCTTTCCACTGATCCTCTGGTGCGGAAGAGACAATCCCTATACAGCACGAGTGCGCCGCTGGCGGCAAAGAATGAGCTAAAGTCCATGCCTCTACTGTAACTTCCGGCTCATTGCCCATATCGGCAAGTTTAACGTAATCAGTCGTTCCATTAAACTCCAGGGCTTCCTTAATCTTTCCCGGCACACTCTTCGGAGATCCAACGATAGTGCCATCATTTTTGCCAATAACATCCTTCAATACATCACCTTTAACCGTGTTTGCATCAAGGCTCCAGAAACCTAAAAGCCCATCTGTAACGAAGACCTGACAAATTGCTTCGTTAGCATACCAACCAATAACGATAGCGACTAAAATTAAAGATGCAACTGATAATTTCGTAATCATTTTATACCTCCCGTTTCAGAATAAAACTTAAACCCATTGCGACATGACTTACATACATATTATTACCATAATAATTAGCGCATGTCAAGAAAAATATCCTTTACTATTTATATTTAATCTGGTATAAAGGTGATAATATTTAAAAGAAATGGTTCTTCCGACTTGAGTGTGCAAATATAAGATTTGAGTCATAAGATAGAGAAAAAGTAAGTTGGGTTTCGTTCCTCAACCCAACTTTCAAGTATTAAATAAAATTATTAAATTCGCAATCCTACGTAAAACTAAAAGTCATGGATTATTAATCATTAATCACTATTTTAATCCGTATTGATCCGTCTTATCCGTTTTAATCCGTGTAACCTAAATAATTAATCTGGTTAAGCATTATGTCAATAGGAGGATAACTTTGACAACGAAAGACAGAAATATCTTGCGAGACTTCGCAAAACGCTATCTCGACATTTGTAACGTGCCAGAACAGCAAGAACGACGAAAGCGCTGGCGATTACATAACAGTTTTAAAGGCAACAGACCACTCATGTATGTCCGGGCATTTGCGTGGCATGAAATGCCCCAATCTGCATGCCTGTGCGAAGACCCCTTCGCTAGAGGTTACGAGAATTTCTTTCGTGATCACCTATTCTGGAATACACTCAATGACGATTCCATTTTTGAACCATGGGTAACGGTTAATGCTACACACAGGTCTGCCGGGTGGGGGATCGGCGCAAGACGAATAAGCCCGGAAGAAAGCGGGGGTGCCTGCAAATTCGATTATCCAATCAAGGAACTAGATGACATCATGAAATTAAGAACCCCCCGACACGAGGTTGATGAGGAAAAAACGGCGGAGAATGCACAACGCCTTCATGATGTTATCGGGGACATCATTACTATCAATATCGATCGAGGTCCGGCTCATCGAATGTGGAGTGCAGATATTTCTACAGATCTCGGGTCTCTTCGGGGTATAGAACATTTCATGTTGGATATGATGGACAATCCGGAGTGGCTTCATCGTTTGGTTTCTTTTATGTCGAACGGGATACTCGGTACCCATGACCAAGCAGAAGTGTCAGGGGATTGGGGATTATGCGCCCACCAGAACCAAGCTATGCCCTATGCCGAAGAACTCGATGACCCTGCACCAAATCACAATGGCGTAAAGCGAAGCCAACTTTGGGGTTACATGGCGGCGCAGGAATTTGCACTGGTTTCTCCAGCCATGCACGACGAATTCCTACTACGGTATCAAATCCCAATCCTGAGCAAATTCGGTCTGTCAGCTTACGGTTGTTGTGAAGACCTCACCAACAAGATGGACATGCTAAGGCAGATTCCCAACCTGCGCCGGATTGCGGTATCCCCATTTGCGGACGTGGCAAAATGCGCCGAACAGATCGGCAGGGATTATATAATGAGCTATCGCCCAAGCCCTGCTGACATGGTAAGTTATGGATTTGATCCTGATCGAATACGAAAGATTATCAAGCGTGATCTTGAGATGGCAAAACATTGTCATCTGGACATCACCCTGAAAGATGTAGAAACAGTGCAGAATGACCCGGATCGTATACGCAATTGGGTAGTATTAACCCGACAGGTTGTCGAGGAGGTTTACGGTTGATGGGGTTAAAGATTCGATAGAGGATTAACTTAATCATGTCTTCTCCGCCTTTTTGTTGATGGTTAATCTTTTTGGCAATAGAATTATATCATAACAGGTGGAGAAGAAAACACCATTGATATGGGGAGGGGGTACTCCTTTCCTATCAATGGTTTATATCTATTTTTGGCACTTATTTTTGACAGTGCCTAACTCTTGGGAGGATTCAAGTATGAAGAAAGTTAAAGTAGGTTTAGTCGGTTCTCAGTTTGTCAGCACTATACACGCAGAATCGCTGAAACGTTTGGCTGACGCAGAGATAATAGCCGTTGCGTCCAAAACAGAGGAACACGTTAAGACTTTTGCAGAACATCACAATATACCGCACTATTTCACTGATTATAAAAAGATGCTGGAGATGGACGAGATAGATTTGATAGTACTTGGCGTTCCAAACTATCTCCACGCACAGGTTACGGTTGACGCCGCAAAAGCTGGAAAACACATAGTCTGCGAAAAACCGCTCTGCATGAACCTTAAAGAAGCGGATCTAATGATCGAGACGTGCAAAAAAGAGAAAGTTAAGCTAATGTACGCTGAGGAGCTTTGTTTCACTCCAAAATATGTCAGAATGAAAAAACTGGTTGATGAAGGCGCACTCGGTAATATATACATGGTAAAGCAAAGCGAGAAGCACGATGGACCACATGCACCATGGTTCTGGGACGTTGAGCTATCAGGTGGTGGGGTCGTATTTGATATGGGATGCCATGCTTTTGAGTTCTTCAGATGGATGCTGGGTAAGCCTGAAGTCGAAAGCGTCTATGCCGATATGGGAACTTACGTTCACAATGACAAGACGAAAGGCGACGATAACAGTATACTCATCGTGAAATTTAAGAACGGTGCAACTGGTCTTGCGGAGGAAAGCTGGGCAAAGAAAGGTGGAATGGATGACAGGTCTGAAGTATATGGCTCTGAAGGCGTAGCTTATGCCAATTTGCTGATGGGAAACTCTATTTTGACTTATAGTGATACTGGATATGGTTACGCAGTCGAGAAAGCAGGATCAACAAAGGGCTGGTCGTTTACCATCTACGAAGAAGCATGGAATTACGGTTTTCCACAGGAGTTTGAGCATTTCGTTGATTGCGTGAAAAACGATAAAGAACCAATAGAGACCGGTGAGGATGGAAGGGTCGTTCTTGAGATGGTATTCGCCGCTTATGAATCCGCAAGGACTGGCAAAAAGGTCAATCTACCATTCAAAACTGACGCTGCCAAGCCGTTTGATCTCTATCGCAAGCTATAAGAAATGCCAATTAGGGTATTGCTTTTGGCATAACTCTATGGTATATTCTTCTTATATATTTCCAAATAAATATTTGTCTGAGATTAATAAAAGGTGAGTTGTAATGATGAATAGACTTGAAATCTACACTATTGGTCATAGTAATGTTGAAGCAAGTAAAATAATACAATTATTGCAAGAATATCAGGTAGATGTCTTGGTGGATGTCCGTAGTTCTCCATATAGTCAATATGCTACTCAGTTTAATCGTGATACATTCGCTCAACTTCTGGAGGAATCCGGGATTGAATATGTGTTTGCTGGATCATATTTAGGTGGTCGTCCGAAGGATCTGACCTGTTACAGGGATGACAAAATAGATTATAAAGAGGTTGCTAAACGCCAATGGTATAAGAAAGGAATTGAGCGACTTATAGAGATAGCTGATGAACGTCGAACAGCCATTATGTGCAGTGAGGAAAACCCTGAACAATGCCATAGACATCATCTTATCACTCAAACTTTGCTTGAAATGGAAGTAACTGTCCTGCATATTCGAGGAAATGGTGTTTTGGAATCTACCAAATTAGAAGAAAAGCAAGCAGAACAATTGGCATTGTTTTAGGGGAATGAGTCAACATGAAGCTTTATACAATAGGATTTACGAAAAAATCAGCGGAAAATTTTTTTACATTGCTTCAAAAAAACAATATTAAACGACTGATAGATATACGACTGAATCCTGACGGACAACTTGCAGGTTTTGCTAAACGAAATGACCTAGCATATTTTCTATCTCGTTTGGTTGATTGCGAATATCAACATATTAAGGTTCTGGCGCCAACAGATGATATTCTATCAGACTATCGAAAAGATCACGATTGGGATAGGTACGTTAAACGTTTCGAGGCGTTGATGGATGAGAGGAATATACCACAATCTTTAGACCCTCTACTATTTGAGGAAAAAAATTGTTGTTTGCTTTGTAGTGAAGAAACTCCTGAAAAGTGCCACCGTAAACTTGTTACTGAAAGACTATTACGGAAATGGGATTGTGTTGAGATTGAGCATATAGTCTAACTTTAGGAAAAAGCAAATATGAGAGATTTGATAACTATTACAGACTTAACGAGAATGCAAGGACAGAGGGTGTGTATAGCTGGATACCTGTCAGATGGAACATGCATCCGTCCTGTATTTCGTGTTGGTGGAATAGAAGAAAAATGGCTAAAAGTTGCGGGAAAGGTAGCTATTCGTCCATTTGCTATTGTTGAGTTTGATCTACAAGAAAACAACTCCAAGCCTCCACATACCGAAGATTGGCTCATAGACCCCATCCATCGTATGAATCGAGGGATGCTCATTACAAACGAACAACAAACTCTGTTGGTTAAAACAGAATATCCAAGTGTGGAAAGCATATTCGAAACTACGGTACATCGAGAACCGGGCTGGTACGTTAAATCTGGTGAAGGCAAGAGATCTCTAGGTACAATTAAAGCAAGACGAATAGAAGTTTCTTATACTCCTAAAGAAACAGGTATATGGGATTATCGCATTGCTTTTGTAGATCAAGTTGGGGAGCGATACAGATTAGCAGTAACAGACCTTGCGTTTCGATACCTTCTTGATGCCTTACGAGATCAGAAGAAAATCATCCCTAAAGAAGCAGAGCAACGACTAAACCACGTTTTGCAAAAGACACAAGTATTCCTTCGAATAGGTTTAGCTCGTGGATGGGAAAAATATCCAGATCGGTGTTATTTACAGATCACAGGGGTTTATTCTTTTCCAGATTACCTGCGTGGTCACTGCTTTGCAGATATTTCTTCTTCAATTGATGAGCTTATTGAACTCTCGTGGACAGAAGAAGATATACCTTTTTGATCAAGTATAAGATTGAAAGGAATACTTATGGAAAAACGAGTTCTAGGTCGTACAGAGCTTGGGGTTAGTGTTCTGGGAATGGGAGGGCTATTTGTATCCAACATAGGCGGAAAAGGACGTGATGAGGCTTGTCGTGCTGTCAGGCGTGCATTAGAACTCGGCGTCAACTACGTTGATTCTGCCCCGACTTATGCTGACAGTGAGGAAGTGCTTGGAATGGCACTTGAGAGAGTACCAAGAGAATCATACTATTTGTCAACAAAACTCGGAGGACGACCACAGCCATTTAACCCTAAAGACAAAGATGCACTGCGCCGATCTGTCGAGGAAAGCCTCAGATTGCTTAAAACTGACTACGTTGACATACTCATGATTCACGAACCCGACCGACCGGGTCAATATGATTGGTGGGATGATTACGACACTTTTCACGGTCCAGTAGTCGAATTTTTAGAGGAACTTAAAGCGGAGAAGATCATAAGATTCACAGGTCTGGGCGGAACAACTGCCTACCAATTACCGTATATAATGGCTACTGGAAAATATGATGTAGTTCTAACTGCATTCAACTATAGCCTGCTATGGCGTGAAGCGGCAATTGCCATCTTTCCAGAAGCGAAAAAGCAAAATATGGGTCTTATAATAGGTTCGCCACTTCAGCAAGGCGCATTATCTCGAAGATATGCCGAAGTTGAGACAGGCGCTTGGTGGTTGAGTCCTCCCCGTCAAGAGCAGTATAAAAGGCTTTATAAATATCTTGATGAGATTAATCTTTCGCTCCCGGAAGCAGGGATACGCATGGTTTTATCTAATCTAGACGTTTCGATTCTACTCATGGGTGCAAGGTCTTTAGAGGAAGTTGAGCAGAATGTAAAATCCATTGAAGCAGGGACACTTTCACCTGAGATGCTGTCAGAGCTTCAAAAGATCGCTGACATGGTACCATTTCGTCCTTCTGAGGAGCCATTTGGACTGCCATTTGGACGTAAATTCTTTGGAATAGGACATGCTTGATAAACACTATGATTGACAACATCTAAAGTTTTTGGTACTATTATTGCCAGATGATCATAATACTTGTTTTAAAATGAATCTTGTGGAATCCATTAAAGATAGTCAATAACCTCACGCATAAATGCGGGGGCTTGCGTTGAAACTTAGACGCAACTCTTGTTGACTAGCCTAAGTCGTAAACGACTACGTTGTGTGTGAATCATATAGGTACTTCGGGATATTCAGTCTAGTGCCGAACACTACGGTATATAGTTAAAAACTCTGAGAGGTAGGAGTGGTGCTATATATAAGTAAACCACATACAACATTGGCGAAGACTGCTTACCTGTTTGGTAGTTCCAGGGCAAGTTTTATTTTAGCTTGCGTCAAAACTACCGCCTACTTTTAACATGAAGTGATCCATGCTTTGAAACACCTTTTAGAGAATAACCCGGAGCAAAGACTCAAACTTGCTATATATAGGTATCAAAACGAAGAAGTATCTCTTGGCAAAGCAGCGGAGATCGCAGGTTTATGTTGGGAAGAGATGAAGGATGCTTTAATAAAAAATGGTATAAAACCAAGACTTGGTCCACAAACTATTGAAGAAGCTCGAAAAGATTGTCTTGCAATAGAAAGGTTTCTCAATGGTAGAAAAAGTAATCGCAAATAATTACTGGAGGTTTTAATATGGGTATTAAAGAGAAAATAAATGGACTTTTCCACACAAAAGATGGTGAAATCCAGGGGGCTTATAATGCTTATGATAAGGTAGTAGAGCTTCTGGATGCCCGTGACAGAGATCAAGACAAATTCGATAGAAAACAGGAGCTTGAAGCTCAACTGAAAGAAACCGAACAGCTTACTACTGAACTTCTAAAAAACTATGAAGGTGTAAAAAGCTGGAAGGGAGTTTTCAGGGAAATGCACATGAATCTTGCCCGTATGTTTATGAGAACAGGCAGGTATGACGAAGCAACGGCGGAATGTGACAAAGTAGCAGAATATGACCCGTTAGATGCTGACGAGTTAAGAAATGCTCTTCAAGAGATCATAAGCGGAAAGAAACTTGAATCCACTCAACTTGATGAAGTCGGTGTTGGATAGCTCTCATGGGCTTTTTGAACCAGAATTTGCTTTTTTTGCTATTTCTGATTCCTCTCTTGCTTCTGCTCTATATACTCAGGCTTAGACGCAAGATTCAGGTTGTATCAAGCAATCTTCTCTGGGAACAGGATATAGAAGACGTCAAAGCTAATACACTGTTTCAGAGATTACGTAAAAATCTGCTTCTGCCTTTGCAGATATTGATACTAATACTGATAGTCCTTGCGATTGCAAGACCGTTTGTAACCGGAGCAGTAAGCACAGATAAAGATATAATTCTGATCATAGACATATCTGCCAGCATGAAAGCGACCGATGTTAAAGAAAACAGGTTTGAATCTGCAAAGTCATCCGCAATAAGAATTGTGGATGGACTCGGTAGAGGTGCAAGGATGACTATAATACGTGCTGGCTTTTCCCCTGCAATCATTTCGGGTCCTACCTCAGATAAATCAGTGCTAAAGGAAACTCTCAACAAAACGAATCCGTCAGACACATCAACCAACCTCACTGACGCTATACAGATGGCTTCGTCTCTTGCAAAAGATATGAGACGAAGCGAGATAATCATTTTAAGCGATGGATCCGGGGATCTGCTAAAAAACTCAATCAAGATAGATACACCTGTGCGATTTGTTAAGTTTGGCAGAGATGAAGTTAATAACACCGGGATCACAGATTTTGAAGTGAGCAATGGATTCTCAGGACAGCAGGTCTTTTTATCTATACGCAACTTCAGCTTAAAAAAACAGTCTTTTGCAGTGGAGCTTTATCACGACAAAGATTTGATTGATGTCCGAAAGCTGAATCTTTTACCGCAAGAACGTCGTTCCATCATATTCAATGATGTTAGCTATAATGAAGGTATTCTAACAGCTTTGATTGACGCTAAAGATGATCTTCTGATTGATAATAAGGCTTATTATCTATTACACAAATTGAATGAGCCTAAGATATTGATAGCTGGTGAGAGTAATATATTTCTTGAGAAAGCCACTGAAACTACATTCGGCAAAACAAGTCTTTTTAAAGAAAAATCATATTCTGGTAGTAAGGATTATGACGTGATAGTATTCAGTAAGTTTGTGCCTGATGTAATTCCAGAATCTAATATTATGTTTGTGAATCCAGATACTGATCTATCATTTGCAAAGCTATTATCACGGAAGAATAAGCCAAATATAATTGGTTGGGACAAGTCAAATCAATTGATGCGGTTTGTTGATCTCTCTGAGCTAAGATTGAGTTTTGTAAATGATTACAATATGCCATCGTGGATGAAATCTCTGGTTGAATCGGATATGGCTACAATTGTTTGGTACGGTGAGAACAATGGACGAAGGATCATTGTTATTCCTTTTGAAATTCGACCAGAAATGGGTAATTTCCCGCTTATCCCTGCTTTTCCTATATTTATGTCTAATGCGATTAACTGGCTGGCAAGAAGGGATTCTTATAACACCAATAAAAAAACAGGCGAACCTATACAACTATTCGTTTCTGGAACAATAGGGAATCAAATAGTAACGATAAAGAAGCCTGATGGGAGTGAAGTCAGAACTCGACTTGATAAAGGCAGGCTAATTTTTTATGGCACCGACGAAGTTGGTATATATCAAATCATTGGAAAGGGCATATCCGATCTCGTTCCGCCGAGTAACGGAAGAACAAACGAATTTGCGGTAAACTTGCTAGATGAGTCTGAATCAAACGTAAAACCCTCTGACATTATAAAAGTTTCTGAACAGGAGATCCACAGTTCAGGATTATCGCTTATCAGCAATAGAGAACTGTGGACATTCCTGATTTTTATTGCCCTTATGCTTATTGCTCTTGAATGGTGGGTTTATCACAGGCGAGTATTAGTGTGAATTAATCCACAGTGAATAAATAGCTTCGTTCAAAACTACCGTCAAGGTATATTTCAACCGACCATTCGCCAGCAGTGAATCCTCCTACCGGTTTATCCAGATAGAACCAAGTAATAGCAAATCCACTTTCTGAGCTTACTACATGCGAATTCTCACTATAAGGTGTTTTACTTTCGGGTGCATACCAAACAGCCTTAACTGTGGAAGAAGTATTCATGTGTGACCAATACACCCATAAAAAAATTTTATCATCCGTACTTAAAAAAGCGTTAGTTATCCCATCCGGTCTATCACGGTCAACATTTATACACAGTGCTGAATCCACAATCATTGGCTCATCAACGAATGGCTCTACTGAGTTGCTTCCACCCGAATTAGAGCAAGCGATCATAGAAAGTGGTATCACTAATATAATCGCAGTGAGTAATAGCCGTAAAATAATTTTAGTCATTTCTACCCTCCTTGTAAGAATAAGCCTGTTAAAAAATGTAAATCCTTATCTGATAAGGACTCACAACAGTCAAAATCACAACATCACCTCCTCAAAGTGTGGTATAGTATTCATTAATCATAAAAAAACAACACTATACCAACTATG
>Ga0315279_10008259_pt1 | contig 12648 bp, 11 predicted proteins | sample YL17G06_20_MG_FD_203694 | JGI IMG/M metagenome (GOLD analysis project Ga0315279, IMG submission 203694) | Sediment microbial communities from Yellowstone Lake, YNP, Wyoming, USA - YL17G06_20 | ecosystem: Environmental > Aquatic > Freshwater > Lake > Sediment | place: USA: Wyoming | collected... | reverse complement strand
GGACATTTTCTCCCAGCAAACAGGTGCTGATTCCAAGTTTAATCTTTTCCATGGCTAGCATCTCTCCTGATTTCGAAAACGGGGTATGAGAAAGGGTGTTCTTTGCTTATATTCCAGATATTCGAGACCGAAGCGTTGCTCCAATTCCTTTTCTTCGAATAGTTTGATGTAGATCGAGATTCCCACCGGATAGATCAATGCCAATATAAAAGCGGAAAGGGAGCCCGTCCAAATGGCGATCCCAAGATAAAAAGCTGTGGTTCCCAAGGTCATCGGGTTTCGACAGTAGGTATAGGGTCTTTGGACAACTAATTTTTGAGTAGCCATCAGCGGGATTGGCGTTCCCCTCCCCAATGAAAACTGGACCTTCACAGTCCAATTCGCAAAAAGCCAGCCAGCGACCATGAAGACCAGAGCGATGATGGTGTTGATCCACTTGTGAAAAAATCTTGGAAGAGAAAGCCATGGATCCATAAAGGCAGAACCGACCACAATGAAAAAGGGAGTGATGATCCAGAAAACAATTCCTCCGAAGATGATAGCCATCAGTCGCAGGGGTTTGCTATATTCGCGCTCAGACCATTTCTTATACATTTTTATAGTTATTTAGGCCTCACCGAGGCCTCTTCTCTTCTGTCTGTCAACAGCCCGGCTCACCTGGATGACCGCAGCAGGATCGAAAATGCGTTATTTTGATCCAATTATTTCTAAGAAGAAGCCATAATTTTCTCGGCCATGGCATATCGATTCTAAGATTTGTAAGGAAAGATCGGGGACTTGGCTTATTCATAATCATCCATTTTAATCATTTTAACCCAAATTGTCCAAAGAATTGATTAGCTTGAATTAAAGCCTTTTAAAGATTATAAATAACCTACGAGGTTTAGAAATGGCTCTGGATAAAGAATCCCTCATTGATCTTATCTGCAAACATTGTGAGTTCTACAAGGAGTCCGACAAGGACCTGGAATGTGGCGCCTATAAAATCTTGAAAGGCCTTCTCGAAAAAGGAGCCATTACTCCAGAAGAGATTGAAGATGTCCTACGAAAATAAGTTCTTCGCGATTGCCCCCCACTGTTCCCTGAAGAGGCTTGAAGAACCCTACCTTTATGATATTGAAAATGATGAACTCTATGAACTGGGCGAAGAGGCTTATCAATTTCTCCTGAAATCCTCTCAGGGTGAACATGTCTCTGTAAGAAAAGAAGACGAGGAATTCATACAATACTGCCTCTCTGAAAACTTGATAATCCTTTCAGAAACTCCGATCAAACGAAACGGAATTCCCGTGTCTTCCCCTATTCCATCTCTCCGTTATCTCGAATTTCAGATCACCGATCGCTGCAATCTCCGCTGCCGTCACTGCTATATTGGAGACGGTCTCCATCAAGATCTTTCGCTCGAAAAAATTAAAACGATTTTAGAAGAATTCGAAGAGATTCAGGGGCTGAGGCTTCTTCTCTCTGGTGGAGAACCTCTGCTCCATCCCCATTTCTGGGAAATCAATAACATCCTGAGAGATTATGCATTTCGATCTATCCTACTTTCAAATGGGACGTTGATGACCAAAGAGGTAGCGAGAAGATTACGTGTCCATGAGGTTCAGATCAGCCTGGATGGGATGAAGGAGGGCCATGAATCTATCAGGGGTGAAGGAACTTTTGAGAAGACTCTACAGGCGATCGACTATCTTCAGGACGCAAATATCCGGGTTTCCGTCGCGACAATGATTCATCAAAAAAACTTGAAAGAGTTCGATAAATTGGCGTCTTTGATTCAATCCAAGAATTTTCGGGAGTGGAATGTAGATATCCCCTGTATCGCTGGGAGAATGGAAGAGAATAAAGGCTTTTGGGTTTCGCCTTTCGAGGCCGGGCCTTTTTTACAATATGGCTATGGGGGAGGGCTTCACAACTCAGAAAAAAATGCTACCTGTGGCGCCCATCTTTGTGCTATACTTCCAAATGGGCATGTTGCAAAGTGCGGGCTTTTCAGTCAGGAACCAGTGGGATCCATAGATGAAGGGCTCAGGGTGTGTTGGGACCGAATTCCCCGAATCCAATTGAAAGAACTAATCTGTAACTGCCCCCAGATGGAGGAATGCAGGGGCGGATGCCGTTTTAGAGCTAAACTCCAAGGGGATATATTTCAGCCGGATCTTTTTCAATGTTATTCCCGAGGGGTGTTGAAAGGAGGTGAAGTGAATGAGCATCAAGAAAGTAACTAAGAAGTTTTCCGGAATGTGCAAGTGCAAAGCATCCTGTTAAGGAGCGATTCGGGTTCTCTCTTAAGAAGGGAGGGACCCCTTTGAGCCAATAGAGTCTCATTTGAAAATCACAAGTCTGAAGACTTGATTGGCCATTCAATCCCCTTTGCTTCTTCAAAAAAAGAGGCAAAGGGGATTTTTATTTCGCTCCAGGGATCAAAATCTTTTCGACAGGCCCCCTTCCCTGAAGGAGAGCTTTCGCTGCTCGTTTCCCGCTCTCCATGGCTGTGGGCACTCCACCCATAAAGAGGGCCGAGAAGGCCTGATAGCCAGCCATATAGAGACCCTTGATCGGCGTGCCTATAAGTTCTTTAGGCTGGTTATCACGAAAATCTTCATAATCCCAAGACCATCCTGCCACTGCTCCTCCACTTCTACCACCTTGATCTTCAAATGTGAGAGGGGTAGCCACATCCATCACTAAGATTGCATTCTTCAAACCCGGTATGAGATGCTCTATTTCGTCGATGAGAGCATGAGCAAGCAGGGTTTTGTACTCTTGATATTTTGGAGATCTTTGCTTCCAACCAGATCGATATTTAATGAAATGCTTGTATTCTGCTTCAGCCCGGATCACAATGGGTGCTCTCCGTTCCAAGGAAACCATCTCCCAGTCCTTTCCCCAAAGGCTCACTTCCAATTCTTGGCTTGCGAGAGCTTCGGGGTCAATCTCCTGGGCATTCCAGTCAAGGTCCTCTTTCTCCGGAGCATTTTCCCCGTTCCTTCTATAGATATGCCTGCTTGCTTTTTTAAATGCTGATAGATCTGCCGTACCTGCATCCACTCCAAGGCAGACCTGAAAGACAGAGCCTGTTTGCCGGGCACCGTCTATTGCATCGTACCACTCAGGAGGAAATGTCTTTGGGTCCATCAGCTTTAGGAAAGCCGTTTTATAATCGGCATTCGAAATGACTGAGGAGGAGTCAATCTGAGCTCCATCTGTCAGAGTCACACCTAAGACCTTGCCCTTATCCACTCGAATCTTGGAAACCTCCTGGTTCAATCGAATCTGACCGGTCCTGTTGCTCTTTCCAACCACTGCCCTGCCGAAACGCTCGCAGAATGACTGCATGCCTTCTTCCGGAAACCATATCCCTTCATGGCACATGAGATTCCACATGGCTGCAAGAAGGGGAAGGCCACTGTAAGGCTCCCTTGTGCCAATACTCCCAAGAATACGTCTAAGCTTCCAGCCTTTGATGAGATCGTGAAGATACTCTGAAGCGGAAATGTCATGTGTTTGATTAAGTTTGGATCGATTGGGATCAGGCTTCTGTTTGGATATCAATTCATTCATATCCTCAAAAAAATGTTTCACCCCCTCGGCATCGGCAAGGAAGAGTTTTGACAATTCCTTCACCATTTCTGCAAAAGGAAGTGACAAAGGGAGGTCCAGGTCAAAGGCCCGTATCCGATAGTGGACCCGGGAGAATTTGAGATCTTCTCCAACCTCAAAACCCTTCAGCGTATCTTGAACAAGACCTGGATGGCTGAACCCGAGCGGCCCCATGGGAAAGGTGAATCCCTTCCGGTGGTAGACATAGGCTGTCCCGCCTATATGAGGGTTTCGCTCCAGGACCAAGACGCGGAGACCTGCCTTAACCAGGTGGGCTGCTGCGGTGAGTCCACCTACCCCAGCCCCTATAACAATAACATCCCAATTTTCAGACATATTTAAACACATACCACAGGATTTCGTATTGAACAAGGTTTTGACTTTTGCTCATTTAAAGGTTATTTAAAAAGAATTATTCCAAAGGAGGAACCCATGGCAGAGAAGACTTGCAAAGGAGAACACACAGGCCACATCTGTGTCCTGGCGAGTAATGAGAAATTCGAGGAGATCAAAGCAATCACAAAAAGGCCTAAGCATATCTGTTTTAATTGTGGAAGGGTTGCAGATTCAGAGAAGAATCTTTGTAACCCCATGCCATTAAAATAATCGAGAGACAGAATCATCCATCTCTATCAAAAGAGTCCACCCAGACTTCCGGCATATCCGGTGAGTTCAACGTAACCCTCACAGGTGACGGGTTTGTCTGCGGATGTCCCTTTTCCAGCAATTGCCCCTTCCCAGTAGATGACACCCGTGGAGCCCTCTGTGAGCAGCTCCTGAGAAGGAACAAGGGAGCTAATCTCGAGGTCTATCTTAGCCCTTGGGACCTTCAGCCTCCAGCGACTCGGATATCTTCCTCCACTTTTCGGACTTTTCCAGTGATCAACGACTTCGACGTTGATCTCAGTTAGTCTAAGATGGGTGGCATCCCCCGATCGAGTGACCAAGGTCCCGGATGAAGAGGTTTCGACGGTCCCATCCTTTTTTCGCAGGAGGTAGATCATCAGGTCCTGGCCGTCAGAAAGGTGGAGGCTGAACCAATCCCAACCCACCTGGTCTGGGGTAAGCTGATTTGAACCGAATTCGTGATCAAACCAGCTGATCCCCTCCACCCGAAAAGGAGTTTGAGATTGAGGCGTTTTGATAACACCTTTTGCTTCAAGATCCGTATAGGAGAAATAGTAGGACGCTTGGCCTTCCATCGGTCCTTTCTGACTGAGGCCATTCTTTCCATGAAAAACAAGAGGTTTTCGAGGAACAAGTTCAAGGGAAAGTTCCATGCCCTGATGCCGCGCTCCGACCTTTATTCTATTTCCTTCCATTGATGCCGTCCAGTTGAGAAGCCAGACCTTCAAGCCTTCTTCAGATGCGCCGGCAAGCCCCGGACCCTTGCGAGAGGCACGGTCAGCATACCAGAACTGACCTGAAGAGACATCAGTCAATCCGAAATGGGCGAGATAGACATCGCGGATCGCCCAGGGATGACTCGGATCAGTTGCCTTAAAAAGCACCCCCTGTCGGAAAAAGGTGAGCTGGTAGCCAAAGCGTTTTCTTGAAGGATCCGCGAGGTTTCCCGTGAAGTACCACCATTCGGTGCGGAATTCCGGGTGAGATCCATGATCCCTCGGAAAAACCCATTTCCATGGCCCGATGGCCTGCCTCCACTCGTTGGCGTAAGCCATGAGGGGATACCCCGAATAGAGACATCCCATCATCACTAAGAAAGATAAAAACCTCAAAAGAGATTTTTTTATGCGATCCCTCATAAAAAGGCATCACCCTCAAAAAAATGAAAAATCAAACCCCGGCCTGTTCGGTGAACAGACCCTACGTATTCAATAGATTATCCGTAGGGTCCGCTTACCAAGCGGACCGTTTGGGGTTTATTCTTTAGGCCATCTTTCATTTAATCCTTCTTAACCCCCTTTAATCCCCCCTTGTTTTAAGGGGGGAATGAGGGGGGTTATTCCTCTCGAATCTGAATCTGAGGATAGGTCCTGAAAACCCTCCAAATCGGATAAGCAGCAGCACCGATGCTGGCAAGAATGGCCGTTAGCCCGGTCAAAAGATAAGGTTGCCATGCAGGGTAATAGAAGATTGTCCAGTTGAAACTCCTGATATTGATGACTTTGATGAGGAGGATCGCCAACGTCGTGCCCACGGCGATGCTCAAGAAAAAACTGACGATTCCCATTCCAAGGCCTTCCATCAGGGTCATCTTTGCCACCTGTCCCGTCGAAAAACCGAGGGCGCGGTAGATGCCGAATTCACGGCTTCGCTCTATGAACAGGGTGAGCAATGCCCCGGCAATACCGAAGAAGGCAACGACGATGGCAATCGCTCGCATCGAGCGGGTGATCGCAAAGGTCGTGTCAAACACTTCAAGAATATTCTCATGAAGCTGCGCTCCGGTTAAAACGGGAAGACCTCTTGCCTCCGCCCTCTTTCTTACTTCCTGCAGAAGTTCAGCCCGTCGGGGGTTGTCGGAATCGATAAAGATACCAACATTGTTGAGCGTTCGGTCTCCAAAGGTCGTGAGGAAAGTGGTACGGTCCATCATCACAAGCCCGTGCTCTGTCGTATAATCATAAAAAATGGCTCCCACCTTGAACGTCGTGGGTCCTTGAATGCCCTCCAAGGTGATGGTCTCACCAGATTTCACCCCAAAGCGGCGTGAGAAGCTTTCGGAGATGATGACGCCTCCGCGTTTGACCGGTTCCCAGTTCTCGTTTCCCCCTTTCAACCAGCCGAATTGCGCATACTTCTCCAAGACCGAGGCATCGACAGCACTGACGCTGATGGGGGTGTTCCGGTACAACGTTTGAACATTTCGATAGGGATGAACACCACCGAGTCCCTCAATTTTTCGGATCTCTTCATAGAAATCTTCGGGGACTTCGGCCTCCAGAATTTTTCCAACGTAGAGATCCCCGCGGATCTGGGTGTCCATCCACCAGATGAGAGATTGTCGAAAACTTCCGATCATTGTGCCAAGACCGATGGACATGGACAGTGAGATCATAAAGGCAGCGATCGCCACGCCGGTCCGTCCCAAATTCTGTCGAATATTTCCTGCAGCCACTCTCCCGGGAAGCCTCCCAAGACTCCCAAGAATCTTTCTAAGGATAGGATGGAGATAGACCAACACGACTCCCGTGAGAAGACTGACCCCGAGAACAAACCCAAAAACACCGGCAAAACCAACGTAGATATGAGTCCCCGGCAGGAGAAAAAGCACGAAGCTTATTAAAAGAATCAAGAGGCCTGCAAAGCCCGCTTTTTGAGCTTTTCGAACGCTCTCTCGGCTGGCAACCCGCCCGCTCATTGCTTTCACAGGATCTGTCCGAATGAGTTCCAGGAGTGGAAGCATTCCGCCAAACAGACTGGCACTGCATCCCAGAAGCACGCCGGTGATAAGGATCCAACTGGACCAGGTGACCGGTTCCGGTCGCAAAAAGAAATAGAGGTTGCTGATGCTGCTGCCGATCAGTCCCGTGAGAAAGCGGGTCATAAAAAAACCGATCAGCCCTCCGAGCGCACCCCCGATGATGCCCAGGATCAGAATCTCTGAGAGGAATGCGGCAACGATTTCCATACGGTTTGCACCGAGACTTCTCAGAATTCCGGTATCACGACGCCGGCTTACCACGGTGAACATCGCGGTGTTGTAAATGAGAAAGACGCCCACAAAAAGAGCCAGAAGAGAGAGGGCCTCGAGGTTGAGGCGAAAGGCCTGAAGCATACCGGAAAATGTCTCGCTCCTCTGGCGGGCCGACTGGATGAGGAAACCTTTGCCCCACCGGGAGAGGAATCCGGGCTCATCAGACAGAATGAGGTCGACTCGATCGATATATCCCCGAAGATCATAGAGTTTTTGAGCATGCCCGATATCCATGATGACCAGAGGTTCTCCGGAGGGGTTCGGAAAGCTGCCTTTGATGTGGAGGAGCCGTCTTGCGGTTTCAACCGTTTTCTTGGGAGGGATTCCAAGTTCTGCTTTCAGGTCGTTGTCGACCAACGCTGCCCTTTCATCGATCAGAAAGGATAGGAAGGTCTCCAGCTCATTCGCTTTATTATCCAAAAAGTCAACCTTTGAAATCTCAGGACGAATGGTCCTGTCCAAGAATGGATCAATCCCAAGGACATGAACGACCTCTTCATTGCCGAGTCGCAACCGACGGTCAATGACCGGAGAAAACCACTCCACCGCAGGATCTCGTCCCAGCTTTGCAAGGAAATCCTCTTCCATGGGGCCGGCGGGCCGCTGGATGGAATGGGTCGCTTTGCCTCTTAAGAATTCCACTGCCTTGGTGAAACTTCTCAGGGCCGCCTGAGCGGACATGGTCATGCCCACCACTGCTGCTACGCCGCAGGCCACCCCCATCAGTTGAAGTAGACTCAAGCTAAGCCGTCTCGGAAGATACCGGAGAAATGACTTCGTGACAATCTTCAACGGCCCATCTCCTCACAGGATGCTTCCTCTACGATCACCCCATCGACCATTCGTAGCATCCGGGTGGCATATCGGCAGGTAAGGGGGGTGTGCGTGGCCATGATCAGGGTTGTGCCAAACTCATGGCACCTGCGGGTCAGGAGGTCAAGGATCTGATTACCTGTTACCGTATCAAGATTTCCTGTTGGCTCATCGGCTAAGATGACAGACGGTCTTTTCACGATGGCCCTGGCAATCGCAACACGCTGTTGCTCCCCCCCCGACAGCTCGTTAGGGAATCGTTGCTCTTTTCCCTCCAAGCCAACCTCTTTCAGGGCATTTAGGGCTGCCTCTGGCTGCGATCTATTTGCAAGCTCAAGGGAAAGAAAAACGTTTTCGAAGGCTGTGAGCGTGGGCAGAAGGTTAAAAAATTGAAAAATGAAGCCGATTTTCATTCGCCGCAAAGCAGTCCGCCCTTTTTCTCCGAGATCCTGTAAATCTTGGCCCTCCACTTCTATCCGACCCTTCGTCGGGCGGTCGAGGCCAGCGATTAGGTTAAAAAGGGTGCTCTTTCCAGACCCACTTTTCCCAAAAAGGGCGACAATCTCACCTTTTTTAAGCTCGATATTTGTCCCCCGAAGGGCAGGCGCTTCTGATCCATCCCCGCCATAGTTCTTCCACAAATCGATGATCCGAATCACCGCTTCAGACATTTTTCCCTCCTCATTCGGTTTTCAAAACGCATTTCTGGGCTTCCAGACTTCCCACACCTTTCCCGAGATTGAGGAAGTATCCCCTTTCTCAGCCAGAGTTGGTTTTCCCGGTTCCCAGCCGCAGGGCATAAAGTCTCCTGTAGCCTGGTGGTATTGCAGGGCCCTTAATTGCCGGAGGATCTCGGGGACGTTACGTCCGATCGGTGCGGCCAGAATCTCCATGGACTGAATGATTCCCTGGCGATCAATCAGGAAATGACTGCGAAGATCTAAACCAGTTTTGGCATCATAAACTCCAAAAAGATGGCCGATTTTTCCGTCCGGATCGGAGATCATGGGATAAAGAGCTCCACCCTTCACCAACCGGGACAACTCCTTCTCCTGCCATTCTTGATGAGTAGTCACGGAATCGACACTTGCGGCTAACACCTCGGCCCCCAGCTCTTGGAAGGCAGGATACTTGACGGCAACTGCCGCCATCTCCGTCGGTCAGACATAGGTGAAATCAGCGGGATAGAAGAGAAGAACCACCCATTGTTTCCTATACTGAGAAAGCCGAAGGGTTTTAATGGCTCCTCGGTGGTAAGCCTGGGCCCTGAAATCAGGCGCTTGGTCTCCGATCTGAATCTCCATCTTCTTGTTCCTCCGGCCTTTGACTACCGTAAGTCGGAAGTCGTAAGGGGTAAGGGGTGAAACCAATAAATCAACTCATTTCTTGCTTTCTTTCTCGACTGCGGGGACAGGTTGATCAGGGCGAGGCGCCTGGTCATCGATATATACATCCATGAGCTGTCCCGGATAAATTGGGAGCTTGCCCCGCTTGAAGCTGTAAACAACCTGCATGACCCGGGTATCCACCCTTTCCGTACTCTCTCCGGTTAGGGAACGCTTCGGTACAACGTAAGCTTCCGCGTATTCAAAAGTTAGGTCCGTCTTGAACTGGGGATTGCCCCGGATGGAGGCGACTGCCGGGGCCTCCGGTTGAAAGCGCCAGGCATCATTCTCGTCGATGTCGACGCGGACATGGAGTCTATCCAGGTTGCCCAGGAGGATCAGAGGGACTGCTGTTGCGCCGCTGGGAGCGAACTCACCGGGACGGACATTGACCTGGAGAATATCACCTTCGACCGGCGCCCGTACTGTGAGACGGCGGATCTCTACTTGCGCCCCCTCCACTTCCGCTTCGGCCGCAGCAACATTAGCTGTGGCCACATCGATGTCCAGCTTCCAGGATCCAGCCTCTAACAGCTTGAGGTCAGCTTTTGCCTGAGTCAACCTTGCTTGGGCAGCTTCGACCGCGTATCGCCACTTATTCACATCTTCGATGGCAATGACCCGGGCGTCGCTTAACCTCTCGGCAATCTGAAGTTGGCGCCGCGCGTCTTCGAAATTCGCTTCGGCTTCTTTCACTTTGGCTTGGGCTGGAGGGAGGTCCTCGGCGCGCGGGGCCTGTTTCAATCTGGCCAACCTTGCCCTGGCTTCTGCGAGGGCAGCTTCTTTCACCACGAAGTCTGCCTGCTGTTTTCGGTCGTCCAGGACAAACAGGGGCTCTCCCGCTTTTACTCTTTTCCCCACCGTCACAAAGACCCTGGCCACAATTCCGGGAACATGGGAACCGATGGAAATATTGCGGGTACTTGCCTCGACGATTCCGGATCCCGAGATCTTATTTGCAAAAGGCGAGCGGGGTGGATCCGATACCGGCCTGGCAGGAGGCTGCGTTTTGGCTCCCTGGATCGTTGTCCAGATGGCGAAAGCAAGGCCTGCAATAGCAAGAACCGGGAGTAGGTATTTGCGAATCATGAGACCTCCTTATTGATGGGCCACCTGAGGCTCAACCAAGACAATCCGCCCGTCATCCATGCGTGCGATGCGGTCCGCAAAATTGAAGATGCGATTGTCATGAGTGACAATAATCAGAGATCGGTCCTCGGAAAGGGCCGTTTGGCGAAGAACCTCCATGACCAACCGACCGGTGTCAGCGTCCAGGGCGCTGGTCGGTTCGTCGCAAACGATCAGTCTTGGACGGTGTACCAAAGCCCTGGCAATGGCCACCCGCTGTTGCTGCCCTCCGGAGAGCTGGGAAGGAAGAACATGCAGCTTATCTGTAAGATCCACGAGTTCAAGCATTTCCTTAGCCCGGGCATGGGCCGTTGCTCGGCTTTTTCCCAGGATCAGCAGGGGAACAGCCACATTTTCCATCACCGAGAGGGTTGGGATTAGATTATAAGCTTGAAAAACAAATCCAATATTGGCCCCGCGGTAACGGGTTTTTTGTGTCTGTCCCATGGCCCGGACATCCTGTTCAAAGACGAGACACTCCCCCTCGTCATGGTCCAGAATGCCGGCGATGACCGAGATGAGGGTCGTCTTGCCGCAGCCCGAGGGCCCCACCAGCATGAGCAGCTCTCCTAAGCGCACGTCCAGATCAACGCCCCGGAGGGCCAGAACCTTTGTGGGTCCTGTGGTGTAGGTTTTCGCAACCCCTTTGCAATAGACAGCAATTCCGTTCGTTGACATCGGTCGTCCCTACGCTTTAAACACGATAGCCGGTTCGAGGCGCATGACCTTGTGAATACTGATCAAAGCGGAAAAGATGACAATAATCATAATGGCCCCCGCTGACATGTAGAGAAGCTCCCGGGTCAGGCGGAAGGAGAGTTCCGTCGCTCCGAACAAATATCCAAAAAGGGAAGCCCCTCCGACTCCAAGGCCGTAACCCAGGGCGCCGACCATCAGGGCCTGCAATAGAATCATGCGGAGGAGAATTCCATTTGTCGCTCCCATGGCCTTAAGGGTTCCGAAATAACGCAGGTTTTCCAGGGTGAAGTTATAGAATGTTTGGCCCGCGATGGCGGTTCCGATGAGAAATCCCAGCGCCACGGCAATCCCGAAATTGATCGGGATTCCCGTGTATTTCATATAGTAATTATAGGTGAGGTCTTTGAATTCCTGTGCTGTATACGCCGCCAATCCTGTGGTTCGCTTGATCCGACCGCACAGTGTCTTGAGATCTTCCCCGTGTCTTGCCTTGACCAGGACAAAAGAGAGGAGCTTTCGCTCCCGGGGGGCGAATGTGGTCGCCCGGCTGTAGGTGGTATAAATCACAGGTTGTGACTGAAAAGTTCGCGACACCCGACAAATCCCAACCACGACGGCTCGGCGGTCGTTGATCTCCAAAGCGTCGCCGATCTGGAGGGGAATGGGTTTGCCACCCCCTTCCTTGGGTCGTTTGGCCAGCCGGGTTTTGGCTCCGATGTCATTGACGATAATTGCGTCCTGCCGGCGAAGGTCGCTCAGGCTTCCCTGGATCATCTGAGGGGGTCCTCCGACAAGCGTGGCATCATCCAGGCCGAAAATGTTACAAATTTGGAAATTACCGTCTTCCAATCGAGCTTTCAGGAGGCCTTTGTAAAGGGGAACCGCCCATTCAACCCCCTCTACGCCGCGGACGCGAAATAGCTCCGTATCCTGGAGGGGCTTAATATCATCGATGAATAAGACCTTGGAGTCCATGACCCAGACGTCAGGCTGAGAAAGATCGTTGATCGCGCCATAGGTACGGGTCATCAACCCAGTGAAAATGGACGATTGCTGGGTGATGAGTAGGGAAGCGAACGTGAGCCCCATGATAATTCCAAGGTATTTTCCACGATCACCGACCAGCATTTTAAGGGCGATGCGATACACAGTTTAACCCCACGAGCCCACGATTCGAAGAAAATGATCGGAATCGAGCCCGTTTAAATTTAACAATAAAATTAATCGAGATGTCTTGAAAAGTCAATCAGGCTCATTACGCATGGATTTCTGGGAGAGGGAGCAAAAAGTAAACTGGCGACGGATCAATGAAGTGTGGTTTGCTTGTCAACAGACATCACTCAGGAGAGGGGAGCGGCC
>Ga0315279_10008258_pt1 | contig 12648 bp, 10 predicted proteins | sample YL17G06_20_MG_FD_203694 | JGI IMG/M metagenome (GOLD analysis project Ga0315279, IMG submission 203694) | Sediment microbial communities from Yellowstone Lake, YNP, Wyoming, USA - YL17G06_20 | ecosystem: Environmental > Aquatic > Freshwater > Lake > Sediment | place: USA: Wyoming | collected... | reverse complement strand
CGCGGCAACACGTACTGGCACGGCTCCTGCGGCGAACGGTTCGACGGCCCGGAGGGCTGGGCCGCCGCCGCCGACGGATACTCCCGCCCGGACGTGTCCAACCCGGCGATGCTCGGGCTGTTCAAGCAGGTCGTCGGCGAGTACGTCGCCCGCACCGGCCGATCGCTCGACCACATGCGGAACTACCTGGACTGCGTCAAGTCGCGCGAGCTGACCGTGGCCAACCCCGTGGTCATGCACCGCTCCATGACCACCGTCCACGCCGCCAACATCTGCATGTGGCTGGGGCGAAGCCTCAAGTACGATCCGATTAAGGAGGAGTTCGTCAACGACGACGAGGCCAATCGCCTCCGTTCCCGCGCGATGCGCGAGCCGTGGATCATCTGACGCCGCCAACCGCCAAGCCGACTCACAGGAGATACGACCCATGTCAAAGTTCAGACTGAATGCAACCCTGGCCCTGGCAGCCGCGATGACGCTGGCCGCGGTTGCGCCGTCCTTCGCCCAGGAAGACAAACTGATCGCCGTGTTGAAGTCCGACGCCGAACTGAAGGAGAAGTCCGACGCCTGCCGCGAACTGGCCCGGGTGGGCACGAAGCAGGCGGTCCCCGCCCTGGCGGCGATGCTGGGCGACGAGAAGCTCGCCCACATGGCCCGCTACGCGATGGAGACGATTGCCGACCCGTCGGTGGACGCGGCCCTTCGGGAGGCGATGGGCAAGCTCAAGGGCCGGCTGCTGGTAGGCGTGATCGGCAGCCTCGGCGTCCGCAAGGACGCCCAGGCGGTCGGCGCGATGGCGGGGCTGCTGGGCGACGCCGACGCCCTGGTTGCGTCCGCGGCCGCAAGGGCCCTGGGCGACGTGGCCACGCCCGAGGCCGCCAAGGCCCTGACAGACGCGATGGGCAAGTCCGCCGGCCGGCAGAAGCTCGCCGTCTGCGAAGGCTTGCTGCGCTGCGCCGAATCTGATCTTGTCGGCAAGCGGGCCGAGCAGGCCGCAGCCATCTACGACCGCATCCGAGCCCTGGCCGACGCCCCGCATCAGATTCGCACAGCCGCCCTGCGCGGGGCCGTGCTCGCACGCGGCGCCGCCGGGCTGCCCATCCTCATCGAGGCCTTGCGCGGCGAGCAGTACGTTCTGTTCGCCTCGGCTGCCCGGGTCTCGATGGAACTGCCCGGCCAGGCCGTCACCGAGGCCCTGGTCGCCGAGCTTGGCAAGTTGCCCGCCGACAGGAAGGCCCTGCTCGTCCAGACGCTCGGGGCTCGTGGAGACGCCGCCTCCGGGCCGGTGCTGCTGGAGGCCGCCAAGGCCGGGCCCGTGGATGTCCGCATCGCCGCAGTCCGCGCGCTGACCCGCCTGGGCCATGCCCCGGCCGTGGCCGTGCTGACCGAGCTGGCCCTGTCCGCCGAGGGCGACCTGGCCGCCGAGGCCCGGCAATGCCTGGGCAGCTTCCCGGGCAAGGAAGGCCAGGCCGCCGTGCTGGCGCTGCTGACGCACAAGGACCCCAAGGCCCGCAGAATGGCCGTCGAGCTGATCGGGCGGGGCGACCTGGCCGGGGCCACCGACGTGCTGCTGAAGGCCGCCGCCGATGACGACCCGGAGGTCCGCGCGGCGGCCCTGAAGGTCCTCCGCGATGTGGCCGGGGCTAGCGAGCTGTCCGCGCTGATCGGCCTGCTGGTCAAGGCCAAAACGCCCGCCGACGTCCGCGGCGCCGAGGAGGCCCTGCGGGCGCTGTGCGCTCGACAGGTGACCTCCGCCAGCGGCGACATCGTCATCCGCAAGGCAGTCTACGGCGACCTGAAGGGCAACCGCGTGGCCGAAGTGACCGAGAAGGTCGCCCAAATGGTCAAGGCTGGGGCCGCCGCCGTCGAGGCGTCCAACGATAGCTTCGGCGACCCGGCCGGCGGGACGGTCAAAGAACTCCGCGTGGAGTACATCGTCAACGGCGTGCCACGAAGCGAAACCGTCAGCGAGGGAGAAACGATCTCGCTGGCCGCCAAGATCGCCCCGCCGGCGTTCGTCGAGGCGTTCCGAGCCGCCCTGCCGACGGCGCCCGGCGAGGCCAAGGCCGCCCTCGTGGGGATCCTTCGTTCCGCCGGCGGGCCGGTGGCGTTGAAGACCGTCCGCTCGGCCGTCGAGGACGCCGACGAGAAGGTCCGCGACGCCGCCCTCCGCGCCCTGTGCGACTGGCCAACCCCCGACGCTATGCCCGACCTGGCCGAGCTGGCTAAGGCCGACAAGAATGCTACCATCAGGGTCCTGGCCCTGCGAGGCTACGTGCGCCTGGCCGCCCAGCAGGCAGCCACGCCCGACAAGATCGTCGAGTCCCTCAAGGTCGCCATGGGCTTGGCCGGACGCGACGACGAGAAACGGCTCATCCTGGCCGCCACGGGCAACATCCCGGCCGCCGAGTCGCTGACGCTTGTCCTGCCCTTCACGGACGAGCCCAAGCTCAAGGAAGAGGCCTGCACGGCCGCCGTGGCGATCGCCGAGAAGATCGCCAAGACCAACGCCCAGCAGGTGGCCGAGGCCATGAAGCTCGTCGCCCAGCGAACCGGCAACAAGCAACTCGCCGCCCGCGCCAACGCCCTGGTCTCGTCGCCGGGAACGCCGTAGCCCGCCACGAGTTGCAGACGGATGCCTGGATTGCCCATAATCTACATGGTCAACATGTTCACGCAAGTACAGCCTACAGCCAACCCTGGGACCGCGGCTACACCGATTTCGAGCGGCTCTACCGCCTTACACAAGGGATGGCCTTCTTCGTCATCCGCATCAGGTGCTACCTGGATCTCGTGTGAAAGAGGGAATAACTTATGAGCCATGGCGACAAGACGAAACTCACGCGGCGCAGGTTCCTGGCACGGGGTGCGATGGCGGCAAGTGCGATAGCCCTGCCGTTTTACGTTCCGGCTTCGTCGCTGGGGCGCGACGGCGCGGTGGCGCCCAGTGAGCGAATTGTGATGGGTGCCATTGGCCTGGGGGGCCGCGGTTCAGGTGATCTCGGCTGGATGCTCGGCGAGTCCGATGTGCGGTTTGTTGCCGTCTGTGATGTGCGGCGGGCCAGCCGCGAGGGTGCAAGGAATGCCGTGAACGGCAAGTATGGCAACAAGGATTGCGCGGCTTACCGGGACATGCGTGAGTTGCTGGCCGAACGGACGGACATCGATGCCGTATTGATTGCCACCGGCGACCGCTGGCACGCGCCAGCCTCGGTCATGGCGATGCGGGCGGGCAAGGATGTCTACTGCGAGAAGCCGGCCTGTCTCACGATGGCCCAGGGGCAGATGGTCGTGGAGACCGCCCGCCGGTACGGGCGGGTATATCAGACCGGCGCCCAGCGGCTCAGCGAGTCGAATCACGTGTTTGCCATCGAAATGGCCCGGTCCGGCCAACTGGGCCCGATTCATACCGCCTACGCCGACATTCGCTGGCGCGACGGGATGCGTCAAGACTGGTTGCCGGCGCAACCGGAACCGCCCAAGGATGAAGTGGACTGGGATATATGGCTCGGTTCATGTCCCTGGCGGCCTTACAACGAAGGTTATGTCAATGGAGGAGGGTGGTACCACTTCTATGACTTCGCCACCGATGTGGCGATGTGGGGTGCGCACACGGTTGTCCAGGCTCTGGCCGGACTCGATATGACGAACGTCTCCTTCATCGAGTTTGACTATGAGGGGCCGGATGTGTCAATGATGACGCGCTTGTCCAACGGGGTGAAGCTGGTCCTGTACCGAGCGGGTGGCTCCGTCTGGGATAAGTGCGAGTACTGGCATGGCTCTTGTGGTGAGCGGTTCGATGGTCCCGAAGGCTGGGTCGCGGCCGCCGACGGTTATTCGAAGCCTGATGTCTCATCGCCGGGGCTGCTATCCAAGTACAATCAGGTGCTCGCCGAATACACGGCCCGGACACGACGGCCGATGAACCACGTGCGAGATTTCTTCGACTGCGTCCGCTCTCGCCGACCCACGGTGGCCAGCCCTGAAGTCATGTATCGGGCCATGAGCATCTGCCTGGCGGCCGACATCTGCGAGCAATTGAGGCGAAATCTGAAGTTCGATCTGCTCAAGTCTGAGTTTGTCTGCGACGCCGAAGCCAACCGGATGCGGTCCCGCGCGATGCGCGAACCGTGGCAGATTTGAAGGAACCAACCTGCGCCAATGTCCAGCAACGCCCACCGAGATTGACAGTTGTCCCCCCGAATAATCCCATCTGGCTCTTCGGATGATACGAACAGCCCATTTCCGACCGGCGTTCGCGAGCGGAGTCGGCAAGTTACCGGGCTGAAGCTTGATCGTTTTCGGCCAGATGCGGCCTTGTAGTGAAGGACTGGCCGGCGGCGGCGCAGACTGGTCGAGTCGGCCGACAGCAGAATAGCCCAGTTCCCTTGCTGCTACGCCGCCACCTGCTGATACCGATGGTGCAGGCCGCCACCGGATCGTCAAATCAGGCAGTACCTCGCGAGAAATCTGCCCATACGATAAGCGATTGCAGGTAGTTATGCTCTTGATCGTTCCTGCGCTGCAACCGTGCTGTATTCGGGTTACCCTAACGCCGCAAGACTTTACTTGAGCGTTGGTTAAATACGGTAGGCCATCACGTTGCCAACGTGAATGTCGTGAGTTCGAGCCTCATCGCCCGCTTTCAATAAGGGCCGCAGGTAACCGCCTGCGGCCCTTTAACTTGCGCCGCAAGCTTCGCCCCCTTCGAACGTTGTGGCCGCCTGGGCTACGTGATGGGCTACCGTCAAAACCATTGCCAACCGTTGCCAACTGGTGCCAACCAGTGCCGCGAGGCGCTGCAATGGCGCTGCGCAGCGGCGTTTCTGCTGCAACCGTGCTACCAGCGGGGACAGCGCTGGCGACAATCGCAAGGAGGCCCGCCTTGCTGACCAGCCCGGGTGAACCTTTCGTACCGTTCAGGCGACCAGGCGGCCGATCCGGATTCTCGCCTGCCTACGAGATCACCCCCGACTCCCTGGAATATCGCCGCCGCGAGCAACTGGAGCAGCTTGAACCGCCCTGGGAGCCATGAAGTTATTGTCATCTCGGCAGTTGACGCCAACCGAGATCGGGGGTATGCTTCTTTTGCTATGTGGCGTTCGGCCTGCGGCGGCTGCGGCCGATGGGCGCCCCCAAGTCCGCAAACTTGTGCCGGGGAGCGTCCGACAATCCTGCCTCCGCCAACGAGATTGCCTTTTCAGGACGACCACGGCGATGGAACCGTTATTTCCGAACATCCGGGAGCCTCGAAGTGACCGACCATGCCCCCCTCCCCCCAAACCCCCCACCCCCGGTCCCCAGCCGCTTCCCAACGCCAAATCAAATTTCATAACAGTAGTACGCCAGTGCCTGGAGAGCTACCACAACCCCAAAATGCTCTTTGAACTGGTGACCAGATATCAGTGCGGTTTAGAGCCGAACGCGTGGCGCACACTGGAAGCCGGACTTCAGCGGGAGGTGATTGCGCGGCTGTGTGCCGAGTGGAACCTGTGGGGACCAGAACGTATCCTTGACGCTGATGGCTTGCCCTTCAAAGGGCAGGAGCTTTGGCACCAGAGGGCCTCCTACAACCTCGGCCGCCTCGTTGCCCTCTACAGGGAGACGCAGAGAGAGGATCCCGAAATCGAGCAGTCCATCGCCACAATGGCCAAGCAGGTCAACTGCCTGGGCCTTTGGCTGTACTTCCTGAGCGACTTGGGGAGACTGAGAGCGGCCATGGCGCTCGTCTTAGAGACACATCCATCCCTGCTCTGGACAAGGGAGAGTTTTCCTGATGGCGAATCGCTGACTTGGGAGACCCTGTGGCGGGCACAGCAGGTGGCGAGTGTGGCGAAGTATTGCGAACTGTATGAGGCATGCAATCAGAAAGATGCTGATGCCGAGAAGGCCGTTCTCGACTATGCGGAACGGGCTGAGCGGTACGACCTCGTGCTGCAAGTGTTGGAGAGGTTCAATAGGGTGAACGAGGCGCAACAGCTTCTGGATGAGATTCCCCCGCACATCGTATGGGGGACCGAGGAAAACCCGGACAGATGCGCCAAGGCGTACCGCGAGCGGCTTGCTTTCAAGGCTGCGAGGCGGAGGAAAGGTTCCTCTCTTGATGATGTCAACAAGGAAGAGCTAGAGCGTATGCTAGCCCTGGGTGAGATCACCGAAGCGGAGTTTGAGCGACAAAACAAATCACTCGAGAGCGACTAGGCAGAACCGAACGAACGCCAGCACCGACTCGCTAAAGGAGCCTTTATGCCCGAAAATGCATACACCAGCAAGATGCGTCAGAAGGCCAAGCGTGCCGAAGAGAAGGGACGTTTCGAGGACGCGCTCGGATTCTACCGAGACGCCGATCTGCACGCTGAGGAGGCGAATCTGTTCATGCGGCTTGGCAGGCAGAGGGAGGCCGCAGAAGCCTTCCTCGGGGCCGAGCATTGGGAGGCGGCTCTGGATTTATATGCGCGGGCAGGAGACACCAAGGGGGTTTCGGACGCCCTGGGAACGGCACACCGTGTGGCCCGGAAGAAAGGCACCCCTCAGACAACTGTTGCTGAGATTGCAGCCGCCCTTGCCGATGTTGTCATTAGGACCGCCCGGACTGTTGGGGTCGAACCTGCGCTCCGACTCATGTTGGAGCAGGCGCCGAATCTCAGTGCGGACCCGGGTGCGGACCACTTCGGCCCGTTGGTTCGGTCGTTGGAGCCCGCTGCCGAGCAGGCTGGCCTGTTCGATCTCCTCGCGGAGGTGCAATTGGAGGAGCGGAAGATCACGGAAAGGGCTAGGAACCCCAGGCTCTACCGAGCAGGCGGCTGGAGAGAGATCATCACATTCCTTAAGGCAAGGAATGCCGAGAGAGCCTTGGAGGTGTTCAAAGACGGCTGTTACTGCTCGGGCTCACCCGAACCCGAGGAGCTCTATTCCCATTTCAACTGTGGGATACAGATAATGTCCCCCCATGGCCACGAACAAGAGGCTCTTTGCGGTCTGCCTCAGGCACAGGGTTTCTACGAAGGTCTGCTCGCCGGTCTCTGTGCAGCGGAAGACACCGGTACGCTCTGGGCCTGCATCGAGCTAGGCAGGAACCTGCCGGTATGGCAGCCGTGGAGAGGGTCTCCTATCGAGCTCCGGAAACGGGCCCTCTTGATTCTGGCCAGCAAGATCCCGTTCGTTGGCGTTCTCCCCGGGCAGAAGGTGCCGGGAGTTCAGTGCGGTCCTCCATATGTGGAACAGCGGTGCGAGTGGTCGGTTACACTGTTGGTGCTGGTCACTGACACGGAGACCAAGGAATGCCGCCGCGAGGTTGAAGACGCTATCCTCAAGAGGATCCGCGAGTATGAGTTCTGGGGTCTGGTGCTTTCCACGCTTGTCGATTTCGAGCGCTATGAGGCAGCTCTCCAATACCTCGAGGAGATTCCCCTTTCAGTCCTCTTTCCGGATGCGGAGACAGAAGCCGTCGCCAAGGAGGCTAAGAGGAAATGGGGGGAGCGCATCCTCTGGAAGAAGAAAGTGGGTTCTGCAGGCGGCCCCGACGACCTCGGGAAACCGCATCTACCTGCTGCTGTTGAACTAGATCACATGTTCGCGTTGGGCGAGATCACCCGAGAGGAATTCGAGCGGCAGAGGAAAGGGCTGGCAGATGGAGAACACTCCTGAGGGCAGGAGGAGTCACACGCATGGCCTATCGAATCGCCATCGTTGAGTGTGCCAGTTGTGGCCACAAGTGGGTCGAGATGACCGGGGAGCGCGACCGCTGTCTAATGTGCGATGGCCGCAACATGAGGAAGCCGCTCTTTGTCGGCCAAGTTCGCGAGGTGTACCGAAGTCTGTCTCCTGATGCTCCGGACTACGCTGAGCGGCGGCCAATCATTGAGAAAGTGTACTTCGAGAGCACACCACTCGTGTTGGACCGGGTGAAGGATGTGTTTGGCAAAGCCTCCCACATCTATGGAACAGGCGACTGTTCTGACCGCGTCTTGAGCCGGCTGATATTCTGTTTCTTTGCGTTCGAGGAACTTGGCCTCCACGATTCGGCCGTGTCCTGCGGTAACCTGATTGCATTGGGCTACCTCCAACGTGGTGAAAGCCAAGAAGTCACACGCGAGGAAGACCTCGCCGACCTTGGGCGAGCGCTGCAGTGGTTCGGCCTTCTGGATGCAGCCGAATGGCTCGCCACGGTCAACACACGGATTGGGATGTCGGCCTCCCACGCCGTGACGTCGGACACAAGACAGTACCGGCGGCTGCTACAGATCGCCCACAAGCATCTGGACATGGCCAGGATGTTCTACGCCGAGCAGAACTTCCCCATGCTCCGTGAGCACATAGACCGTGAACTCGAGCACGTCGTGCGCATACAGGCTGGCGCGGTCGTCGGCTCGGGCTACATCGAGGGGGCAGAGATCCAGGCCGAGGCAATCCGGGAAGTGGGACGGGCAGTAAGCAGCGCCATCGAGGTAACGGGTCAGTACATCGGCTTGTCCATTGTTGAGGCCGGTGCGGCTGTCGCAGGTGCCGTTCAGGCTCAGGGGCAGACCATAGCGGGAGCCGTTGGCACGCAAGGCCAGGCCCTAGCCGGGGCTATTGCGGATCACGGCGTAAGGCTGCAGCAAGGGCTCGGAGGCGTAGCCGGGGCCGTTAGTGTCGGCATGGGCACCCTCTCGCAGTCGGTGCGCCTTGGACTCGGCCAGGTCAGCCGCACGATGGTCAGGCTGGGCGACAAGACGAGCGAGGGCTTGGAGAAACTCGGCCTGGATGTACGTGGCGGTCTCGTCCAGGCCAGCGAGAACCTGCGCAAGGAGATGGGATCCCTCGGGAACAAGGTGGCGCTTGGTATGATTGGAGGAGGCGCAATCGGCGGCGTGTTGGCTGGGGGAGCCATCCATCAACTGGGCGAAGGCTTGTCCCGCTCGCTGGGCGATGCAAGCAATGTGCTGGCCACCGCGACCGGGTCGCTGACAGACGCCACACGCCAGGTGGGAGAACTCCAGGCCGACCCCCGTAGCGTATTGATCAGAGACGGCTTTGACGCTGCCAATCGCCTTCTGCCTGGCTGAGCCACTGTGGTAGCGAGAGCTGCGCCGGCGATGGAGGTTGGTGCTATGTCCAAGCGACATGGTGGTGAGTATGCTGAGGGCGAGGGGAAACCCCCCGCCCCGCCGCCCCCGGACCCAAGCCGTTTCCCAACGCCAAGTCAATTTCCTATCAGTCAAGGCGTGCCGCCTCAGACCGCCACGACTTGGCTGAGCATCTGGTGGAAATAGGCATCGAAAACGGGCCCACCTCGGCGTCGAATCCGGGCCCACCGAGGTCATAGTATAAGCCGCCTCGTCGGGCGGCGTAAAGGGGTCAGTTCACCTTGTCTTCGATTGGCTCTTCCGCGGAGGCTCCGGCGGCAGCACCAACGATTCGAGCGGATCGTTCACCGCCCACTACTCCATGAGCCGGTATTTCACCGAGTGGGCGGAGGAAACACCTGCCTTCTGGTCGCTGGGCGGCAGTCTCAACTCGTTCATCCAGATCGCGCTGGACGTCCGGAAATGCCAGTACGACCTGCCGGCTGGCAATCACCCGGGCTGCACGCTCGCCAAGAGCAACCAGGGCTTCGCGGGCAACTGCCTGGCCTCCTGGACCGGCGACGATGACACCTGGTTCGATCTGGGCTACACCGCACACGACGCGGACGGCGATCTGATCGGTGAGGGTGTCGAGGCAATACCCTATTTCACATTCAGGCTCGCGTCACCACGGCAGGCAGCCTGGAACTGAGGACCGTCAACGACGGCGATTCGATGCTCAGTTGCGTGATCGCCGGGGTGGTTTGGCGTAAGAGCTACCCGGAAGCCCCCGGCACTATCGAGTTTGGGGCAGGTGGCTGCCACGACGACACGGACTGGGGCGACGGCGTTTGGGAGCCAGAATCGTGAACGATGGCCGCTGGCCCGACATCCAGTTCGCCGTCCTTCGCGGCCGGCCCGCCGTCAATCGGCACCTGCGCCGCTTCGGCCAGTCCGTCGCCCACTACCGCGAGTTCCCAGGCTCGCCCACCTGGCGGGGCATCTTCGCCGTCCGCAACGGCATATTCCGGTGGTTCCTGGACGAATGCTCTTTTGCCAAAACGCCCTGGCTGGTCATGCTCGACGACGACATCGTCCTGACATCCGAGAGCGAGCCCTTCCTGGCCAGCACCGCCGAGGTTACCGGCCCCCGCGTCGTCGGCGCCTCCGACGGCCATGAGGTCCACCCGCACACCCTGTCAGCCGCCGCCGTCAAGCTTTCGCGAGCGGCGGTCGCGGCGCTGGGCGAGTGCTGGCAACTGCCGGCCGACGGGAGTTGCGGATGTCCGGTTCTCTTCACCGCCTGCCTCCGTGCCGGCATCACACCCGCCAAAGCCTGCGCCGTCGGGCACCGCGTCCCCGTCACGGTATTCCCCGGCCCGGTCTTCGTGTTGGACTCCGACGTGCGGGGGCGGTGATCACCAAGGCCGGGGCCGAACTGCTCTTCGAGGTCGTCAGCCGTGCCTACGAGCGTCAGAGCCTGATCATCACGACCAATCTGCCCTTCGAGCAGTGGGCGGAGGTCTGCGGCTCGGAGCGTCTGACCGGGGCGATGCCGGACAGACTGACGCACCGGGTGCATATCGTGGAAGCCAACGGCGAAAGCTACCGGCTCCGGGACAGCCAGCGGCGGATCCGACGCAAACGAACGGATAGAAGCGAGACCTGAAGTATTGACGCCCCGGACGGTCCGGGGTAGACTTACGCGTGGGGGCTACGGTTTTGCGCCGCCCCGCGCCACGGTTTTATTCTGCCCTTTACAACTGCGTCCGGGCTCGTCAGGACGAGTCAAAGGGCGATTCAGTTATTGCCGGTGCGGCGTGTCCGATCCAACCGTGAAGGCTATAGTACCTGGGACTGACAAGCGGTCAGCCGAGCCCAGCGCCAGTGTGTTGGCATCCGTCGGACCCGACGAGCCCGTTCGGGATGAGTTCCACTATCTGTCGGCGCGCTGGAACACCGAGTCTCCAAGAACAGAGAAGGAATCACGCCTATGAAGAAGCGGACAAAGCCCCAAAGTGGCAAGGAAGCCCAATCGGCCAAGAAGGCAACTCGGAGACCCCGCCGCAGCCCCTTGCTGCCCAAGGCGCCCACCGGCATTCAGGGGCTGGATGAACTCGCCGGCGGCGGCCTGCCCAAGGGGCGGCCGATCCTTTTGTTTGTGCGGCAGCGCCGGTTGCGGCAAGACGTTGCTGGCCATGGAGTTCCTCGTTCGCGGCGTGGAGGAGTTCGGCGAGCCGGGCGTCTTCATGGCCTTTGAGGAGAACGCCGGGGAATTGACAAAGAACTTTGCCTCGCTCGGGTATGATCTCAAGGCGATGGTCGCACAGAAGAAACTGGTGCTCGAATTCGTCCACATCGAGCGCAGCGAGGTCGAAGAGACTGGCGAGTATGACCTCGAAGGGCTGTTCATCCGGCTGGGGCACGCGATTGACAGCATCGGCGCCAAGCGCGTGGTGCTCGACACCGTCGAGGCGCTCTTCTCCGGGTTTTCCAACACCGCCATCCTGCGCGCCGAGCTGCGCCGCCTGTTTCGATGGTTGAAGGCCAAAGGCGTCACCGCCATAATCACCGCCGAGCGGGGCGAAACCAGCCTGACCCGCTACGGGCTGGAAGAATACGTGGCCGACTGCGTAATCGTGCTCGACCACCGCGTGGATGGGCAGATGGCCACACGGCGGCTGCGGATCGTCAAGTATCGCGGCTCAAGCCACGGCACGAGCGAGTATCCGTTCCTGATTGACGAGGGCGGCATCTCGATCCTACCGATCACCTCGACGGGGCTGGAGCACGAGGCGGGCACCGAGCGCGTGTCGCGGCTGATTGACTTTTTCAAAATGCAGCGGATCACCGCCTTGATCACGAGCCTCACCGGGGGCAGCTCCTTCATTGAAACCACTGAAGTGGGCGTGTCGTCGCTGATGGATGCCTGGCTGCTGCTGCGGGACGTGGAAAACGGCGCGGAACGCAACCGCGTGCTGTACCTCGTGAAGTCGCGCGGCATGGCACACTCGAACCAGGTCCGCGAGTTCCTGCTGACCGATCGCGGGGTGGAAGTGAGGGACGTGTATGTCGGGCCTTCGGGGCTCCTGCTTGCCGGCGGCGCGCGGGAGACGTTGGAGGCACAGGAGAAAGCCCGAGTCCTGATGCGCGGGCAGGAGACCGAGAGTAAGATGCGGGAGCTGGATCGCAAGCGGCAAGCCATGGAGGCGAAGATTACCATGCTGCGTGCAGAGTTCGACGTCGAGCAAACGGAGGCGACAAAGACGATCGCGCAGGCCCAGACGCGCGCCGGGGTGCTGGCCGGTGACCGCGTCCAAATGGCCCGACAGCGGCAGGGCGATGCCACCGGCAACACGCGAAAGACACCGAAACACAAGTAAGGAGAGTCGCCACGAAAACAACGACAACCACGAAAGCCAAGAATGCGACGGCAGCCTGTGAGCAATCATTGGCCACGCCAGTCAGGCCGCAGTATGGGCTGCGTTTGTATGTGGCGGGCATGACGCCGCGCTCCGCCCGCGCCCTCGCCAATATCAAACAGATTTGCGAGGAACATCTGAAGGGGCGCTACGCCCTCCATGTGATCGACATCTACCAG
>Ga0315279_10008256_pt1 | contig 12649 bp, 16 predicted proteins | sample YL17G06_20_MG_FD_203694 | JGI IMG/M metagenome (GOLD analysis project Ga0315279, IMG submission 203694) | Sediment microbial communities from Yellowstone Lake, YNP, Wyoming, USA - YL17G06_20 | ecosystem: Environmental > Aquatic > Freshwater > Lake > Sediment | place: USA: Wyoming | collected... | reverse complement strand
GGACTGTCGAAGGGAATAGCCGAGATCAAGGTATTGATAGGGCGTTCCTTGGTAGTGTCTCACTACATGCCATATCAGCAAGCTGTTGGCTTGGCACTTCCGACCAAGCTTGCTGCTGCCTGCGTAACCATACACTAATCGGTCTTTTTCCTTTAGGATGACCATTCCCGCGACAGCTTGGCTTTCCTTGTACGCCAAGTAAAGTTCCCCATTGGCCGGGACTGATGGGGGGAGATTTCCTGGTTTGAAGTGGAGTTTCTTGAAAGCCTCCATGTCTTGGCTCAGCTCGATTCGGACGCCTTCCTTTTCTGCCTTCCGTATAGAGTTCCGAGATTTCTTGCTAATCTCTGCCCATGAATCCGCGTCCAGTCTCAGAAGGTAGCCTTCGTGTTTCATCTGCAAACCAGCTATCCGCTTAGACCAGTTGACCGAGAGATTTTCTGCAGGCAAGTTCCGCCGCGGTCTGTGGATCAGCTCCTGAGAGTCTTGCTCTCGCTGCCACCTCAGCTACTTTGAGACTCGCGGTGTGCAAAATGATCCGAGGAAGCGGCCCTATGGAACTTGTTGTTATGCCCATGTGTCCTCTCCCTGGGTCTGACGTAGGTACGAAGGCTATCCCCGCCTTCCAGAGGTTAGCTCTGTCGATCAGTCCTGTGAATTGGACCACTGTAATTTCCGGTGACAGCCTTCGAAGAGTCGCACCAGTAGCCTCGCCTCCCGCTCCAACTACCACCGCATCTTCGGGGTTTGTGACAACAACAAGAGCATCCGCACCACGCAGAAAGCGCATCGCCGTGCGGTCGCGCAGTGATGAGCCAGCTCTCCTCGCCCCCGCTTGACTCACTGCCGACGAAGAGAGTGAGCACACCGCGATAACCTCGGCACCCAGTCTTGACAAAGCACGTATAACATGCAACCCAAACTTGTTCGTTGCCCTCACGATGATTCGACACCCAACAATTTCTATCCCAGCACTGAGCAACTGACGGACCGACATCACGCCAATGTACTTCAAGACTCCTGCCCTTTGTTCATCCGTTCCCACTACCACGATTCCTCGTGCCCTGCATGCCTCAATGTCCACATCCTCGTCTCTTCTTTCCCAGCTCTCATACATCAGCGGAACCACTGCAGTATTCTTCATCATCGAAACCATTCTCGCATCGATGGGTCGAACAGGTCCGGTGTTCGTAACGATATCTGCCTCTGAAACAATTCTCGGTCGCTTGATGGTCACTGCTTCGATTCTACAATGACTCTGGCCCCATTGAGCTAGACGCCGGCCATACCGCTCGGCAGTCAGTCTTTCCCTTGGATCTCTGACCAAGGCATACACGCGTGGGCTACCTGCAAGAGCTGCGATGACTGGGCTTGTGCCGTGGTAGTTCGCGGCGCCCTCTGTGAGAACAACTAGATGGGAGAGATCGAGTTTGTGAATCTCTATGGCCTCAGTGATCGCACGCAATATCCTTCGCTGAGAGCTAGTGTTATCACTATTTCTGGCATCCAAGTTGCTTGCCCCAGAACCGGTTCGAATAGACCTCTGCTCCCTCTAACTTGGCTTCCAAACTTCTATCTACCTTTTCATGCAAAGTGAGCGATCCCTGTGAGAGACTGTGTTCTAACTACCCACATCTGTCATGGAAGTATACGTCAGCGGGATAGAGATAACGAATCCCTTGATGCGGCCGTTCATCGTTCCATCCACGGATACTACCCTGACTTGTCCCAATGATCCAGTCTCTTTTTATCACTGACACATGTTGGTAGCTAGCTCACCCCCTGTGAGAGACTGCATAAGCGTTAAATAGGTTCGGGCAAAGTTGCCGTTTTCGGCAAGTCGAGTTTGAGTCAAGTCAAAACCGTAACGCAAACAGATCAGCGGACGAACGGGACCGTGTTGGCGAAATCCCCGCCCGAAACCCCCAGACGATGGGTAAGACGTTCCTTGGCGAACCACCCCCGCCTCAAACGTTTCTTGAAAAGAACCCTTCATTTGATGGAACCTATACGTCTAAGAAGAGAAAACCTAGTTGATTTTCCATTCTGCATAAACTTCGAACTAACGAGCAGGTGCAACCTCCGTTGCACATACTGCCCACGCGACAACATGGTCAAGATGAAAGTCCTCAAGATCGGCGACATGGATCCCAGACTCTTCGAGGAAGTCGTCGACCAAGGGACAAGATTCGCAGATAGAACAAAGGTAGGCTTCTGGCCGGAGGGCCTTGGGGATCCACTGATGTACAGTGGGCTTGCCGATGCGATAAAACTCATTAAGAAGAAGTCTCCGGACGCGCCGGTTGGCATAGATACCAATGGAACACTCTTGACCGCCGAACAGTCTCGGATACTCTGCGAAGGACTTGCGATCAGCGATGTACTCAAGGTCAGCCTCAATGCCGGGAGTCCAGAAACATACGCCCGGCTAAATCGGGTCGACAATTTCGATCTAGTGGTCCAGAATACCATAGAGTTTCTCAGAATCCGAAGAGAATTGCGGAAAGGTCCACGTCTGATTATTCAGATATTGGAATCTGCAATAACGGCCAAAGAAATTCAAGGATTCAAGGAGTTCTGGGCACCTCTTATTGATGAAGGTGACACGATCAAGGTCAAGCCACTTCAACGCTGGGCTGGCAGAGCAGATGAAGACCTAGTGTCTGTTGAAGGCAACAGTGAGAGATACCCATGTCTCAGCCTATGGATCTCTACTGCCATTGACGTAGATGGAAATGTATATCCCTGTTGTCAAGGATATGCTGCGAGAGATCCAAAAGAGGGGTTGCTCCTAGGCAACCTCCGCGAAAAGTCCTTGAAGACAATCTACTCTGGGGACAAGATCAAGGACATGAGAGGAAAACATCTGAATGGAAAATGGGATGAGATACCTGAGTGTTCTCGATGTGATTTGTGGTACAGCTATCCAAACGTCTGGTTCAAAGTTGGGAAAAGATGGGTCTAGTTCGATGCTTTCTTGAGACAACTTCATTTTGAATCCGATTCTGGGTGTTTGTCCCAGCGATCTATCTGCTATGAAGGATCTTGTGCGAGTGCTTAAGGTACAAGGGTGAAGGGCCACACTATCCATCTTAGCCTTGCGGGAAGCAATCGTCTTCTCTGTTTCTGCATTCTTCTCACGCGCTCTTCCTTGACCAGTTCATCAGGCATAACGAAGTGATTCTTGAAGAAGGTGGGGAAGAAATCGTATTCCACATTTGCCCTGGCCTTCGCGCAATCTAGCACCTGCTGGGCAACCCGCAAATGGCGATGGTACTTCTCGACGTACTTTCGCCCTACACATGCCAGTCGGCGCCGTAAATCGCGATCCAAGATAACCTTGCCTAACTGATCAGCAAGCGTATCCATGGTCACTTTGACAACAGGACAGTCCGATGGAACATGAGAATAAGACGCCTCTAAATTTGCCAGCACCACGTTTCCGGTGGCCATGGACTCAAGGGCGAGGGTCGCAATTGTTAGCCCGAACAGTTGGTCGACGACAATGTCAGCGTCAGCCAACAATTGGCGGAGCCGAGCATTTGGCATTTGCTCAATCAACACGAATTCGAATTTGATACCTTCTCGACGAAGCTGCTCAACCGCTTCCAAGACATACTTCGTCCCCTTAGCACGTGGATTACTTGGCGCGTGGAGGACTATCGGAACTTCTCGATCGGGCACGTGAAAGCGGTACTGCGCCAGATCCAAGGGAAGATACGTGCGCATGTACGGTCGAGTTTGAAGCTGCCCGCAATCGGGTTGTGAGAAGATAACGTCTGCATACCGCTCGGCCGCGCGCACCTCCTCAATTTTGTCGAAGTATCCGTTGCGAATGGACTTGAGATACTCTAGGTAAGGTTTGAACTCGTGATACAGTCCTAACAACCGAACTTCCTGCTGGAATGCGTACCAGTAACGGATATCGCTGCCTAGGAAAACAGCGACGATCGCTTTCCCAAACATCTTGAGAATTGGATAGTCCCAATGTCTGGGCAAGAGCGACGGAGATCCCCAGACGAATATGAATAAGTCACACGTTACCAGAGCTTTCAAGAAGAGAGCAAGGCTTAGGACCCATGTTCTAACGAGCGCCAAACCCACGCTCCAAAATCCAGAAGAAAGGGCTTTCGCTTTGAGATTCCCAAGTCGTTCTTCGAGCACTACGTCATATGCAGAATCAGGATAGTAGTCCAGTTTCTTGCTCAATACCACAGTGTAAGTTTGGTGTCCCAATAGGCGAAATCCTTTGGCATAAGTGAAGATCACATTCGCGATTTCATTCAAGCCGATGAAAACGTGCAAAGTATGCCATCATCGCGCGAAGAAGAGCTCAGCAGCTTGTGGAACGATCTCCTAAGCGTCAGTCCGAGAAGTTCTCAGAGCAGTCGTTCTCGGAGTCCCCACGTAACCGCCTTCCAAAAGGATCTTTATCTTGCGCTCTATCGGTTCAATCCGAGATCTGTCCTCGTCCTTAAGAAGTCCCTGCGCTTCGAGAAGCCTTGTTACTTGAACGAGCATCTCCATCCACAACGGCCCCAAGACTTCTTTATTGATACCTGGCGCGAGCTTGTAGATGAATGGGTTAGCCTCGTAGCCGATCTCTACTTCAGAGCTGTAGATTACACTTCGCTTAAGGTGCATATAACCAATTGCTATTGACAACGGCCCACCGATGATAGTGGCAAGTACTGCGAAGGGCACGAAACGCGGGAAAATGTCAAGCAGAGTCGGTATGTTTCTGATTGCGAGGTAGTAAACCGTCACGAGAGTCGACATGTAGCCTAGTAGAAATGTGAGGTATGTTGAGTAGCCTACCCTGAAATAATACCACATCCTAGCAGCATAACCAAGTTTGCTTGTCATAATTCGGTCCTCTAATCCTTTCAAACACGAACGCGCCTATCATGGTTTTTGTCATTTGCAAGTTCTTACCTTACGACGGAGGCAACGATCTTGATCAACCGACTTCTGAGCGTGCTGTGAACGATTGCTTCTTGCTGGCAGGGTTGTGAGCCAAAACTTGCCTTAAAAATGTTGTCCTTGGAGGCAGTACTGAGGTCGTAGTAGGTGCATCCCTTCGATTTAGCTTCGAGCATTATGTTCCAATGCAGGAAATTGCTAGGGCGGAATGCGTAGAACTCAGGTGCACCTGCCCCGTACCAAAATCGTGCTACTGTGTCCGAGAATAGCACAAAAGCCACGGCTGCTGGTTCGCCATTGGCATAGGTTATGTAGAGCGATGCGATGGGAGAGCTGAAGACTCTTTTCATTAGCTCTTTTTTCAAGATTCCAAATTGCTTCAACTTGGCTAGCTCTGAATAGAGACGGTAGAATGACTCGAAGTCGCTGTCAGTCGTACCTTTCCGAAATTCGCAACCCTTTTTCTCAGCTTGTCTGATCGCGTTTCTGTTCTGCTTTTTCAAGTTGTCGCAAAGTTGCTGGACTGATGGTGTCAGATCTACCTTGAAGGCTATCTTTTCCTGAAGGCGTCCATATCTGTCGAAACTGCAGCCGCTGTATTGTCGGTCGTTGAATATTGATAGGAAGATGGGCTTGATTCTGCGAAGCTCTCTGCCTACAACGTCTTCGTCGTCAAGGGGAAATTGGATGTCTGCGAAATTGCCAAGAGGCGTTCTCTGTACATAGAGGTAAGTATTGCCCGCTTTGAGTATCTCGAATCCGTACTCTTGCTTGATCTTCGCCCATTCATCAGTTTGATAGGGATCCCTTAGCATTTGCCAAGTACCTCAACATTTCAACAACGTATTCATTTGGATGGAGCAGGAGCGTGCAGAACATAGAACTATTCTTACAGCGTTCTACGGACTCAGCAACAACAGATGCTGCTTGCTTGGGGTGAACATCCTTGCCCCTGAAGAAAGTGTCCGATGGCGGTATTATCGGATATTCGAAGAATCCAGGATTCAAAAAGAAGGGCGGAAATGGTTTGCGATATGAAGTTATGCTGCTATCTATGTCGAAAAACTGAGCTGCAATACTCAGAGTCCTGAAATCGCGCGCGAGAAATGGAAATCGAAACTTCCTCGAGTATCCTGATATTTCCTTGAGTTCCAATCGCAATCGGTCTGTCGGAATTGTGCGATGATCGATATGGCTTAGCCCGTGAACGCCGATCTCTACTCCTTTAACGCTTCTCGCGATTCGTTCGAAATGCTCACGCGGATGAACTGTGATATACAGGATGGGAGTCTCCGTCCCTACCTTCTTCGCGAGATCAATCCATATATTGAGAAGCGTTAGATCCTTGAAGTACTCCGGGTCGTCAATGTCACCGGTCACCTGTAGGGCGAAGCCTTCCTTGACTCTGCGAAAAGCGTTCGCCAAATAGTAGCCATATCTTATTCGTAATCTTTCCATGTTTATCAAGACATGTCCTCCGATCAGTACCCGGAACCTGTTGCGCCCCTGATGTAACCCAACAGTTTCCCAAGGAAGGGAACGCCTTTCGGAGATCTGAAGTACTTGGAAATCAGTTCGTCCTGAGTCGCAGCAAACCACTTTGCCACATCAGACGTAATCGGATATGTCAGGTAACCTACAATCATTTGAATGCCTTTGCTTGGGTTTCTGAACCTTATCGCAGTGATGAGCGCTCGAGTGAGCGCGTATTTCTTCGTGTAGCCAAGAAACTTCATTCCACGCCCATAATTCACGTAGTTTGTCGAGCCTCCGGTCATACGAGTAAGATGGCTCGGGACACCGTATACTGCGGTCTTGTATCCGCACATCTGAAACTTCAAGACAGGGTAGGTTTCAAAGCCATATGACAGCGGATACCGCGGCTGTCCCATTACTTCTTCCCATGTGTCAATATGGATCACCCTCCCGCTACCTCTCGGAATAACAGCTTTGCTGGACCCAATTGTTCCTGATGCGAGTCGAACATCATCGCGTTTCATGTTGCTGACCATTTGCTTTATGTAATTGCATGATATCACATGATCCGCACCTAATATCATCACGTAATCTGCAGATGACGAAACATGGCTGAATCCAATGTTGAATAGCTCAGCCATTTCGGGCGTTCCTCTTTGTCGCCAACTGGGATGATCGATATGTACAACTTCGAACAGTTCGGAGTGTGGCAGTGCCCTCACGATTTTGCAGCTTGAACAAGTCGAATTGTGATCAGCCTCTCCGTCATGCAGCAGAATTATGCGACTAGGCAGAAGGCTCTGAGAGATTAGCGCCCTACATGTCCCTGGAAGGCGTTTCTCTTCATTTCTTGCCGGGATAACGACTTCCACACTAGCTCGCAATATTGCTCACCCGTTCCAGCAAGTGCTCCAACTCCTGCTTCGCGATACAGAAATGCTCTGGATGTAGCAGTATGTGGTCGATGCCGCTTAGATCCAGCTTACTTGGCTCGGCAGGGAGGCGGGTTATTGTGTAGTGGGGCTTGTTGCCCAAATCGGTCAGGCGGGGTAGGACGCTCTTCACGTATCTTTCGTCGTCTTCGGTCCATTTTCTTCCAGATCTGACCTTGGCTTTTCCATGGCGCGTGTAGTAGACGATATCGCGCCCAAGCCAAGCCCTGACCAAGGAATACTCAGTGAGTATATCCTTGGGTTCGCTCACGTGAAGCCCTATCACTTCTGACTCCAACAGGTTGGGCGGAGGCAATACAATACTTCTGATGAACCACATCCGAGGGATCTCCGGGAATCTTGCTTTCAGGAAAGTCAGGGTCTCCCTAACTTGCTGATAGTATCCGGGGATCGGCACTTTCCATCTCAATCTCAGGTTTGAGAATACGATGTGATAGTAACGCGGATTGTCAACGTCCATGCGCAGCCAAATCATCTTAATCAGCTTTCTTCAGAGTCAGATTTCCGAGCCACACCTTGCGTGGAGCAATATGCTCTGAGCCAATGATATCTCGAGTACCTGAGGTCGCCAGATTGGGGCTGAACCTTAAGAGGATAACTGTAGGTACATCGTTAGGAAACCCCTCTTCTCTGTGAAACCTCCTTCTCGCTTGGGCTGGATTTGCGGATCCAAGTTGCAACAGGTCAGGGAAACCGATCTTAGAGCACTTGGAACATGATATTAGGCTAGTCCGAGAATTTGCATACAGGACTGTGGAAGCTGATCTAGTTGCTTTCCCCAGAATGGTCATGACGGGCTATCTACCTTGTGAAGTACGAACATGAGTTGCGCCAGACTCGGAATGAGGTGCCTGTTCCACCTTCCGGCTTCAACCAAGGAGTGTTGTCCAGCACCCTCCCCCAGATCGGAACATGATATAAAATGCGGATCCTTCTTGGATGAGCCACTAGGCTCCTTTCTATGTTCTTCAGAACTTCGACCAAAGTCCATTCTCCAAACGGATTGAACAGGAAATAGACAGTTCCCTCGACAAGATCTGTTGTTGCGGCATCTCCTTCGATAATCTGAACGGGAGTCGGGGGTTTTGACTTGGCTATGTTCCTCTTGGCGATTCGAGCGAGCTCGGGCACTATTTCTATGCCGATCACTTTCTTGAGTCTGCATCTGGTGGCTACAAACCAGACTACTCTTCCCTTGCCACAACCCAAGTCAACGAACACATCATCTGAGCCCACATATGGCAGGATCGATGGTAGCACGCCGTACGTGGTCGGGGTATATCTGACAGCATCCGAACACACACGAAAGATGCTCGATGGAATTTCAAAGAAGCCTTCCGTTCTTGCCCCGCTTGACCATTCAGAAAATCTCAAGATCCGCGGCTTCAATGGTCCGATTCCGAGGGGCCGCAAGATTGCTGAAGCCAACTTGAGCAATTCTCTCATGTTTCCACAACCATTTACCACTTACGCCCACCTCAAAGGTCAACGGTGAGGCTTCAATGCGACTCCACATTTTGCCTTGTATCCAGCCGTTTGAGTTAGGACTAGGCGGTAGACGTTCTGGTAGCGGTGTAACGCTTCCGCGTGTTCGACGGCAAGACCTGCGTGACGGGCGCGTTGCGCGTAGCATTCGACCATGTGTTCGATGGGGATGACCAACGGGTTCGTCGCATTGTAAAATCGGGCACGTTCGGTGAGGTCCTGGCCAGCGAAGCAAATCTGTAACTGCGGGTTCGAGACATCCGTGAACGCGTTCACTACGAGGCCACTATCGTCCTTGAGGCGGTTGAAGGCGTGGGGGAAGAGGTCGAAAGCCTCCCTCGGCTGACCTCCCGTATCGACGACGACAATGTCGAACTTCTCCCCATCCTCCCTGATCTTCTCAAACGAGTCGCAGACAACGGTTGTGACGGCGGGGAAGAGTTGCTTCATCCGTTCCGAACGGTCTCTCTGGAACTCCCACGCCTCAACGTGGCCGACGAGTGGGATGAACTCAAACGAGGAGAGCTCGCCCGTGCCGCCGAAAACATCCAGCACATGCGCCCGCGCAACATCTATCCCATGCGTCTGCAGGATGCGGAACGCTTCGGGCAAAGGCATGAAGACAGCCGCTCGCCTGTAGAGGAACTTCCGTATGTGTCTCCTGATTCGAGTCTGAGCGATTTTCCTAATCTCGGCAAGAAATGCATATCTCGCATCTACATCTTCCTCGTAGCCTTTCAAGAACTAGTCACCTCTGAGACAGAGCAGGAACCGATGATTCTCACATGACCATCGTCCGATCATTTATCGAACCGTTGCAAGGTGAGGGAGAGCCAGCGCATCTAGACTCTCCAGTGTCCTTTGTTTCGATAGGAGCTATTCTTTCCCTTCGTATAATGTGTGCGCAAAGGGACCAAGAGACCCACGGGCAGCTGTTTCTCCCCGATTGATTAAATGTTATCTGCGCCAGGAGCGGGATGATTAAGCACAAAAGGTGCAGGTGAGGTTATGACGAGGTGCACAGTCTGGAAATGCTTGAGGCCTTCTATGGTCCTAGCCATCATTCCAGGGTTAGAGTCCTGTCGCTATGTTAGAGGTAAGAACAACAGTCTACCATCAAGTCAAAAGGGTGATTTGGAGAGACTTGGGTCAATAGATGAGATCGTACACAGTTCACTGTTGAACCCTATGGCACATATGAAGACGTGCGTGTGAAGACCCTCGGAGATTGGGCTGAATAGAGAGGATGAATCGATTTGGAATCCCAATCTTTGAAACTGAGGGTTAGGAGTGTTCTTGGATTTCTGAGTTGTGCGAGTCTTACACCGAAGGATGAATGGTTGAGTGAGTTCACGCCTGGTCAGCTAACCAGCTTGGATTTGCAGGGCATTGATCTATTCACGTTTTGGCAATTGTTCCCTGATGTGGAACCTCATTACGACTATTTCTGTGAATTGGATAACATCGCCATAGTCGAAACCATCAGTTATGGTGATTGGTGGAACAGAATCGATTCAGCTACTAGAGCTATGGTTCGCAAGTCCAAGAAACTTGGTGTTGAAGTACGTGAAGCACAACTGGATGAGTCCTACGTCAGAGGAATCACGGACATCTTCAATGAAACTCCATATCGTCAAGGACGTAGATACAGACGTTACGGTTCAGCCTTCGAGGATGTGAAACGTAGCTTTGAAAGTGATTCACCAGAGGACATACACTTGGGAGCGTACTTCAAAGGTGAAGTCATAGGTATGGCTCACATTATGCGTGGTGAACGGTTCTCGTTCATCTCCACGATTCAAGCGTATGAGAGGCATTTCGACAAGGGAGTGATGAACGCCCTCATCGCTCAGGCAATAGAATCGTGCGCAAGACACGGCATAAGGTACTTGGCTTATGAGAAGATGACCTATGACGGACTAGGTGCATTCAAACGCCATAACGGATTCGAGAAGCACCTGGTTCCAAGATATTACGTTCCTTTAACGTGGAATGGTAAACTTGCATTGGCATTGCATCTCCACAAAGGCTTGCGTGGATTGATTCCGGTTGGTGTCAAGCGGTTTGCGAAGATGTGCATCAAGAGGATGTCGGTTCATAATCCTTTTCGGAAAATGCGAAAGCTATCGATGGCGGTCAAGAAAGGCGGTTCGTAGAGGTGTTTGGCGATCCGTAGTTACGTCGTCGCGTATGCATGTGCCAGCACTTCTGTGTCTGAAAGGGAGCTGAACCGATGGCTCTTCTGTTGAAAGTCAGCCCTGAGTTCTCTGTGGTTGTGGATCTCACCGTTGAGCACTGCCCAGACTGTGCCGTCTTCAGTAGATACGGGCTGATGGCCCCCAGGGACATCGACAATGGCTAACCTGTCGCAACCTAACGCTACGTGTTCGTCAACGTAGGTTCCAACATCGTCGCGTCCACGATGCTTCATGATATCGAGCATCTTGAGCAGATTTTCTTGACATGCATGGTCGCCAACGATTCCGGCTATGCCGCGGATCGGCCTTCACGAGTCGCCGATGCTTGCCGGCCCTGGCTAGGTCTACAGTGGAAGTCTGGCTGTCAGCTTCAACGCTATGTCGCGAGTGATTCGAAGACCGAAGCCATCCTTGACTTTGTCCAGTGCTTTCGTCAAATGATATTTGTGTCAAGCGGATAATCTTCACCAATTCGAAATCAGTGACTCTACCTTGATTAGAGGACCACTTCAATTGTGCCACACCCTGAACGAAGGGCTCGCGGTCTGTTCAGACTGAAGCCAAGAAGTGTTGTCAAGTAGGTGCGAAAACTGGGGGTTGTAGTACAATACTTTGACTTTTCTGGGACGCTCAGTCAGACTTCCATGGATATTATCAAGTACCCTGCGCAGTGTCTCTTGCCCGAATGGATTAAACAAGTAGAAGACTGTACCATCGGACAAGTCAATTTGTGAAGCATCGCCTTCGATTATCTGAACCGGAGAGAGCAATCGTGACTTTCCTATGTTCTTCTCGGCGATCTGCGCCAACTCAGGAACTATTTCTACTCCTAGTATTCGTTTTGCTCTACATCTCTTAGCCAGGAAAATGATCACTCTTCCCTTACCACACCCTAAGTCAACAAATACATCTTCTGGGCCAACATATGACTGAATCAATCGCAAGACCCGGTAACCTGTTGGAACATACCGGATGGCATCTGGGAATTGCCTTCTGACTGATGGAGGAATCTCAAGAACCCCTCGTGTCGTGACTCCCGACAGCAGTTCACAGACTTCGGACAAGAATGCCGTAAATTCGCCAACACGGAGAAAACGTGCGACTCGTCTGACTTTTCTGGGGATTCGCAAAACGCGATCAGCTCGTCGTCTTCCAGTTCCCGCGTCCCGCGAGGAGGTACAGGTCGACAGCTTCGCAACCATTTGCTAAAGCAATGTGGCGCGTCGCATCAGTGGACCCGTCGTTCACCACAACTAGGCGATCAAGCGAAAGTGTCTGTTCTGTCAAAGCTTCCAACGTCGCCCGCAAGCGATCCTTCTCGTTCCGAGCCGGCGTGACTGCCTCGATTCCAGGCAAGGTCGCTGATTCTCTCCACCATTGTGTCCAATTCATCCCTTGCCAGCTGAGAACGCCTTGCTCAGAGTCGGGTCTCCAAATCCTTATAAAGAGTCAGTTATGCTTGACGGTTCGTTCGTTAGGTCTACGGTGGAAGGTTCGCTGTTAGCCGTAACGTGTATGCGTGTAGGCCGACGCTCCTTTTCCCTGTCCTAGCGTAGAACGACTGTGACGCGAGGTGAATCTGTTGAGTTCCGAGGAAAGATCCGGTGGCAGATC